>Ga0256840_1000903_pt1 | contig 29339 bp, 34 predicted proteins | sample 355202metaG_FD_185969 | JGI IMG/M metagenome (GOLD analysis project Ga0256840, IMG submission 185969) | Hydrothermal vent microbial communities from Mid Atlantic Ridge, Atlantic Ocean - 355-202 | ecosystem: Environmental > Aquatic > Marine > Hydrothermal vents | place: Atlantic Ocean: Mid... | reverse complement strand
TTTCTCTGTTTCAAGTTGTCCGTTAAGAATTCTTTGAATAGAAGTAAGTGTTCCACCTGAACTATCACAAGAACCACAAGCACCAACATAAGATATGTATATATCTGTAAGTCCATTTTCCTCTTTGGCATCAATAAAGTCTAAATCTCCATTATCTGCTTGTAAAAATTCTCTAACTTTTTCATCGATAATAGTATCGATAGCGTTTATTTTTTGGATAAGAGATAAATTGTCAAATCCAATCTCTACGGCTTCTTTTGTCTGCATTATAATATCTTTGTGTTAAATTTAATTGTATAATTCTACACTATAAATCCTATAAGCTGACTAAGAGAGAAATTTTAGTTTTAGAAGTTTATGTTAGTATTTTAAAAAATTGCTTTTGAGAGGTTCTTGCTATATGTGTGGAATATTTGGAATAGTTGGCGAGTATAGTGAAGTAAAAGCAAAAAAAGCCCTCAACTTACTATCACATCGTGGACCTGACCACTGTGGAATCATCCAAAAAGAGAGACTTTTTTTCGCACACCAGCGTTTAAGCATACAAGATTCACATCACCGCTCAAACCAACCTCTCAAACATCAAAATATTCTACTCTCCTTTAATGGTGAAATTTACAACTTTGAAGAACTCAAACGCGAGCTAAATTTTGAGTTTAAAACACAGAGTGATACAGAGGTAATCATCGCAGCTTATCTTAAATGGGGAGTCGATTTTGTACAGCACTTAAGAGGTATGTTTGCCATCGCACTTCTTGATGGAGATACTCTTTACCTTTTTCGAGATAGGCTTGGGAAAAAGCCTCTTTTTTATCTCAATGGCGACTCATTTATTTTTGCTTCGGAGATAAAAGCTCTGGTGCCATATCTCAAAAAAAATGAGATGAATGAAGATGCTCTCCTTTCCTACCTTTCTTTTTTAGCACCTTCGCCACCCTTTACTTTTTTTAAAGATATATGTACTTTAGCTGCTGGAGAGTATGCTATTTATAAAAATAATACTTTGATTATTCAAAGATATTATGATATTTTATCTACTAAACCAAATATTATTACAGATGTGAATGAAGCTGTAAAAAGTATAGAAAAAGCTTTAGAGGAGTCAATGGAGCTGCGTTTAAATAGTGATGTTTCAACTGCATCGCTTCTCTCAGGAGGTATAGATAGTGCAACAATAAACTACTATGCAAAGAAACAAGGTCTAAATTTACCGACATATACACTCGGGTATAAGGAGTTTAAAAAGTATGATGAAAGGGAAAATGCAAGAGATACAGCTGACTTTTTAGGCATACAAAACACAGATGTTGAGATAGATGAAGCGATATTTATAGAGGCTAGTGATAAAGTTTTGGACACACTTGACCAACCACTCAATGATCCGGCATCTGTTCCTCTTTACCTACTTTTTGAGAAAATAAAAGAAGATGGGCATAAAGTAGTTTTGAGTGGAGAGGGAAGCGATGAACTTTTTTTAGGTTATAGACAGTATTTTGAGTATCTTGACATCGAGAGTGCCGGAAACTTAGTGCATAAAAACTGGCTTAAGAAGTACTTTCGTGCGAACTTTTCCATGAACAGAGAGTGGGAGTGGTACAAGCGTATTTTTGATGATACTCTACTCTTTCGTACAAGTGGAGAGAGTTTTACGGACCTGCAAAAAAACCTCTTACTAAAGCGAAATGTCAAAGATAATACAAGTCTGAAATACTTAGCAGAATATAGAGAAAGGTTCGTAAATTCAGAGCACATAGACGAGTCCACTTGGTACTCCTATATAGACTTAAATCTTTTTCAAGCAGAGCACTTTTTAACAAAACTAGACCGTGTAAGTATGGCTCACTCTATCGAGTCACGAACTCCATTTTTAGATCACAAACTTGTGGAAACTGTTTTTAGTATAGACCCAAAGTTCCGTTACGAAGGGGGTATTACAAAATCTTTACTCAAAAAAGTGATGCAGGGTAAACTTGATGAGAAGATACTCAAACGCAAGAAGAAAGGTTTTTCAAATCCATATATGGAGTACCTCATAAACTCCAAAAAAATAGAACTCATCAAAGAAGTAAACAGACAAACAGGCTTGTTCACAGATGAGAAACTAGATGAGTACATTAAGGGTACAAGTACGGGGAATTTTAAACAGCATGTTTGGGGACTTTATGTACTCTCGCACTGGATAAAGAAAAACCTACTTTAATAAGGTTATTATGCTAAAATAATGCCTTTAAAGGGATAAATTTGATACAAAAACTAAAAAAATATACTACAACAAATACACTAGTGATACTCGGCATCATCCTCGGTGTAATTTTTGGCTTACTACTTCCAGAACTAGCACTCAAACAAAAAGTCATAGGTACTGCATTTATATACTTTCTTAAAATGATAGTCGTGCCTTTAGTCTTCTCTAGTATCTTTGTAGCAATCTTAGGTTTAGGCTCCATTGAGCATCTTAAACGCCTTGGTATTCGTACTATTGGGCTTTATATGTTAACAACGGCTCTTGCAACTATCTTGGCTATAGTTGCTATGAATATCTTTCATATTGGGGAGCATATAAGTAGTGAGGGTTTAGAGTTTGCTAAAGCTCATACTGTGGCACCTTTTTCTTTAGAAGCGATGTTTTTGAGTTTTATACCAACAAATATTTTTGACTCTTTAAGTAGTGGTTCTATGATGCAGATAATAGTTTTTGCAGTACTTTTTGGTGTGGCATCTTTGCACCTTATAGAAAAACAACAAGAACCTCTTGTAAGCTTTTTCACTTCTGTGAGTGAAGCAATGCTCATAGTCTCTGAGTGGATTATAAAACTCACTCCCATAGGTGTCTTCTCACTCATCTCTTATGTCATAGCCGATCAAGGTATTGATGTGATTTTAGGTCTGTATGAGTACATTTTGCTTGTTGTGGGGGTTATCATCTTTCATGGTGTTATTACACTTCCTTTAGTTTTGAAGTTTTTTGCAAAGATAAATCCAATCGAGTATATGCTTTCAGTTAGAGAAGCAACTATCATGGCATTTTCAACTGCTTCTTCTGCAGCTACACTTCCTGTAAGTATGCGTATAGTAGAAGAGGTAGGAGGTGTTGATAAAAAAACAGCTTCCTTTGTGCTTCCTCTTGGGGCTACTGTTTCTATGGATGGAACAGCTGCTTATCTTACCATCGCGGTTTTATATATCGCTAACATCTCAGGTACAGTCCTTAGTTTTGGTGATCAAGTTCTTCTTGGAGTGACAGTTGTTTCTCTAAGCATCGGAGTAGCGGCTCTTCCTAGTGCATCGCTTGTTATGATGGTTGTTATCCTTAATCAGTTAGGCTTACCAGTTGAGTATATCGCAGTAGTCGTTGCCGTAGATAGAATCCTTGATATGTGTCGCACCTCACTCAATGTAACATCAGACTTAGTAGTGACAAAAATAATAGACACATATGAAAAACGAAACACAGAAGTTTAAGTACCTCTTACTTCTAGCCATGCTCCTTTGGGGTGGTGGCTGGACAGCACTGAAGATTCTCACATACACTCAAACTATAGAGGTTATCATCTTCTGGCGTTTTTTTCTTATGAGCCTGACTTTTATTCCGATACTCTATATTTTTAATCAACCCATTGTACTCAATAAAAAAGCCTTATTGTACATAGGAAGTAGCTCTATTTTAAATATTTTATTTATGGTTTTTTCTTTTATTGGTATATCTGCTGGACTTGCTGGAAGTGGAAGTGTTATCATCACCACATTTAGCCCAGTTTTGACTTTTATACTCTTTGCACTGCTTTATAAAAAACATCTTACTTCCATCCAGTACTTTTCATTATTTCTTGGACTTCTTGGAGGTTTCATCCTCTTAGAGTTAGATGATGTATCACTCTTTTTACAAAGCTCAAACATCTACTTTTTACTCTGTGCTTTAGTCTGGGCAGGAGTAACTCTTCTCTCACAACACTCTGCAAAACATGTACATCCCATTCATTATAGTTTTTTTATCTCTATTATTGCTACTATTGCATCGTTTATCTATGCTTTTGATGCAGACCTACTGAGTGTATTTGATGAGGGTTGGAAGTTTTGGGTATCACTTATCTATCTCGCTGTTTTTGGTCAAGCAGTCGCTACTACCATCTTTTTTATGGCATCTTCAAAGCTTGGAAGTCAGACAACAAGTTCGTTTATGTTCTTGGTTCCATTCTTCGCACTTCTAAGTGCATGGTTTATCTTAGATGAAGCGATAGAGTTACATATTATTGTTGGTGGTTGTATAAGCATGTTGGCGGTATACTATTTAAATAAAAAATAGCTTTAAAGTTATATTTATTATAATTAAAATATAATATTCTCAAATGAGGTACAAATGAAAAAAATATTAATACTCGGTGGTGGTTTTGCTGGACTTGACTCTGCCATACACCTTAAAAAATTAAACTATGATGTGACCTTAGTGAGTGAACGCGACTACTTCTATATCTATCCTACCTCTATATGGGTACCTACTCATGCAAGTGAGTTTAAGGATGTTTGTGTTGACTTGCATCAGCTTAAAGATGTACATGGTTTTAAACTCATAATAGATAGTGTCACTAACATCTCCAAAGAGGACAATTCTGTTACTCTCTCTTCACAAGGTATTATCAATGACTATGATTATCTTATCATTGGTTTAGGTGCTGCAAAGATGAAACATAAGGGTATAGAAAATACTCTCTCTATCTGTGGCAAGCCAGAAGATTCTCTCAAAATCCGTGATGCTTTAGATGCACTTGTAGAAAAAGGGAGTGGTAAAATCGCTATGGGCTTTGGTGGTAATCCTAAAGACAACTCTGCTGTTCGTGGTGGTCCTGCGTTTGAACTGCTGTTTAATGTACACAATATGCTCAAGAAAAAAGGAATTAGAGACAACTTTGAACTTACTTTTTTTGCTCCTATGGCTAAACCTGGGGCGAGAATGGGACCTCAAGCTTTAACAATGATGGAAACTTTTTTTAAAAAACTTGATATTAAAAAGCAAATTGGTAAAAAAATAACTGGATTTACACAAGAGGGCATAAGATTTGAAGATGACATACTCTTAGAGTCTGATTTTACTATGTTTATCCCTGCGGGACACGGACATGAGCTCATTATAAACTCTGATCTTCCTCAAAACGCGGCAGGATTTATACAAACTGATGATTACTCAAATGTATTAAATGCTGATGGCTCTATGACAAATATCTATGCCATTGGCGACGCTGCAGCACTTGTAGGTCAAGACTGGGGAGCCAAACAAGGACATATGGCAGAACTGATGGCTAAAAATGTAGCTTTTAACATCCATGCAAGAGAAAATGGGAGAGATGATTTCAAAGGCTATGCAAAACACATAAATATTATCTGTGTGATGGATAGTGGGGACGGTGCAGCTTTTGTATACCGTGATGCCAAACGTGCTTTTATGCTACCTATGCCTATGGTAGGGCACTGGCTCAAACGAGGATGGGGTGCTTACTGTAGAAACTCTAAATTAGGGAAAGTTCCTCGAATACCTGGAATGTAGACAGAGATTAAGTCCATTCACAATTTATTTACATTTGTATCTTATAATACTCTTACGAAAGGGCAGGAACCACTCTTTCTTTCTCCTTATTTACCATAGGGATTATGTGTTTTCTTTAGCTTTACGTTTTAATTTCATTTTTCGTTTAGCTAATTCGCGCATATCTTCTGTGGTATCACTTTCATCCATAATTTCAACACCTAAAATAGTTTCAACACAGTCTTCTAGTGTAATAATTCCATCGGTTTGATCGTAATTATCCATCACTAAAAACATATGATCTTTTTTGGCTATGAACATGTCAAGTGCTTTACTTACAGGAACATTTTCATTTATAGAAAACATCTCTTTTTTGATAGACTCGAGCGTTACACTGTCATCTGTAAGTGCCTGTTTAAAGATTTTCTTGGTAAGCACTAAACCTGTAACATTCTCAATACTATTTTTGTATACAGGAATACGTGAAAATTTAAATATCGCTTCTTGTGTCTCTATAACTTCTTTTATTGCCATCGTCTCATCAAGAGCAAACACAACAGAACGAGGAGTTAGAACTTCACTTACTTTAATGTTGTCAAGATTTAAGATGTTTTCGATGACATCAGACTCTTTTTCATCTATGACACCATCATCTTCACTTTGAAGCATAGACTCTAAGAGTTCTTCTTTTGTGAGAGAATTCACATCTTCAACACCTTTACCTATCTTGTTTGTCACAAAAAGGGTCATAAGAATTATAGGGTATGTAATCCAGATAAATATACGGATAAACTGAGAAGCAATTGGTGCTAAACTCTTCCAGTACATCGCACCAATCGTTTTAGGGATTATTTCACTTAAAAACAAAATAGCAAAAGTTAAAACGATAGATACAATGACAACAGCATCGTTTCCAAAAACAAGAGCTGCCTGAGCACCAACTGCAGCTGCACCTAAAGTGTTTGCAATGGTGTTGAGTATTAAAATTCCTGCTATGGATTTGTTGATATTTTCTTTTTGTATACGAAGTAGTTGTCCTGCAGTAGGTCGCTCTTTTTCTAAAACAGCTACATAGGACATATTTATAGAAAGTAGTACTGACTCTAAAACAGAGCAGATAAATGAAACGCTAACAGAGAGGACAAAAAATAGTATTAATAAATCCAAGTTTTACAAATTCCTTATAGTAATATATATGTTGCAAGTGCTAAAAAGCTAAAAAAGCCTACAACATCGGTAATAGTTGTTAAAATAACAGTACTTCCAATAGCAGGGTCTACATCCATTCTTTTTAAAAGAAGAGGAACACTAGCTCCAAAAAGCCCTGCAAAGAAGAGGTTTATAAGCATACTTAATGCTATAACCACTCCTAACATTTGAGTGTCAAACCAGAGGGCTGCGATAATTCCTATTATTATAGCGAATAAGAGACCATTTACAAGTGCGATAGTTACCTCTTTTTTGATGATACGCATCGCATCACCTTTTGAGATATCTCCAAGAGCAAGTTGGCGCACAACAACGGTAAGACTTTGTGTTCCTGCATTACCACCCATCGAAGCTACAATTGGCATCAAAACAGCAAGTGCTACCATACTCTGCAAAGTCTCTGCAAAAAGACCTATAACAAGTGAGGCAGCTATAGCTGTGAGAAGATTAAATGCGAGCCAAGTTGCACGTTTTCGTCCTGCTGGAAGGATCTCTTCATCTTCTTCCGCCTCATCATCAACTCCAGCAAGATTATACATCTGCTCAGTTGCATGCTCATTTATGATGTCATAAATATCATCGGAGGTGATACGACCGAGTAAAACACCATAAGCATTTACGATGGCTAAAACAGAGAGGTCATACTCTTCAAAAACATGCACAACTTCTTTTATGGCATCTGTGTCTACAGCTTTTATAGGCTCAAAACTCTCTTGGCTTGCCTCTATATTTTCTATGACTGTTTTAGAAAAGTCAAAGATAAGAAGATCATCTAACCCGACAGCATATTTAAGTTTTTTATCTTCATCAGTGATGAAAAGGTTTTGAACATTTTCAACATGATTTTCTTTTCTAAGTTGTGCAAAACGTTTGATAACATCTTGTACTATCTCATCTTTATTAGCAGTAAAAAGCTCAAGTTGCATATGTGCACCGGCTTTATCTTCATCATATGTCTTAAGTTTTTGTATCTCTTCTTGATCATCCTCATGAAGGTTATCAAAAACTTGACTCGCTACATCTTCATCAAGCTCTTCAAGCTCTTGCATAAACTCAGCCTGATCATCAGACTCAAGTTCTGTAACTGCGTGGGAGAGTTCATCTACACTTAGGTTTTCAACTACATCATCAAAATATCTATCAGGAAGAGCAAGTGCTACATCTCCGACAAGATCTTTTGGTACAAGTTTAATAGCATCAGAAAATGCATCATCACTTAAGCCTTTTAAAATCTTAGCAATATCAGTAGGATGCATATCACTTATTTCGTGAGCATTTAAGTAGTCTTGTAGTTGATTCATGGATGCAATTATAGCATTATTTTAGAAGTGATTCTTCATTCTTGTCTATGAGCATAAGCAGTGCTGGTAAAGCAACTAAGTCGACAATAACTGCGATAATAAGAGCAGAAGCTGTTACAACACCAAAATGATAGTTTGGATTAAAGTCACTAAAGATAAAAACTAAAAATGCAAGACTGAGAACTATGGTCGTAAAGATGATAGCTGATCCTGCATAACTCATCACATACTTCATCGCATCTTCCAAAGAGTCTCCGCGTTTACGAGCCTCTATGTATTTGACCATAAAGTGAATAGTATCATCAACTGCGACCCCTATGATGATAGCACCAGCAATTGCTACACCCATGTCGATGTCTATGTGCAACCAACCCATCACTCCAACAACAAGGGCAATAGGTAAGATATTTGGCACGATGAAAAGAGGTAACATTCTCCAGTTTCTAAAGATAAGTAGCATGATGATAGAGATGGTTACAACAGCAAGAGTAATAGACTCTATAAGGGTAGAAGTTATATCATGCTGCATATGTGCAAACATTACTGTTTGTCCGTTTACTGTAGCAGAGTAGGGTGTCTTACTCCACCAGTTCTCAATCCATGCTATCATTTCTAAATCTTTAGAAGTATCAACAAGGTTGAGTGAAGCAGTAACTCTTAGAAGTCTTTCATTTATATCCATTTTGTCATTTATTTCCATCCCTTGAGGCAAAGAGAGGGAGTAAAGTAGTAAGTACTGTGCAACTAACTCTTTACTTTGAGGGATAGTTTTACTGCCATCCATAACATTGTTAAATACTTTTACTATGTCAAGAAGAGAGTGAATATGCCTTACATCATCAAACTCGGTATAAAATTCTGTATAAAAATCTTCTACAGTTCTTAAAAAGAGAGGATCTTTTATGCCATCGTTTACTTTAGAATCTACAACTATTTCATAAGACATAGGTCCTGTTAGCTTATCCTGCATTTCGTTTATAGAGACACGAAATGGAAAATCTTCACTAAAGTACTTAACAACATTTGAATCAACATTTGCTTGAAATATTCCTGCCCCTAAACCTAGAAAAAGCAGAGTGCTGAGGGTTAAAATAACTTTAGCATTTTTACTTAAAAAGTGGGTATACCAAACTGCAACGGGATGGTTGTTGTGTACTTGAATCTTCTCATCTGCTTTGATGTTTGGGTTAAGTATGGCAAGCATCGCAGGTACAAAAAGTATAGTTAAAACAAATGCAAGCAGAGCAGCACTTGCAGTTGCAATACCTAGTGTCTGTATGGGAACAACAGCCGAGATACCTAAAGAAGCAAAACCGATAGAAGTGGTAATAGAAGTTAGGAAAATTGCCAAAAAGTTTTTCTTTACAGAGTAATGAATGGACTCATAGTTATCCATACCTTTTTTTCTTGCCATTGTATAAATCCAAAGAAGATGCATAGCATCAGCTATACCTATGGCTACAACAAATACAGGTATATTTGCAGTAAAGTTGTTGAGTTTAAAACCTAAAAGAACTTGAATAGAAAGGACTATTAAAAATGTAAAGATAACTACGATAATACTTATAAACATAGAAGAAAATTTTCTAAATATAAGTAGTAGTAAAATCATAGCAACGACAATCACAGCAGGTGTAAATACCCCTCCATCATGCTGTGCAATCTCTATAAAAGAGGTGTTTATAATAGGACCTCCACCAAGAAAGAACTTATAAGCGTTCTTTTTCTCTTCGGGAGCAATGATTTTTAAAACTGAATCACGAAGTTTGAAACTAACTTCTGGGTCATCTCCTGCTTTTGGAGTCATTCGACCTGCAATCATAGTAGTCTTTGCATCTTTTGAGATGAGTTTACCGACTATGATATCTTCTTTTAGTGCAATACTTCTTTTTTCCTCTAATTCCTCTTTTGTGTAACTCTGCGGATCTTCTATAAAATCTTCAATAACTACTTCATCAGGGTACTCTTCATCTGTATGAACATACTGGTAGTTAGTGATAGAGTCAACTCTAGCGATATACTGCGTTTGCCATAGTTTTTGAGTGATGTTATCGATGGATGTAAGTGCTTCTTTAGTAAAAATACCATCTTCATTTGTAAACATAATCGTGACAGTATCATCATTTCCAAATATAGCACGAAAGTTATCATAGTTTTTGAGTATCTTTGACTCTTCCCCAAACCAAATCCTATAACTTCCCTCAAACTCTAGATTTTTGAGTGATGATGCCATCATAATTGTGATAAGTGGGATAATAATAGCAATAGCCCATCTAAACTTAATAACTCTGTTTACAAAATTTTCCATTTTTTTCCTTAAAAATAATAGGCAATATTTACACCTAGTTTTTGATGCTCACCTAAGAGTGCATAAGCTGTTAAGTCAGTTGTTGAAGGTTCTATATAGTAGTAATCAAGGGCGACTTTAAAACTCTCCGCCACACGACTCTCAAACTTCAAGTAGTAAACCTGTTCATTATACTCCAAGTCAAAGATTCCACCACCAACAAAAGAGCTGTCATTAGCATTGTTAAGTGTGTACCGTATTCCTAAAAATAAATCATTTTGCATAGTTTCAAAGAGTGCTAAATCATCATATTTGTCTGATTCATAAGTATCATAACGGTAGTATTCAGCGATAAGTCCAAGGGCATGACTCTCGTAAATATTTTCTAGGGTATGTTCAAGTCCGAGTGCGATATGCGAGTAGTCCCCTACAAAAGGGTCTTCATCTACTTTTGCATAGAGTGCCTCAAGTTTTACTAAAGTACTACCCACAACTAAAGTATTGTAAGTCATAAACTTGTTGACTATATAAGCATTTTCTTCAAAGCGTGTAGCTTGACCAAATGTGGGGGAAGAAGGATTGATATTTTGGGGTGTATTAGTTGCAAAGTAGCGCTGTGAATCGTATCCATTTTCATATATAAAAGCATAGTCTATTGCATACTCTGTATCTGTTGAACCAGTAAATTTTAGATAAATAGAGGGTCGATGTATACTATCTTGAGTATTGAGGGTACCATCGTATGTGACAAAAGATGGAAAAAAGTAGTAAACATAAGGCTGGGCCCCCATCAACTGTTTCTCTTCTTGAAGTTTCGCTATGAGTGAGAGTTCTGAGTTTTCAAAGTAGTGTGAGTATGCAAGATTATAAACTCCGAGTTTGTCATTACTAAAAAAATCATTACGAAAATCTCTTGGATTAAAACCATCGACAATATTTCGTAGTTCAAGTGAGCCCCAAAATTCTATGCTTTTTCCAGCCTTTAGAGCATCATCATCAAAATCATACTTGAGGTAGAGTTCATCTACTCGGGTAAATGTTCTCTCAGTTTTTGTATCTTGGGAAGTGAAATCATAATAAGCTTCTTGAGCATGTAAGTTTGCATAAATACTCAAAGAGTCTTCTTCGTAGTTAATCTCTAAAGTCTGCTTAGCTGTAAAGGAGTTTGTATTTTTTCCTTGTGGTGCTTTGAGATAAAACTGAGAGTCCAAGTCAAAATGTCCTGTGATGTCAATATCTGCTAGTACTGATGTTAAAAGAGAGAACAACAGAACTAAGTGTTTCATTACTTCAAGTATCTTTTATGAAAGTTCTTTGATTTTAAACCTGTTCCTATCTTTTGATTAGACCAAACTAAGATAGTTGTCTTGTCATTTTGTGAGTTTTTCATTGTGATTTTTCCGATTCTGTAAACATTTGTAAAATGCTTATAATCTTCAAAAATTGCAGTTTTTAAAAGCTCGTTTTTTCTATCAAAGTACTCCATCTTTTGTACCAAAAATGTTTTTGAATCAATGTAAGAGACAAGTTTAGTATATCCCGAGTATTTTGAAACAGGTTTACTTTGTATAATATATAAGTTTCCACTTAGAGTAGCTGGTGCATCTTCATAGATATATTTCTTAACATTAAAGGCACTTAAGTCTTCGTAAGAAAATTCACTTCCCATAAATGCACCCGATTTATTTTTACTAGCAATGCGTTTAACACGTTTGAGTGCTGGAAGATACAACCACTGGTCATCATCTTTGTTTACATGCTCATAAGACAAAAATTTTGTACCCTTAACATCTGCAGGTGTTAAAAATTCCATAAGAGACTTGTCTTCATCCTTACCCTCAAGTACTTGCATCTTCATAGTACGTACTTTTTGTTGTCCTGCTGCATTTATAAGTGTCATCTGCATGGTAGATGTCGCATCATCAAACCCACTCATAGCATCTTCACTTTTTTGTGCTACTTCTAAGTTGGAGAGTGCTAAAAGCTGAGAGAGTGTAAAGATAAAGGCTAAAATATATTTCATTGCTTGTTCCTAATTATAAAAGATTAATGTAGTATCCATTTTTATAGTCTGTGAGTTTGTATTTATAATGACCATCTAGCTCTATCACAACTCTATAGTAGCCTTTATGATTTCCAAACCTAACTCTTTTTACTTGAGAGTGAGTTGTGACTTTTTTCTCGTAACTTCTAATGTCAAGATCGCGTTCAAAGTCACAAACAATTCTATGAGGTTTAGTTAGCAGAAAATTTCTCAGCATTTTATCTTTTGTAATTATTTTTAGACGTTGTTTGCTTGTGTATAATGATATAAAAGGTAAAGAGGCTATCTTAGTGAATTTTTCACTTTTTTTCGAGATAGATTTAGGCTGAGGTGTTTTTTCATTTCCACCTATATCTTGAGAAATAAAAATAGGTAAATGCCAGTCAACACTGTTGCCAAGTAACTCTTTTTTACTGACTATTGAGCCGTCTAGGTTCTTGTATGTTATGGTTATGCTCTCTAATGTTCTAGCAGTGGAGGGAAGTGTTAGTGTTGCACGCTTTAAGGGTTGTAAAACAGAGACAATATTAGTACTTAGAGGAATGTCAGTTTCATTTTTTGAAGGGAAAAAAGGGTTTTCTCGGGCACTTAAAGAACTGAGTAGAAAAAGAAAAATCACTAAAAGTTTTAGCATATATAGACCCTTGTTTTATTTCTAAACATTATAGCAAATTATAGGATTTATTGTGCACTTATCTCTTTGAGTTCAAAGTATTCGCGTTGCAAGTCAGCATTTTCTAGTTTTAATCGACTCACTTCATCTTGAAGATAAACTTCATAATCTTGCAAGCCAAAAAGAATTTCTAAAGAGGATGTTCCGTAAAGTAAAATTCCAAGGTAAACACCAAGAACAACTACTATAGAGAAGAGAAAAAAGAACTTCTTTAATGAAAGGCCTAGATGTTTCTGAGTTATACTCTCAGTCGTATCGATGCCCCCAAAAAGTTCTTCATTTTGCATGAGTTATACTCTAAATTTAGTTAAAAAGTGCAGCACCTAAGTACTCACCATATACAACTTCATTTTCAATCTCAAGTAAGCGGTTATATTTAGCAGTTCTCTCGCCACGAGCAGTTGAACCCGTTTTGATTTGACCACAGTTAAGAGCAACAGCGAAGTCTGCGATAAATGCATCTTCACTCTCACCAGAACGGTGACTCATAACACAAGTGTAACCATTGCGTTGTGCTAAACGCACTGTTAGCATAGTTTCACTAACTGTACCAATTTGGTTAGGCTTGATGAGAATAGAGTTTGCAATACCTTCACGGATACCACGAGCTAAAATGTTCGCATTTGTAACAAAAAGATCATCACCAACTATCTGAATCTTGTCACCAAGTTTCTCAGTCATAAGTTTGAAACCATCCCAATCTTCTTCGTTGAGACCATCTTCGATAGATACAATAGGATACTTATTACATAAATCAACATAATAATCAACAAGCTCTGCTGATGTAACAGTACGGTTTTCAGAATCTAGTCTATAACCTTTACCATCCTCAGAAAGAATCTCCGAAGCTGCTACATCTAAAGCGATAGCTATTTGCTCACCTGGCTTGTAACCAGCAGCCTCAATAGCTTCGATAATGATTTGAATAGGCTCTTCATTTGAAGATAAATCTGGAGCAAATCCACCTTCATCACCTAGTGCAGTGTTATGTTTTTTAGTTTTTAGTATACCTTTTAAAGTATGATAAACTTCAGCTGATGCACGAAGACCTTCTGCAAAATCGCTAAAGCCTACAGGAACAATCATATACTCTTGAAAATCAACTGAGTTATCAGCATGGCTTCCACCGTTGATGATATTAAGCATTGGAGTAGGAATAGTCATGGCATTTGCACCACCGAGGTAACGGTAAAGTGGCATACCAAGACTTTTTGCAGCAGCACGAGCTACAGCCATAGAAACACCAAGTACTGCATTCGCACCTAATTTACCATAGTTTTCAGTACCATCAACTTCTTTCATAGTTGCATCAATTACTGCTTGGTTAAAAGGAGACATTCCGATGATAGCATCAGAGATTTCATTATTTACATGACCGACTGCTTTTAAAACACCTTTACCCATGTAGCGCTCATCGCCATCACGAAGCTCTAGTGCTTCGCGTTTACCTGTACTTGCACCTGAAGGCACTATAGCACTCTCAACTGTTCCATCACTAAGTTCTACTGTTGCTTTTACTGTTGGATTACCACGTGAATCCATTACTTCTATCGCACTTACGCTATCTATAAACATATATTTGCCTTTGTATGATTTATTCAAAATTTATAAAAATCATTCTATTTTTTGGCATTTTATCTAAAGTTGACTAAAATTTAGGTTATAAAATTTAAGTTAGATAATATGTAAAATTATTTTACGCATCAGAATCTTCAATAGCAGCAGTATCCATAACCATTACATCAGAAATACCCATTGCTACTTTTATTTTGTTTTCTATTTCAAGTGCTAATTCTGGTTCATCTTTAAACTTTTGTTTAACATTTTCACGCCCTTGCCCGAGTTTTTTATCTTCATATGCAAACCAAGCTCCGGCTTTATCAATGATGTCTAACTTTACACCATAATCAACTAACTCACCCTCTTTACTTATTCCTTCTCCAAACATAATGTCAAACTCTGCTTGACGGAATGGAGGTGCAACCTTGTTCTTAATCACTTTAGCTTTAACACGGTTACCAATGACAGCCTCACCTTGTTTAAGTGAAGCAATACGACGAACATCAATACGAACTGAAGCATAAAACTTTAGAGCATTTCCACCCGTTGTAGTCTCAGGAGAACCGTAACCCATCATTCCAATTTTCATACGAAGTTGGTTGATAAAAATAACTGTACAGTTCATTTTTGAAATGACACCTGTAAGTTTACGAAGTGCCTTAGACATAAGTCGTGCTTGAACACCCACTTGTTGGTCTGTCATTTCACCCTCAAGTTCTACTTTTGGTGTAAGTGCTGCAACTGAATCTATTACGATTAGGTTAACTGCACCACTTCTTGCGATAGTCTCAACTATATCAAGGGCTTGTTCACCATAGTCGGGTTGAGAAACAAGAAGATTTTCTACATCTACACCAAGGTTTTTAGCATATACAACATCAAGTGCGTGCTCTGCATCTATAAAAGCACAAACTCCATCATTTTTTTGACACTGTGCAGTTATCTGCAGTGCTAGTGTTGTTTTACCAGAAGACTCAGGACCATATATCTCAACAACACGACCTTGAGGAACTCCACCTATTCCTAGAGCTAAGTCAAGTCCAAGTGAACCTGTACTTATTGACTGCATTGGTTGTATATCTTTATCACCAAGACGCATTAATGCACCTTTTCCAAAAGCTTTATCTATCTGCTTCATCGCTAAGTCTAATGATTTTTGTTTGTTTGCGTCCATCTTGGGCTCACTTTGTTTTAAATTTTGAAGAATTATATGTTAATTTTTAGAAGTATATTAAAAATATGGCAAATTGTCATACTTATTTGTAAATTCTTTTTTAATGCTTATTTGGCTAAAATAACTTTATGAAAAAAACACTTATTGCACACTCCCCTGACGCTGACGATATTTTTATGTACTATGCTATTAAATTTGGCTGGGTTGGTATGGATGGTGTTACTTTTGATAACATTGCAAAAGATATACAAACACTTAACGAAGATGCTCTTAATGGTGTTTATGACATTGTAGCTATTAGTTTTGCTCTGTATCCTCACATCAAAAGTGAATATGCTCCACTTCGTACAGCTGTAAGTTTTGGTGAGGGCTATGGACCTAAACTCATCAAACGCAAGGGTGAAAAGCTCAAACGTAACTTCCGTGTAGCTCTAAGTGGTGAGCACACTACAAACGCCATGCTTTTTCGCATCGCTTATCCTGATGCTCGCATAACATATATGAACTTTTTAGAGATAGAACAGGCTGTAATTGACGGTACTGTTCATGCTGGCGTTTTGATTCACGAGTCTATTTTGACTTATGATGAGAAGTTAGAAGTTGAACGCGAGATGTGGGACATCTGGCAAGAGTTAGCAGGTAAAGACCTGCCTCTCCCTCTTGGTGGTATGGCGATTCGTCGTTCACTTCCTCTGACTAAAGCCATCGCTTACGAAGAGACACTTACAAAAGCAGTTCAAGTGGCACGAGACCATAAAGATAGACTCTCTACAATGTTGATTGAACGTGACCTTGTTCGCATAGATGCGCCTACACTAGATAAGTATCTCGAACTCTACGCAAATGATGAGTCAATAACACTAAGTCCACTCCAATACAAAGCGATAGATAAACTCTTTGAACTCGGCTACAAGCATGGGTTTTATGATGTTCCTGTATCCATAGAAGATTATCTTATTCCTACAGAGTATACAGAGCTAAGAGAGTCATAAAATGGAAGCAAAACTTGTAGCACTCGGTGTAGAGACTTTTAAAATAGCACTTATGCTAGCTCTGCCTGGGCTTCTTACAGGTATGTTTATAGGTCTCGCAGTCTCTATATTTCAAGCAACTACACAGATAAATGAAATGACACTTTCTTTTATTCCTAAGATTATTGGTGTTGTTATTGTTATTGTACTTACTATGCCGTGGATGCTTAACGAGATGACAGATTTTGCTCGACATATATTTGAGATTATGCCAGAATTTGTTGAGTAATGAAAACAAAACAAGTTAACTTTAAAAAATATTCTTCTTTTAAAATAGGCTCTGAAGTTTCTGTAGCAGTTTTAGAAGAAGACTTCTCCGAGATACAAAACTACTATCTAATAGGCTCCTGTAACAATACTCTCGTTGGTAATAATCCACCCCCACTTATGATGCTTTCGAAAATGTATGACTACATTAAGATAGAAGAGGGTGTTTTAAAAGTTGGAGGGGCTACTCCTTCTGGTAAAGTTGCCTCTTTTTGTAAAAAGCATAACATCGCAAACTTAGAGTTTCTCTCCCACCTTCCCGGTAAACTTGGTGGTCTTGTATATATGAACGCAGGACTAAAAGAGTTTGAGATTTTTAATGTTTTACTTGATGTTACTACTACTGATGGCAAAGTACTCAGAGATGATATTGAATTTGGATATAGATACACAAACATAAACAAGCCAATACTTGAAGCGACTTTCAAACTCACACACGGCTTTAGTTTAGATAAAGTAGCTATGTTTAAAAAGATGCGAAGTAATCAACCCTCTACACCAAGTGCAGGAAGCTGTTTTAAAAATCCTGAGGATGATTATGCTGGGCGTTTGATAGAGGCTGTTGGTCTTAAAGGAGTTATGAGAGGTGATATGTGTTTTAGCGAAGAACATGCTAACTTTCTTGTAAACAATGGTGCTAAAGAGGGTGGTGGAAAGTTTGAAGATGCGATGTGGCTCATAAATGAAGCAAAAAGAAGAGTCCAAGAGGAATTTAATATCCTCTTAGAATGTGAGATAATTATATTAGAAACGTAGCATTAAACCTGCATAAACACCAGAAAAGTCTAAGTTTATTTTTGTTTTTTCATCATCACTTATAAGATCATATTTTTGTGCTCTGTAACCGATTTCAATTGCAGGCTGAACAACAGGAATAAATCCTAAAGTGTAATCTACTTTTATACGAAAATCAGAAACGGTTGAAGCATTATAAGAGATATATTTTATATCTGCTTCAAAACCTATATCAGTTGCTGGTATTTCAACTCTTGCTCTTGCATATCCTAGTGGTATAGCTAAAGAAGTAGTATCTTCATATGATGATGATGCAACTCCTGCTACTGTTACTCCCTCTGCTGCATAATCAATCTGAGCCATTTTAATATCTACACCTAAATCAATTGTCATCCAAAATGTATTATCTAAGATATTATAATATGGAATAACATCATATTGTGTTATTTTTAAAGAAGAAGGAGAGCCTAAAGGGGCAACAAATCCATTAAAAGAACCTGTTGATTCTCCTTCGTCTTCTACAGATGTATATTCAAGTCGAATATTAGGAAGAACTGGAATAGGGTGTTTTACTAATATCCAAGCATAGATGCTACCGTTTGATGTTTCGTTCGATGTGTAAAGACCTGTAGCTCCGGAATCTTCATAAGAGAGTGTGCCTGATGGTGTATTTGTCCAAAGACCACCACCCATCTCAACTCTTGCAAAATCTGCACTCAATGTTGATGCAAAAACACCAGCGACTGCTAAACTTGTTAATATTCTTTTCATTTTTTGCTCCATTTTTATAATACACAATTATATCAGAGAAATATGTTTGATTTCTTAAAGGGATTTGGAAGTTAAAGTGGATGTAAGACTTTATTTGAAAAGTCTTACATATAAGTTTTAAAAAAGGGTAATTTAGTTACGCAACTGCAGAGATTGCAGCATCGTAGTTAGGCTCTTCAGTGATTTCTGGAACGATTTCTTTGTAAGTTACAACACCTTCTTCATTTACTACGAAGATTGCACGACAAGTTACACCAGCTAAAACTGAACCACCAAGAAGTACACCATAAGCATTAGCAAAGTCTTTGTTTCTAAAGTCAGAAGTAACAACTAAGTCTTGAATACCTTCAGCTTGACAAAAACGTCCAGAAGCAAATGGAAGGTCAAGAGAAACGATAGTTGCAGTTACACCAGTAAGACCAGCAACTTTTTGGTTGAAGTTACGAGTTTCAGTAGCACATACACCTGTATCTAAAGAAGGAACAACGATAATAAGTTGTTTCTTACCAGTAGCTCCACCAACTACTACGTCACCTAAACCATCAGAGTTAACAACAGTAACTGCTGGTGCCTTATCTCCTACGTTTACTTCATTTCCTAATAACTCTACATCTGTACCTTTGAATTTAGTTGTTGCCATATTCAATTCCTTGTTTTAATATTTTGAGAGAAGTATATTTGAAATAGGTTAATATCAGTCTTATTTTCAAATGAAGTAAATTACTATAATAAAGTATTAAGTTTTATAAAAGACTTCTTGGGGCTATATCTAACTCTTCTAGTGAAGTAAACATCTTTTTCTCGTACATCTCTACAGCAACTCTTCCTATCATAGCAGCATTGTCAGAACAGTATTTAAGTTCACTTAAAATTAGCTCTGCATTATGAGGCTTGAGAAGTTCTAGTATCTGTGAGCGAAGATATAAATTTGCTGATGCCCCACCAACTATAGCAAAGGTTTTTGGTCTAGTAGTTTTGAAGTACTTTTTGAGTTTCATAGTTAAATGTTTTGTGGCGATATGTTCAAATGAAGCTGCTATATCTTCAAAATCAGGCTTTTCATTTTTTTCTTCTTCTAAAACGGCTAAACGCACTGCATTCTTAAGCCCTGAGTAACTAAACGCGATGAGTGGCGACTGATGCAAGGGCACCGTAAAGTTATGTTTAAGTCTATCACCATCTTTGGCAAGCTCTTGAATCAGAGGTCCACCTGGATAACCAAGACCCATCATCTTAGCCACTTTGTCAAAACTTTCACCAAAGCTATCATCCATACTTTTTGCAACTGTCTCTATCTCTGTAAGACTTTTTACTTCCATCACTTGAGTATGTCCACCTGACACAAGTAGACAAGTAAGAGGAAACTGAGTCTCCTCTTTATCTATGAAAAGTGAGTAGATATGTCCGATGAGGTGGTTTACCCCAATGAGAGGGATATCTAATGCCACAGCGATAGCCTTAGCCATAGTAACACCCTCAACAAGTGTTACAGCTAACCCAGGAGTAGAGGTAACAGCAACAGCTTTAAGCTTGGGAAAGTACTCTTTTACTTGTTCTAGTATCTTAGGTAGTGCTTCTGCATGAAGACGAGCAGCAAGTTCAGGAACAACACCACCATAAACACTATGTTCTATCTCTTGACTTATCTTTTTATGAAAAAGTAATTTTTTTGTTTTTATGTCAGTGATAGCTATTGCACTATCATCACATGAACTTTCTATACTGAGTATCATTTACTACTCCTAACATAGGCTCTTACTTCCTTGTCGATTAAAAATACATCATCAATATTTTGTGCTACTTGTGTAAACTTTTCATAGGCATTGATAATATTTTTGCTTATATCCATAAAACCTATTTTTTTGTTTATAAAGAGTTCTATTGCCGCTTCATTCGCTGCATTTACAATGAGTCCTCTTTCTGGGTTTTGGAGTAACTCATCTTTTATCTCCCAAACAGGATATCTATCACGAGTAATCTCTCTAAATTCTAAGCCACCAGTTTTGACTAAATCAACATGTTCTAAAATATTCTCATTCATCTGCTTATCAAGTGCAAACGCGATAGGGAGTTGCATACTCGCATTTGCAAAGTGAGCAGTTGTTGAGCCATCTTTAAAGTCTATGAGTGCATGTATGAGTGATTTTGTCTCAATGATGGCATCATAATGACCTTCACCAAAGAGCCATCTCGCTTCTAAAAGTTCAAACATTTTGTTTACCATAGTTGCTGAGTCTATGGTTATCTTTTGTCCCATTGACCAGTTTGGATGCTTTTGTGTATCTGCTAGTGTCGCGTTTTGGAGTTTTTTGATGTCCCAGTCACGAAAGGCACCACCTGAAGCGGTTATTATCATTTTGCTTATCGGTCTATCTTGGAGAAGATACCAAAGTCCAAAGTGCTCACTGTCTATTGGCTGAATTTTTGAGGTGTCTATGAAAGAACCGGCAGCTACAAGTGATTCTTTATTTGCAAGTGCAACTTTTTTACCGCACTCTATGGCTTTAAGAGTTGGACGAAGTCCTAAAAATCCTACTAAAGCATTGACTACAAGCTCACTTTGTGAATCTGCTATGACTTGTAAAATAGCTTCATTCCCTGCATAAACACGAGAATGGTTTACACTTTTTATGTCTTTTTCATCAGCAATTACAACTACTTTTGGGGAGTGTTCTTTTATCTGCTCATTTAAGACTTTGATGTTCTTACCAGCTACTAAAACTTCAACATTTATGTTAAATCTTGAAGCGACGAGAAGAGTATTTATCCCAATAGAACCAGTTGAACCTAAAAGTACCAACTAGACTAAACCGCGTAAAAGCACAAGCATAACAATCCCACCAAAAAGGTAGCCATCGATGCGGTCAAGTATGCCTCCATGACCGGGAAGTAGGTCGCCACTATCTTTGACACCAGCAGCTCTCTTTAACGAAGACTCAAACAAATCACCGAAAATTGAACTAACAGCTACAGCGAAACTTACAAAAAAGCCAACCATAAAGTCGACAACACCAAGACCAAAAAATGCACCACCGATAGTCGCAACGGCTATACCACCAACAACACCTTCCATAGTCTTGTTTGGACTTGTCTCGCAAAACTGTGTCTTGCCTATACTTTTACCAACGGCATATGCACCAACATCTGTAAGAGCGACAACTGCAAGTAACCAAAGAAGAGAAAGTACCCCATACTCTTGGTACATTGTAAGCATAAAAAGTATACCAGCAGTCGGATAGATGAAAGGGAAGAAGTCCTTCCACTCGAGTTCTTTGTTAAACGCGATAGCACTTGCATAAGCAACACCTGCTAAAACAAAAAGGTCATCACCATAAGGGTAAACGCCAGCCACAAGCCAAAGTCCGGCTGCAAAAGGTAGCAGTCCATCATTTTGCACTTCAAAGAGTTTTACCGCTTCTTTAAATGCCAGTAGGTAAACACCACCAAAAACAAGCCACATTACAAAAAAGTTATCTATTAAACCTATGACAATAACAGCGGCTAAAAGTGCGAAACCTGTTACTATTCGCTCTTTGTGATCTTCAAACATACTCATAAAAATTCCTAAATACTATTTATATAGACTATAATGAACAAAGTCCATTATAGTCGTAAGGACATAAGTCCCTACAACCCCCTAAAGCTACAAAAACAGAAGTTTTTGAGAAAGACATTGTATGATTATACCCTTTTGAGAATATAATTAATCTTTGTCGTCGTTAAAGTGTTCAGAAAATTGTGAAAGTAAAAAATCGACACTTTCTAAAACACCACTATCAAGCTCATCTCTATCTACATCTATAAAGTCATTTGCTGAATAGGTAAGAGCAAAAGTAGAACTTTTATCTGCTCTAAATGTTTGCACTTCTTCACCAAGAGCAAGTCTAACATACACATAATGGGTCCCATCATCATCTAAATCTTCTAATGCAAACATAAGAGTAGGGCTATCTTGTACTTTCATTTTTATACCTAAGTTCTTTAGTGTTTTGTACATTTTTGTTTTGATAGTTTTTATGGTGTCTGGTGCTAAAAGTGAAACATCATTTTTAACATATACATTTGCTTTTTCTAAGCCTGTCAGTGTCCAAAAACCAGCTGCGTTTACACTTATAACTGTAACAAAAAGGAGTAGGAAAAGTTTTTTCATTATTTATCTCCGTAGAGTTGTATCGCGTTATCTAAATTCTCTGCAAAGTGTTTTTTCTTGATGTAACCAGTAGTATCCAAGATAATACTCTCGTCTTTAGGATTGATAAAAAAGACTTTTGGTGTAAATTGTGTTTGAAACTTTTTAGGAAAAGTCTCAATATCAAACTTCTTATCCACTACTAGTGTTACAACTTCTGTCTGTAATCGTTTTTTTAGAAGTGAAGAGTTAAGTGTTTTTCTCTCAAACTTACGACACCAAGGACAGTAGTCTGCTCCTAAAACCATCATAAGTATTTTGTTCTCTTTATTTGCTCTCGTTAGTGCTGTTTTATAGTCTCTCTCGAAGCCCATCTCTTGTGCAAACTTATCGACATTTGCTCCAAAAAGTGTGAGGCTAAAAAGGAGGAGAAGTATTATTTTTTTCATGTTATTTCCTGAATTTATTTTTAAATTATATCTAATTTTTCATTTTTCATTTTTTAGGTGATTGAACTTTGTTCGCTCTGTAGACTTGGTATTTTGTTTTACCTGTATTTTGACCTCGTAGTGTTGGGTCTATTTTGTCTAGGTCAAGTTTTTCTGCTTGCTTTTCATAGGGCATGCCAAAAAAAAAGAAGATAAAATCCCAGATTCCTACAAAGAACATACGAATATATTTCATAGTTAGTTTCCTTTTACTTAAAAGTCATCAGAGCATAACCCTCATTTTGATACCTGATTGTATCTAAAAAGCTATTTGGTGAAATGTGTATAAAAGGGAGTATATCTTCTTTTATAATGGATTTCTTTGCTAAAGACATGGCACACACAGTAATAGATATATTTTTTCTTTTAGAGAGTGCTATAAGATACTCTTGTGCTTGTTTTATAGCCTCAGTATCTTCATCTTGAACTAGCAACTCATAATTTTGTGAAGTCATAGGGACACATGAACCATGTAGAGTAAGTGCTACATCAACACTATCTCCATTCTTTTCAAACATATCTATGGTTTTCCCAACAAGCCACATCCGAGTTTTTATATACTCAGCATTACTTGCACTACAATCAAAAACAACCTTATGCTCTTTTGCTTGAACTGATACTGTAAATATAAGTGCTATTAGTAAGATAATTTTTTTCATTAATTTATTCCTATTTTTCTTTAAAATCTGCTTCATCCCTAAACTCTAAACTAGGAAGAAAATAAGCAGTGACTAAGAGTATTGTAGCGAAAATGAGAACAACTGCTAAATTATAATCTACAAAAAAATCAAAAACCTGTGGTGAACCTCTTGAGGAACCCATCCAATCTTTTAGATTTGGATAAAGCAGTGTAAAAACTCCACCACCAACCATGCCACCAAGAACACCTACAAAAGTATCTACTCTTCCTTCTGAAACAGAAACAAAAAAAGCCGAAGGACACTTTCCTAAGATAACTAAACCTATGCCAAATATAAATGCCCCGACAATCAGTCCTGTAAGCATGATGGGCTTCACTGCAAAACTTGCATAACCAGTCTGCACTAAAAAATAAAATCCTACACTTGAGAGTGCAACTGTAGTCATCGCCATCCGAGGGACCAAAGTGTCTTCAAATATCATAAAACCTGCCATCTTTTCAAACTTATCCAAACGCGAGTAGGCGATAATCGCCCCAAAAAAGAAACCTATAAGAAGGACAGTTGCAACAGAACCATGCCCTTGTTTTGCAACGATATCAAACATATTTACAATTCTATCTATCACAACTAGCTCCTTTTTTCTTATAGAAAAATCTTCCTGTCACAACACCTGTTCCAAGGGCAACAAAGGCAAATATAATACCACTAATGGCTAGCTGACTTCCACCAGAGAGAATATGCCCTGCATTACATCCACCAGCTAGTCTTGCCCCAAACACGAGTAAAAAACCAGCTATAAAACTCCAAGTCATTCTTGATTTTATAGAGCTATTTTTTCTTATTTTCCATAATGTTGGTATGTAACTGATACGAAATGACTTAGTGATAAAGAGTGAAACAAATAATCCTCCAAAAAAAGCACCAAAGAGCATAACACCTTCCCATGCCCCAGATTTTTCTATCTCTGCTGTATATATGTAGTGCTCAGCATCCAATCCAAAAAGAATAGTTGAGAGATATGCCATCCCAGTTGAGACACCTATGGGACGATTTGCCCCAAAACTTGAAAAACTAAAGTAGAACAGTAAGCTTAATGCTATACCACCTATCCACCACGGTATCTGTCTTGGCATAATAAATTCCTTTTATATAAAGTGTAAAGTGACACTTAACGATTGTAATTATATGATATAATTCTTAAAAGTAAATAATTATATGAGGTAAACATATGGAATATAAGATTTCTGAACTAGTAGCTAAAACAGGTGTACCAAAATCTACTATCCTTTATTACATTAAAGAAGGCTTACTGCCTCAAGCAAAAAAAGTAAAATCAAATGTACATAAATATAGTGATGAACATTTAGAACTACTCAAATATATAAAATATATGCAGGAGAATATGGGAAGCAGTAATGAAGAACTGAAGTCTATTCTTAAAAATAAAAATGACTCTTTTTCGGGTTCATACACAATGCTTGCACCATTAATGAATACACTTAGTGGTGAAGCAGACACTACGAACTACTATGCAAAGGAAGAGTTCTGTGAACATTTTGATATAGAAATGAAAAGACTAGAGTGTTTAATAGTAGATGGCATAGTTCTGCCCATACAAGAAGATAAACTAACAGATAAAGATGCAACACTTATCAATCTTGTAGAAGATTTTTTAGAAGTTGGGGTGAGCTACACTATTCTCAAAGAGTATGTAAAACAAGCAAAAATTCTTTCACAACTTGAACAAAAAATGCAAGAAGAGTTGTGTGGTATAAGAAATGAAGAAAACTTTTCTACTTTATGGAAGATAATGTTTGAAACACTCTTTAATGCTAAAGAGTATATTTTTAATCGTACTACATATAAAGCACTTGCAAACTCTATAAAAAAAGAGTTAGTGAAGCCTTAAACTTTTATGTCTAACTTGTGAATGGGTGAGCCTTCTTCTGGTTCTTCTTCATCATCTTCATGCTTTTGGCTTCTTTTATTTTCTCTATCTGCTTCATCTCGAGTATGATCTTTGTCTTCATCAACTTCTCTGTTTTCTTCTGCTGGACGTACTTCAAGAACTTTTTCATCTTTTTCTTGCACAGAGGCTTGAGCCACCATATTTTGAAAATCTACTCTGTTTTGATTTGCATTTTGTGCAGTTGCCGCAGCAGGAGTCATCTGGTTTGTAAAGATTGTACTTGAAACGGGTCCAATAGATGCCATAACTAACTCCTTGTGTCTATCTCTATAGTTTTATACTTGTTGTAAAGAACATTTGCACCGTGTTGGATGGTTACTTCTCTACGAGGAGTATAATCGACCAAATACTTATCTTGTGAAGTCGTGGTAAAATCTACACAGAGTCTAGCGGCTGATTTTATGATATTTTCAGGTAAACTCTGTTTATCTGTCGTGATGATGACATGGCATGAAGGCTGGTCTTTTAAGTGTATCCATATGTCTTTTGCCCGTGCATTTTTGAGTAGGGCTATATTTCCTTTTTCATTTTTTCCGAGTTGTACCTTGTATCCTTCTATCCAAAAAGTTTCTATAGAATCATTGGTCTGTATTTTCTTATTTTGCACTTTCTTGGGAAATAAAAGTTCGATTTTAGCTATATCTTCTGCCATCTGGACTGTGTGAATAAAAAGCTTGATATGTTCTATCTTTGATGAAAGAGATTCTTCTTCTATGTGAAGGTGTTTAGCTTTTTGTTTGGCTTTTTTACTTCTGTTAAAAAACATATTACTAGCAATAAACGCAGTGGGACACTCTTTATCAATGTGTAACTCTATCTTTTCTCCATTGTAGTCATCTAAGAGTATTTTTTTAGAGTAGGGTTTGAAGTTGTGTACATTTGAGAGCATCAGGTTACCATAGTGCTCATTTTGTTGCGCGGTCTCTTCTAAGCCTTTCTCGGAATCTAACTTTTCATAAAGTCTTTGTAGTTTTTTGAGTTTTTTATTTAAAAATGCAATCTTTTGCTTTTTTAGATTTTGTAGTTTTGAGTCTTGTTCTTTAGAGTAAACGCCATACAAGAACTCTTCTACATCTGCTATAGGGTACTCTTTTGCCACAAATGGTGCTTTAGGGACATCAAGAAGTGCTTGTCCCACTCGCACCTCACGAAAGGAAGAGTACAAATCAACATGACGCAGAGCTTCAAGTACTATGTTTTGCTCATCAAGTATGATTATATTTGTGTACTTTCCTGTAAACTCTATCTGTAGATATGTTATCTCTTCTTTATAAGCAGAAGCCATAGCTGTTTTGAGGCGGATGATTTTGTCATCGTTGAGGAGTTGTATATCTAAAATATTACAACGGTTAAAGTGTTTGGCGATAAGAACATCAAAAGGGGCATTGTAAATCTTCGAACGAGGGTACTCTTGGCACTTAAACATACTAGAATCTGAACGCGACATATTAAAGTAAATAGCATCTCTTTTATCAAACACTATTTTTATGATGGTATCGCTTACTCTATGAACAGCCGATATTTTTTTAAATGTTTGTAGATATGTAGTGATTTGACGTAGATGTGATAGTTTCATGTCTTCATTATATCATAGAGATGACTTGTTTTTTATGTATAATAGCACAAAGGTATATTAAATATGAATACAAATAAATTACTGAAAAATAGTGCTTACATTTTAGGTGCACTCTTGTTGTTAATTGGAATTGCTTATGGAATAGGTCAGTCTGATTTTACAAAAATTAAAAAGTATGATGAAAATAAAGCAGCAACAAGAAGCGATATGCCAATCTCTAAATCAAAACAAAAATTTGCAAAATCTAGAAGATATTCTAATGAAGTTCAAGTCTTTAGTAATGGAATGGTTAGTTTAGGGGATTTTATCATTAACATCGCAGATTCGAGAAAGCTTATAGCAAATATATCTGTCAAGTATAGCAATGATGAGAATTGGTATGATTTATCGCATGAATCAGATGAGATGCAAGAAAAAAGTATTGTACTTCGAAATGCAGTTATCAATGCTTTGTACGGTGTTACAGCAGAAACAAATAGTGATAAGATTAAAGATAAAATTAAACACAACCTTAACGGATACCTCTCAACTGGAAAGGTTGAAGAGGTTTATTTTAATAAGTTTATTATTCAATAGAAAAGAGATTATACGTTTTGCATTACTCTTTTGCTGCTTTTTTAGCTTTTTTGTCTTCTCTTTTTTCTTTTAAAGTTTTAGCAGGTGCTTTTTTTGTAGCTTTTTGACTGTCTTTACCTTTTGCCATTATGGTCTCCTTCATGTAATATGGTTGATAAATTCATTGTATCGTAATCTTTCATAAATTAAGTATATAGGGAATTATGTAAAAAGTGGTGGATTCTCAGAGATTCGAAATTTGTATTACCCCTAATTAATTCAAATCTATTTTTTCTGGAAACATAAAGTTTTGAAGTCTAGTTAAATTCCCGTTATCTGCTTTTTTTAGTGCTTGGATATATTCACTTCTATCATCACTAATATCACCCAGATTATCCTTGCCCCATTCTAATGTTTCATAACCTTGTGTCGCCAACCATATATCAGTAACTAGTCTCGCCCATCTACCGTTACCATTTAAGAAAGGGTGTATGATTACTAACATATGATGAAGCTTGGTTGCTGTTTCCTTGTAATCCCAAAACTCTGTCCAAGTCTTTAAGTCATCCATCAACTGATAGAGTTTATGCTGTATTTTATTAGCTTCTACCCCTATGGAAGTTTGAGTAGTTCTATAAGTTCCAGCCCATGTCCAAACACCACCTAGCATATCAATATGAACTTGTCTTAAAAATGGTTCATCGAATTGAATGTTTTTTGCTTCATTTGGTAGTAATAAATATTTCAAAAAAGCATTTGAGATACTCTTAGCTTCCTCAGAGTCTAGCTCGTCTCTTGTAGTAATTTTTGGGATAAGACCTGAAATGTCATCAAGTGGAGTTTCACCCTCTTTATCAAAGGTTATCATAGCCATATCTCTGATTTAGGTATCTTTTTGATGGCTTTAAGTGCATTATCCATAATCACTGTAACTGTTTCGTTATCAGGAGATTGGTCTTCAAGTGCAGATGTTTTAAGTATCTTTTTAACTATGTTATTGGCTTTTCTTTTGACTTGTTCTTCATACATCATCTTTGGAGTAACAGTTGGTTTTATCGCAATTTCAAATGAGTATCCAAGAGAGTGAGCAATTTTTTCAATACTCTCTAAGGATGTTTTTTTACCAGAGAGAGTTCTTTTTACAGTAGCAATACTCACTCCAGATATTTTTGAAATATTATCACTTGATATTTCCATCGATTTTTTTCTAGTCACTAGGTCTTGTATTATCATTTCTCTTAACATAATATTTCCTATTAGTATCAATAAAGATACTTTTAATATATCTAATAGTATCAAAAAAGATACTTTTAGTCAAGACTATTGCTATCTTAAATCAAACTAGTGGATAACTTCAAAAGGGTATTTTTATCAGTTTCATTAATATTTTGAAGTAATTCGGTTACAAAGT
>Ga0256840_1000902_pt1 | contig 29361 bp, 26 predicted proteins | sample 355202metaG_FD_185969 | JGI IMG/M metagenome (GOLD analysis project Ga0256840, IMG submission 185969) | Hydrothermal vent microbial communities from Mid Atlantic Ridge, Atlantic Ocean - 355-202 | ecosystem: Environmental > Aquatic > Marine > Hydrothermal vents | place: Atlantic Ocean: Mid... | reverse complement strand
GGGTTTCAAACAGGTCTTCGGCGCGGTGCTTCACCCCTGTGCCCGTGGGCGGGCAGATGCTCAGCCAGTCCAGCCGCAGGGCATTGCCGCAGGTGATCCAGTTTTTCGCATCCAGCGGCAGGAAATCTGCCAGCGCATCGCGTTGGCCGCGATACAGCACATCGCACTGGTATTCGGCAATGATCAGGGCAAGGCGGGCGATTTCGGCGGGGAAATCCCGCAGTTCGATACCGCGAAAATTGGTCAGCGGAATGGCGGTTTTTGCGCCGGACTCCTCTCGGCGGGCGTTGATCTCGGCCTCGATAGCGCGCATTTCCTTATAGGCGATCACCAGAAAGTTGCCCGAGCCACAGGCGGGGTCAAACACGCGGATATTGGACATGCGCTTGCGCAGGTTCAACAGCTTGCGGCGGTTATCGCCCGCCTCCTGCAACTGCGCGCGCAGATCATCCAGAAACAGCGGGTTCAGCACCTTCAGGATATTGGGCACGGAGGTATAATGCATCCCCAGCTCGCCGCGCTCGTCATCATCGGTGACGGCTTGAATCATGGAGCCAAAGATATCAGGGTTGATTTTTTGCCAATCGAGGCTGCCGATATGCAAGAGGTAGGAGCGCGCGATTTTGCTGAAGCGCGGCACATCGGTATTGCCGGAAAACAGCCCACCATTGACGTAAGGAAAATCATTGGCCCAGCGGGGAATATCGGCGGCGGTCCGCTCGGCGGGCTTGGTGTTCATGGCGCGGAAAAGCGCGCCGATAATATCGTGGGTGTTGGAGGAATCCCGCTCGCTCATCCGCTCGATGCTGGTGGTAAAGGCGTCATCCCCTTTGAAAATATCGGTGTCTTCGGCGAAAAAGCAAAAGATCAGCCGCGCCATGAAGTGGTTCATGTCATGGCGGCGCTCGGCGCTGCCCCAGTCGGGGTTGTCTTTCAGCAGCTCGACATAGAGGCGGTTCAGGCGGCTGGTGGCGCGAATGTCAAAGCTGCTTTCGCGGATTTGCTTAACGGTGGTAATGCCCGCCAGCGGCAGGAAAAAGCCGAAATGGTTGGGGAAGCCGGTATAGGTGCTGGCAATCACCTCGCCGCTGTTCAGGTCTTCGGCTTCCAGATCAACGCCATCGGTGGCCAGCACGAATTTCGCCTTGGCCTTGGTGGTGGCGGGGCTGGATTTGAGCGCGGCAAGGGTTTGGGTGCATGATGTTCAAGATGCGAAACCGTTGGCCAGAAGCAAACTGATCATGCACAAAATCCAACGACCCGTTGACCGGCAGGTGATTGCTTGCAATCACCGAGAGGGGCGTGCGTTCGCTTTTGCCTCAACAAAAATGGGGGCACGGATGCCGATTGCCTTGCGTCTGGCAAGCCTCTTGCGGACCGTCAGCCCTTCTTCCCTGTATATTCGGTAGATGCGGTTGATCCCTGAAGTCTCGCCCTCACGGCGCAGCAAGATAAACAAGCGACGGTAGCCAAACCGCCGCCGTTCATTCGCTAAATCGGGCAACCGTGTCCGCAACTTGTTCTTAGGTGGGCGACAGGACCGATACCGGATCATCTTGCGATCCGCCCCAACAATTTCACAGGCCCGCCGCTCTGACAGGCCCAACTTCGCCCGCAGATGCGCGACAGCTTCGCGCTTAACGGCAGGCCCTACCATTTTTTTGCCAGAAGCTCTTTCATCGCTGCTGCATCCAACATTTGCTCCGCCAAAAGCTTCTTTAGCTTGCCGTTCTCATCTTCCAACGCCTTAAGCCGTTTGACATCCGGCACGGACATGCCCGAAAACTTCGACTTCCATGCATAAAATGTGCCTTGTGACATCCCGTGCTTACGGCACAGATCAGCACACTTCCCGCCAGCTTCATGCTCTTGTAGAATACCAATTATTTGCTCATCCGAGAATCTTGTTCGTTTCATTGTCTGTCCTTTGGTTAGGGCAGACTCTAGTTCAAATTGGAGGAAATTACTCGTGGCAGGTCAGCTGCATTCAGATGGCGAGGCATATGCAACGCCACGGCCATAAATGTAGTCGCCACCGGCTGCGCAGATTGATGAGATTGATGCGGCTGGTGCCGATCTACCAGACGCCCAACACCAGTAAAAAGCACCCGCAGCACAAGATTTATCCGTATCTGCTGAGAGGGCTGAAGATTGAGCGCCCCAACCAAGTATGGTGTACCGGTATCACCTATATTCCCATGCGGCGGGGCTTTTTGTATCTGGTGGCCATTATGGATTGGGCCACGCGGAAAGTGCTGGCGTGGCGCATCTCGAACACGCTGGACGCTGATTTTTGTATCAAAGCGTTGCAAGATGCATTGGCCAAATACGGCGCACCGGAAGTCTTCAACACCGACCAAGGCAGCCAGTTCACCAGCCATGAATTTACGCAGGTGCTGAAAGACGCGACGTGAAAATATCCATGAATAGACGTGGCCGCTGGATCGGCAACCGCATGATCGAACGCCTGTGGCGATCTCTGAAATATGAATGCGCCTATATTCGGGCGTTTGAAACCGGCTCTGAAGCCAAGATGGAAATCGGCAAATGGCTGGCCTATTACAACATCGAGCGCCTACTTCGACCCACGGCATATTGACGCCCAGCGAGGCTTATGACAGAAAAAAACCAACGAAATTAGCAGCATAACAATGAAAACAGATTCATCTTATTTACGCTGCTAGCTGGTCAAAATACTGGGACCACCTCTCGTTTGGCTGGGCAGGACCATTTGGCCCAATGCTATCCGATGCTGGCGCGATCGGTGAAACGATGCCCAGCTGCAGCCATTGTCTTATGTGCGGTGTTTTAGGTCTCGCTGGCGGGCTGTGCACCCTCGGCATCCCAGATCACATCCACCGCTGTAGCCTTGCGCGCCTGCTTGCGTAAGCGGCGGTCGGCGGCGGTTTGGCTGCGGCGTTTGACCAAGGCGGTAACCCCGCCGAGCGTGCCGTAAGCCCCGCGCGAAATCCAGATCGGCAGGGAGAGCAGGGCGGGGGTGATGACCAGCGTGAGCACCGTGGCAATACCAAGGCCGAAGACGACCGCAGTCGCGAGCTGCTTCCACCATAGCGCGGTGGGGGCATCAATGCTGTAGCCGCCGTTGATAAAATCAAGCGAAAGGCCAAACATCATGGGCGCCAACCCTGCCATGGTGGTGATGGTGGTGAGCAGCACGGGGCGAATGCGGGCCTCGGCGGTGCGGGTGATGGCCTCTAGCGAGGGCAGGTATTTTTTGAACTCGTCGTAGGTATCAATCAGCACGATGTTATTGTTGACCACAATGCCTGCCAGCGCCACCACGCCGGTGCCGGTCATGATCATGGAAAAGGCTTGGTCCATCACCAGCATGCCGATGAGCACACCCGTGGTGGAAAGCACCACGGCCAGCAGCACAAGGCTGGAGTTGTAAAACGAGTTGAACTGCGCCAGCAGGATAACGAACATCAGGCCCAGCGCGCCAAGGAAGGCCGAGCCGAGGAAGGCTTGGGTTTCGGCTTGGTCCTCGGTGTCGCCGGTGAATTTCCATGTGATGCTGTCGGGCAAGTCGGCCTCGGTTTCCAGCCATTCGATGAGGGCAGCGGTTTCCTCCTGCGCGTTTACGCCTTCGGCCACACCCACCAACACGCGGAAATAGCGGGATTGGTCAATGCGGTTGATCTGGCCAAGCTTGGGCACGGGGGATCGGGTTACGAAATTGCTCAGCGGCACGAGGGCTTGCGGGGTGCGCACGCGCAGGGTGTCTAGTGTGCTCAGCAGGCGGTCCTGTTCAGGGAAGCGCACGCGGATGTCGATTTCATCATCCGAGCTATCGGTGCGCATGGTGCCAATGGTTAACCCTCGCGTAACCAGCTGCACCATGCCACCGACCGAGGCTACATCCGTGCCAAAGCGGCCCGCTTCTTCTACATCTACATCTAGCTGCCAGTCTATGCCGGGCAGGGGGCGGGTGTCGTCCACGTCTACCAGCTCGGGGAGACTGCTGAAATGGGCGTTAATATAGGCAGTGGCGCTTTGCAGTTCCTCCCAGTTATCGCCCGAAATTTGCAGGTTGATCGCCTTAGCTGCCGCTGGCCCCATGCTCTGCTCAATGATTTGTGCGCGCACACCGGGAATGGCGGCGAGGCGCGCGTTCAGCTCGGCAATAATCAGCTTGCCCTTACGGCGCTGGTCCCACGGGGCCAGCTCTATCTGGATCTCGCCGATGGTATCAATCGGCTTTACGGCCCCGCCGGAATTGGTGTTGAGGCCACCTGCGCCTGCAAAAGCAAAGACATATTCAACGCCATCTACCGAAGAAATGGCGGCTTCGGCCTGCTTTACCAAGCGGTCCTTCTCCACGATCGAGAGGTTGCCTCGGGCCTGCACATAGGCCACGGCGCGCTCTGGCTCGGTGGTGACGAAAAACTCGAAGCCTTTGCTGTTTTCTTGATAGATTGTGAACACGGTGGAGACAAAAAAACCAACCAGCGCGAGCGATACAATAGGCATAATCGGGTTGCCGGAGATGAAGTGGATAAAGCGGCCAAAGAACGAGCGGCGGTAGCCAGCTTTTGCAACCTTGTCACGCTTGGGGCGCTTGAGGCTGCCCATGAAAATAGAGATAAACATGGCGCCAACAGAGAAGCCTGCGCCACCCAAACCCATTTGCCCTTGCAGCACGATGATCACTGATTGGTAAGTGAGGGCCAGCGCGCCGAGCAGCAGGGCAAAGCGGATGATGAAGTGGAAATGGGCGCGGAAGAAGCCTGCGATGCGGTCCATGATGGCGGCGATGCGGCCTGCGATGCCACCGACCACGGGCAGGTAAACCAGCGCCACCAAGAGCGAGGCGGTGAGCACGATGATGATGGTCACAGGCAGTTTGCTCATGAATTGCCCCGCAACGCCGGGCCAAAACAGGAAGGGCAGGAAGGCGCAAAGGGTGGTGGCGGTGGAGGAGATGATAGGCCAAAACATGCGCTTGGCGGCCATGCCGTAGGCCTTCATTGGGCCAATGCCCTCGGAGACCTTTTTATCGGCGTATTCCACCACCACAATCGCGCCGTCTACCAGCATGCCCACAGCAAGAATGAGGCCAAACATCACGATGTTGGAAATCGGGATATCCATGATAGACAGAATAGCGAAGGTGAGGAGGAAGCTGGTGGGGATGGCAAAGCCAACCAGCAGCGAGGAGCGCACGCCAAGGCTGGCCAGCACCACGATCATCACCAGCGCGATGGCCGTGAGCACCGAAGCGAGGAGCTGGTTGACCATGTTATTGACTTGAATAGAGTTGTCGAGGCTGAAGTTAACCTCGACCGCTTGGCGCAAATCTTCAGGCCATTTTTCCATTTCAGCGGCCATGGTTTCGCGCACCAAGGCCACGGTATCAATGGCGTTAGACCCCTTGCGTTTAACCACCTGAAGCGCCACGGTATCTTCGCCGTTAAAGCGTGCTGTGCCGCGGCGGTCCTCGAATGTGAGGCGGATATCGGCGATATCCGCCAGCGTGATCACACGGTCGCCATTGCGCTTGACGGGGAGGTTGTAAACGTCCTGTGCTTCATTAAACGCGGACGGAATTTTGATGGAATAGGCCGCGGTGCCCAGCTCGATTTCGCCGGCCGCAATCAGGCGGTTATTGTTGTTGACTGCGTTAATCAGCTCCCCCGCCGTCACGTTATAGGCCTCTAGCTTAAGCGGGTCGATCAGCACTTCCATCATCTCGTTGCGCTGGCCAGCGATGCCGACTTCCAGCACAGGCGGCAGCCCTTCAAGCGCTGATTGCAGGTCTTTGGCCACCCGTAGCAGGGTGCGCTCAGGCACCGCGCCCGATAGCGCCAGAATGATGATCGGGAACTCCGAAAAGTTGATCTCGTTGATGGTGGTGGAGGCAATGCCATCGGGCATTTTTGCTTCGGCATCTTTGAGCTTGGCGCGCACATTGGCCAGCGCCGCTGCACGGTCCCAGCCGAATTCGAACTCCAGTGCCACGCCGCCATAGCCCTCGGCAGCGGTGCCGGAAATGGTTTTCACGCCGGTCACTTCGCTCATCGCGGTTTCAAGGGGTTTGACCAGCAGGCGCTCGGAATCCTCAGCGGAAATGCCGGGGTAGATGACGGAGACAAACAGCGCCGGAATGTCGATATCCGGTGCACCTTCTTTGGGTAGAGTGCTATAGGAATACAGCCCGGCGATTAGTGAAAGCGCGATAAACGCAAGGATCATCCGCGCGCGGCCAGTGGCCCAGTCAACAATGCGTTCCATTATTCGTCGTCCTGCTTGGTCACGGCAATGGCCCGCCCGTCGGTTACGTATTCTTGCCCCGTTACGATCACATCAACCTCGGCTGGCAGCCCGGAAAGCCAAAACCCCTCAGGCGCATCGCGCACGATATCAACCGCGACAAAACGGGCCACGTTTTCGTCGTCAATCCGCACGCCAAGGGTGCCTTCGTCATTGAGCGTCAGCACATGTTGGGGCAGCAGATGCGCCTTTTCCCCCGCGAACGCGATTCCGATCTCGGCAGATTGGCCATCCAGAATGCTCAGGTCGACGTTATCTACGCTCACTTCCAGCCGGAAGGTGCGGGTGAGGGGGTCGGCTGAGCGCGCAATAAAGGTAACCTTGCCAACCACTTCGCGGCCCGAAAGTAACCGCGCGCCCGCAAGCTGCCCGACCTCCAGGTTTACAACGTCGATCTCTGGCACATAGCCGACCATTTTTATGGTATCCAGCGCCAGAATGGTGGTGCATAACCCACCGGGTTGCAACAGCGACCCAAGCTCGGCGCTATCATTTTCCAGCACGCCGCCAAAAGGCGCGGTGATTTTAAGTTGGCTCAAAAGCCGCTCTACGCTCAGCACCCGCGCCCGCGCGCTTTCCAAGGCCGCAGAGGCCGAAATGGCGGAATTCTCTGCGCCAAAGCCGCTTTCCGCCAAGCGTGAGGCCACGTTATTATTAGCCTCGGCATTGGCCATTTGGGCCTTGGCCTCGGCGAGCTGCGCTTCCAGCACGCCAGCATCCAGCTCACACAGCACTTGGCCTTCTGTTACCGCGCTGCCAGCGGGCAGGGGGGCTGAAATAACCCGCCCCGAGGTTTCGGCCCGCATGTCAATGCGCCGCGCCGCCTGCGTGGTGCCACGCAGCACAATGCCCGACTGCACTTCGCGCGCCACCGAATGCATGGTGACCACTGGCACCGCTTGCGGGCTGCGCTCGGCGTCTGGTGCGGCCTCGGTGGTTTCGATATCGCTGCCCGCATAGGCCAAAAGCGCATCCCGCTCCATGACCAGCGCATAAATAAACGCTGTCACCAAAAGGGCTGTAAGAATATGAAGGGTCTTCATCGGGTGCGCTCCGCTTGCCTGCCCCCTTTGTGGGGGCGTTTGCCGCTAAATACGCCGCAGATCGGGCGGGAACAAGACCGGCTGGTCCAATTCACCCCATTCCCGCAAGGATTATCCTTTGTCTTTGCATGTGCGCGGCTTTCCCGCTAAGTTGCGGCCAAAGTTTTGCAGGAGAAGTGTGTTGAGCGAATCAGAATCCTTTATTGATGAGGTGAGTGAAGAGGTCCGGCGGGACAGGCTGTTTAAGCTATACAAGAAGTATGGCTGGGTGCTGGCCTTTGTCGTGCTCGCGATTGTGGGCGGCACCGCTTATCTTGAGTGGAGCAAATCCACCCAGGAAACCGCAGCGCGCCTCAATGGCGATACTATACAAGCTGCCACCAGTGCCGACGCGCTGAGTGGGCTTGCCAGCAGCGGCGCGCCCGTGGCGACCATAGCGCTGTTTCAGCAAGCTAACCTGATGCTGGAGGCCGGCGATACCCAAGGGGCCGTGGCCGCATTGCAGCAAGTGGCCGGCAATTTTGATGTGTCCGCCGTTTATTCAGACCTAGCCGCTTTGAAAATCCTTATGCTGAACCGCGCCGAGATGAGCGAAAGTGAGCGAAACGACGCTTACGCCCGCCTCACCGCGCCCAATGCCCCCTATCGCCTACTGGCGCAGGAGCAGCGGGCTATGCAACATGTGCAAGACGGCGACACAGAGGCCGCAAAGGCCGCGTTGGCCGAAATTCTGGCAGATCCGGCAGTGCCGCCGGGTTTGCGCAACCGCGCCCAGCAGCTCATGGTGGCATTGGGTGGCAGCCTTGAGGCTGATGCGGCGAACGGGTGATTTTGAGCAGGGTTTGTAAAGATGGCAAAAGCAGGAACATGGCGTAAATTGGGGCTTCTGGTGCTGGCACTAGGCGCGCTTGGCGCGTGCAAAAATCAGGATAACACAGTTTTGCCGGGAGAGCGCGTAGCGATCCGCCCGCAACTTCAGGTTGAAGGTGGCACCACCGCCATTTCCCTTGGCGTGCGGGTGAGCAATGCCAATTGGCTACAAGAGGGCTTTAGCGCCGCGCATGTGGCCCCGCATCTGGCGCTGTCTGCCGCGCCAACCCTGCGCTGGTCGGCCGATATCGGCCGTGGCAATAGCGACCGTTCCCGCATTACCGCCAGCCCCGTTTTGGCCGCTGGCATTGTGTATACACTCGACGCGGCAGGCCATGTGCAAGCCAGCGCCACCGAAAACGGTGCGCCGCTCTGGAGCTTTGACGTAACCCCCATTGGCGAGTCCAGCGGGGCCGAAGGCTTTGGCGGCGGTTTGGCGCTGGATGGCGGCTTGCTTTATGTGACCACCGGATTTGGCGAATTAATATCGCTAAGCGCCAGCACAGGTGCCGTGAACTGGCGCTACCAATTTGACGCCCCCTTGCGCGGCGGCCCCACCGTTGCTGCAGGGCGGGTATTTGTGATGGCGGCCAATGATGTCGCCTATGCTATTGACGGCGCGCGCGGCCAGCTCAGCTGGAGCCTGCGCGGCCCGCAAGGCACTGGCCCCGTGACCATGGGCGGCTCTAGCCCCGCGGTGGCAGGGGGCAATGTGGTGCTGCCGTTCAGCTCTGGCCGCACGCTAGGTGCGACCACGGGTGGCACAGGCCGCTGGCAGGGCGATATAAACCAAGGCCGTCTTTCCGATGTGCGCGCGCTGATTGGCGGCTTGCCGGGCGCGCCGGTAATTTCGGGCGGGCGGGTCTATACGGCCAATGCCGGTGGCGAAATTGCGGCTTTGCGGGTTACCAATGGTTCCCAGCTTTGGTCTGTGCCTGCCGGCGCAACCGATTCGGCAGCGGTAATCGGCGGCGCGGTTTTTATCGTGAGCGACACTTCGCAGCTCATGCGGATAGACGCCACCTCGGGGCGGGTGCTGTGGGCCACGCAATTGCCCGAGTTCACCAAGCCAAAAAAACGCAAAGGGTTTATCGCCCATTATGGCCCCGTTGTGGCTGGTGGGCAGGTGGTTGTGGCTGGCTCTGACGGGCGCTTGCGCTTCTTTGATCCAGTCAGTGGCACCGAGAGCTATAGCACAGCTTTGCCCAATGGCGCGGCCTCGGCTCCGATCGTTGCGGCGGGCGTTTTGTATGTGCTTACCCAAAAAGGCAAACTTCTCGCTTTCCAATAGGGGCGCGAGGGGCTATTAGCTGGCGTTTCGGGGCTGCACGCCCCCTTGTTTCCAGAGGCGGAAATCATGAGTTTTACAATGGCCCTTGTTGGCCGCCCAAATGTTGGCAAATCTACGCTGTTTAACCGCTTGGTTGGCAAAAAGCTGGCGTTGGTGGATGATACCCCCGGCGTAACCCGCGACCTGCGCGAAGGCGAGGCCCGCTTGGGCGACCTGCGCTTTACCGTGGTCGATACCGCGGGCCTTGAGCAAGCCACCGACGAAAGCCTGCAAGGCCGGATGCGGGCGCTGACCGAGCGCGCCGTGGATATGGCCGATGTGTGCCTGTTTATGCTTGATGCCCGCGTCGGCGTTACGGCCGATGACGAAGTGTTCGCCGCGATTTTGCGAAAGAAAAACGCACGGGTGATTCTGGCGGTCAACAAGGCCGAGGGCAAAGCGGGCGAGGCGGGCTATTACGAGGCGTTTAATCTCGGGCTGGGCGAGCCGCTGGCGATTTCGGGTGAGCATGGTGAGGGGATGGAAGACCTTTACGCGGTGCTCATGCCGATTCATGATGAGTTCGAGGCCTCGGGCGGATTTGAGCCAGAGACCGAGATCGAGATTTCCGACGAGGTGGATGAATTTGGCGAGGCGGCGGTGATCCCGGATGATCGCCCCCTGCAAATCGCGGTGGTTGGTCGCCCCAATGCGGGTAAATCAACGCTTATCAACCAGATTATGGGCGAAGAGCGCTTGCTGACAGGGCCAGAGGCGGGCATCACGCGGGATTCGATATCGGTGCGCACCACATGGGAAGGCCGCGAGTTCCGGATTTTTGATACGGCGGGCATGCGCAAAAAAGCCAAGGTGCAGGAAAAGCTGGAGAAGCTTTCGGTGTCTGACGGTTTGCGGGCCGTGAAATTCGCCGAGGTTGTGGTGGTGCTGCTTGATGTGCAAGTGCCGTTTGAGCAGCAAGATTTGCGAATCGCCGACCTTGCCGAGCGCGAAGGCCGCGCGGTGGTGCTGGCGGTGAATAAATGGGACCTTGAGGGCGAGAAAAACCAGAAATTGCTCGACCTGCGTGAGAAATTCGGCCGCCTGTTGCCGCAACTGCGCGGCGCGCCGATGGTGATGGTCTCGGCTCTCACCGGAAAGGGCGTAGACCGGCTGCATGACGCGATTATCAAGGCGCATAACACGTGGAACACGCGAATTTCGACCGCCAAGCTGAACCGTTGGCTGAAGGCTATGGTCGAAGGCCACCCGCCGCCCGCGCCTGCTGGGCGCCGTATTAAAATGCGGTATATGACACAGGTTAAAACCCGTCCGCCGACCTTTGTGGTGTTTACCTCGGTGCCGGATAAAGTTCCGGAAAGCTATAAGCGCTTTTTGGTCAACGGCTTACGGGTAGACTTTGACATGCCCGGCACGCCTATTCGGATGTTCTTGCGGGCAGGCGATAACCCGTTTGCGGCCAAGGGCGCGAAGCGGAAGATCCATTAAAGCGGTGCGCGGAAACCACCCAGCGCTACAAATACGCCGCAATCATCCGCTTGGCCTCATCCGCCGCCGTTGCCAGCCCTGATTTATCTTCACCGGGGTGAAAACGCGCGCGGGTGGCCGTTGGCATCGGGTTTGGCTTATGCAAAATAACCCGTGGCTTAAGCTTCGCGGTTTCGGCTTGGTAGCTTTGCACCATCGAGCGCGCCGCCGCCTTGCTGGCCGCGTAGGACGCAAAAAACTTTTCGCCATCATGGGGGTCATCCATGAAAATCGCCGTGCCGTCGGCTACGCGTAGCAGCGGCTCGGTGAGGGCAATAATGCGGGCGGTGGCGCGGGCATTTACGTTCATGGTTTTGTCGTAGTCTTTATCTACAAGCGCATCCATCGGGGTGAGCAGGGGGGCTTGCACTGCGCAATGCACCAGTAAATCAAGGCCTTTCCAGCGCTCGAAAATGCTAAGGCACAGGCGCTGAAGCCCGCCTTCGTCGGTGATATCAAGCGGCACCAGCGTAATGCCTTGGCCTTTGGCCTCGATCACGTCAGCCAGCTCTTCCAGCCCGCCCACGGTGCGGGCGAGCGCGATGATGTGATAGCCTTTATCGGCCAGTTGCAGCGCGGTGGCATAGCCCAGCCCGCGAGAGGCGCCGGTGACCAGCGCGGTTTTTTGTGCATGTTCCATAGGGTCGATTTAGGCGCTGCGGGGCAGAAAAACCATAGGAAAAGATGCCGCGCATTGATCAACGCTTGAAATTCTGTGCGCAACAGGCCAAAAAGGCGGCAAGCCATTATAAAGGATATGCAGATGACACCGAATATCACGCTTTCAACCGCCCTTTGGGGCAGCAACTCTGCCCTGCGCCACGGTGCCCTTGTGGCGGGCGGCATTGCGCTGCTGGCGCTTTCGGCCAAGGTGGCCGTACCTATGTGGCCGGTGCCGATCACTATGGGCACCTTCGCGGTGCTGGCCTTGGGGGCGGCTTATGGGCCACGCCTCGGCTTGGTGACAATTCTCGGCTATATGCTGCTCGGCGCGCTTGGGTTTGATGTGTTTGCCGGTAGTTCCGACGTGAGCGGCTTGGCCTATATGATGGGCGGCACAGGCGGCTATTTGCTTGGTTTTGTGCTGGCGACGGTGCTGCTGGGCTATGGGGCCACCAAGGGCTGGGATCGATCGGTTTTGAAAATGGCAGGCCTGCTGCTGGCCGCCAACGCGCTGATTTACCTGCCGGGCTTGGCATGGCTGACCGTGGTTTATGACATGAGCGCGGCTAAGGCGGTCGAGGTTGGCATGGTGCCTTACCTGATCGGTGATGCGGTTAAGCTCGGGCTGGTGGCGCTGTTGCTGCCGAGCGCTTGGAAGCTGCTTAAGCGCGGGTAATCGCGCAGATATATTCAAAAAGCCCCGCCATTGTGCGGGGCTTTTTTTATGGGCTACCGATAGCCTTCGGGGTTGGCCGCCTGCCAGCGCCAATGGTCTTGGCACATTTGCGCGAGGTCATATTCGGCCTCCCAGCCCAGCATTTCCTTGGCCTTGCGGGCATCGGCGCAATAGATGGTAACATCGCCGGCGCGGCGCGGGGCCACTTGTGCGGCGATCTTAAAGCCGCAGGCCGCCTCCCATGCCGCATGAACCTGTTTCACGCTGGCCCCGGTGCCGGTGCCAAGGTTGACCACGGGGGTTTGGTTGGGCGCGGCGTTGTCTGACAGCAGGTAATCGATCGCTTTTACATGGCCGCGCGCAAGGTCCATTACGTGGATATAATCACGGATCGCGGTGCCGTCGGGGGTGTTGTAATCGTCGCCGAAAATGTTCAGCACCTCCCGCCGCCCCGTTGCCACTTGGGCAATAAATGGGAACAGGTTATCGGGAAAGCCCAGCGGGTCTTCCCCGATTTGGCCCGATTTATGCGCCCCCACGGGGTTGAAATAGCGCAGCACCATAGAGCGCCAGCCCTCGCCTATGCTGGTAATATCGGTGAGCATTTGCTCGACCATCAGCTTGGTTTTGCCATAAGGGTTAACGGGACCAGTGGGCACGTGCTCGTCCATAGGCATGGTTTCGGGGGCGGGCTCGCCATAAACCGTGGCCGAGGAGGAAAACACCCCGTGCTTGACCCCGTGGCGCAGCATGGCGCTAAAAAGGGTGCTGCTGCCGGCCACGTTTACCTCGTAATAACGCTCTGGATGGGCGACAGATTCGCCCACGGCCTTAAGTCCGGCCAGATGGATAACCGCAGTAATATCATGGGCTTGGAACAGAGCATCCAGCGCGTCGGCATCTCGGATATCGCCCTCTATGAAAATCGGCGCGCCGTTAGACATCCGCTCGACCCGCTCAATGCTTTTAACCGACGAATTGGATAGGTTATCAAAAACCACCACCTCATAGCCGCTGTTGAGCAGGGCCAGCACCACATGGCTACCAATAAATCCGGCTCCGCCGGTAGCTAAAATCTTGGGCATTTGCACACTCCACCTGTGGGGCTTACGCCCCTTTTAGAATTTCGAGCAACCGCGCGGCCTCGGCGGCGGGGTCTGTCGCCCGCCAAATCTCGGGGCCTAGGGTTACAAAATCAACATGGTCGCGCACGGCGCGCAAGGCAGGATCATCCAACCCGCCCTCGGCCACCACCGGTACTTCGATCATTTCGCTCCACCACTGAAACAGGGCAGGGGCGGCGCGATTGCCATCGCCCAGCCCGCCCATATCGCCGACGGGGCCGAAGCTTATGTAATCCACCCCGATTTCGGCGGCGGTCATGCCCGCATGTTTGGAATTGCCGCAATAGGTGCCCACAATGGCGTCGTCGCCGAGCAGCTTACGGGCCTCGCGCACGTTGCGTGATGAGCTGACCAGATGCACCCCGTCCAGCCCGTGTTTTTCGACCATGCGAAAATGGTTATCCACCACAATGGCGACATCAAACCGGTGGCAGATATCGCGGAGCTGGTCAGCGGCACGGCCAAGTTGGGCCTCGTCGGGGGTGGTCAGCGCGATTCGCACACAAGAGACCGGCACGGCATCGAGCACAGCGCTGAGCTGCGGCTTGAAGTGCTCAAGGTCAAATTCGGTCGGGGTTGCCAGATATATCTGGGCGAAATCTTCTTCAGGCATTGGCTCTTCCACAAAAGTTCGTCCCCTTTTAGCGCGTTGGCGCGCCAAGGTCTATGGCTGCGGTGCCCAATCGGGCGGGGCCATGTGGAAACCGTCAAAACTGAAGGCGGGGGAAACCGTGCAACCCACCAGAGACCAATTGCCGGTGCTTTGCGCGGCTTGCCAGTGGCGCTCGGGCACAATGGCTTGTGCTTGTTGCCCAGCCAAAATATCGGGCCCCAGCGTGGTGCCTACCACCGGCCCCGCATCGCTGGCGGCGGTCGAAAGCACCAAGGGTGCGCCTGCATGAAAATGCCAAATTTCGGTCGAATCAATCCAGTGCCAATGGGAGCGCTGCCCCGCTTCGAGCAGATAATAAATCGCGCTCCCCGCAGGGCGGCCAACGCCCGTTGCCAGCCATGTTTGCCTATACCAGCCCCCCTCCGGATGAGGGGCGAGCGCGAGTTTTTTGACAATGTCAGATGCGGTGCTCATGGGTAGGGCGGACTTTAGCCCGCCACCCGCAACACCGAACGCCCCGCAAAAATGCCGGTTTCGCCAAGCTCTTCTTCGATGCGTATAAGCTGGTTATATTTCGCCAGACGGTCCGAGCGGCTCAAGGAGCCGGTTTTGATCTGCCCACAATTGGTGGCGACGGCAAGGTCGGCGATTGTGGTGTCTTCGGTCTCGCCAGAGCGGTGAGACATAACGGCGGTCATGCCCGCGCGGTGCGCCATATCAACCGCATTCAGGGTTTCGGTCAGGGTGCCGATCTGGTTCACTTTAATCAAAATCGAGTTGGCCGAGCCTTCCTCGATGCCGCGCGCCAAGCGTTCGGTGTTGGTCACGAACAGGTCATCGCCGACCAATTGGCATTGGCCGCCGATTTTCTCGTTCAGCAGGGTCCAGCCGGCCCAATCATCCTCGTGCATCGGGTCTTCTACCGAGATAATCGGATAGGCAGCAATCAGGGCTGCGATATAGTCAGCGTTTTCAGCGGAAGACAGCTTTTTGCCTTCGCCTTTCATGTCATAAACGCCATCTTTATAATATTCGGATGCGGCGCAATCCATGGCGATAAACACATCTTCGCCCGCCGTATAGCCCGCCAGCTTGATGGATTTCATAATGAAATCAAGCGCGTCTGTGGTGCTGGAAAGGTTCGGCGCAAAGCCGCCCTCATCACCAATGCTGGTATTGTGGCCTGCCGCTGAAAGCTCTTTTTTCAGCACATGGAAAATTTCTGCCCCGATGCGCACGGCGTCCGAAAGGCGCTCGGCCCCCACGGGCATGATCATGAATTCCTGAATATCAATCGGGTTATCCGCATGCTCGCCGCCATTGATGATGTTCATCATCGGCACCGGCAGGGTGCGCGCCGAGGTGCCGCCAATATAGCGGTAAAGTGGCATTCCGAGGTGCTCTGCTGCCGCTTTCGCGACCGCCAAAGACACGCCCAAAATCGCATTTGCCCCAAGGCGGGCTTTGTTGGCGGTGCCGTCAAGCTCACATAAAAGTTGGTCAATGCCGACCTGATCGGTGGCATCCACCCCGATCAGCTCTTCGGCGATCTCGCCGTTCACCGCATCTACGGCTTTCAGCACGCCCTTGCCGCCGTAGCGGTTCATATCGCCATCACGCAATTCGTGCGCTTCATGCGCGCCGGTAGACGCCCCGCTTGGCACCGCAGCCCGCCCCCGCGTGCCATCTTCGAGGTAGATATCCACCTCAACCGTCGGATTGCCCCGACTATCCAGAATTTCGCGGGCGATGACGTCAACAATGGCGCTCATGGGTTTTTCCTCAGGCTGCAAAAGTGTTGTTGCGCGCTGTTTATACCCATGATTGCCAGAGTTAAAGGGCTTTTCTGACGCGGCGCTCGCGGTAAATGGTGTAAAGCCCCGAAGCGATGATGATGCTGGCACCCAGAATTGTGTAAAAATCCAGCATTTCGTTAAAGAAGATCACCCCGATAAACATCGCGAAAACCAGCCGCACATAGCGGTAGGGGGTCACCACCGCCACCTCGCCAACGCGCATAGCGGCGACGATCATGTAATAGCCCACCGGCCCGACAATCAGCGCGGCGGCAATGTAAGCGCTTTGCACGCCATTTGGCAGCACAGCTGGCCCCTCGAAAAACATCATCACCAGCCCCGCTGGAATGACCACGCCAAAGCCGTAAGCTGAAAGCACCATGCTGCTCACGTTTTTTGGCATGGCCCGCGTGGCGAGGTCTCGAATGGACAGCCCGATCACGCCTTGCACCGCAAAAAGCGAGGCCGGCTCAAAGCCGTCAAGCCCGGGTTGCACCACGATCAGCACGCCGATAAAGCCCACGACAATGGCGAGCCAGCGCCGCCAGCCCACTGTTTGCCCAAGAAAAAGCGATGCCCCAAGCGCCACCGCCAGCGGGGTAGCCTGCAAAATGGCCGAGGCGCTGGAAAGCGGGGTGAGGACCACGGCGAGCACATAGCCCGAGGTGCCGACGATCTCGCCGAAATTGCGCAGTAAAACCGGCCCGCGCAGGAGGTTTCGGCTAAACACCTTTGCCCCTTGCCGCTTGGCGATGGCGGCAAAAATAGCAAAGCCGCCAACCCCGAGGATGATCAGAATTTGCCCCGTGCCGATGCCCGCTGAAAGCTTTTTGATAAAAGCGTCCTCCACGGCAAACATCGCCATGGCCCCGAGCATCAGCATAATGCCGACCAAATTATCAGAATACTTCATCAGCGCTCCCGCCCCTGCGGGGGCCTGTTATTTTTTCAAAGGCACCCCGTAAAGCTCCAGTTTATGGCCGCGTAGCTCGTAGCCGAGCTTTTCCGCGATTCGCTCTTGCAGCGCTTCAATCTCGGGGTCACAAAACTCAATAACCTCCCCGGTCTGGATGTCAAATAAATGATCGTGATGCTCGCGATCAGCATCTTCATAGCGGGCGCGGCCGTCGCCAAATTCGTGCCGCTCCAGAATGCTGGTTTCTTCAAACAGCTTCACGGTGCGGTAAACCGTGGCAAGGCTAATGCGCGGGTCCACCTTGGCGGCGCGCAGGTGAATTTCCTCTACGTCGGGGTGGTCGGCGCAGCCCTCCAGAACGCGGGCGATCACGCGGCGCTGGTCGGTCATGCGCAGGCCATTGGCCTCGCAGCGGGCGATGATGGAGTCGTTGGTCATGGGGAGGTTTTAGCGTGAGGCGGGGAGGATGGGAACAGTTTTGTGCATGGAGCGCGGGAGGTGTTGGGAATATGGGGGGGTAGGGCGAGGTGCGTATTAGCTAACGGGTTGAATGGGTTGGGGTAAATGGGGTGCGACTGACCCCATTAAACTGGTTTAGTGGGGTCAATATCGCTCCTGGGTTGAAAGGTGTGCCCAAGTCAAGTCAAACGCGCCTTTTCTGCCGTGCAAATCATCGGCTTCAAGTGAAGTATGTGTAGCGTCTGTACTGCTAAAGCAGCTCCTGCTCACGGTCCAAACGCTTGGCCAGCGGCGCAATCGTTAACCCTTGCGCGATGATGCTAAACAGCACCACGATATAAGTGATCGACAGGATCAGCGGCTTATATTCGTTCTCTGGCACCGAAAGCGCCAGCGCCACCGAAATGCCGCCCTTCAGCCCGCCCCATGTCATAATCGGAATCACATCGCGGCGATATTTCTTCCAGCGTGACAGCATAAAAATCGGCACCGAAACCGCAGCCAAGCGGGCGGTGAGCGACAGGAAAATGCCCAGAACACCGGCCATAATCATGTCTTGGTTAAAGGCGATGGCAAACACTTCCACGCCGATCAACAGGAAGAGCAGGGCGTTGAGAATCTCGTCAATCAGCTTCCAGAATGCGTTCAAATACTCACGGGTCAGGGCGCTCATACCGTATTTCACACCGACATCGCCAATAAGCAGCCCCGCGACCACTGCCATAATAGGCCCTGAAACGCCGAGCAACACCGCCAGTTGATAGCCGCCAAAAGCAAGCCCTAGCGAGAGCAGCACTTCCAGCGGGTAATCATCAATCCGCTTCATCATTTGAAATACGATCCAGCCGAGCACAAAGCCCAGCAGCGCGCCGCCAAAGGCCTCTTTCACAAACAGCATAATCGCCGCGCTCAGGCTGGCATCGCCGTGGGCATCATGCGGGAAGGCGAGGCCGACCAGAAATAGAAACACCACATAGCCGACGCCATCGTTAAACAGGCTTTCGCCTGCGATCTGCGTCTCCAAAGACTTGCGCAAATTCGCTTCACGCAGCACGCCGAGCACCGCCACGGGGTCTGTCGGCGAGATCAGCGCGCCGAAAACCAGCGCGATCAGCAGTGGCACGCCAAGCGCAAAATATAGGCCCAGCCCCGCAATCGCAGTTGAAATGCCCACCCCGATAGTCGCCATCAGCGCCACCGTCCACGCCTGCTCGCGCAGGTCCGAAAGCTTTACATGCAGCGCGCCGGCAAAGAGCAGCATACCCAACATGCCTTCCAGCAAAGTGTCTGAAAACTCAAGGCCTTCCACGCCGGACTTAATGGTGTGGTTTAGCCCCAGCTCGGGCATAAACAGGTCCAGCACCATTACGCTGAGCGACGCAATTAGCGCCACAACCAAGATCCCGATTGAGGCCGGTAGCTTAAGAAAGAAATAGTTAATGCTGCCAAAAAGGCCGGCCATTACTATCATTAGCGATGCGATTTGAAGGGCAGTCATAGTCACTCCGGATTGTTTTCCCCGAGCCATAGCACAGTTTTGTGAAATGGACATAAAAAAACCCGCACCGATAAGCGCGGGTTAAGGGAGGGTGGGCTAACCTATCCGTCGAAATCAACCCGTTCGACCAGTCGAAGCGCCTCGCCGCGCAATCCGGCAATATCCGTTAACGGGGTTGGGTCTGGCGTGAAATCGCCCCAGCTTGCCACCAGTTCACTGGGGGCCACATCCGGGTTCAGCGGATACTCAAAGTTCGCCTCGGCATAGAGCGATTGCGCCACATCGCCGGTCAGAAACTCCATAAGCTTGATCGCGTTTTCAGGGTTGGGTGAGGAAGCCGTCATCGCCATGCCAGACAGGTTAATATGGGTGCCAAGCCCGTTCAATGCAGGGAAGACCAGATGCACCGCATTTGCCCATTCGGCCTGCTCGGGGTCGGCCAACATTTTGCCCATATAATAGGTGTTGCCGATGGCAATGTCGCATTCCCCGGCCCAAATTGCCTTGACTTGCGCGCGGTCATTGCCCTGCGGGCGGCGGGCGAGGTTGGCCTTTACGCCGGTAAGCCAGCCTTCCGTTTCGGCCTCGCCATGCTGCAACAGATAGGCCGCCGAAAGCGCGATGTTATAGTCGTGGGTGCCGGAACGGGTGCAAATTCGGCCCTGCCATGCGGGGGCAGCGAGCTGCTCATAGCTGGTGATTTCGCCCTCGGCCACGCGGTCGTTGGAGGCATAAATAATGCGCGCCCGGGAAGTCAGTCCAAACCATTGCCCCGCCGTATCGCGGTAGGGGCCGGGGATGTTGGATTCGATAATCTCCGAGCTCACAGGTTGGGTTAGCCCCGCCTGCACCATGGCATCAAGGTTGGCGATATCGGTGGTCAGCACCACATCGGCGGGCGAGCGGCGGCCCTCGGCTCTCATCCGCTCCAACATGCCTTTTTTGAGGAACACCACATTGGCGGTGATGCCCGTTTCGGCGGTAAACGCCTGCAAAATCGGGTCGATCAGCTCCGGCTGGCGGGAGGAGTATATATTCACATCCTGAGCCGTGGCCGCAACGGCGGCGGCGCTGAGCAGGGTGGCGAGAACAAGGTGTTTCATAAAGAAGGCTCCAGTTGTTTGCTGCGCCTGCTTAACCCGAGTAATTTACTCAAGTCAATACCTGAGTAAATTATTTGGAAGCGCGCTCGGCGGCTTTGGCCGCATTCCAGAGCGCATCCATTTCCGAAAGGTCCGAATCCTGCGGGGCTTTGCCTTGGGCTTTAAGGGCCGCTTCTACTGCATTGAAGCGGCGAGTAAATTTTATGTTGGCTTTGCGGAGCGCCTCCTCTGGCTGCACACCGAGATGCCGCCCGAGATTGGCCATTACAAACAGTAAATCACCAAACTCCTCCTCGATATCATCTTGCGTTTTTTCGGCTTGCGCCTCCACCAACTCGGCCGTTTCTTCCTTGATCTTGTCGAGCACCTGCACCGTTTCCGGCCAGTCAAACCCCACCCGCGCCGCACGGTTTTGCAGCTTCAGGGCACGGGTCAGGGCCGGGAGGTTGCCGGCAATGCCATCCAGCACCGAGGCGGGTGCGCCGCGTTCCTTGGCCTTTAGGGCTTCCCAGTCGGCCACCTGCTGCGCGGCTGATTTTTCGCGGCGCTCGTCGCCAAAAACATGGGGATGACGCGCGATCATCTTGTCCGAAATCGTCTGCACCACGGTGTCAAAAGTAAAAAGCTCCGCTTCCTCGGCCATTTGCGCGTGGTAAATAGTGTTCAGCAATAGGTCGCCTAGCTCGCCGGGCAGTTCATCCCACGCTTCGCGCTCAATCACGTCGGCCACTTCGTAAGCCTCCTCGATGGTATAAGGCGCGATGGTTTTGAAATCCTGCTCAATGTCCCACGGGCAGCCTGACTCGCGGTCGCGCAACCGGCGCATAATTTCGAGCAGGCGCTGGATGCCGGTGCCGCGATCATAGATAATTTCGTCTGAAGTCATCGGGTTACCATAAGGTTTTCAACTCCGTGGAAGTGGTAGCGGTCGGCATAAACAGGTGTTTCCGCAAGCGACAAATTAGGGCAGGCTTGCAGCAGTATCGGCATGGAATTCAGCATTTCCATGCGAGCCAAAGGCGCGCCAATGCAGAAGTGCAGCCCCGCACCGAAGGCCAGTTGCTTGTTGTTGGCGCGCGTGGGGGTGAAGGCCGCAGGCGCCTCAAAAACCGCAGGGTCGCGGTTGGCCGCGGCCAGTAAAAGCCCGACCTGTTCGCCGCGTTTGAAGCTGTGGCCTGCCACCTGCACATCCTCCAGCGCGTAGCGGGTGAACATGTGGAGCGGCGGATCAAACCGGATGGTTTCCTCGATGATTTTGAGGTTTTCTTTGTCATTCCCGCCAAAGCGAGCGCCCGTTTCCAGCAGGGTTTTCACCCCGTTTGCAATGGCGTGCACGGTGGCTTCATGGCCAGCATTTAGCAAAAGAATACAAGTTGTTATCAGTTCATCTTCGGTCAATTTTTCCCCATCATCCCGCGCGGCGATCAGCTCGGAAATCAGGTCTTCCTTCGGCGCCTTGCGGCGCTCGGCGACAAAGCTGCGAATGTAGTCCATAAAGGCCACGGTCGCCGCTTCTGTCCGGTCTTCCACGGCCCGATCCCGCCGCGCTTGATAAACTGCCACCATGTCGTGAGACCAGCGCAGGAGCTGCGGAGCCATGTCTTCCGGTACGCCGAGCAGGCGGCAAATTACGGTGACGGGAATGACCTCGGCGAAGGCGGGGAGCAGATCAAACGGGGCGTCGGGGAAATCGGCGATCAGATCGCGGGAAAGCGCTTGCACCTGCGGCGCCATTTCGTTGATTCGCCGCGTGGTGAAAGCGCGAGTCAGCAGGCTGCGGATGCGGGTATGGGAGGGCGGCTCGATCGCCAAAATCGACCGGCTTTCAAAGGCATAAAACTCAGCCAAATGGGCCGGAGGCGTGGGCGCGAGATCAGCTGGTAGTTCAGCAGAAAACCTGCGATCCCGGAGTAGATCATTGACCACACTGTGTTGGGCTGAGCTGTAAAAACCGAAGTCTTTCCAATAGAATAGCGGGGATTTTTCCCGCATTTCATCATAGGCAGGGTAGGGGTTTTGCACGAAAGTCGGGTCAAGCGGAGATTGTGAAATCATGGGGCTACCAGTGCGTATTCGAGGTCGACGATCAGGTCATCCACAGCCTCAATCCCGATGCTCAGGCGCAGCAGGTTTTCAGGAATGCCACGGCCCGCCCCCGCCACGGTATGGCGGTGCTCGATCAGGCTTTCAACCCCGCCCAGCGAGGTGGCGGGGATAAACACTTTGCAGGCCTTTGTGGTGGCCAACGCGCGGCCCTTTTCACCATTGAGCAGCAAGGACATCATGCCGCCAAACCCGCCTGTCATTTGCCGTTTTGCCACAGCGTGGCCCGCGTGGCTGGGCAGGCCGGGGTAGAGCACTTCTGCCACTGCCGGATGGTTTTCAAAGTGGCGGGCGAAGGCCATGGCGTTGTCGCTGGCTTGCTTAAAACGCACGTAAAGCGTGCGCAACCCGCGGATCAGCAGCCATGCATCGAATCCCGGCAAAACCGTGCCTTGAAAGCTGCGCACAGTGCGGATTTCATCCCACATATCAAGGCCTTGGCGCGCACTTAGCACGCCCGCTGTCAGGTCTGAGTGGCCGTTGAGGTATTTGGTGGCGGAGTGGAACGAGATATCGGCCCCCAGCGCCAAAGGCTGCGTGGTGCAGGGCGGCGCGGCGGTGCTGTCACACATCAGAATCGCGCCAGCGGCATGGGCGAGCGCCGCAGCCGCCGCAATATCGGTAATCGACCAATCGCCGTTCGCGGGCGTTTCTATCCAGACCAGCTTGGTTTTACCGGGTTGAATGGCGGCCTCCAGCGCGGCCAGATTGCCCGCTTCAAAACTGCTAAACCCGATCACTCCGCGCGCCGCCTGCCGGTCAAGCCAATCCAGCCCGACATGATACATCATGCTCTGCGCCACCACATGCGCGCCCATGGGCAGGGCCTCGACCACCGCCACGGTGGCGGACATACCAGAGTTAAACAGCAGCGATTCGCCGCCCTCCAGCTCGCCAATTATTTGCTCGCCTTGCGCCGTGGTCGGGGAGCCGTAGCGGCTATAGATAAACCCATCCCGCAGGTTGTAATCTGCATCGCGTGCAAAGGTAGACGCGCTGTGCATAGCTGGCACAACCGCGCCGCTTGCCCCGTCCAGCATATGCAATGCCTGCGCGGCTTTGGTTTGCGGCGACAGGGTGTTGCGCTTCATTTAGTCGGTCCCGCGATAGGGTTCTACATATTGCAAGGCCATGTCCCACGGGAAGAAAATCCATGTGTCCTGAGAGACTTCGGTGATGAAGGTATCGACCATCGGGCGGCCTTTTGGCTTGGCATAAACCGTGGCAATATGGGCCTTGGGGTAGCGGGATTTAACCACTTCAAGGGTTTTGCCGGTATCAACGAGGTCATCAATAATCAGGATGCCTTCGCCGTCGCCTATAATGCCGGCATCCGGCGCTTTCAGCACCTTGGCTTCTGACTGCTGCTGGTGGTCATAGCTTTTGATGCTGATCGTATCGACGGTGCGGATATCCAGCTCGCGCGCAATAATCATCGCGGGGGCCATGCCGCCACGGGTGATGGCGACCACGGCTTTCCAGTCGCCGCCGTTCGGGGCCATTTTTTCAAGCCGCCACGCAAGGGCGCGGCTGTCACGGTGGATTTGGTCCCAGCTAATATGGAAGCCTTTTTCATGGGGGAGGCGGTCTGTCATGATTTTCGTCCTGTTGCTACGTCAATATCGGGGGCGTCTTCGGCCTTCATGCCGACAACATGATAGCCGCTATCAACGTGGTGGTTTTCGCCGGTGACGCCCGAGGAAAGATCACTCAGCAGATACATGCCGGCCTTGCCCACATCATCGGTGGTGACGTTGCGGCGAAGCGGCGAGTTCAGCTCATTCCACTTTAGGATGTAGCGAAAATCACCGATTCCCGAGGCGGCGAGGGTTTTAATCGGGCCAGCGGAAAGCGCATTTACCCGGATATTTTTCGGACCAAGGTCCATCGCCATATAGCGCACCGAGGCCTCAAGAGCGGCTTTGGCCACGCCCATGACATTATAATGGGGCATCACCCGCTCGGCCCCATAATAGGTGAGGGTCAGCATGGAGCCACCGTCCGGCATCATCTTTTCGGCCCGTTGCGCAACGGCGGTGAAGGAGTAGACCGAGATGTCCATGGTCATCTTGAAATTGGCGGCAGAGGTGTCTACGTAACGCCCGCGAAGCTCTGATTTATCAGAGAAACCAATGGCATGCACGAGAAAGTCAATCTTGCCCCATTTGGCTTCGATCTCGGCAAAAGTGGCATCAATCGAGGCTTCGTCGGTCACATCGCAGGGCAATACGATCTCGGCCCCGATGCTTGCCGCCAGTGGCTTTACGCGCTTGCCGAGGGCGTCTCCCTGATAGGTGAAGGCCAGCTCGGCCCCTTGTTCGTGGCACATGCGGGCAATGCCCCATGCGATAGATTTATCGTTGGCCACGCCCATTATCAGGCCGCGCTTACCGCTCATTAATCCGGAGGTCATTCTATTACCCTTTTGTTATCGTTTCTTTGGTTTACGCCAAAGCGGCGCACCATTCAAGAATGGAAACTCCGGTGGCGCGCGGGGGCGGGGTGCGCTAGGTTCCTGGAGAACAACGGGAGGGGCGCGCGTATGGGCGAGGCAAAACGAAACGGTATTTTTGCGGGGAATGACCCGTTTGCGTTGGCGCAAAGCTGGCTGAACGAGGCAGAAAAGGCCGAGCCGAATGACCCCAACGCCATAGCCTTAAGCACGGTAGATGAAAGCGGTATGCCCAATGCCCGCATGGTGCTGCTTAAGGATATTGAGGACGATGCCTTTGTTTTTTACACCAATTACGGCAGCGCCAAAGCACAAGAAATTGACACGACTGGCAAAGCCGCTTTTGTGATGCACTGGAAAAGCTTGCGCCGCCAAATTCGCGTGCGCGGGCTGGTGAGCCGCGAAGAGGGCGCGCAGGCCGATACCTATTATAATAGCCGCTCGCTGCAAAGCCGCTTGGGGGCGTGGGCCTCTGACCAGAGCCAGCCGCTCGAATCACGTGGGGCGTTGCTGGCCAAGGTTGCGAAAATCACCGCTAGTAAAGGGGTGAGCCCAAAACGACCGCCGTTTTGGGGCGGATACCGGATAAAACCGCTCGAAATCGAGTTCTGGGCAGATGGGGCCTACCGCTTGCACGACCGGTTTAAGTGGCATAGGCTGCTGTTAACAGATGGCTGGACGGTTGAGCGGCTAAATCCATAGCGCTCACGTCTCCATTACTGGGTTGCAGTTTTTTTTAGTAACATGTTACAAACTAATAGCATTGTATTTGCCGTTATATTAATGTGTGAGCTTGATTAGCTATTAAAATTGTCTCAAGATTAACCTATTAGAAAATATGCTTGTAAAGCGTTTGCGGAGGAGATGCCTTAGCCGCTTTACTGGAAGGACAGAATGAAAAAAGGCCAGGTTAAATGGTTTGACGCCGCCAAGGGATATGGATTCCTTGTAGCCGATGATGATCAAGGGGATATTTTGCTGCACGCCAATGTGTTGCGGAATTTTGGGCGCGGGTCCATTGCAGAAGGGTCCGAAGTGTCCTTTAGTGTGCAACAAACCGAGCGTGGGCGGCAAGCCTCGGAAATTTTCGAGATTATTGCGCCGGTCGATTCAGTGACCACAGAAGAAACGGAAGAGCCCGTGATAGAGCTGCCCGTTGTTGAGGGTGTGCCGCTTGAGCCGGCCCGAATCAAATGGTTCGACAAAACCAAAGGTTTCGGGTTCGCAAATACTTACGGGTCCGCTGAAGATATTTTTCTGCATCTCGAAGTGATGCGGCAATACGGTTTCTCTGACCTGTCGCCCGGTGAGGCGATCTCGGTGCAGGTGATAGACGGCCCCCGTGGCCGCATGGCGGGCGCGATTTATTCGTGGGATAAACCGCTGGAAGCCAAGGCCTAGCCGGTGCTGGCGCGCGCCATTTTTGCTGCGGCATTTATGGCCGCCCCGAGCGCCTTTGCAGCCTGTGGTGAAAACACCATCGAGCTGCGGCAAAACGGGGTGCAGGCACAATTTGCCATCGAGCTGGCGCTCACCCCCGCCGAACAGGCCCAAGGGCTTATGTTTCGCGAATCAATGCCCCAGTTTAGCGGGATGCTCTTTATCAACCCGCGTCCGCGTGCCGTGTCTTTCTGGATGAAAAACACCCTGATCTCGCTCGACATCCTTTTTATGGACCCAAGCGGCGTGGTGCAAACTTTGCAACACAGCGCCACCCCGCTCGACACCACGCCGATTCCCGGTGGCGATAACATCCAGTATATTCTTGAAATCAACGGCGGCGTGGCCAAGCTTTTGGGCTTCTCCGAAGGGACCGAGGCCCGCTATATCGGCTTTGATCAAGAAAATGCAATTTGGCCCTGCGAATAGCCATTTTTCGCTTTTCATTCCCCGCGTTACCCTCTAAACGATGGCTCAAGGTCGGGGCGTGGCGCAGCCTGGTAGCGCGGCGGTTTTGGGTACCGTAGGTCGTAGGTTCGAATCCTATCGCCCCGACCAGTTTTCACCCAGTTTCATACACCATTGCATACAACCACCGCGATTGCGAATGTGGCCGTATGCGCGGTTTGATGATTCTAACGGCTACCGGTTGAAGTGCGTTTTGAGCCGCTTTGGCAAAGCTTTTGAAACTACGGTATTTTTCCAAAACTGCCCTTGGGGAAGGGTGTGAGGCGCTGCCTTAATTTTGCCTTATTTTCGATTTTAAAGTTTTTCCTTTCAAAGCAACGTCAACAAATTTTTAAGCTAAAATTGCAAATAAACAGTTTGACCGCGCCCCCCAACATACTGCAATTAGAGAATATCAGGGGAGTAGCTACTAGATATGGTGTTGCGCGGTTTTTTTGCGCGGCAAGGGCAGGCAACGGCTATTCTGACCACACGGCATTAAAACAGCTCCGAAACGGGGCCGCATACGAGGCAGAGACAGCATGAAAATTGATCGCAAATTTACCACCGTAAAATCGGGCGCATATGGCGCTCTTTCTTTCACCAAGCGCAGCTCGGAGATTCGCAACCCCGACGGCAGCATCGTGTTTGCGTTGAGTGATATGGAAGTGCCGGAAGGTTTTTCGCAAGTCGCGGCTGACGTTCTGGCGCAAAAGTATTTCCGCAAAGCCGGTGTGCCTGTGGCCACCAAGCGGGTGCAGGAAAAAGGTATTCCCGAATTCCTATGGCGATCGGTGCCTGACGAGGCGGCGCTAAAAGCCTTGCCCGAGGGCGCGCGCTATGGCTCTGAAACCTCAGCCAAGCAGGTGTTTGACCGTTTAGCTGGCGCGTGGTGCTATTGGGGCTGGAAGGGTGGCCATTTTACCACCGAGGCTGATGCCAAGGCCTACTACGACGAAATGCGCTTTATGCTGGCCGCGCAAATGGCCGCGCCAAACTCGCCGCAGTGGTTTAACACCGGGTTGCACTGGGCTTATGGCATTGATGGCCCCGCCCAAGGCCACCACTATGTGGATTTCAAAACCGGCAAGCTGACCAAATCTGTGAACTCTTATGAGCACCCGCAGCCCCATGCCTGCTTTATCCAGTCGGTGCAGGATGACCTCGTGAATGAAGGCGGCATTATGGACCTTTGGACCCGCGAAGCGCGGCTGTTCAAATATGGCTCGGGCACCGGCACCAACTTTAGTTCGCTCCGCGCGGCCAATGAAACGCTGGGCGGCGGGGGCAAATCCTCTGGTCTGATGTCGTTCTTGAAAATCGGCGACCGCGCGGCGGGGGCTATCAAATCTGGTGGCACCACGCGGCGGGCGGCCAAGATGGTGATTGTGGATGTGGACCATCCTGACATTGAAGAATTCATCAACTGGAAGGTGATCGAAGAGCAGAAAGTGGCCTCGCTGGTGGCTGGCTCGAAAATGCACGAGCAGCAGCTCAACGAGATTTTTGGCGCGATTCGCGTGTGGGATGGCGCGGAAAAAGACGCCTTTGATCCCAAGAAAAACAATGCCTTGAAGGCGGCCATTAAAGGCGCGCGCAAGGTGATGATTCCTGAAACCTATGTGAAGCGCGTGCTGCAATATGCCGAGCAGGGGTTTACCAGCATCGAGTTTCCGACCTATGACACCGACTGGGACAGCGATGCCTATCTAAGCGTGTCTGGCCAGAATTCAAATAACACTGTGCGGGTCACCGATGCCTTCCTGCAAGCTGTGAAGGACGATGCCGAATGGGAGCTTCTGCGCCGCACCGATGGCGGCGTGGCCAAAACCGTGAAAGCCCGCGACCTGTGGGATGATATCGGCCATGCGGCGTGGTCTTCGGCTGATCCGGGCATCCAATACCATGACACCATTAACGCGTGGCACACCTGCCCTGAGGATGGCGAGATTCGCGGCTCCAACCCGTGCTCGGAATATATGTTCCTTGACGATACCGCCTGCAACCTCGCCAGCATGAACCTGCTGAAGTTTCTGAAAAACGGCAGCTTTGACGCGGCCTCTTATATGCACGCCACCAAGCTGTGGACGATCACGCTGGAAATCTCGGTGCTGATGGCGCAGTTCCCCAGCCCAGAGATTGCCGAGCGCAGCTACAAATTCCGCACGCTGGGCCTTGGCTATGCCAATATCGGCGGCTTGCTGATGAACATGGGCTTTGGCTATGACAGTGACGAGGGCAGGGCGCTCACCGGCGTGCTGACCGCGATCATGACCGGTGTTTCCTACAAAACCTCGGCTGAAATGGCCGCCGAGCTTGGCGCCTTTCCGGGCTATGCCAAAAATGCCAGCCACATGCTGCGGGTGATCCGCAACCACAAGCGCGCGGCGTATGGCGAGACTTCGGGCTATGAAGGCCTTGCCGTGCCGCCTGTGCCGCTTGACCATGATAACTGCCCCGATGGCCGCCTCCTGAACCTTGCCCACAAGGCGTGGGACGAGGCGCTGAAACTTGGCGAGCAGCACGGATACCGCAATGCGCAGGTTTCGGTGATTGCGCCAACAGGCACCATCGGGCTGGTGATGGATTGTGATACCACGGGCATTGAGCCGGATTTCGCCTTGGTGAAATTCAAGAAGCTGGCCGGTGGTGGGTATTTCAAAATCATCAACCAATCGGTGCCAGCGGCTTTGGTTAAGCTCGGCTACAAGCCCGCGCAAATCGAGGAAATTATTGCTTATGCGGTCGGCCATGGCTCTATCGGCAATGCGCCGGGGATTAACACCACCAGCCTGCTGGGGCATGGTTTTGGCGAGGAAGAGCTGGCCAAAATTGATGCGGCGCTGGCCTCTGCCTTTGATCTGCGCTTTATCTTCAATCAATGGACGCTGGGCACCGATTTCTGCACCGGCGCGCTGGGGATCCCCGAGGACAAGCTGAATGACCCCGCATTTGACCTGCTAAATCACCTTGGTTACTCGAAAGAGCAGATCGAAGCGGCAAACCTGCATGCCATCGGCACGATGACCCTTGAGGGCGCGCCTTACCTGAA
>Ga0256840_1000901_pt1 | contig 29378 bp, 32 predicted proteins | sample 355202metaG_FD_185969 | JGI IMG/M metagenome (GOLD analysis project Ga0256840, IMG submission 185969) | Hydrothermal vent microbial communities from Mid Atlantic Ridge, Atlantic Ocean - 355-202 | ecosystem: Environmental > Aquatic > Marine > Hydrothermal vents | place: Atlantic Ocean: Mid... | reverse complement strand
GCATGCAAATTAATATAGAAGTAAAAGAAATTTTGACAAGAGTTATTTCTGTAGATGCCGAAACAGTAGATGAGGCAATATCTAAAGTAGAAGATATGTATTTTAGAGAAGAAGTCGTACTAGATTACACAGATTTTAATGGTGATGTTGAAATAAAAAATTGCTCAAACTAATTTTTATGTTATGATTACTATATGAAAAATGATACAGAGTTAGATAGTTTACTAGAAGAATATCAAAGCCTTATAGATCCTAAAGAAAAGGATTTTGGTACCATGAAAGAAGAAGCTATATTTTTGGCTATCTCAGATAAATATGGTAGAAAACCAGAGGATAGAGATGCAGTGATAAAATCTTTAAAAGAAAATATAGAAAGAAAACAGCAATAGTTTCTAAAGATGAGTATGAAAATAAAAAGTAGCTTTGGATTGCTTAGAAAGAAGTAAAAAATAATCTATTAAAATGCTATACTACGTAATATTTAAAAAAAGGTGTATCTATGCAATCATCACAAATATACAATCAAATACTCAAAGACTGTTTTTGGGATTATAGTATAGATGAAAAAGATATTGTGAATATACTTCATTCTGATGACATAAGAAAAAAGAAAAAATTATTTTCGAAAATCATATATAACTCTACAGATAAAGCAAGAACTTTGCATCTGCTATTTGATATAGAAACATTAAGAACACTTTTTTCTACATTTACTTCAAGCTATAATCAAAAATATATAGATAAGCATGTTTTGGTTTTGAAAAACATACTATTAGGTGAAAAAAATAATATAGAAAGTTTAGAATGGAAAAAAAGATAGACTATAAGAAACTTTATCTTTTACAAGATGAAGTACTAAAAATAGTATTTGAGTTAGAAAATACTTTTTACTTGACAGGTGGAACGGCATTACATCGTTTTTACTATAATTATAGATATTCTGACGATTTGGACTTTTTTGCTTATAACGATAATATATTTGGTGAATCTGTAAATGAAGTCATAGATGTACTCATAAAAAAAGACTATGATATCAATCATACAGTACAGGCTAAAGATTTCCATAGAGTAATGGTTGATGATTTTTTACAATTGGACTTTGTAAACGATAGGGTTCACCGTGAGGGTAAAAGTAAAATAATCAATGATATAAGAGTGGATAATACAATCAATATTTTAGCCAATAAAGTCACAGCGATTGTTGGTAGAGATGAGGAAAAGGACTTTTTTGATCTCTTTTGTTTGGCTCAACATGAATCATTTAATTGGGAAACTATTTTAGAGATTGCCAATGAAAAATCTGTTTTTGATAAAGAGACTTTAATCTATAGATTAAAATCTTTTCCACTGGCATGGTTGAGTAATATAAAGATAATAGAAGATATAAATATAGATGATGAGATGATTAAGCAATTGACTCATGATATTTTATTGGGATTGGATAACTCATTACATATAAAAAAGGAAAACTAAAATGGCAAAAGACCACTATTTCGACATAACAGCAAAGCTAGACATGATGGAGATGAAAAATGCTATCGTGATGGCAGAGAAGGAAGTAGCTACTCGCTTTGACTTCAAAGGTGTAAAAGCGGAGATAAAACTAAATGAAGATGCAAAGACACTCTCTTTGAGTTCTTCTACAGACTCTAAGATAGACGCACTAAAAGATATACTTATCTCTAAACTCATTAAGCGTAATATCGCTGGCAAGTCACTCGAAGAGGTGAAAACTGAGGGTATAAGCGGTGGTAACACCAAAGTCATCTACCGTATAGTTGACATCATAGACAAAGATGAAGCAAAGCAGATAGTCAAAGCCATAAAAGCGATGAAAGTAAAAGTAACACCGTCTATACAAGGTGATGAAGTACGTGTTTCGGGTAAGAAAATAGATGATTTACAGGCTGTGATGTCTGAGGTGAAGACGCTTGATTTGAAAGCACCGTTGGTGTTTGGGAACTTTAAGTAATTTTGTAGGGTGTTGTACCATTACAACACCATAAGTTTGGATGTGACAAAACTATAAAAGGTGTTGTCGTGGGACAACACCCTACGGTTCATTATTATGAACAGTGTCCACCGCCACAGCATCCACCAGCTGTTGGTTGGGCTGCTGCAGGTGCTTTCATAGCAATGACGAAGTCATTTCCATTTTCGCTAAGTTCAAAGCCATGTTTTCCACAAAATTTTTCATTCATGTGTTTGTGCATTGACATAGCTTCCATAAGTGCATCATCTTTTGTTTCAAATTGTTTGTTGTTTTCTAAGTCACTTCTTTTGAAGCATCCACATTCTTGAGCTATATTTATTGTTGACATTGTAATCCTTTTAGTATTGGTTTGAGGGATAATAGCAAAGTTAGATTAATCAAACTTTAGTTTAAGTGTAATTAGGATAAATTCTCTCTTATTAGAGTAAAAAGTTTCTAGGTTTAAGGACCATAATATGACAAAAAAAATAGAAAATGAACATAAAATTATAGATAGTGTATGTGCGTATTGTGGTGTTGGCTGTGACATAGCAGCAGAAGTGGATATAAAAGAGAACAAGATTAGAAAGATTTTTGCACATCCTGATGGGGCAACGTCTGAGGGTAAACTTTGTATCAAGGGTACACATGGCTATAGCTTTATTGACTCAGATGAGCGGATAAGAACACCACGTATACGTAAAAGTTTTTTAGAGAAAAATGCAGACATCAAAGACGCCATCGCTGACTCGTTAAGTGACTTAGATGACACATGGTATGAGACAGACTTAGACTCTGCTACCACTGCAGGTGCCATGAAACTTAAGGGCATCCAAGCTCAGTATGGAAGAAAATCTGTCTGTTCACTAGGTGGGGCTAGAAGTTCTTGTGAATCTGCCTACTATTTCCAAAAGTTTACACGCTTTACACTTAACTCTCCGCACGTGGACAACTGTGCGAGAGTGTGTCACTCTCCTTCACTAAAAGGCATGAGACTGACCATTGGTGAAGGTGCAGCGTCTAACCCATTTGATGACATCTATAAAACTGAGTTTATGATAGTCATGGGGTCAAACACCACTGAAGCTCACCCAATAGTAGGTAACCGTATGATTAAAGCAGCTCAAAATGGTACAGGCATAGCGTGTTTTGATGTGCGTGAAATTAAACTACATAAGTTTTCAAAGTACAAAGCCATCACACCACATGAGTCAAACCTACTTGTGTTAAATATGATTGCTTATACCATCATCACAGAAGAGTTATATTGTAAAGATTTTATAAAAAACAGAACTAAGAACTGGGAGCACTTTAAAGAAAATATTTTAGCTGACCCTTATGCGAATCCTGAATTTTTTAGAGATGTAGAAGGCTATGAATATCTTGCTGACATGCTTCCTGAGATAGCACGTGAATACGCTAGTAAAAAATCTCTCATTTTATGGGGGCTTGGCATTACAGAACATGTAGATGGTTCGTATGCAGTCATGGCGATAGTACACTTGGCTCTTATGACTGGTAACATCGGTAAGGATGGGGCAGGGGTTATGCCACTACGTGGACAAACTAACGTACAAGGCGTGTGTGACATGGGTATGCTTCCATACTATGAACCAGATTATCAAGCACCAAGAGAAGTGGGGCTTATGACACCGCAACTTGTAGATGGTATGTTAGATGGTAGCATTAGAGGGGTACTGAACATTGGTGAGGATTTAACACATATCCACCCCAACTTGAACAAACTCATTAAAGCGTTTGAAAACGTAGAGCTTATCTTCGTGCAAGAGTTGTTTATGACAGACATTGCACGTCGTGCAGACATTGTAGTAGGTGTAAAATCTGTGTATGAAAAAACAGGTATTTACATCAATGCTATGAGAAAAGTACACCTCTCTACACCTTTAGTCAAATCTGACTTACCTGATGACTGGGAAGTGATAAAACTACTTGATGAAAAGATGGGTGGAGGGTATGATTTTAACTCTTCAGAAGACATCTGGGAAGATGTAAGAAAAACAGCTACCAATAGATTTAGCGGTGCATCGTACAAAGTACTTCGTGACAACGAAAAAGCAGGTATCTCTTGGCCTATAAAAGATGATGGTACAGGTACACCAGTACTACATAGAGAAGACTTTAGAACACAAGATGGCATCGGGGCATTTAGATACCACGGTTATACACTCTCGGGAATGGTAGAAGAGATTTTAGGTAAAAAGCTTAAAGGCTATCATCTTACTACTGGTAGAATCATGGCTCACTACAACAACTCTGCACAAACAAAGTACTCAGAGAAGTTGATGAAAAAACATACAGAAGATATCTTACTTGTACACAAAGATGACGAGGCAGATTTTCCTACTTCAATGGTCATTTTAAAAACACAGTATGGTGAGACAAACCCCTTACGTGTTAAGTTTACCGATAAAGTACAGCCAAAAACACTTTACACCACTTTCCATCATGCAGACTCAAAGCTTAATCATATCTTTGGTGATAAAAGTGATGAACTTATCATGACGGCTGCATTTAAATCACTGCAAGTTGAGATAATCCCTGTGGCTGATGAAGTTGCCTGTGTCTAATCTTCTAGATCGTCATTTGCGACCTTAGAACTTTTTTAAAAATATGTCAATATGACATATTTTCATCTTTCATCTTACTTTTACCCTATACTCTATGAACAGACAAGGAGTATAGATGAGAGAACTACCCAAACTTTTTGGAGACAAAAGTGAAAATTTAGCCACTCAGTTTTTAGAACAAGAGGGTTTTGTCATTTTGGAACGTAACTACTTTGCCAGAAAACTAGGTGAGATAGACATTATCGCCCAATATAATGATGTGTTACACTTTATAGAAGTAAAGTCAGGCAGGGCAGATTTTGACCCCATCTATAATATCACACAATCAAAGCTTCGTAAGGTAATACACTCTGCTCATTATTATATGAAAACCAAAAAACTTAATATGGCATTTTCTATTGATGCACTTATTATCCGTAATGAAGAGGTAGAGTTTATAGAGAATGTTACGCTATAATTATTTACCATAATTTTGTAAGCTTGTAAGGTAGATGGATGAAAATTTCTCAAGAGCGATTGGCTCAATTTCATAAAAATGGTTTTATTGTATTAAGAAATTTTTTAGATGACACTCGCTGTGATGCCATACGGGAAGTAGCAGCACAACAGTTAGAAGCCAAAATAGAACCTATAGAAACTGAAATAGGGTATGACACACGTAGTAAAGAATACCGTACATCAGTGACAGACTATAGTTCTAACGCAGCGGAAGAGAAAATAATAGTGCGTAGGTTACGACAAGTGTATGAAAGAAGTCCTTTGTTTAAAGAGTGGATGGAAGAGCCAAAAATAAGACCAATTTTACAAGACATATTAGCTGATGAAGTTGTCTTGATTACAGCACATCATAATTCTATTATGACAAAAATGCCTTACTATAGTAGTGAAACAAGATGGCATCAAGACAGACGATACTGGCGTTACTCTGATGATAACTTAGTGAGCGTTTGGTTGGCATTGGATAGTGAAACAAGTGAGAATGGGGTATTGGAATTTATCGCAGGGAGTCATAAAATGAATTTTAGTTTGGAGCAGTTTGATGAGAAAGAGTATTTGTCTGAAACAAATGTACTCAATCAAAAATTGATGCGTCAAAAAGTTTCTACAGATTTACATAAAGGTGATGTCGTTATTTTTCATTCTTTACTGCTGCATAGAGCAAACCAAAATAGTACAGATAAAGCAAAAATTTCATTTGTATATACAGTAAAGGGAGCAAAAACTGAAGCGATAAAAGGCACTCGTTCTTCTGAATTCTTGGAAATAAAATTGCCAATGCTTTAATTGGGAGTATATAACTCCTAATAATACACAGTTACTGCACAACTTATGAGTATAATAAAAAATATAAGTTAAGACAATAGTTTTATAATGAAATTACGCTATAATTTTTTAAATTACAAAATAAAGGAATAAACATGGCAAAATATGTAGAATTAACACAAGAAAATTTTGATGCAACAATCGCAGAGGGTGTAACAATGGTAGACTTTTGGGCTCCATGGTGTGGACCTTGTAGAATGATTGCTCCCGTGATAGAAGAATTGGCTGAAGATTTTGATGGAAAAGCAACAATCTGTAAAGTGAATACTGATGAGCAACAAGAGATTTCAGTAAAGTATGGTATCCGTTCAATCCCAGCAATTCTTTTCTTTAAAGATGGCGAAATGGTAGACCAAATGGTAGGTGCAGCTTCTAAAGATGCATTTGCTGAAAAAATAAACTCTTTATTATAATAGAACGTTACAGGGCAAAGCCCTTTAATGTCTCTTGGTTAAATTTGCCATTGAGGGCAAGTTTATAACAAGAGATTGTTGACACTGGGTCTACTTACGATTCAGCATTTAGACTAGCCCCTTCAAAAACATCTTTCTAAAAATTATTAACCAAGTATTTAAAGTGTATAATTCCAGTAATTATTTGTTTAATTATTCTAAGGATATAAAATGCTAGATTGTGCGATTATTGGTGGTGGGCCAGCAGGTTTAACAGCAGGACTTTACGCATCACGTGGTGGACTACAAAATGTTTCTCTTTTTGAAATGGGTGTTCCTGGTGGGCAAATAACAAAGAGTTCCGAGATAGAAAATTATCCTGGTTTTTTTGATAGTGCAAAAACAGGGTTAGAGTTTATGGACACTTGGCAGAAGCAATGTTTTGCTTTTGGGCTAAAACATGAGATGAAAAAAGTAAACTCGGTACAAAAAACTGGAGAGAACTTTACTGTCATACTTGATGGTGGAGATGCTGTAGAATCTAAAACAGTCATAGTATCTACTGGAGCTGTACCAAGACGTGCTGGGTTTAAAGGTGAAGATGAATTTTTCGGAAGAGGTGTGAGTACGTGTGCTACATGTGACGGGTTTTTTTATAAAAACAAGCCTGTTACCGTTCTAGGGGGCGGGGATACAGCACTTGAAGAAGCTTTCTTTCTTTCCAATATTTGTTCAGATGTGTATGTGGTACATAGAAGAGATGAATTTAGAGCTGCACCTCCTACACTTGATCGTGCTATAAGAAAAGAGAACATACATTTCATTACAGACTCGGTCATAGAAGATTGTACAGGTGATGCAATGGGTTTGTCAGGTGTAGATATACGCAATCTTAAAACAGATGAAGTAACACATATGGATAATACGGGACTGTTTGTTTTTGTAGGGCAAGATGTAAAAAATGATGTGCTTAAAGATGATTCAGGAGCATTCATTTGTGATATGAGTGATCTAGATCAAGTCATTGTAGATTTGAAGATGCATACTTCAATCGAAGGTTTATTTGTGGCAGGTGATTTACGTATAGATGCACCTAAACAAGTGGTATCTGCAGCAGGAGATGGTTCTATAGCAGCTTTACAAGTAATTTCATATATTCAGGAGCAACAATAATGGCGGATAATTATAGAGTAGGGATAGTAGGTAGTACAGGGAGAGTTGGTAATCTGCTTATAGATTCTTTATTGCACGATAGTGAGTTGCCTTTAAGTACGGTACATGTTTTTAATGAATTAAAAAGAGATTTACCGTCAGATGTCTTAGTAACCAATAGTATGAAAGCGTTACTGGAAAACTGTGACATAGTCATTGACTTTTCTGCTCCAATAGCGACACAAGCTTTATGTGAAGCAGCACTTGAGAATCCTACAGCATTGGTCATCGCTACAACAGGATTTTCTGAACATCAGCAAAATTTGATGATGGAAGCCTCTGAAAAAATGCCTGTATTGTATGCTTCAAATATGTCTGCTGGTATTGCACTACTTAAGCAACTTGTAGAACAAGTTTCACGTACACTTGGAGATTTTGATATAGAAATTGTTGAACAGCATCATAAACATAAGGTAGATGCTCCTTCAGGTACTGCACTCACTTTAGGTGAGTTTGCAGCTAAAGGAAGAGGCTTAGACCTAGATAAAGTACGGGTAAGTGGACGTGATGGGCAAATAGGTGCAAGAACAAAAGACGAGATAGCCGTTATGGCATTACGTGGTGGAGATATAGTTGGACGTCATACAGTAGGGTTTTATAATGATGGTGAGTTTTTAGAGCTCAATCATACTGCTACTTCACGAGAAACTTTTTCAAAAGGTGCTATAAGAGCAGCCAAATGGTTAGTCAGCCAAGAGAGTGGGTTCTACTCTATCAATGACTGTTTAGGAATATAATATGTGTGCAATTGTCGGTGTTTTTGGAGCTAAAAAAGCTTCTACGGTAGCGTATTATTCGCTTTTTTCAATGCAACACCGTGGACAAGAAGCAACTGGAATATCTGTTGCAAATGGAGAAAAATTAACAGTTTATAAAAAGCGTGGTATGGTAGCAGATGTGTTTTATCAAGATATATTAGATAAGTTAGAAGGTTCCTGTGCTGTTGGACATAACCGTTACTCTACAGCAGGTTCTGAGTCTGCTGGAGATGCACAACCTGTTTTTGCTAAGTATAGACTAGGTGAGATTTCCATCGTACATAATGGAAATCTTGTCAATAAAGAAGAAGTACGACAAGGACTCATTGATAAAGGTGCTATATTTCAAACCGATATGGACACAGAAAATATTATTCACCTAATAGCAAAATCTGAGAAAGATTCTTTAGAAGACAGAATCAAAGATATGTTAACGAAGATAGAAGGTGCATACTGTTTGGCAATACAAAGTCGTAAAAAAATGTTTGTTATTCGTGATAGATTTGGTATTCGACCACTCAGTCTTGCTAAGCTTAAAGATGGTGGTTATATGGTTTCTTCTGAGACTTGTGCATTTGAACTAGTAGGTGCAGAATTTATACGTGATGTAAAGCCTGGAGAAATGCTTATTTTTGAAGAGGGGAAAGAGCCACATTCTCAAATGGTATTTGAGAATGTAGATTTTCATCCTTGTGCATTTGAGTACATTTATTTTGCAAGACCTGATAGTATTATAGATGGTAAGAATGTGTATGAAATGCGTCTTAAAATGGGAAAAAGGTTAGCAAAAGAGACACCAGCCGAGATAGATTTGGTACTACCTGTACCAGATTCAGGTGTGGCTGCTGCACGGGGATATGCAGAAGGTTTGGGTGTACCTTTTGAGATGGGAATCGTACGTAATCATTATGTAGGACGTACGTTCATCGAGCCAACACAAGCTATACGTGATTTAAAAGTAAAAATGAAACTTTCACCGATTAAACATTTGATTGAAGGTAAACGTGTAGCGATAATAGATGACTCTTTAGTACGTGGAACTACCTCTAAACAAATAGTTCGCATGCTTAAAGAAGCAGGGGCGAAAGAAGTACACATGCGTATTGCAGCACCAGAAATAAAGTACCCCTGTCGTTACGGTATAGATACCCCAACAAAAGAAGAACTTATTTCTACCAAGTATACACCAGAAGAGATAGCAAAAAATATGGGTGCAGATTCGCTTGGATTTCTTTCTATTGAAGGGCTTAAAGCATCATTAGGTGATGATAGAACTTATTCCTTGGTAAGTTTTGATGGAAAGTATTTTGCTGGAGGGAATGAAAATACCCCTGGCTGTGCAGATGGTTGTTAAACATTGTAGCTAAGATAGTGTTGTCATGGGACAACACCTTGCAGGTTATTTTTTTCGACTTTCTTTTTCTGTAATGCCTGATATACCAAAACGTCTTGCCAACTCTTGTTTTACTCTATCTGGTGAAATATCTCTATACCCAAGTCCTACTAAAGTATGATAAAGTAAATCAGCAGATTCATAGATGACTTGTTCATCACTCTCTTCGTCTATGGCGACACAGACTTCATCTGCCTCTTCACGTATTTTACTTAGCATGAGTTTTTTGTCATCTAGGAGTTTCTTTGTCCATGACTTTTGTTCTTCAGGTGCATTTTTACGTTCTAAAATGGTATGGTAGAGGGTATCGACTACCCCATATATGGCATCAGTATCTACCTCTTTATCTAAGATGATTTTGTCTTGTATAACAGAGGTGAAGAAACAACTTTTTCGTCCTGTGTGGCAAGCTACACCGTTTTGTTTGATTTTGAGTATGAGGGTGTCTGCATCGCAGTCTAGTAGTACATCTTTGACTTCTTGGGTATGGTTAGAGCTTTCACCTTTTTTCCAGATGCGTTGCTTACTCCTGCTAAAGTAGTGTGCATAGCCAGTGACTAGTGTAAGGGTGTAGGCTTCTTCGTTCATGTAAGCAAGCATAAGGACTTCATTTGTTTCGTTGTCTTGTGCAATGGCAGGGATGATGGGGTTTTTATTCCAGTTAATGGTCATATTTTTTCCAAACTCGTTACACCTTAAAGTAAGTGTAACGAAAATAGTTATTTTTTTATTGCTCTATAGTAGTAGTTTGCTGAGTTTTACCTTTAGTGTCTATCCAAATATTAGGTACAGCACCACCAGGTGTTAAGAAGATTTTGGCATCTTTATTGACTTTAAGTGCATCATTAAATTTACCTTGTGTTTTGATTTGTTCAAGTTCAAGAAGTTGTGAAGTTAACGAGCTAGAGATGAGCGTGTTGGCTTTGGCTTGTTCTTCAGCTTCTATACGAATTTTATCAGCTTCACCTTGTGCTTCAATACGGTTTCTCTCTGCTTCACCACGTGCAATTTCTGCGGCTTTTTGTGCATGTTGTTTTGCTTTTTCTTTTTCTTGTTCTGCGATGGTTACGTCTTGTTTTGCAGCTTGTACTTCTTCGATTTTGCCTTTAATCTTAGGAGGAAGTACAATGTTTCTAAGCTCCACAGATGAAAGTATAACTGGTTGGTTAGGAAGTGCATCTACTTTTTCTGTGACTTTTGTTTGAATAGCAGTGGCAATGGTATTTCGCTTTTCAGGGAGTTGTTCTGCAGTGTATTGACCTACTACATCACGTACTACTTCTCTTACTTTAGAGTTGATGATTTTTTCTTCCCAGCTTGATCCCCACTTGGCGATGGTTGCTGGTGCTGATGCTGCTTTTAAAGAGTACTGAACGGCAAGGTCTATGTTGACTGTAAGTCCACGTCTATCTAGTACGGGAATGGCTTTATTTTTACGCAAGCCGCCTTCAAACCCTTTGTATCTATCTCCTAGTGCTGCTGAGGAATCATTGGTGTATGTGATGAGTCTTACACGTGTATTCACAGGAATTATTTTTTGTAATACAGGGATGTAAAAGTGAAGACCGGGAAGTAGAGGTTCTGATTGGAATTTACCAGTGGTTACTTTGATACCTACTTCACCAGAGTTTATAATGGTAAATGGTTTAAGTAAAAATAGAGCAATGGCAATAGCACCCAGTACTATAGCCCAAGTAGGTAATCCTTTAGGCATATTGTTTAATGGGTTTTCAAAATTCTTACCCCCACCATTTCCACCACCACTTTTATTGGTGTTTCCACTTGATTTTTTCTTTTTAAAATAGTCATTCATATCTGCTGGCATTGTTTTTCCTTTGGTTTTATGATATTAGTTTATATAAGTTAAATGTTGAATGTAGGCAGGGTTCTTGCCTGCAACCACATCAAAGTATGCTGCTTGTAATCTTTCTGTAATAGGTCCACGTGATCCAGCTCCGATGATACGAGCATCTATCTCACGTACGGGTGTTACTTCTGCGGCTGTACCTGTCAGAAAACATTCATCTGCGATGTACGTTTCTTCGCGGCTTATACGACGGCGTATGACTTCCATACCCATGTCACCTGCTAAGTCAATCACTGTCTGTTGGGTAATAGACTCTAGTGTGTTGTCAGATGGAGGAGTGATGAGCTTTCCATCTCTCACCATAAAAAAACAAGCCCCTGATGCTTCAGCTATATAGCCTTGGTCATCACGTAAGAGTGCTTCATCGTATCCAGCTTCAACAGCTTCAAATTTAGCCATCTGAGAATTTAGGTAGTTTGCAACTGCCTTGGCTTTTCCCATGCCAGATGTGTTAGGGGTTCTAGTCATCGAGGATATTTTTAACCTTATCCCTTTTCGTAAACCTTCTTCCCCAAGGTATGCTCCCCATTCCCATGCAGAAATAGAAACATTGACAGGACAGTCTTTATGATAAAGTCCCATAACACCATAGCCAAGGTAAACAAGTGGACGCAGGTAAGCTCCATTAAAAAGTTCATTTTCTTGAAGTAGTTTAATCTGTGCGGCATTAAGTTCTTCAGCTGAATATGGTACATCCATGAGTGTCATCTTGGCTGAGTTTAAAAGTCTTTTGGTGTGCTCATTTAATTTAAAAATGGCACATCTGCCATCTACAGTAGGGTAAGCCTTCGTCCCTTCTATAGCACCATTACCATAGTGTAGTGTATGTGTGAGGACATGCACAGTTGCTTCATCCCAAGGGGTGAGTGCTCCATCCATCCATATATATTTTGATTTGTTCATTTGTACGGCCTTATTATCCATCTAATTAGTATCTTTCGGGTATATATTTAAAGTAGATAATAGCTAAAAAGCTGTTAATACTCCATTATATTGTAGAATGTTGAATATAGATATTTAGAAAAAAGGATACTCTTTTGGGTAAAGTATATTTAACAGGGGCAGGACCTGGAGATATTGAATTGTTAACACTTAAAGCATTGCGTGTTGTACGTGAAGCGGATGTCATCATTTATGACAGACTAGTCAATAAAGACATACTCAAAGAAGCTAAAAGTACATGTGAATGTATATATGTTGGAAAAGAAAATAAACATCACATATTACCTCAAGAAGAAATCAATAATTTACTCTACGAGAAATCTTTAATATTTAAAAATATAGTACGCTTAAAAGGTGGTGACTCTGTGGTCTTTGGTCGTGGTGGAGAAGAAGCATTGTTTTTGGTTTCAAAAGGAATAGACTTTGAATTCATACCTGGAGTCACCTCTGCCATTTCTGTACCAGAAATGGCAAATATCCCTATTACCCATAGAGGTAAGTCAGTTTCATTTCGTGTAGTAACTGCTTATGAAGCTCCAGAAAAAGGTTATGCTCAGATTAACTGGGAGACATTTAAACAAGATGAGACCATTATTTTTCTTATGGGATTACATCAACTTCAAAATATTTGTACCCAATTACTAAAAATTGGAAAATCCAAAGTGTGCCCCGTTGCTGTGATTAGTCGTGGTACATTAGATGATGAGCGTGTAGTCGTTGGAACATTAGAAGATATTTATAGTAAAGCAAAAGATTTACCCACACCAGCACTTATAGTAGTGGGAGAAGTAGTTAGCATTAGAGCGTTACTTATGGGGGGAAGTTAATGGCATATTTTCCTATGTATATGGATATGAGTCATTTAAAGGTTTTAGTAGTAGGTGCTGGGTGCATAGCTACTGAGAAGCTTGAGAAGCTTGTTGATTTTACTGACAATATAACTATGATTGCACCAGACGTAGAACTAGAAGCACAAAAACTCATAGATAAATATGATTTAACATTGTACAAAAAAGAATACAAAGTAGGGGATATACAAGGTTTCGATATTGTCATAGTAGCAACAACTGAAGCATTGCAAAAAAGTATTTATGAAGAGTCAAGGAGATATAAAATACTTGTAAATTCTGTGGACAATAAAGCATATTGTGATTTTATATTTCCCTCTTACATACAAAAGGGTGATCTTTCTATAGCATTTTCTACAGCTGGGGCATCCCCCGCATTTTCTAAACGTTTACGTCAACATATTGAGGATATCCTTCCAGAGTCTGTAGGAGGATTTTTAGAAAAAATGAAAAGCCTGCGTACTTCCTTACCTAAAGGCAAAGAACGAATGCAATATTTTGAAAAGCAAGTAGAAACATATTTTACTCAAAATTTTAAATAAGAATCTGTTTTTATACATTCGATTTTTACTCATTCCTAGCTAAAGTAGTTTGCTTGGCTAATGTGAAGAATATACACAAATAAAAAAATGTATTTTTGGATACTTTATTGATTAATCCATCTTTTAATATAATAAGATTAAATTGAGGGGATAAGGTTTCTATCAAATTAGAAGAAGAAACTAAAGTTCAATTAATTTTCTAAGGATAGCTGTACTGATAGTTAATATCAATTAATTATCATCAACAACTATCTCGCTCGGATAAAATAACTTATTCTTTATGTTTTAACTATAAATGATACGAATTAGATGTAACTATAGGGAAATAAGTATTACTATATTACACACTTATTATGTTTAGATATGTGATAATAAGGTTTTTAAGAACCCTTTTTTATTATATTGGATAGAGTGACTTAGCTTAAAGCTGATAGTCAAAATTATTGTTGATACAATTATTAAGGAGAATCAAATATGTCAAAGAAAATAGATGTTGGACCGGTAGGGTATATGCCACAATCGGCACCAATGATGGGAGTAGAGCTTTCACCTGAAGGGAAAGCATTACTTTATGGAAACATAGTGAGTGAAGATGAGGCGATGAAAGATGCTGCAAAAGCATTATTAACAATGGACAATCCAACTATCTTCCCTGGCCCTATGGTTTTATGGGATTGGAAAGATGATGTTGCAGATAAATCAGCAGCTATTTTAGAGTTGGCATCAGAAATTCCAAATTGTAAAATCATTCCTATGCCAGATTATAGACCTAAATATCCAAAAATTGATGTAAAAGCGGAGATTAATCCAAATCACCCGAACTTAACAATTTTAGATAATAAAATAAAAGCATGTATTTTCATAGGTGTACACTGTCACTATGCAAACCTTTCTTTAAGAATGATTAGAGCAGGGACTGCATGTTATACTGTTGCAATGTGTGCAGAAATGGGTCATGAAGAAGCTATGGCTTCTCTTAGAGACGTGCATGCAGAAGACATTTTAAAGTTTAGAGATGTCATAGTAGAAGTGAGAAAAGAACTTGGTATCGAACATACAGCTACAATGCCACCAGAAAATCCATCTTTACCAAAAGAGGATTGGGGTGATCTTACACCTGCTGATTATGGTGAGTACCGATCACTCATCATGAGTAGAAAAGGTGAACACGTTGCAGAAGTCGAATAAGGTAAAGGAGAAATAAATGAGTTTAAATAAAACATTAGTAGATATGGATGAGCTTTTAAATGAGCTTCCAAGAGAAAAGCACTTTATTACAGGTGCACAAGCAATGGCAGAAGCTGTTAAGAGATCAAGTACTGATATGGCGATTGCCTATCCTATTACTCCACAGTCAGAAGTAATGCACCTCGTTGGTGATATTTTTGCACAAGGTCACATCAAAGAGTACTATAGAGCAGAAGAAGAGCTCGGTACTATGTCTGCCATCGCAGGTGCGGCTAGAGGTGGTGTACGTATGTTTACGGCTACTTCAGGACCTGGATTACTAAGAGGACTTGAAGCAATCGTTTCATGGCCAGGACACAGAATCCCATGTGTACTAGGTGTATTGACACGTGTTATCAACGCACCACTGTCTATTCAGCCAGATAACCTCGAAATGGCATACTTGATGCATTCAGGTATCGTTATGCTTCATGCTGAAAATCAGCAAGATACATTTGACTTTACACTAGCAGCATTTGCTATTACTGAAAAAGTGGATGTGTATATTCCAGTATCAGTATCTACAGAAGGTTTCTTCGTAACACATGCCAAAGGCTATGTTGAGATGATGGATGAAAAGTATGCATATAATGAATGTGATCCATATAAAGCACCAGTACCAGCAATGGATAACGAAGTGCCACCAGCGAGAATCCAAAGAGATGCTCCTGTACAGAAGTCAAACTTTATGTCTTACTTGATTCACTCAGTATGGCAACAAGAGATTTGGGATTCAAACCAAAGAGCAATGAAATATGTTTATCAATACCTTGGTGGACCAATTGAAGTGATTAACCCTGGTTCTGATGTAATGTTAGTAGCTTCTGGTTGTGCAGCTGCACAAGCTAGAGAAGCAAACAGATATGCAGAAGAAGAAGGGTTAAGCGTTGGTTTTGTTAAAGTAAAATGTATTAGACCATGGCCAAAAGATGAAATACGTGAAGCATTGGCAACAGCTAAAACAGTTATCGTTCCTGAACATAACATTGTTGGTTGGTTGTGTAAAGAGATCAAAGGATGTATCCCAAATGGTGGTATCGTTCTTGAGGGTCCAAGAGTTTATGGTGGTATGACACTACCAGTTGAATTAATTATGACAGAGATTTACGATGCATTAGGTATGGATTCTCTTGTTCTACAAGCATAAAGGATAAATTATGAGTTTACAATATATGGTTCCAGCGTCAAAATTTAAGAGATATTTACCAAAAGACTACGTTGAGTTGGTAGATTACGGCCCATTTGGTAAAGACTACTCTGAAGTAGGCGTCAAAAACATGGGTACATTTAAAGAGTTAGTAGAAGAGCACCCAATGTGTTCTGGTTGTTGGATGGCTTACTACATTAAAATCATCTTTGCAGCACTTCCAAACCCTGAAGATACAGTAACAATCGGTACAGCTGGTTGTGGTAGACTTGCTATTTCTCAAGCTGCTGTGCCTTTCATCTATGGTAACTACGGTGACCAAAATGCAATGGCTTCTGGTATCACTAGAGCATTTAGATTGAGATTCCCAGACAGACAAAAAGATGTTATCACAATCGCCGGTGACGGTGGTATGATGGATATCGGTTTCTCTATGACTATGCATGCTTGGTTTAGACGTGAAAAATTCACGACTATCATGCTTGACAATGAAGTTTATGGAAACACTGGTGGACAAGAGTCTGGTATGAGTATCGAAGGTGCTGTACTTAAAATGTCTCCAAAAGGTAAAAACTTTGGTAAAATGCCTGCGATGCAATTAGCAATCACTGCTGGATGTGTATACGTTGTTAAAATGTCTCCGACAAACATTAACAAAGCAGCAAAAGCTATTAGAAGAGCAATATTTGCAGCTAGAAAACTTGGACCAACATTCATCCATGTGTATACATCTTGTAATATTGAGTATTCTATTCCTACTCCAGATGTATTTAGAGATGCTAAAGAGATGGAAAAAGGGCGTTTTGCATTTGAAGAGTTTATGACTCCTGAAGCAAAAGAACTATTTGCAGTAGTTGAGTCTAAAAAGAAAAGAGAGGTAAGTTAATATGACTAAAACAATTCAAAATAGAAAAAGATACAATATGCGTATCTCAGGACTAGGGGGACAAGGTGTTGTTACAACAGCTCACATCCTTGGTTCTTGTATGGATAATTCAGGTAAATTTGCTTCTTTGGTACCATTTTTTGGTTCAGAAAAAAGAATGGCACCTGTTGAAGCGTATGTAAGAGCTTCAACAGAACCAATCTATGAAGTTGGTGAAGTGGTTTACCCAGATATTATTATGATTTTCCATTCACAAGTTATAACACATGGTAAGTCATATACTATGCCTTTTTATACTGGTTTAAAACCAGATTCTTTGGTTATTATCAATACAGATGTTGATGTACTTGAAGAAGAAGATATTAAAGTTCTTAATAAGCTTAATGTAAAAGTTGTTCAATTTAATGCAACTGAATTGGCAATAAAAATTGCTGGTACAGAACTTGCAACAAACATGGCAATGATGGGAATGTTACTTGGATTAACTGGTCTTGTAACGGAAGCAGATATTGAAAAAGCCGTAAGAGAACGATTCTTGGGTAATTCATTTGTTGCCTCTGGTGGTACAGCATCACTAGATTCTGCTATTGAGAAAAAATTCAAGAAAAAAGAAGAGCTTCTTGCAAAAAATATGGAAGTGATTAATAAAACATTTGAACTTGCTAATAGCATTGATTTGACAACTGATGAGTTAATAGTCGATTTAGAAGTTTAATAAAAGGAAAATTTAGTATTATACGATTTCAAGTTATTTGGATTGTATGATACTTTATATCTTTGATGTAAGACTTAAGTCTATTGTGAAATGTTTACCCCATTTCATAAATAAGCTAAGTCAAATTGTAATAAAGTAAAAAATTAATACTTAAAAAGGAAAAATATGTACTATGTAGCAAAAGTAAATTCAGAGATGTGTTCTACACACAAATGTAATATGTGTACTCTTTACTGTCCAGAGGCAAACACATTGATGTATGATAAAGACCCTAAACATGGAAATAAAAATGGAACCTCGTGGGTTGATGAAGACAGATGTAAAGGCTGTGCAATTTGTGTATACGTTTGTTCTGATCTCCTTAACAGAGATTGTATAGAAATGGCAATGGTTGTTGCAGACGATTAGTAAGTTTTAAGTAGGAAGTTTTCCTACTTACTAAAAATACTTTGAAATAGAAGTGTATCTATTGGTGTCGTATGTATAAGTTTTACACTTTTGTAAAACTTTTAGGGTAAAACTTATACATATATGACACCAATTTAAAATTAATATATATAGGAGACAACATGGCTAATTTAGGTCCAGCACATTATTCACCATACCCAGTAGCATTTTATGATGATTTACTGACACCCCCAGAAGGTAAAGCACTTTTATTAACTGAAATAGTTGATGAAGAAGTTGCAATGAGAGAAATAGCAAGGGTCATGCTAACAAGCGACAATGCTACAATTTTTCCTGGTCCACAAGTTTTATATGCGTGGAATGAAGAAGCAAAGAAAAAAGCAACACTCATAAAAGAGATGTCAGAAGTTTTGAATGCTAGAATGATACCTATGTATGATTATAGACCAAAATATCCTAAGATTGATGCAGAAGTTGAAATCAATCCTAATCATCCAAACTTAACAATTTGGCATAATGACATTAAAGCATGTATATTTGTAGGTGTTCACTGTCACTATGCAAATGTTGCATTAAAAATGATTAGATCAGAAACTGACTGTTATACTGTTGGTTTATGTTCACTTTCAGGACATGAGGATGCAATGGCTACAATAAGAGATCAGCATGCTAAAGATTTGAAAAAATTTATAGAAATTGCTAAAGAAGTTAAAAAAGAACTTGGCAAATAAAGTTAGGAGATAACTATGAGTATTAAAAATATGACAAAAGAAAAAAACTGGTCAGGTCAGAAACTGGTTTCTACTGATTATTTACTTTTTGAAGCACCTAGAGAAAAACATTTTATGACAGGTTCAGAAGTGCTTAAAGAAGCTATGAAAAGATGTACAGTAGATGCGTCAGTATCGTATCCTATTACACCTCAATCAGAAGCGGCACACCTTATTGGTGAGTTGTGGGCAGAAGGGTATGTAGGATTGTACTTTAGGGGTGAAAATGAATTTGGTGTTATGTCAGAAGTGCAAGGTTGTGCAATGGCAGGTGCTAGAACAGTAACCACTACATCAGGTCCTGGAACGCTTAGAGCAATGGAAAACTTTCCAACATGGTCAGGTACAAGAATACCTTGTCAACTTGTGTTAATGGCTAGAGGTATTAACTCACCACTTACGATTCAGCCAGATAACTTGGAAGTATCTTTCTTACTTGAGACTGGATGTATGATTTGGTATGCAGAGAATGTTCAGGAGTTGTTTGATATGTCTATTGCAGCATTTACAGTAGCTGAAAAGCCAGATGTGCATGTACCAATAATTACCGCGGTTGATGGTTTCTTTGTCTCTCATACAAGAGAAGCAGTTATGCTTCCTGCAGATGATATAGCATTACAACCATATGATCCGTATGCAGCACCACTACCTCCAATAGATTCAGAAATGCCTCCAGGAAGATTCCTAAGAGATCCATTTGTAATGAAGTCTAACTATATTTCTTATGCTACTCATGCTTCATGGCAGTGGGAAGTAAGATCTGCTGTTGAGCGTTCTAAGCCTTATGCAAGGCATTTCCTTAATGGACTTGTACATACAACTGGTGATGAAGATGCTGAGCTAGTATTTGTTGCGTGTGGTACAGCAGTACATCAAGCAAAAGAAGCACATCGTGAACTTGCAAAACTAGGTGTTAAATCTAAGGTTGTTAAGTTAAGAACAATTAGACCATTCCCTCATGAAGAACTTCTTGAGGCTACAAAAGATGCTAAATATATTTTTGTACCTGAGTTTAATGTTGTGGGTTGGCTAGATAAAGAAGTGTGTACATCACTTTATGGAAAAACAGATGCTAAAATTGTTGGTAGACCAAGAGTTGCTGGTGGTATGAGTATGCCAGCTGAAGCAATACTTAAAGAAGTTTTTGAAAACACAAATTTGAAAGGGGCATAACATGTCTGTAGATATTTACAAAATTAATCCCGAGTTTAGGGATATCATGCCACAAGATATCATCGATCTTGAGGACAATGCTACATGGGCTGGAGAAAGCGTTGAAAAGCGTGGAATCAATGACCTTACTGATAAAAAAGAAATACTAGAAGAGCATTCACTTTGTGCAGGTTGTCCTGAGGCAGCAGCATTAAGATATATTCTTGCAGCTATTCCAACGCCTGAAGAAACGATTATCGTTAACTCTACAGGTTGTACATCTTTGATGTTCCCACATATTGCATTGCATACTGTGCACTCAATGTTTGGTAACCAAAATGCAGTAGCATCTGGTATCAAAAGAACTTTAGACTGGAGATTTCCAGATAAAATGAAAGATGTTATGGTTCTAGCTGGTGACGGTGCAACTATCGATATCGGTCTTGACTATACACTTCAGTCGTTCTTTAGACAAGAAAAAATAACAACTATTTGTTTTGATAATGAAGTATATGCAAATACAGGTGGACAAGAGTCTGGCTCAACACCTAAAGGTCAAGTATTTAAAATGGCTCCAAAAGGAAAAGTTTTTGACAAAGTACCTATGTGGGAACTTGCAGTAACTTCTGGTGTTGCGTATTCTGTCAAATTAACAGCTTCTGCACCTAAAAAAGTAGCTAAAGTACTTAGAGAAGCAGTACTGATTGCTAGAGAAGTTGGACCAACTTATATTCACCTTTATACACCTTGTATTCTTGAGATTGGTCTTGCGGCTAATGAAGGACTATGGGAAATGAAAGAACAAGATAAAGATAGATTTGATGATTTCAAATATATTTCTGATGAGGCTGCTGATGTTTTAAAAAGATGTAAAAAAGAAGGACTTCTATAATGGCTAAAGATTCAATAAAAATTAGAATGCCTGCCCTCGGTGGGCAAGGTGCGGTTACGGCTGCTCATATCGCTGCTACTGCTGCTGATACTGTAGGTTATTTTGCAGTTTCTAACCCTTTCTTTGGTGCTGAAAAAAGAATGGCACCTTCAGAGTCTTATACAAGAATAGGTACTGTGCCAATTTATGATAGAGGGGAAGTTATTTACCCAGATATCGTTATGATTTATCACCCACAAGTTATTACTATGGGTAAATCATATACTATGCCTTTTTATGCAGGTATTAAAGAAAATGGTCTTGTTATCATTAACTCTGAGGTTGATTTACTAACTGATGTAGATAAAAAGTTTTTAGATTCTATGAATGTTAAAGTGCTTACAAGAGACTTTACGCAATTTGCTATCGATATTGCAGGTACTGAGCTTGCTACTAATATGGCAATGTTAGGTGCATTATTTGGTGCCCTTGGTACTATTGATAAACCAGCTATTGAAGAAGGAATTAAAGATAGATTCCTTAAGAAATATACAGCATCTGGTGGTACTGCTACACTTGACTCAGTTATTGAAAAAAAGTTTAAGAAAAAGATGGACTTGATTGAGAAAAACCTTGAAACTGCATCTGCTGCTTATGATTTAACTGCAGAGTGGGCTAAAGAAGTTGGACTTGAGCCAATGCTTGAAGACGTTTCGAAAGTTGTTGCGTAATCATTTTTGACTGTGCGAAGGCACAGTCAATATATATTAAATACTATAAAAATATATATTGTTGTATTTTTCTAGTAGTTATTCTATATATCCCCATTTAATTTTAAGGTATAAGTTATGATATCCTCTTTTGTAATTACAGGATTTTTAGGTGTTGGTAAAACCACAATGCTCATGAACAGTGTTAAAAAATATTTCCCAGATAAAAAAGTCGCTATTGTTGTGAATGAATTTGGAGATATAGGGGTAGACAGTACTATACTTAAGAATGTACACTCTGAAGTACTAGAAATATCTGAAGGGTGTATTTGTTGTCAGTTGGCTGAAGAATTTGAATCTGGTGTCCAAGAAATCATACAAAAATATGATCCTGAAATACTCTTTGTAGAAACTTCAGGGGCTAGTGAACCTTTTCCTATCTATTATTCTTTAAATACGCTAGGGATAACTGTAGAGGGTGTTATCTGTGTGATAGACAGTAAGAATTATAAAATGTATAAGGATGAAGATATATTTAAATACCAAATAGGTGGTTCAAATATACTTGTGCTCAATAAGAGTGATTTGGTAAATGAGAGTGAAATAAAAGAGATAGAAGAGGACATTACTAACATCAAAGAAAAGTATAATATTAAAAATACTATGACAGGTGTACCTATATTTAAAAATCATTTTTTTGTTAGAACATCTTATGGAGAACTAGGCAGAGAGATTTTTGAGGACATCTCACTAGGTGAAATAGAAAATCTTGATGATGTGAAAAAAGTAGCACAATCTGCCAATCGATTAATCTCTAAAACTATTTATATTAAAGAGACTGATTTTGATAGCTTAGATAATTTTATTACGACACTACCAAAAAATATCTATCGTGCTAAAGGACTAGTGAAACTTTCTGATATTGATGACACTATGATAGCAAATAGTAGTTTTGGAGATGTACATTATGATAAATATGATGCAGAGATAAAAAGCTCATTTTTGGTACTTATAGGTAAAGATATAGACAAAACAATCATCGAATTAGAGAAAAAATTTGATTTTGTTAATGTTCCTAAATTTACACTTTAGTAGTCGTCATCATCTTCGTCTTCAAAATCTGCTCTAACTACTGACCCTAAAACAATAATATCACCTCTGTCTTCCGCTTCAAAGTAGTGTGTATGACAGAACTCTTGATTCATACGACACTCCATTGTTTTGGCTTTTTGTTGTGCATCTGCTTTGTCTTTGTAGGTAAGATTATTTTCAAATCCACTTTTTTTGAAACATGAACATTCATTTTCAATATGTACTGTATATACTTTTTCTTTTTCCATAATTACTCCAATTCTTTAATTACTATAAATTCTCCATACTCATAAGAGTACACTTTTTTAGCTTCCTTATCTATGATGACAGGTCTTATCCACTCATTAAGTATAAAGGGTTGTGCTACAGAGTTTTCTACGGCTTTGGCTACTGTGTCCAGGGGTGCTTCCATGTAGGTAAGAAGGCGTACAGGTTCGTGATAGGCTTTACCTTCTAGTAAGACAGATTGTGTTGGAAGCCCTATCTTTAGGTCAGAGTAGTTTCCGTTGTAGACACCAACTTTGGCTACTACATTGTGATACACTTTTGAACCAGCACCATAAACCTTGTTGTCTACTGTAGCAAAGTAGTGTTCTAGGTTTATCCACTCGCCTACAACCAAAGGTCCATCAAAAAGGCGTGTAAGTAAGTCTGCATTTTCATTGTCCAAGCTAGCGTCGTAAGAGTGTAAAAACATCCTGTTGTTAAACGATACATGCTGCGTAGAACTTCTAGGACCAGCAAAGACACCCATATTTCCAGCTAGTCCCCATTCTGGTCTTGGTTCTGACCAGTCTCTAGTCTTTAGGAAGAGGTCTTTTTGCGTTGTTGCATGTGGTAAATCTAGCACTCTTTCTTCTCTTGCAGCAAGGGATGCTGCTTTAAAGTCATTTTGAACATTAGCGAAAAGTGTTGACTCTTCAGGGGTTAAAATATCTGTATCATAAAAGCTGATTTCATCGGTTGTTGTGGTGTGATAAATAGGCATAAACCTTGTATCTTGAGGTATGTCTATGCCTTTAGATTTAAGTATCTCTCTTACTTCTATTTTATTTGCCATCATACATAGAGCCCTTGTATTGGGTAGACTTATACTCCCCCCACAAGCACCACAGTCAAGTGCTGATTCAAAAGGGTTATTGTCAGAGAGACTTCCATGTCCAGATATCATGAAAAATTTAGGAAAATCTTTCACTTGACCTATGAGTTTAAGAAAATTTTCTACATACATGACTTGTTCATCACGTGTGAACCCAACATGGGTAAGCTTTTCTTTTTGTTTTTCATAATCTTCAGGGGTTACATGATAAGCGTGTTTTAATTTTTCAAGCATATCGGTGGAGACTGAGCTACAAAGCATTTTATCAAATATTAAGTGTTCCCAAAGTTTGTCAATTTCAAGACTATCTAGTGATATATCTGATTGTGTTGTTAAAACTTGATTAATAATATTGATATGAAGTTTTTTAACGTATTTTTCTATTTCATCTTCTGTAAGCTTGTCTAATGTGTAGGTTGTTTTAGGCTTTTTAGGCTTCATTTTATCAAAGAGTTTTTCAGTTTTTTCTGGGAAAAAAGTCTTTCCAAAAAGCTTGATACCAAATATCCATCCAATGGCTTCCACCATGATGTAAGGTGTGTAAGGGTTGTTTTTGAGGTCAGTCAGTACTTTTTTTGTTGTTTTGGCTATGCCTTTTTTTCTGTTGTATTCCTCATGTGATTCAATGGGTATTTCAAACACAATATTTTTTGGCTTAATGACTGCGGGAGCTAGTTGTAAGGTATGGGCTTTGTCAAATTCAACAAAAGAGATGGGTAAACCTAAAAAACCACCTGCACCATAGGTAGTGTAGGGTCCTGATGCCTCTACTGTTCTACGGATAACCTCAGACCTTACATCTAAACAAAAAACTGCAGATGCTAGAGGTTTTTCATCATAAGTATGTGCTGTTGTAAATTCATTTACATGTTCCATGATGTAGCTGTCTTCTAAAGACTTTAACCAGACAAACCCTTCTTCTTTTTTGAGTAAATTTGCAAAGTTTGAAAATGCTATGAGACTCATATCTAGTGCGGGTAAGGCTTTTTTAGCAAGTTGTGTCTGTAAAGAATCTAGGTTTATTTCTTCTTTGACATAAGCATCCAATATTTCTTGGTATGCTTGGTGTTCTTCCATAGCATCATTGTAGGTGCCTGTAAGTTTGCCTTTTGATTGTAGCAATTTTAAAATAGTATAAGCAGAGTTGTCTTTGATATACGCTTGAAGTTTATCAAAATTATTTATCTTACCTTCTTCTTGCATATATTTTAGTCCAAAATGTAATCTCACTGCCATATAGTCCATAAGGGAGGAGGGGTGTTCTTGTTGAGGAAAGTACTCTTTGGCTTCTGAACGGTATTTGATGAACCCAGCCCAGCCATGTAGCTTGAGTATGTGCGTTAAGAAGTATTGTTCTATATCTTGCTTAGGCACTTTGAGTTCCTCTAGCATCTTTGCAACATAACTTTCTGAGTCACCCTCATGGTCAATATCTTCATAAAGCTTAAATGTGTTAAACATACCAAGGTCTCTGTCTGACATACTTAGTGTGGTTTGTGCCTCATCAAGGTAGCGTGCTATGTACTCAATGATATCTTTTTCTATGAGTTCTTTTTCACTTGTACCAAAGAGTGCATCATGTATTTCATAGAATGCCATGTGTTTAGTAAGGGATGCTATCCACGCTTCTTTATCTAAATAGATAGATTTTTCTTCCAAGTAGGTATGAAGCTCTTCGTCTATCTCATTTGCTTTTAGTTCTTCATAACTTCTTAAACTCTCCCAAATAGGGCTTACTTCAAGCATAAATGTTTTAGCGACATTCACTAAGTCTTCTGATAAATCGGAAATTTTCAGTGGTCTGAGTAGATTTTTTTCAAGTAGCTCAGGTTTTACTTTACCTTTGTTGTATAGGTCAATATAATAACTAGGCTCCATATAGACTCTACCACCGTAAATACTTTGGGCTTTTTCTAGTCCTTCTTTAAAGTTTAGATGCTCAAAACCTTTTAAAGGGTTATGGTGTATGAAGGCACCTATGGGCCAGTAGTGTGGTACGGTATTTTTAACCGCATTTAGTTTTTCCAGTAAACTCATGAAAGTACCTCGCTTAATCCTATGATGCTAAAGATGAATAATAGTGCGAACATTACTATGTGTATCCCTCTTTCTTTTACTGTAAGGTCGATGTAGTGTACGTTGTCATTTGGTTTTCCAAATACAGTTCTTGCCATCACCTTTACAGCAATGAGAAAGTTTCCAAAAAATATAATAATAACCACAAAATACCATAATGTATTTAACTCAGCAGAGAGTATGGCATTGAGAAATAACAACGAGTTTGGAAATGGAGGGTAGAGTGCCAATGTAGTCAAATAAAGTGTTAAAAAGAGTCCAGCATAAGGTGTGACCAGTGTCAGACCAGTGACTTGTTTGTAGTTTGCACTACCATAGTTTCGTTCATAGTGTTTTCCCATGAAGTAGATGCCAAAAAGGGTAAGAAGTAAGGAAATACCATATAAGATACCTTCGTGATTTTCAAACATCATGAGCATAGGTGCATTGAAAAAAAGTATGTAGTAGCTTAGCTTATATAGGTTTGTTGTTTTATTTGCCTTATAAAGGGAAAATAAAGAAGTCAATAATGCTACAAATACAAAGAACATGGATGGCTCTTGAGGATATATATATTCGAGGGATATTCCCAGAACAACCAACAGTGTAGAAAGTAGAAAAACCTTCTCAGAAGAGAGTAGTTTGGTCTTTTCAAAATAAATATAATACGGTACACCCGCAAATAAAAACAGTAAAATAAGTTGCATTAACATTTGTACCCTTCCTTAAAAAATCTTAAAATATTTGACATACATATCTGATATATAGCCTTCTTTTGCTAAAAACTTGTAGAATTTCCACTTTGTCTTGTTTGGTTGGTGTTCACCTATAGGAAGATCTACATAATGCTGCTTGTAGGTAAAGTACCATCCTCCAAGCATAATGGCTGCTAACATGAGCAGGGTCATGGCTAGGGATACATTTAGTGTTGCTGCCTCGTAGAAGAGTAGGGCATCATCACCATATAAGAAGCGTTCTAATGCATGACCTAGAGCTTCGTAGGTAAATAAGACGATAACAAATGAACTCATAAGAATAAACAATACCTTGAGCGAGTTTGCCTTGGTCACTTCAAAAAATGATAAAAAGAGTTGCGTACCTGTCAGCCAGGCAAAAGCAAGAATGAGGATAGCTGCATTAAATTCAAATCCTGATTCACTCAGCAAGTACTTGATACCAACAAATGCAATCACAGGTACCACAGTAAATAGGGCAATGAGTCTAAACATCTTTATGCTGTTGTATTGAGGTTTTTCTTCCCAAAAGAGTTCAGAAGTGAGCTTTCTAGGAACATTTGGATCTTTTCTAGCTTGTCTTATAAGTGAACCTGACTCCAAGAAGAAGGTGGCTTTAAAGATACCATGCACCATAAGGTGGTAAATGGCAAGAGAAAATGCTCCTAGTCCCACTTCCATTATCATGTAGCCCATTTGACCAACTGTTGAGTAGCCAAGGTAACGTTTGACATCTGACACTGCTAGCATAAGCAGTGTCGCTCCTATGGCAGTCACGAGTCCCATGACAAAAGCAACGTTGAGAACAGCTGGTGTTAAGAGTAGCAAGAATGCCATTTTATTGAGCAAAATGCCACCTACATTTACAACGCCCGCATGCATGAGAGCAGATACTGGGGTTGGTGCTTCGGAGGTATAAGGTAGCCAAAGGTGAAAAGGCATGATGGCTGACTTCATCATGGCTGCAAATAAAAATAAGAAACCAATGACGTAAATCATAGGGTCATCTATAGAGCCTTTTTCTGACATCTCTAGCCATATTTGGCTCAGTTTTGTTAAATCAAAACTTCCAAATGTTTTGTACGTTAGTACTACAGCTACGATGAAAAAGAGGTCAGCTAGTTTATGTGTAAGCATAGTCCAACCACCATTTTTAATCGCAGACTTTGATTCAACGTTAAAGGTAATAAGCAAGTATAGTGCAATACTCATAAGTTGCCATGCAATGGTTAAAATGATAAGGTTGTTACTCATTACAAGTAAGTAGATAGCTGAAAAAATGAAATTTAAAAGTATAAAAAATCTTTTGTAGCTAGGTTCATCCCACATGTACTTGGTAGCATATTTACGAATGACTAGACCTAAAATGGCTACATAGGGCACGAGAATAGCAGAGAGCTCATTGTAAACAAGCAGTCCATCGAAACCATAGATTTCCGTGTCATGAATCATGACATGGTAGGTTCCATAGAGTGCCAAAAGTGCTACGCCAGAGGAGAAGAATAGACTGACCTTTGGCATCAGAATCTTTTGTTTTAAAAACCCTAAGGAAAAGGCTATCAAAATTGGTATAAAGGGAATGAATAAAACTAGTTTTTCCACTGATTACTCCATTGTTCAAGTATTTTGATGACTAAATTAAGTACACAATACATCATGTAAAATTTAATATATTTATTTGCTGGTATCAAGTACAAACAAATGAGACTTTTATGTATATAAAAATCTTCAATCTTAAAGGCATGATAGCTAAAAAGTTAAAGAGTTACTTAGAGATAGAATAGGGAATTTTTATTTGTAGTTTAATTGAGGTAAAATGAAACACGTAAAAATTGTGTGACGAGTGCGGTATTTTAGTGCAGGAGACGATTACTCTCCTGCACCTTTGTATATAGCATCAAATTTTGCAGCTAAGTCAGAAGTGTATACTGCGGCACTCATGACATCACAGTTGAAGACATTTGAGAAACATGCAGGTTCTTCGAAAAGTTCTTCTTTTTGCTCAATGACTTTTGATGCTTCAAGCAAGCCTTGGTTGTTTTTACTTGCATAGGTAAGGGCTGCCAACAATACTTCTACTTTTGCACCTAGAAATTGTTCATCTAGGAGTTCTTTAGTGACAGAATCATTTTTATAATCATTTAAAAGTTTTTTTACATTTTGGGCATTGAGGTAGACTCCAGCAGAATAAGGACCTTCTAATGCATTGCTTACTTGTAAGTCTTCTATGTAGTCACTTGGGATAACATCTTTCCAGTTGCTTACGTATGTTTTATGAAATTCAGGGTCAATGATAGCTGAGAGAGCAGACCCTTGTACGAAATAAAAATTCTCAAAGAAACCTTGGGCGATAGCTATAAAATAGCCATGCCATTTGTTGAAGTTGTCGTAGTCGAGTTCACGAGAACGTTGTATAATGGTTTTATATTTATCTTTATAATACGCTTCTACTTCTTCACGGCTGTGTTCTTTAAGTTGCTTCTGGGGTATGCGTTGCTCTAATGTATTGCATACACCTATATCTTCAAAGGCATCAAAATACCATGCTTTCATTTGTTCTTCTGAAATGGGATGATAACTTATACTAAAATCCATGCTTGACCTTTTAAATTTATGTTTTGGTCGGGAGTATACCATAAGTCACTTTCTAAAAAGACACACTGGTATAAGTTGTG
>Ga0256840_1000900_pt1 | contig 29382 bp, 21 predicted proteins | sample 355202metaG_FD_185969 | JGI IMG/M metagenome (GOLD analysis project Ga0256840, IMG submission 185969) | Hydrothermal vent microbial communities from Mid Atlantic Ridge, Atlantic Ocean - 355-202 | ecosystem: Environmental > Aquatic > Marine > Hydrothermal vents | place: Atlantic Ocean: Mid... | reverse complement strand
AAATACGTAAGCGTATTAGACAACCTAGGCGTGGATTATGATCCTGCAGGTGATTTTGACTTGGACTTGAAACCAAGATTGCGTTTAAGAAAAGTGCTGCAACAATACCTGGGTGGAGGTGACTTTGGTTTGGAGTTTCCAAGTTTTTTATTTCCAGAGACAGAATGGATTTTGGCCAATAAAAGGAGTGACCATTGAACGATCGATTTGGCAGAAAGATTAATTACTTACGTATCAGTATTACTGATAGGTGTAATTTATCTTGTTTTTACTGTAAAGGCATGGGCAAAGTGGTTTCACACGCAGAAATTTTGCGTTATGAAGACATGGAACGTTTACTGCGAGCAGCTTGTTCCCTTGGCATTAAAAAGGTGCGTTTGACCGGGGGAGAGCCTTTTTTGCGCAGGAATTTTTGGGATTTTTTGACCAAGTTAACTGCCAATTTTCCTGAACTGGACTTTAGGATCACGACCAATGCAACCTTGCTTGCCCAGGAAGATGCAATATTGAGGTTAAAAGATTTAGGCATTTTTAAACTCAATATTTCCTTGGATACTTTTTCTCCTGAAAAGTTTAAATTAATCACCAAAACGGATCTTCTCAAAAATGTGCTGAAAGCAATTGAGCTTGGCCTAAAACATGGGCTTGGGCTTAAGATCAACGTAGTGGCCTTAAAGGGAATCAACGATGATGAACTCGAAAAATTTGTCCTGTTTGCCTGTGAACATCCGGTAGATGTTAGGTTTATTGAGTTTATGCCCATTGGTCAAAAAAACCTCTGGTCCCAGGATTATTTTTGGTCTAGTGAGCAAATACTTAATGCTATTCAAAAAATCGTTACCTTGGAAAAGTTAAAACATCTCTATACCAGCGGACCGGCTACGGTTTATAAGATCGTTGGCGGCAAGGGGAGGATAGGGGTGATTTCTCCTTTGAGCAATCACTTTTGTAATGAGTGTAACCGGTTGCGCATTACGTCTGTAGGCAGGTTGCGTCCTTGTCTGTTTTCAGATCAGGAATACAAACTGGTGGGTTTGTTGCGCAATCCTAAAATCAGCCAAAACCAACTTGAGTTGGTGCTTGCCAAGATTTCCCTAAATAAACCTATCGGTACAGAACTGTTAAAACAAAAAAATAAAGAAGTCTGTTTGACCAAAATGGTAAATATAGGAGGCTAGGAAGTGAAAAAAATTTTTATTTTTTGTTTTGGACTCTTGGTTTGTTTTGGCTGTGCTCGTCAAGAGGTTCGTCCTCCTGGTTCATATAAGGTCTATGGACAGGTCTATAGGCCGCTAAAACGCGTACCTTCAGGTTACGTAGAAACGGGCATAGCTTCCTGGTATGGTCCAAAGTTTCACGCCAAAAAAACTGCAAGCGGTGAAATATACAACATGTATGCCTATACTGCAGCCCATAGGATTTTACCTTTTCAAACTAGGGTGCTGGTGACCAATTTAGAAAACGGACGGCAGGTAACGGTCAGAATAAACGACCGTGGTCCTTTTGTTAAAAATAGAATCATAGATTTATCTTATCAGGCAGCCAAGGCTATAGGCATGTTAGGCAAGGGAACGGCCAGGGTTCGTCTAGAAGTATTAGGGTCTTCTAACCAGTTGTGGGCCAAAATCAATAGCGGCAAATTTTATATCCAGGTTGGTTCTTTTAAGTACAAAGACAATGCCTTGCGTTTAAAGAAACGTCTAAGTGGTCTGGGCTATAGGTGCAGAGTGGTTGGTTATACGTTGGGCTTGGATACCTTTTGGAGAGTCCAGGTAGGCCCTTATTTTGGCTTAAATCAAGCTAAACGAATCCAAGATCGCTTGGCTCGGACCTACCAAGGCAGTTTTATTTTTTCGGATTAAGGGCCTGTTTAAATTTTTTGGAGATGCGAAAGACCACTACCTTGCGTCCTGGCAAGATAATAGTCTCGTTGGTTTGAGGATTTCTGCCCTTACGGGGATTTTTGCTATAGCTTTCAAACTTCCCAAAGCCACTTATCAGGACTTCGTTATTTTCTTTTAAACCTTGTTTGATCAATTTTATGATGTGTTCGACTATGTCTTTGTTTTGTTTGAAGCTAAACGGAGTATATTGGGCAATATTTTCGACCAATTCTGCTTTGGTTAAAGTTTTTTTCATCTTTTTTTCCTTTTACTTAGATTTTACTGGCAAGCTTGGCTGCGATTTCAGCCATTTCTTGATTGGAGTCGTACTTGGATTGGGGCCAGAGTTTTAGTCCATCACCTTGGTATCTGGGGATCAGATGAAAATGAGCATGAAAAACTACTTGACCTGCAGGGGCAAAGTTATTCATCCCAAGATTGATTCCTTCTGCTTTGAGCACAGAAATCAAGCTGTTGGAAATTTTTTGCATGGCTTCAATTAGTTCTTGTCCTAAGTTGGCTGGAAGCTCCAGCAAGTTGGGATAGTGTTCTTTGGGAATAAGCAAGGTATGACCTTTGTTGATGGGAGCAATGTCTAAAAAAGCTAGAAGATTTTCTGTTTCCAAAACCTTGGCACAAGGAATTTCTCCTTTGACGATTTTACAAAAAATACAATCTTCCATGCTCGACTCCTTTTTTGACTTTAAACGTTTAAGAGATTACTTTAGCCTAAACTTAATGCTTTGACAAGTCAAAAAGTTTGCCTTTTGCTTGAATTAGTTAAGAAAATTGGGTTCACAATAAGCAAGTTTAAATGGAATTGATCCTGAGCCATCCTGATCCTTTTCCCAAGAGAGATAAGTCCATCTGGCCTATTTTTTTGCCCTTTGCTGGTTGTAAGCAAAGGTGTGTCTTTTGCGCGCAAGACTTAAGCACAGGCCAGGCCAAAGTAGGTGAGATCAAACTTTTTGTTCAAAACGAACTTCAAAAGTTAAAACTAATGACTCGAGAAAATGGTAGGGTTTATGGGCTTGGTTTTTTTGGCGGGACTTTTACGGGGCTGGATTTGAGCTTGCAGGCCTGGATTTTAGAAAGAGCGTCTCAGTTGCGTTGGCAAGGAGTAATTGATTTTATTTGTTTTTCTACGCGGCCAGATCGTATTGAGCAAGAAAACGTAGCCTTGCTAAAAGAGTATCAAGTGGATTTGGTTGAGTTGGGGATTCAAAGTTTTAATTCCGGTGTCTTGCTAAAATCTAAACGGGGGTACACTGTTGAGGCGATTTTAAAAACAGTTGGTTTGCTCAAGCAGGCAGGCTTAAATTATGGTTTTCAGCTTTTGCCTGGACTGCCCGGCCACTCTTTAGAAAGTTTTTGGGAAGACTTGCGTTGGACCTTAATTTTAAGGCCAAAAACCATAAGAATTTATCCCTGTTTGGTTTTAGATAATACCCTTTTGGCCCGTTGGTACCACAATCAAGAATACACTCCTTGGAGTTTGGACAAAACCATTTATGCCCTGGGTCTTGGCTTGGTTAAACTTTGGTCTGCTCGAATCAATGTCCTTCGCTTGGGCCTTACTCCAGAAAAAAGCCTGGTTTCTAACATCTTGGCTGGACCTTGGCATCCAAGTTTGGGCTTTTTGGTTCGCTCGTTTGCTTTAAATTATTACTTGCGATCTAAGCTTTCCTTACGCTCCCGGCTGCCAAAGCGTGCCATTATTCCCAAGCGATATTACGCTGAATGGATAGGTTATAAAAGAAAGTTTTTGTCTGAATGGACTAAACTAATTCCCCTTGCTCAAATCAAGCAAGGGGAAGGAAAAGATTTTATTTTTGCCTATTAGCTGCGTCTGCAAAAACTTTGTTTTTTCTTAACTTGACTTAAAACCGTAAAACAAACGTTTAATTACTTAAATAAGTTGTAAACCAACTCGTTGAGAGAAAAATTTTTGTTTTTTGAAGTTAGGTTGGATTAATGATGGTCTTCGTTTTTCAAATTTTGTTTAATGCGATAACAGGCAGCAGTTAAGATGGCAAAAAAGTAAATAATAATTCCAGCTACGCCAAACATCCCTTCAGTGCTGCTGTGGGACATATTGGTAATTAGTTCGCGTAAGGTATCCATAGCCAAGCCTCCTTTGGTTTGTGGTTTGTCTTTAAGATAAGAACCTTAACTTAAAACTATTGTTGGGGTCAACCTAAAAATACCGATTTAAAATTAATTCCTGCGTTTGTACACGTTATACTTGGGATTGGCAATAAATAGTTTATTACAAACCTTGATGGGGGAGATAAAAAGCTCTAAAAAATTTTGGCAAACACTGTTTTAAAAATAACTAATGGCCTCCACCAATTGGTAATCTTGAAAGACGAGGATAACCTTAACCAGTTTTTTGTTTTGTTGGACAAAGGCTTGCACCATTGGGTCCTTGGAGTACTTATCTAACTGGATTTTGGCTTCAGCAATTAGTTTTTGAACTAAGTCCTTGGTTTTGTCTTTTTGGTGATAAAACTTAAATTCTATTAAGCCAAAGCACTCCACGTAAGGATTTAACGGTTTTAAAAAGATGTCAGCAAAGCCTTTATTTAATTCTAACTCACTTTTGACCACAAAAAAAGGACTTAAAGAAAGATAGGCCAGATACATGGCCTTGATGGTCTGCTCGTTTTGGATATAGTCTCTCAGGCCAGTGCTGTTTTTGATTTCATTGGCTAAGTATTTAAAGACCTCTATATTGCCATGTAAGGCAAATTCAGAGTAAAGTTTATTTAACTTGCCAAGGTTTAACCAAAAGACGTTTTCCAGCTCAAGGCTATCTTTTAAAAAACCAACGTCAATGCGTTTTATGGTTTCATTGGGTATTTTGAGTCTGGTTTGTAAAGTAACGTCCTTAATGGTGACCAGCCCTAGATAAAAGAGCAGGGACTTAAAATTTTCCTCATCTCTAAAATCTAGTCCGCTAAAGTCTGTTTGTAATTCAGTCAGTTCAATGCTTTTTCCCAAAATAAGGTCTTTTAGGGTTTCAAAATTGCCGTTTAATTTTTTATCCGTATATAACAAACTTCTTAACTTGCTGTAATCACTGCGAACGTTTATATCTATGAGTTCTCTTGGGATTTTTTTATAATCCTGATATTCACTGATAAAGTAGAGAACCATGTCTGTATTGAAAACAGTTTCTTTGCTTTCTGGGCTAAATTGATAATGATCATACCACTCTGTAAGGAGCTCTAAAAGTTGTTCAGATATATTGAACTTGGAAATGGTTTGCTTTAGTTCTTCTTGGGTAAATCCAAGCATAGCATTAAATTCTGGTTTGAGGGATATGTTTTTGCCAATATTAAAACCACTAGTTACGTCGTACATGGTCATAGGGGTCACCCCGGTAATAAACATCCGTCTTACCGGAGCATTATTTCCACTGGTGCCACCTTTGAGCACGCTAAAAAATTGTTTAAACAAGGCTTCTTTTTGGGTAATCAGATTTAAATATTGAGCCTTATCTTGAAACAACAACCTGTTGGCAAAGTGGTCGTATTCGTCAATGAGAATGTATAGTTTTTTATCCTGGTTTTCTTTAAAAAATTTTAGAATATTTTTTAAGGTATTCAAAGGATTATCTGAACTTGGAATATTTAATTTGTACCTTTTAATAAAACTTTCAGTTTCTAGCTTTAAACAATGCAAAAAGCTGGCCTCTACGTCCAAAATATCTACAATACTAAAGTCAAATTGCAGGATATGATAACTGTTGGCCTCTTTGGTCTTGTGTTGATAGATGTAGGTATCTTTAAAGAGTTCATCAAAGAGATGTTTGTATTTAAGGTTATAATAGGCGTCTAAAATGGCCAAAAACAAGGTCTTGCCAAATCGTCTGGGCCGAAGGAAGAGCAAAAAACGGTCGCTTTGTTCTAGTTTTTGGATGTAAGCAGTTTTGTCCAAAAAAAACATTTTGCTTTTTCTAATGTCTATAAAATCAGTAACGCCATAAGGTATTTGCATGGGGTTGCTCCTTGGCAAGGGAGAGGTTTTGAAAGTTTATTGGAAGACGTAACTGCAAAAAATAAAAATTTGCATTTTTTCTTAACAAACCAGTTTGTAACCTATTTAAATCGTTGAATCTTTACTTTGTGATCGTAAGACGAACAGGTAAAAATAAAATTTTTGCAGGCGCATTTTTGAAATTAGTTTTTCTATACTTTTATTAGCTTGTCCTAACTGGGTCAATATTTTTTCTTTTAACTTTTTGATATTTTTGTTGGTCGGCTAAAAACTGCTTTTAAACGAAAAAAAATATCAATTTAAGGAAAAAGCGTGTAGTTTTTATCGGGGTTGATGAAATTTAATATTTTATTGTCAACCAAAGTTTTTATGCAAATAGCTCGCAAAGATACTTAGGTTTTTGCTTATTTTTTTAAGGGAGGACAAAAATGGCTCAAATTATTGCCTTGGCAGGTAAAGGAGGTACGGGCAAAACTACAACGGCAGCCTTGCTTATTAGATATTTATTAAGGCAGGAGCAAACTCCGATTCTGGCTGTCGATGCCGATCCCAATATGAACTTAAACGAACTTTTGGGGTTAAAAGTCGAATTAACCTTGGGTGACGTTAAAAACGAACTTTTGTCTGGTGTGCCCCAAGGTATGGCTAGATCTGATTTTATGGATTTGCGTCTCAATGAAGCCATTGTTGAAGCAGATGGTTTTGACCTAATCTCTTTGGGCTTGCCTGAGGGACCTGGTTGTTATTGTGCTGCCCATTCCTTTTTGGCTCAGTCTTTGGAAAAACTGATTAAAAATTATCCGCAGATAATTGTAGATAATGAAGCTGGAATGGAGCATTTGTCCCGTTTAAATTTGCGTAATATTGATCATCTTTTGATCGTTTCAGATGCGTCCAAAAGAGGCGTGATGACCGCAGGCAGAATAGCTGATTTGATTAAGCCTTTGCGTTTGGCCGTAAAACAGGTTTGGCTGCTGGTCAATCGGAGCCCGAAAAATGTTCCCTCTGAATTGGACACCTATGTTCGCTCTACTTGTGCTGCCAAACAAATGCAGTTTTTGGGATATTTGCCTGAAAGTTTAGAGCTGGTAGAGGCAGAAATTACAGGTCAGTCCTTTTTAAACTTGCCTGACGAACTAGAGGTAATTCAATGCGCTCAAAACTTCTTTGCTAATCTGCTGAAATAGTTTTTAATGATGTAATGCAAAAATTCAAAAATTTTGTTTTTTAACAAAGTAGTTAGGTTGGAATTGGCTGAAATTATTTGCTTTTTTATGCTTTAAATTTTGTCAACTTATACCAAAAACAGTTTTTGCAGGAGGCATCTCTAATTGGGATAAGACCATTTTAAGAAAGACGTCATTGCAAGAGGCAAAAATTTTGGTTTTATTCCAGAAAAAATTTATTTGTAATTGCTTTAAATAATTAAATATTTATTTTGCAATTTTTAAGTCAGAGTGAGAAAGACAAAGTTTTTGCAGGTGCATCTTTATTAACACAAATGGCTGGTCAAAGGCTTGATGGAATGTGATTTTGATGGGCCTAATTTATGTTTAATCTAACCTTGATTTGAACAGGGAGATTTTATCTTTCACATACTTTTAACTGCCGTTTACGGAAAAAAGTGTTATTTTATCTAAAGAAATTATGTCGTTTAAAGTCTTTGGGGTAAATTAATTTCAACATACCAGCTTGAAAAAAGATTTGTTTCAGAGCATAATGATACTCAAATTAAACTAAATTGTTGAGAGGAGGATTTATGGCAAAGTTAGATCCAACCAAGATGCAGGATTGGGAGATTGCTTACGCGGCAGAGAAAGGGATGAAAACGGTTTATTCTTTGGCTGAAGAGATGGGATTAACCAAAGAAGAACTATTGCCTTATGGTCATTACGTTGGGAAAATAGATTATAAAAAGGTTTTGGAAAGGTTGTCAGACCGGCCCAATGGTAAGTACATTGACGTAACTGCCATTACGCCTACTCCTTTGGGCGAGGGTAAAAGTACTACTTCCATTGGTTTGATTCAGGGGCTTGGCAAGAGAAATAAAAAGGTTATTGGGGCCTTGCGCCAGCCTTCTGGAGGGCCTACCTTTAACATTAAAGGCAGTGCTGCAGGAGGCGGGCTGGCTCAGGTCATTCCCTTGGATAAGTTTTCCTTGGGGCTGACTGGTGATATCAATGCAGTAATGAATGCCCACAACCTGGCTTTGGTGGCCTTGACTGCCCGTTTACAGCACGAGACCAATTATAGTGACGAGGTTTTGGCTAAAAAAGGTTTAAAACGTTTAGACATTGATCCCAAACGGGTAGAAGTGGGCTGGGTAATTGATTTTTGCGCTCAGGCCCTAAGACACATTGTCATAGGGTTGGGAAGTAAAAAAGACGGTTATCCCATGGAGTCCAAGTTTTGGATTGCCGTAGCTTCAGAAGTTATGGCCATTTTGGCAGTAGCCAAGGACCTAAAGGATCTTAGGGCAAGGATTGGTCGAATGGTTTTGGCTTATGATCGAGCAGGTAATCCCATTACTACCGAAGACCTAGAAGTAGCAGGGGCCATGACTGCCTGGATGATTGATGCCATCAATCCCAATTTGATGCAAACCTTAGAAGGTCAGCCTGTTTTGATTCACGCTGGTCCCTTTGCCAACATTGCCATTGGTCAGTCTTCGATTATTGCCGATAGAGTGGGTTTAAAACTTGCTGACTATCTGGTCACAGAGTCCGGGTTTGCTGCTGATATTGGTTTTGAAAAGTTTTGGAACATTAAGTGTCGGCTTTCTGGTTTAATTCCCAATGTCGTGGTCGTGGTGGCAACTATTCGGGCCTTGAAGTGTCATGGTGGCGCGCCTATTCCTAAACCAGGTCAACCTATGCCCAAGGAGTACCAGGAAGAAAATGTAGAGTGGGTGGAAAAAGGATGCGCTAATTTACTGCATTGTGTAGATGTTGTCCGCAAAAGCGGGGCAGTGCCCGTAGTTTGTTTAAATGCCTTTTATACGGACAAACCCAAGGAGATTGAAGCCGTGCAAAGGATTTGTGCGGATGCAGGTGTGCGGTTTGCTGTATCTGAACATTGGTTAAAAGGGGGAGAAGGGGCTTTGGAACTGGCCGATGCGGTCATTGATGCCTGTGAGCAGGAGCCAGACTTTAAGTTTTTGTACGATTTAGATGAGCCTATTAAAGACAGGATTCAAAAGATCGCTACCCAGGTTTATGGAGCAGATGGGGTTTTGTTTTTGCCGGCAGCTGAAGATAAGATCAGGTTGATTGAAGCTGATCCCGAACTGGCTAGATTACCTATTTGTATGGTTAAAACTCACTTGTCTCTTTCTGACGATCCCAGTCAAAAAGGTGTGCCCAAAGGTTGGACTTTGCGGGTTAGAGACATGTTGATTTATCGAGGAGCTGGTTTTGTGGTTCCAGTGGCAGGAGATATTAATCTTATGCCTGGAACAGGTTCTAATCCTGCTTACAGACGGATAGACGTTGATTTAGAAACAGGTAAAGCCAAGGGATTATTTTAAAATACCAGGAAAGGAGTGGGAAATGGGGGCAAAAATTATTGACGGTAAGGCTATAGCGGCTGAGATCAGAGCAGAAATAAAACAAGAGGTAGATGAACTCAAAGCGCGTAAAGGTCTTCAGCCTGGCTTGGTTACTATTTTGGTAGGGGAAAATCCTGCTTCTTTGTCCTATGTCAAGGCCAAACAAAAGGCTGCGCATGAGCTTGGATTTTATTCTGTGCAGGACAATTTAGCTGCTGACGTGTCTGAAGATGAACTGCTTGCGGTTATTGACAATTACAACCACGATCCCAAAATTCACGGAATATTGGTCCAATTGCCTTTGCCCAAGCACATTGACGAAAAAAAGATCTTATACGCCATAGATCCCCAAAAAGACGTGGATGGTTTTCATCCAGTAAACGTGGGCAAAATGGTCATTGGCGAGCCCTGTTTTTTGCCGTGCACTCCGCATGGAATTTTATTTTTGTTGGCCAGATCCGGAACTGAAGTGGATGGAAAAGAAGTAGTGGTTTTGGGCAGAAGTAATATTGTAGGCAAGCCCATTGCCAATTTGCTTCTACAACGCAGAAAGCCAGTAGGCAACGCCACAGTAACTATTTGTCATACTGGCACAAGGGACTTAGAGTTTCATACCAAGCGGGCAGACATTTTGATCGTAGCCGTAGGCAAGCCTAAGGTTGTTAATGGAGCTATGGTCAAAGAAGGAGTGGTAGTGATTGACGTAGGGGTGAACAGAATAGGTGTTAGTGAACAGGGCAAGGCTATTTTGTGTGGAGACGTGGACTTTGAAAGTGTGGCTGCCAAGGCCAAGGCCATTACTCCTGTGCCTGGGGGAGTTGGTCCAATGACCATTACGATGTTGATGAAAAATACCTTGGAATCAGCCAAGATGTGGGCTGGACTGCCCAGTGAGATCGCCTAAGACTTAAAGGAGTAAAAGACAATGATAGACGCAAAGGCAAGAACGGGCAAAACCGAGCCTGTTTATCCAACCCCTGTCTTACAAGAAATTTTGGAGCGGGCAGATTCAAGGATGCTTACGGGTTTTTCTCGGGTAGAAAAAAGAGGGGTTTTGCCCTGTAAGTTTGGAGCAGGCGGCACTTGTTGCCACGTCTGTAACATGGGACCGTGTCAGATCGTAGAAGGGGTAGAAGGATTAGAAGGTATTTGCGGAGCATCAGGGGCTACGGTCGCAGCTAGAAATTTTGCCCGCATGGTTGCAGGTGGAACCTCAGCCCATTCTGAACATGGCAAACACGTAGCTGAAGTTTTTGCTCACGTAGTCAATAATCAAGAGATAAGCTTTGAAGTCAGAGACAAGCGCAAATTAAAGGTCTTGGCTCAGGAATTTGGTCTTGATCCAGAACAGGATGAGCCAGCTTTGTTACAGGAGTTGGCCAAGACCAGTTTAAAAATGTTTGACCTTCACACCCAAGAGGGATGTTTGTCCCGACGCGCGCCTAAACCTACGTTTGAACGTTGGGAAAAGCATGGAATTGTTCCGCAAAGTATCAATAAAGAAGTTGTTGAACTCATTCACCGCACGACCATTGGCGTGGATCAAGATTATAAAAATTTGTTGTTGGGAGCAGCCAAGTGCTCATTGGCTGACGGTTGGGGAGGTTCTATGCTGGCTACGGAATTGCAGGATCTTTTGTTGGGTACGCCAGATCCGATCAAGGCCGTAGTCAACGTAGGACCCAAAGTAGTGCGCAAGGATATGGTCAACGTGGCTATTCACGGCCACGATCCTTTGCTGGCAGACGTCTTGATTCGAATGTCCAAAGATCCCGAGGTGTTGGCCAGGGCAGCTCAGGTTGGAGCCAAGGGCGTTAATTTGCTTGGAGTGTGTTGTACGGGCAATGAAGTTTTGATGCGTTATGGCTTGCCTGTGGCTGCTAGTTTTGTCCATCAAGAGGCAGCTATTGCTACTGGGGCCTTAGAAGCAATGGTCGTAGATGTTCAGTGTATTATCCAAAACATTACGCGCATTGCTAGTTTTTATCACACTGAGATCATTACGACCACGGATATCAGCAAGATTGAAGGAGCTACGCATATTTCTTTCCGTCCTGAGCAGGGAGAACAAATTGCCAAAGAGATTTTATTTAGGGCCATTGATAGATTTGCTTTGCGGGATAAGAACAAAATCAACATTCCAGCTAAAAGCTTAGAAATAGTGGCTGGGTTTAGTCACGAAACCATTATGTACGTTTTGGGAGGAAGGTTTAGGGCTTCGTATAGACCATTAAATGATAATATCGTCAACGGCAAGATTCGAGGTTTGGCTGCCATTGTTGGTTGTGATAATTTTCGCAGTAATGCAGACTTGCACGTAGAAATAGCCAAGGAACTTATTGCCAACGACGTTTTGGTCTTAACTACGGGTTGTTCTGCAGTGCGCATGGCCATGGAAGGTTTGCTTTCTCCAGAGGCGGCTTCTATGGCTGGATCTGGTTTAAGGGAGGTGCTTGAGGCCATAGGGTGTCCACCTGTTTTGCACATGGGATCCTGTGTGGATAATTCTAGAATTTTGATTGCAGCTACAGAAATGGTCAATACAGGGGCGCCGTGGAAAGAAATTGCCCAGATTCCAGCAGTGGGAGCTGCTCCAGAGTGGATGAGTGAAAAGGCCATTGCCATTGGTATGTATTTTGTGGCCAGTGGTGTTCAGGTGGTCTTTAGTGAGCCTTTTCCGGTCCAAGGAAGTAAGAAGGCCTATAAATTTTTGACTGAAGAAATAGAAGATTATTTTGGGGCATCTTGGAAAACGGCGACCACATCTAGCCAGTTTGTAAATATGATGATGGATCGGATCAATTTTGGGCGCAAAGGAGTGGGCATTGATCAACCTAGACCTAGAATTTTATTTGATATGTCTATGCGCAGGACTTTGGATCAAAATCGTTATATTTCTCCTTTCCATGGTCTAGGCTGTTTTGGTCCACACCTAAAATATACTCAGGTTAAACAATCTGCTTGATTAAACCAACAGAGGAGTAAGTCGTGAGTAAGGTTTTGGTCTTAGGCGGGGGCATTGCTGGGATTCAAAGTGCGTTGGATTTAGCTGAATTGGGCTATTACGTTTATTTGGTAGAAAAACAGGCAAGCATTGGTGGGGCCATGGGTCAGCTGGATAAGACCTTTCCTACCAATGACTGTAGCATCTGAATACTCGCGCCCAAGATGGTGGAGGCCGGTCGGTCTCCAAACATAGAGATTTTGACCTTGGCCAAGGTCAAAGACGTCCAGGGTAAGGCTGGGAACTTCAAAGTTCAGCTAGAGTTGACTCCTCGCTACATTGATCTTGACAAGTGCACTGCTTGTGGGGAGTGTATGAAGTATTGCCCTAGCCTGGCCATTGATGCCTATAATGCTGAACTTACCTTTACCCGGGCGGCTAGAATAGACTTTTCGCAAGCCATTCCCACGGCTTATTACATAGACAGGGACAAGTGTTTGCGTCTGCAGCACGAGATGTGTCAGTTGTGCGCCAACGTGTGTGGCCCCAAGGCTATAGACTTTGAGCAAAAGCCAGAAATAAAAGAGCTTCAGGTTGAAGCCATTCTTTTGGCCCCTGGTTTTTCTAACCTGCCCAAGTCAGAGTTGACCAAATACGGTTACGGTATTTATCCCGACGTGCTTACGAGTATGGAAGTCGAACGAATTACCTGTGTGGCTGGGCCAACTCAAGGAGAAGTAATTAGGCCTTCTGATGGCAAACATCCGCACAAAATAGCCTATCTTCAGTGTATTGGCTCTAGGGATACCAAGCGAGGTTATTGTTCTAGTGTTTGCTGTATGTTTGCCTTGAAACAGGCTACAGTGATCAAAGAACACGCGCCAGACGTTGATATTGACTTGTTTTACATGGACATAAGGACTCAGGGCAAGGGGTTTGATCAGGCCTTTTCTCAGGCCGTAGCCAAACATAATTTTAAAGTGATTCGCTCTCGACCGGGGAAAATAGAACAGGTGGGCAAGCAGATTGCGCTTAGTTACGTAGATGAACGAGGAGATGTTCAGCGAGAATTTTACGATTTGGTGGTCTTATCAACTGGGCTTTGTCCGCCTGAGGATGCTCAAAATTTGGCCAAGAAGTTTGGCTTTGAATTAAATGAATTTCAGTTTGCCCAAACTGATTTTTGGAATAACATTCAATCGAGTTTGCCTGGGGTTTTGGTCGTTGGAGCTTTTCAAGGACCAAAGGACGTGCCTGAAAGTGTGGTTCAGGCCTCTGGGGGAGCTGGTCTGATTTCTGAATTGTTGGCTAAAAAGCGTTTTCAGTCCACAGTGGTTAAAACCTATCCTCAACCTGACCCCAAATTGCTAAGTCAAGACTTACGCGTAGGGGTCTTTGTCTGCCATTGCGGAGTAAACATTGCGGGCACGGTCAAGGTTAAGAAGGTAATAGATGGTGTCAAAGATCTACCTGACGTGGTGCTGGCCTCAGAGGTAGTTTATGCCTGTTCCCAGGATTTTTTGGAAAGATTAAAACAAGAAATTCATACCCATCGTTTAAATCGAGTGGTCATTGCTGCCTGTAGTCCACGTACGCACGAACCTTTGTTTCAGGATACCTTGCGCGAGGCAGGTTTAAATCCAGGACTGTTTGAAATGGCCAACATCAGGGATCACTGCGCCTGGGTTCATGCCCATGAGCCGGAGTTGGCAACAGCCAAGGCCATTGATACGGTTAAAATGGCCATTGCTAAGGCCAGGACCTTGAGTCCGGTCCAAGGACAAGAGGTTGCGGTGCGGCCTGCTGCTTTAGTCATTGGCGGAGGCGTGGCTGGCTTGACCGCGAGTTTATCCGTTGCCGAGCAGGGCTTTGAGGTCTTTTTGCTGGAAAAAGAAAAAGAACTGGGTGGACTTGGAGCTAAATTGGCCTATGGCAGTGATCTAGAACCACTTGCGTCCAAGGTTAAAGAATTGATCAACCAGGTTAAAGAGCATCCCCAAATAAAGGTCTATACTCAAACAGAACTTGTGGATTTAAGTGGATACGTAGGTAACTTTACGGCCAAATGTAAGCAAAAAGACAAGGAAATCACCCTTGAGCACGGAGTTATAATTATAGCTACCGGGGCCAGGAGTTATCAGCCAGCTTGTTATCCTTGGTATGGAAAAAAGATTATTACCCAATGGGAGCTGGCCAACAAGCTTGGAGATAAGCGAAAATTACGCAACCTTAATCAGGTGGTAATGATCCAGTGCGCTGGTTCGCGGGGGCAGGAGCTTGGCTATTGCAGTAAGATGTGTTGCGCTCAGGCTGTTGGCTATAGTTTGCTCTTAAAAAAAGTTAAACCAGAATTAGAGGTAATTATTTTATATCAGGATCTGCGCACCTATGGTTTGCAGGAAAGGTATTTTTTGGAGGCAAGAAAGCAAGGAATCAAGTTTATTCGATATCATGAGCGTCCTCAAGTTGAAAAAGACAAAACTCAGCCCAAGGTTAGGGTTTACGATCCTGTTTTGGGGGAGGAGTTAGAATTTGAACCAGATTTGGTCGTGTTATCCACAGGAGTTAAACCTGAAAAAAACGAAGAGTTATTTAATTTGTTAAAGTTGAGCACCAATCAAGATGGTTTTTTGATGGAGGCTCACGTTAAGCTGCGTCCAGTAGAGACGGTAAGTGATGGAATGTATGTCTGTGGACTTGCGCACAGCCCAAAGCCTTTTAGTGAGGTTAGGACAGAGGCCAGAGCAGCTGCTGCCAAGGCCTGTATTCCTTTGGCCAAGGGCAAAATAGAGGTTTCAGGCATAGTGGCCACGGTAGAAGAAAAAAAGTGTATTGGTTGTGGCATTTGTGTAGAAGCTTGTCCTTTTGGGGCCATTAGCTTGGAAAAAGTAGATAAGCGCAAAAAAGCAAAGGTAGTTACGGCCTTGTGCAAGGGGTGTGGAATGTGCGCAGCTAGTTGTCCTGTCTTTGCCGTGGACGTGGCCGGATTTAAGGTCGAATCTCTAGTGGCTCAGATTAAAGGATTTGGGGTTGAAGGCTAGAAAAAAATAAATTCAGGACAAGAGTTTTTAGTTAAAAGAAAAATAGAGGAAAATTATGGACCTGCGGATAATTAGTTTTATGTGTCACTGGTGATGTTATGCAGCTGCTGACGCGGCCGGGGTCGGTCGCTACGTTTATCCCCCCTACAATCGCGTAATTCGGGTGATGTGTAGTGGCAGGGTTGAGCCTTTGCTGGTCATGGAAGGTCTGGCTGCAGGTGCGGACGCAGTTCTGGTTGGTGGTTGCAAGTTGGGCGAGTGTAAGTATTTGACTGGCAACTTTCAGGCCTTGTTTATGAGTGAGGCTGTAAAGGCTGGGTTAAAGCTGTTGGGTTTGTCCCCCCAAAGGTTAAGGGTAGAATGGCTTTCTGCGGCTGAGCCCAACAAATTGGTCGAAACTTTGCGCGCTTATTATGAGGAGTTGAGTCGTCTTGGTCCCCTTGGACAGGAGAAAAATTGGAGTGAGCAAGACAAGACCAGGTACTTGCAGGCTGGGGTTGAGCTTTGGAAACAACAGTCAGTGCGCATAGCGTATGGACGGTTGCTCAAAGAATTGCACGCCCAAAAACGTTTTTTGTTCCAAGAGATGCAAGCCCTGATTCAAAACAAGCTTGTGCCCAAGCTTAAAGCCAATTTGGAAAAGTTATTAGCCTAAAGGTAGGGGGAATTATGCGCAAAAAAGATGGGCAAGATCAAGCAGATACATTGTCCAGAGCCAAACTTTGTTTTCAGTGCGGGGCCTGTTCAGGAGTTTGTCCGGTAAAAAAGACCACCAAAGTTTTTGACCCGCGTCGGATCGTGCACGCCTTGGCTTTGGATGAGACTAAAAAAAATTTTTCTGACGTTCTTTGGTATTGCTCTCAGTGTGGCAGTTGTGAACTGGTTTGTCCTATGGACGTAAAGCCCAAACAGGTAATCAAACAATTGCAGGAATTGAGTTTGGCACAAGGCAAAATAGATGAAGCTAGATTATTTGAATTGGGGTTGTGGGCCAAGGTGGAGGCAGAAAAGTGTATTTTGTGTCTGACTTGTATCCGGGCTTGTCCGTATCAGGCCATTGAGATTACAGACGATGGGGCCAGGGTCAAGATAAGCGAATGTGTGGGGTGTGGAGTTTGTGTGAAGGTCTGTCCTGTGCAGGCTATTTTGATTGGTCAAAGACCAGAGATGCAGGTAGGCTAGGCACGCGAGCCAATTATGATCATTTAAGAAAACGGAGTAAAGATATGTCCGGCTTGAAGGTAACGGTTCTTGCTTGTAATTACACCAATTATGCCAGCCAAAAGGATTTTGAGTTGGTCAAAGACGTAGAGATAAAAGTAAAAACCTTTGCCTGCGGGGGCAGGATTGAGGTCGTAGATATATTAAGGGCCTTTCGTCAGGGCGCGCAGGGAGTTTTAGTTGCAGTTTGTGCTAAACAAAGCTGTCACAATAAAAAGGGAAACCTTTTTGGTTATAAAAAAGCCTTGCTGGCGAACAGGTTGATCGCAGAGTTAGGTCTTGGTCAGGATTTGGTCAAACCAGCTTATGTCAAAAGACAAGATACAGGCGATTTTATCAGGGTGTTAAAAGAATTTTGTGCCAATTTGCAAAACAGGGAGTAAGTTATGATTATTGCGGAACCTAAATCCATGACTGAAATTATGCATAATATTGAGTCTTATTCCAAGGTCTTGGTTTTGGGCTGTCGGGGTTGCGTGGGTATTTGCTCTACTGGTGGGGACAAAGAAGTTGAGATCGTTGCTGAAGCCATTCGTTTGGGCAGGGAAAGGGCGGATAAGCCCATAGAAGTTTTGACTGCCAGTTTGATTCGGCAGTGCGAACCTGAATACTTGCAGGCTTTGGTCAAGTATGTTCCCGAAGTAGAGGCAGTAGTTAGTCTGGGTTGCGGGGTTGGAGTGAACTTGATTGCTGATACCTATCCTCAATTAACGGTTTTGCCCGGGGTGAATACGACCTTTTTTGGAGCCAACGTGCGTCCTGGGGTATGGGTTGAAATGTGTAGGGGATGTGGAGATTGTATTTTGGATCGAACCGCTGGCCTTTGTCCCATTGCCCGTTGTGCCAAAAATTTGTTAAATGGTCCTTGTGGAGGTTCAAACCACGGTAAGTGCGAGCTTAGACCTGATCTGGATTGTATTTGGGATAAAATCGTCAAGCGCTTAAAAGAACGAAATGAGTTGGACAAGTTAGAAACAATTTGGGCGCCCAAGGATTGGCGTCCGGCTGGTGGTTTTGGGGCAAGGATTATGCAAAGAGACGATCTTCAGGTAGAAGGTTAAGGAGTAAAGTCAATGGAATATAAAAGCAATCTGGAAAAAATCCTCAAATCCGGTCAATTTGCAGTTACCGCTGAGATTGGTCCTCCCAAGAGCGCTGATCCGCAAGTAGTTAAAGATAAGGCCAACTTGCTCAAAGGATACGTAGATGCGGTCAACATCACGGATTGCCAGACGGCCATTACCCGGATTTCAAGCATTAGTGCGGCGGTTTTAGTTATGTCCCAGGGATTAGAGCCCGTGGTCCAAATGACCTGCAGGGACCGGAACAGAATAGGCATTCAGGCAGATCTTTTGGGGGCTTATGCCCTAGGTATGCGCAATTTATTGTGTTTGACCGGGGACCATCCCTGTTTTGGCAATCATCCGCAGGCCAAACCCGTATTTGACTTGGATTCTATCCAGCTTTTGGACATGGTCAAAAATATGGGCAAAGGTTTTTTGCAGTGTGGAGAAGAGATCAAAGGGACAAAGCCGGATTTTTTCTTGGGCGCAGCTGAAAATCCCTTTGCCGAGCCATTTGAATTTAGAGCTCTTAGGCTCAAAAAAAAGTTTTTGGCTGGGGCCAGTTTTTTCCAGACTCAAATTATTTATAATGTAGAGCGGTTTAAACAATTTATGCAAGAGCTGGAAAGTTTGGGGCTTTTGGACAAGGTTTATGTTTTGGCTGGAGTTACTCCGCCCAAGTCAGTGGGAATGGCCAGATACATGCAAAAGAACGTGCCTGGATTGGACGTGCCCAATGAAGTTATCGTTAGACTTCAAGGGGCTAAAGATAAAAAAGAAGAAGGAATTCAGATCGCTGTTGACGTAATAAATCAAGTTAAAGAGATCCCAGGGGTTAAGGGCGTGCACATTATGGCCATTGAATGGGAAGAAGCAGTGGCTGAGATCGTCAAAAGGGCAGGGTTAGACCAACGTCCACAGTTAGAATCCATTCAACCGCCGTTTGTGGTGGAAAAAATCGTTGAGGTGGAAAAAGTGGTAGAAAAAATCGTGGAAAAACCCGTAGAAAAAATCGTAGAAAAGGTCGTGGAAAAACCAGTGGAAAAAATAGTGGAGAAAGTCGTGGAAAAACCAGTAATCAAGGTCGTGGAAAAACCAAGTGCGGGGGGAATAGACCTTAGTGATGCCTTGGACATAGTTTCTGACGTCAAGGCAGAGATAAAAATTTTGCAAAGCGGTTTGTCTTCTTTGGAACAAACTTTGAGCAAAATCGAGCAAAAGGTCTTGCAAAGTTCTTTGACCAGAATGGGGGGTCCTGTTCAGGAGGTAGAGCAACCAGTTCAGGTAGAGCCAGAAACAGCTCAAAAACCAACGGCTCCAACGGTTGAGGTTAAAGAACCTTCGCCTGCACCCCCAGAGGAACCAATTCAAGAAAAAAGGCCAAAACGAGAAGAGGTTACTGCTCCCCGAGAAGAGTCCAAAGAGGAAGAAGTTCAGCCATTATCGGCGGTTTCCCAAGAACCAGAACCTTCTTTGCCCGAAGCCAAAGAGGACAAAGCTCCAGCTCCTGAGCCAGACCAAAAGGAGGTTGCAAAACCGGTTGGATCCGAAAGTTTGGAACTGAACTTGGGGCAGTTTAAAGGAAGTTATAGACCTTTGGAAGAAAGGACCAAGGGATTAGACAGGTCTTTGTACGTTGATCCAGCCTCTGGTAAGATCAAAGAAGTTTGTTTGGGCAAAGGAGAAAAGGCCCTTAAGATAGGTGGGACCAATACCTTACCTTTTTGTTGGTTTGATGGAGAAGTCAAAAATAAGATTGGTCTTGGTTTGGAGATTTTGGACGTAGCTCCTGCTAATTGGCCAGAGAGTTTGGCTGAGGTGTATGCAGACGTGTGGAACGATCCTGGGCAGTGGGCCAAAAAATGCGTCCAGGACTTTGGGGCAGAAGTGATTTGTTTGTACTTGCAAGGCACTGATCCCAATTATCTGGACTTAGGTTTGGACGAGGCCAAGCAAAGTGTGAGCAAGGTTGCTGAAAGCGTAGATGTGCCTTTGGTGGTTTGGGGGTGTGGCAATCCTGAAAAAGACGTAAATATTTTGCAGGAAATTGCCAACATGCTAGGCGAGCGAGGAATTGTCATTGGACCTTTGGACGAGCAAAATTACAAGACTCTGGCCGTAGTGGCCAAGAGTTATGAATTGCCTGTGATTGCCTCTAGTCCCATTGACGTAAATTTAGCCAAGCAATTAAACATCTTATTGGGAGATATGGAAATACCTTTGGAAAGGATTTTAATGGATCCCTCGGTAGGGGCATTGGGTTATGGCATTGAATATTCTTATTCAGTAATGGAACGGATCTTATTGGCCAGTCTTTATGCCCAAGACGACAAATTGCAAGCGCCATTTGTGGCCAACGTGGGCCGAGAGGTTTGGAAGACCAAAGAGGTCAACTTGCCTTCAGATTCCCTTTGGGGGGATAGAAAGACTAGAGGGATCTTGATGGAGAGTTTAACCGGTCTGGTCATGGCTTTGGCTGGAGGACATCTTATTTTCTATCGTCATCCTCAATCCGTAGACACGACTAAGACTTTGTTTGAGATGTACTTTCAGACCAATTAGATTTTTAGAGAAATAAAGTTTTTTTTGGGCTTTTAACAAGGCAACTTGTAAAGGAGATAGATATGTCAAAGCTTATAGCCAGTGCAGCCATTCGGGGGGCTCAAAAAATCGTGGATCAGGCCTGGGAAAAATACGAACGGGTTTTGCAGAAGTATGGTCCGGAGCAGGAGATAGGTTTTCCCAATACTGCCTATTATTTGCCCATTATCTATTCCATGTTGGGCTTGCCCGTAAAACAGCTAGGAGATTGTAAACAGGTGTTAGAAGAGGCCAATCGCCTTGTTCCCCCCATTCCTGCAGACAAAAACTGGTTGCCCTACTTGGGTCAGGCTTTGGACGCGGGTATGGCTACGTTTTTTGCTGAAGAGATCTTGGAAGCTATTCGTTACTTGGAAGATCCCAATTTTTACGTCCAGGGTGAAGACGTTACTGAAGACAATTTGTGGCTAGGCGCGGCAGATGACGTAATTTTTCGAAAAAGAGGGGTCGAATTTGTGGACGGCACAGCTCCAGGTTTTGCTGCTATTTTGGGTTCCCCCAAGGACCCAGAGGTGGCTCAAAAGATCGCCTTGGAACTACAAGAAAAAACCTTGTACGTGTTTATGCACGATCAAACTGATGGTATTTATATGCCAGAACTCCTGCACAAGGCAGGGGTGCAATTGGGCTGGCCAACCCGTTTGATTCCTTTTGGTCCTGATTATACGTCAGTGGTTTTTGCCATTGGTTTTGCCTGTAGAGTGGCCCTTTCCTTTGGCGGAGTAAAGCCAGGAGATTATTTAAACAATTTGCTTTACAATAAAGACCGTACCTTTGCCTTTGTTATTACGTGTGGTCCAGTTTCAGACGAGTGGTATGCCAATGGAGCTGGGGCGATCAATTGGGGATTTCCCATTATTTCTGATTGGAACATTCCAGAGATCAAGCCTTTTGGGGTTTGCACTTATGAGCACGTCGTAGCCAACGTTCCTCACAAAGAGATCGTGGAAAGAGCCGTGGAAGTAAGGGGGCTTAAGGTTACTGCAGTCAAGTTAGACATTCCTGTGGCCTATGCCCCAGCCTTTGAAGGGGAACGGGTTAGAAAAGACATTCTTTACCTAGAATGTGGCGGGGGCAAGACTCCAGCCGTAGAACTGCTGGTTAGCGCTGAATTGGACGAAATTACGGATGGCAAGATTGAACTGCAAGGACCTGACATTGCAGATTTGCCCAAGCTAGGCCAAGATGGTCCACCTTATCGTTTGCCTTTTGCGGTTTTGGTCAAAGTGGCTGGAGTGAGTATGCAAGAAGACTTTGAGGCTATTTTGGAAAGACAATTCCACCATTTGATCAACTATGCCCAGGGCATTATGCACGTGGGGCAACGCAACATTATGTGGCTTAGGATTAGCAAACAAGCCGTAGAAAAAGGTTTTAGCCTTAAAGACGTAGGAAAAATTCTTTATGCCAAGATCAAGCAGGATTTTTCAGCTATTGTGGATAAGTGTGAAATTATCATTTATACCCAGGAAGAAGAGGTCAATAAAGTTTTGGAACTGGCTAGAGATGTATATGACCGCAGAGACGAACGTTTGGCTGGGCTTACTGATGATAGTGTGGACGTATTTTATTCTTGCAGTTTGTGTCAAAGCTTTGCCCCCAATCATGTCTGCATTATTACGCCCGAGCGGATCGGGGCGTGCGGGGCATACAATTGGCTGGATGGCAAGGCCTGTTATCAGTTAAATCCAGCTGGGCCCAACCAACCTTTAGAAAAAGGTAAACTCCTAGACGAAAGACTTGGACAGTACGAACTGATCAATGCCTACGTCAAAAAGGCTTCTCGAGGCAATATTGAGCGGGTTAGTCTGTACAGTATTTTGACTGATCCCATGACGGTTTGCGGGTGTATGGAGTGTATTGCGGCTTTGATGCCGGCTTTAAATGCCATTATGATCGTCAATAGGGATTTTTTAGGAGATACTCCCATTGGAATGCGTTTTTCTACTTTGGCCGGGATGGTCGGAGGAGGGCAAGTAACTCCTGGCTTTATGGGCGTGGCCAAACATTACATAGGTTCCAAAAAATTTCTTTCAGCTGAAGATGGTTTGCTGCGCGTAGTTTGGATGCCTAAGATGTTAAAACAAGAATTAGAAGAGAAACTGCAAGAGGTAGCCAAAGAGCTTGGCCATCCGGATCTTTTGGCTAAAATTGCCGATGAAACAACGGCCAATAGCGAAGAAGAACTTCAGGCCTGGATTGAAAAGGTAGATCATCCGGTCAAAAAACTTCCAGCATTGATGTAAAGGTATTGGATTGACGTTTGTCTATAACGTTTACCGAGTCAAAACAGAATAAGGAGTAAAGAATGGGGCTTACTGGTATCCAGATTTTGCAAAAATTACCCAAAACCAATTGTAAAGAGTGTGGTTTGGCTACGTGTATGGCCTTTGCTATGAAAGTGGCCGCAGGACAGGCTGAGATTGATGCCTGTCCGCACATTGATCCTGCAGCCAAAGAAGAGATTGCCGAAGCATCGGCTCCACCCGTGCGAGTCGTTAAGTTGGGCAATAAAGAGTGTGAGTATAAACTGGGTGGAGATACGGTTTTGTTTAGGCACGAAAAAAAGTTTGAACATCCAAGTCTGCTTGGAACCAAAATTTCCTCAGACATGGACGGGGCTGAGGTAAAACGCAGGATCAATAGCTATAAGGTGTTTAAGTGGGATCGAGTAGGGATCGAGTTAAAGCCAGAAGTCGTGTTTTTAGAGGATAAAGGTGGTGATTTTGCTGGTTTGGTCCAAAAGGTGAGAACAGAGTTGCCTGAGGTTGCAATAATTTTGCGTTCTCAGGGAGAAAACCTGTCCAAGGCCGTGGACGTGTGCGCAGACTTTAAACCTTTGCTTTATGCTGCCAGTCCCAAAAACTGGGAAGAGATGGTTTCTTTGGCTCAAGAAAAAAAACTGCCTTTGGTCGTAGCAGGGGATAATCTTGGAGAGACGGCCAAGCTTTCTAAACAAATTTTGGACAAGGGATTAAAAGAATTGGTTTTGGACTTGGGTTCTCAGCATCCTAAGGAGCTTATGGAAGATTTGATTATTGCCCGCAGAGCAGCCATTAAAAACAAGTTTAAGCCCCTTGGTTTTCCCATGATTGTTTTTACGGAGCGCTATGCAGATTCCTTGTTTTTGGAAGCAATGCTGGCTGGTTATGCCATTTGTAAATATGCAAGTATTATTATTTTGTCTGACTTGCGCGGAGACATTCTGGTCAATTTGCTTATTGAAAACATGAACATTTACACTGATCCTCAAAAGCCATTGGTCGTAGAGCAAGGCATTTATCCGTTAAATGGTCCAGATGAATATTCGCCTGTGATGGTTACTTGTAATTTTGCCCTAACCTATTTTATCGTCAGTGGTGAGGTCGAGGCCAGTGGAGTTCCGGTATGGATGTTGATCAAGGACACGGACGGTCTTTCCGTGCTTACGGCCTGGGCCGCAGGCAAGTTTGGCGCAGATAACATTGCGGAATTTATCAAAAAATCAGGCATTGCAGATAAGGTTAAACATCGCAAGTTGATCATTCCAGGTTATGTGGCAGGGATCAAAGGTGAGCTTGAAGAAGAGCTGCCTGATTGGGAAATCGTAGTTGGCACGCGTGAGGCCAGTGGACTTCCGCCCTTTTTAAAGGATTTTGCCCAAAAACTTAGAGCAGAGGCCGGAGGAGGAGTTTTAGAACCTGCCCAAGCTCAATCCAAGACAGAGGAACAAGCTAGTTCTGCCCCGGAGCAAGTTACTTCAACTCAAGCAACGGAGTCTAAACCTGCTGAACCAAGGATTACAGGAGGAGAAGAGGTCAAGGCTATGACCCAAGGCGACTTGCCAACGACTCCTGATCCAAGGCCGGGTGGAGTGATCACTATTGCTGAAAGCATTAACGTTATGTCCAAAACCATTGGTGCGGCTATGAAAGCTAGAGATGCCAAACCGATTCAAGAGATGGCCATTGAAGAGACCAAGCTTGGAGCCGATTATCTGGACTTAAACATTGGCCCGGCCAAGAAAGACGGAGCTGATTTTGCAGCCTGGGTGGTTAAGGTGGTAGAAGAGGTCGTGGATACTCCTATTTCTTTGGATACGACCAATCCTGAAGCTATGATTGGCGGGGTTAGAGTCAGCAAAAATCCCAAGGCCTTGCTGATGAACTCCATTAGCATTCAAAAGTCTAGATTGGAAAAATTAGGCCCGCTTGCAGCTGAACTTGGTTGCAATGCTGTAGCCTTGCTTTGGGGCGAGTCAGGTTTGCCTAGAGATGCCAATGAACGGGCAGCTCTGGTCGTTGATTTAGTAGGAAAACTTAACGAATACGGTATTCCCAATGAAAAACTGTGGGTAGATCCCATTTTGACGCCCATTACTTTGGGCGCGGATCAGATCCTAGAAATTTTAAACTTTTTGTCCATGTTGCAGGATATTGTGCCAGGAGTGAAAACAACCATTGGTCTTTCCAACGTATCCAATGGAGTACCGGCTGAATTGAGACCATATTTGAATAGAGCCATGTTGATGATCTTGATGAAGTATGGTCAGTATAGTGCCATTGTAGATATCTACGACCAAGAACTGGTTGAAATTGCTCAAGGCAAGCATCCTGATTGGGTGGAAATGGTGAGCAAAATGGTAGATGGAGACGAGCCCAATCCTAAGGAACTTTCACCCAAGGAACTAGAAATATACAAAACAGTAAGAGTTCTTACGGGTAAGACCATTTTCTCAGAATCTTGGTTGGAGCTTTAGGCCAAGGTGGTGTTAGTTTAAAAAGATTTAGCTGGAAAAATCAAAATTTTTTGTTTATAAGATGCAATTGCAAAAACAAAAGTTTGCATTTTATTTCAAAACTTCCTGCTTATAACTTGTTGAAATAATTAAATATTTGTTTGGTAATTTTAATTTGGGGTGAGAAAAATAAAATTTTTGCAGACGCATCTTAGAAGATACTCTTGCTAAAAGTGGTTTTGGGAGAAATTGACGAAGTTTAACGGACGAAAAGCAAAATAACTTCAGCTTGTTACAAGTAAACAGTTTTGTCAAAAAACACAGTTTTTGATTTTTTGTAGTTGCGTCTTATAACTTGTAAGCAAATATTTGGCGTAAGGTTTTAAATTAGGCTGAGCAAAACAAAGTTTTTGTTGGCGCGTCTTAAAAAAATAAGGTTACTCAAACAATGGTTAGAGTTGTTTTTGACCGCAAAGTTAGTCTGGAAGTTGCCCCAGGCACTTTGCTTATAGATGCGGCTAAAGAGGCTGGGATTTATATTCCAACGTTGTGTTATTTGCCTCAGAAGTTAGAACCGCAAACCCCATGTGGAGTGTGTGTGGTTGAAATAAGAGGCAAAGGCCTTCAGCGTGCCTGTGCCTACGTAGTGCGAGAAGACATAGAAGTTAGCACAAAAAGTGAAGAGATTAGTCGGATTCGCCAATCTATTTTAGAGGGGTTAGTAAAAAATCACTATGGAGACTGTAATGCCCCTTGTCATACCCCTTGTCCTGGGAATTTGCCTATCCAAGGATACATTGGATTTATTGCCCAGGGAGACTTTAAAGCTGCCTTGGCTTTGATCAAAGAAAAATTGCCCTTACCCGCCACTGTGGGCAGGGTTTGTCCTAGATTTTGCGAGTCTGTGTGCCGCAGGGTTTTATTGGACGAACCAGTAGCCATCAATAATTTGAAACGTTTTGTGGCGGATTACGGTCTTCAATACGGTGAACTTACTCCAAAGCCTAAGCCTTTTAACGGCAAAAAAGTTGCAGTGATCGGAGCTGGACCTGCTGGTTTGGCCTGCGCTTATTTTTTGCGTTTACAAGGAGTTGGGGTCAGGGTGTTTGATAAAAATTCGCATCCAGGTGGTTTGTTGGCCTACGGCATTCCCAATTTTAAGTTGCCCAAAGACGTTTTAGAACGAGAGATTAAACAAATTTGGAACTTAGGGGTGGAATTTGTCCCCAAACAGGAATGGGGAAGGGATTTTAATTTGGAAGATCTCTTTAAGCAAGGATATCGGGCTGTTTTTTTGGCTACTGGTTTGAGTCAAGAAAAACTTATGGGATTTGCAGGCGAAGATCTGGCTTTGAGCGGATTAGAGTTTTTAAAAAAAGTTAATCAAAGTGAGCTAGAGCTTATCGACTTTCAGGGCAAAAACATAGCCATTTTGGGTGGAAGTTATACTGCTTTGGAGGTTGCTAGAATCTTGCGCCGGGTTAAGGCTAGGGTTGAGCTTATTTTTCCGCGTTCACGTTTGGAACTGCCTGTGCCGGTTAGAGAAATTCATTATGCTGAACAAGAAGGAGTTGGTTTTTGTCTGGTAACTATGCCTGTTAAGCTAGAACGCAAAGGTAAGAGATTTGTTTTAGAAACGGTCAAAACCATTCTTGGGCCCAAAAAAGAATTGTTTTTAACTGAACATAGAGAAACTAGAGAGTTTGATCTTATTTTTCGGGCTTGGGGGGAAAGCCTAGATCAGGGTTTTCAAGACTTTGGCCAATTAGAATCGAGGTTGTACTTCAAAACAAGTGGTTTTTTAAAAACAGATTCTTTTGGGGCCACCTCAGTTCAAGGAGTCTTTGCTGGTGGAGATATGGTCAATGGTCCCAAGACCGTTATTCACGCCGTAAGTTCAGGACGAAAGGCGGCTTACGGTATTGTTTCGTTTTTGCAAAGTGAGCGCAAGCCAACCAAAACCGTAAGTTTCAAGTATGATTTTAGTCGGGGCAAGCGTTTGGAGACAGTTGATTCTAATTTGTTTACGGGCATAGATTTGGCCAAACGTTCGCGTTTAAAAGAACGATCCCCCCAAGAAAGATTGGAAGACTTTAAAGAGATTACCCTTGGTTTAACTTCTGATGAGGCCATAGCTGAGGCCAAGCGGTGTTTGCAGTGTGGGTGTATAGGCATTTCCAAGTGTAACTTTAGAGATGTGCTTATGCAGGAGCGGGTAGAGGCAAAGTCAGGACGTAAGCAAATCAAGTATTTGATCAAGCGTGATCATCCTGTTTTGGAACTGGATCTCAATAAGTGTATTGGTTGTGAGCGATGTGTGCGTACCTGTAGCTATGCTGCCATTGAATTAAAAATTTTAAACAAAAACACCTTACACGAACATATTAGTTTTAATTTTAATGAAAATTGTACTTGTTGTGGGGATTGCGCAGATGCCTGTCCTACAGGGGCTTTGGTCAAAAAACACTTGCGCGTGCCTTACGAACGGAACAAAGACGAGGTGAAAGCGGTCAAGTCTATTTGTGGTTATTGTGGGGTAGGATGTAACTTGACAGTTTGGGTCAAACACAATGCCATTTTGGAAATTACGGGCCAAAACAATTCCCCTAATTATGGTTCTTTGTGTATAAAGGGCAGATTTGGTTTTGATTTTTATAAAAGTTCAAAACGATTGCTTCACCCCAGGTTGCGTTCGGCCAAAGATAAGTCGCTGGAGGTAGTGGATTGGGATCAGGCTTTGGAATTTTTGGCTGAGCGTTTTGCCTTTTATCGGGACAAATTTGGCCCTCAAAGCATAGGGGTCTTGGCCTCTTCTCAGATTAGCAACGAGGAAAGTTATCTTGCTCACAAACTGGCGCGTGAGGTCTTTCAAACCAACAACATAGACTGCGCAGCCCGGGTCTGACACGCCCCTTCAGTCGCAGGTCTTGCGGCTACGGTGGGCAGTGGAGCTTGTTCGGTCAGTTTTGAAGACGTTTTAAAAACAGAAACCTTGTTTTTTCTGGGTTCTGAAGTCTTTGCTTCGCATCCTATTTTGGCTCAAAAGGTTTTACGTGCTCTTGAACAAAAGACCAAGTTGATCGTAGCGGATCCTATTTTTACTCCCTTAGCTCAAAAAGCTCATCTCTGGTTAAAAATTAGACCAGGGACGGACGTGGCCTTGTTAAACGGCATTGCTTACGTGGTGCTCCGAGATAAACTGTACGACGAGTATTTCATCCAAAATCATCTGGCTAATTTTGAGCAGTTTCAGGATTACATTTTTACTCAATGGAAACTGGAAAACGTAGAGCGAATTACTGGAATAAATAAAGTGTTGTTGGAGCAAGTGGCTTATTTGTTTGCCAGTTCAGAAAAGGGACTTATTTTGTGGGGGCTTGGCCTAGTTCAGCACAAAAGTGGTAGTTATGCGGCCATGGCTGCAGCCAACTTGGCCAGCTTGTGCGGTTTTTGGGGAAAGGCAGGATGTGGAGCTGTTCCTTTACGTGGACATTGCAACGTGCAAGGGGTATGCGATTTAGGAGGACTTCCTTATTATTGGCCTGGTTATCAGGACTTTCGTCAAAAACAGGTTCAGCAAAAATTTGCCAAGTTGACCAAGGTAAAACTGCCTACCCAGCCGGGTTTGGATTTGAGTCAAATGATTCAAAAGGGGGTAAAAGGGGAACTCAAGGCCCTTTATCTTATAGGCTATAATCTAGCAGCCAGCCATTCTCAGCTCAAAACCGTTTGGCAGGCTCTAAATAACGTAGAACTAGTCGTGGTGCAGGATATTTTGGAGAACACGAGCGTAGATTTTGCAGACGTGGTTTTGCCAGCTGCTTGTGTTTTTGAGAAACAAGGAACTTTTACCAGTGGAGAAAGACGGATTCAGCTGTTTGAACAGGCTATTTCTCCTCCAGAACGGGCTTGGCCTGATTGGAAAATTTTGCTTAAGTTGGCTGAGAAAATGGGGCATAAGTGGAATTATACCTCACCTGAGGACATTGCCCAGGAGATTAGTCAGGTTTGGCAGGCTTGGAATGGAGTCAACTATCAGCGTTTGCTCGCCACAGGTTTGCAATGGCCGTGTCCAAGTCTTAATCATCCGGGGACTCCATTGCTGTTTGCTTATGGATTTCCAAAAACAAAAATTGATCTGACCTTGCCTCCCTATCTTGCTCCTTTGTCCAAAAACTTGGATAATTATCCCTTGCTTTTAATTACAGGCAAACGCCTAGCCCACTTTCGAACCGGAGTTAAAACCCTAAATAGTCATTACTTGCGACAGGTAGAACCAGAACCTATTTTGGAGATAAATCCTAAAGACGCTAAAACATACAACTTAGAGGATCGGACCTGGGTTAAGCTAAAAAATAGCCA
>Ga0256840_1000899_pt1 | contig 29383 bp, 27 predicted proteins | sample 355202metaG_FD_185969 | JGI IMG/M metagenome (GOLD analysis project Ga0256840, IMG submission 185969) | Hydrothermal vent microbial communities from Mid Atlantic Ridge, Atlantic Ocean - 355-202 | ecosystem: Environmental > Aquatic > Marine > Hydrothermal vents | place: Atlantic Ocean: Mid... | reverse complement strand
TCACAGATATCACAACAATTCTTCTCTTAAAATATCCTCAAATAAAAAATATCTATCTAAAAATTTCTAAACCAGATATTATCTCTAATGCCCAAGTTGCCCTTTCTATCAATGTAAAGAACCAACTCAACGGTAAAAAACCTTGCTAAACAGAGAGAAACATTAACAATTTATTAAAAATATATATAAAATGTCAGTAATTGTTTAAAAAAACTTTAAACTATAATGATTTTGTGTTATAATATTAAAAAAAATACAACATGAAGGAACTTCAAATATAATGAGAATTTTAATAATAGAAGATGAAGTAACACTTAGCAAAACGCTATCTGATGGACTTAAAGAGTTTGGATATCAAAATGATGTGGCTGGGAACATTAAAGATGGTGAATACTATTTGGGTATTAGAAATTATGATTTGGTGTTATTGGACTGGATGCTTCCAGATGGTAATGGTATTGATATGATTACGAAACTTAAAGCAAAGGCACCTAAAACTGCTGTTATTGTCCTCTCTGCAAGAGATGACAGAGACAGTGAAATAGAAGCACTTAAAGCTGGTGCAGATGACTATGTAAGAAAGCCTTTTGACTTTGAAGTATTAACAACACGTATTGAAGCCAAGTTACGTTTTGGAGGTTCAAACATTATTGAAGTTGATGCACTTATTATTAATCCTGAAGAGGAAAAAATCATCTATGAAGGTACAGAGATAGAACTTAAAGGGAAACCTTTTGAAGTACTTACGCACTTAGCCATGCATAAAGATCAAATTGTTTCAAAAGAGCAGTTACTAGACGCTATTTGGGAAGAGCCAGAGCTTGTTACACCAAATGTTATTGAAGTTGCAATTAATCAGATTAGACAAAAAATGGACAAACCATTAAACATTACAACTATTGAAACTGTAAGAAGAAGAGGTTATAGATTTTGCTTTCCCAAAGGAGCTTAAAAGAACGCTTCATTCTTGAGCTTGCTGTCGCGATGACAGCACTGCTCATCATGGTTATATTTATACTTTCTATCTACTTCTCTTCAACGCTTATGAGCAATATAAAAGAAGAGATGGCTCAACAAGCCAATTACATCATAAAAACTTATTCTTCTCATAAAGATTATAATAGTAAAATCGACGCTGCTTTTCTAGAAAAAGTCTCTCATTATAAAATAGATATTTCAACCGATTATCCTTCACAAAATAAAGAGAACAAAATACTCGCCTATGAAGAGGATGGTGAAGAGTACTTAACACTTACACAAGCTTATGATTCAGGGGAACAGTTCTTAACCATTAGACGGAACATTAGCAGTCAAAGTAATCTTATATCAACAATGTACTATATTGTATCTATTATCCTCATCGCAGGTATTGTATTTATTTTATATTATGCCAACTTTCTCTCAACAAGACTAATGCAGCCCCTTAGAATCTTAACAGACAAGTTCTCTAATATGAATGAGAGTATGTTGCAACATCTTGATATTAAAGAGCTTCCTCATGAATTTAGAAATCTTGGTGTCTCCGTTAACCTATTAATTACTAAAATACAAACATTCATTAACTACAGAAAAGAGTTGTATGTCGGAACAGCACATGAACTCAAAACCCCTTTGGCTGTGATGCGTTTAAAAAACCAAATTACCTTGATGAAACATAAAAAACAAGATAAAATCAGAGAGACACTCCAGCAAAATATAGACTCTATTGATACACTTAATGCAATGATTCATAATATTTTGGAGTATGGACGTGCAGAAGGTGCTCAATTTGAAAAACCTGAAAGAGTCAACCTTATCCGTTTTATGGCAACCAAATGTGAAGGATATGAACTTTTAGCCCAATCGCAAAACCGAAGTTTTATCTATCACTTTTCAGTTCCAGACTTTAAAATAAATGTGCAACCACTGCTTTTTATGCAAATTTTTCAAAACTTTATTCAAAATTCACTTCGTTTTACACCAGAAAATGGGCTTGTTAGTCTACAAACACGTATGGATAGAAAATACTTTATTATTGAAATCATTGATGAAGGACCAGGGATTGATAGCAAAAAGGATCTCTTCGCACCCTTTCAAAGATCTTTAGACTCTACAGGTGCTGGACTAGGACTCTTCCTTGCCCAAAATGCAGCACAATCTATGGGAATCGTTATCGATTTACAAAACCGTAAAAATGAATCAGGTGCCATAGCAAGCATGAAATTTCCACTCAATAGATTTTTCTTAAAAGATTAATACTTGAACATTTACTATTATAGTCACCAATGTTTCTCATAAAACTACTTTTTAAATAAATTATAAGCTTTGTTAAGATATAAAACTGAATAAACAATAAAATATAAGAGAGAAACTAAATGGCATTAATAATAGCAAATGAATGTATAGCATGTGACGCGTGTAGAGAAGAGTGTCCTAATGAAGCAATTGAAGAGAACGATCCAATTTATCTTATAGATTCTGATCGATGTACAGAGTGTGTTGGACATTATGATGAACCTCAATGTATAGCAGTTTGTCCTGTTGATTGTATTGGCTCAGACCCTGATAATGTGGAGAGTGTTGAAGAGTTAAAATTTAAATTTTCTCAACTAGAACTCGAAGTTTAATCCTCTATTATGCACAGTTGTACAGCAGTTATTGACATTGGTTCAAACTCTGCAAGACTTGTCATTTATCAAGAGAGTAGTCAGTATGGCTTTCACTTAATTTGTGAAAGAAAAAGTAAAGTTAGAATTGGTGAAGGTGCTTACGAATCAGGTGGCTACCTTCAACCCATAGGTATACATCGTGCTTACTTGGCACTTAAAGAGTTCATCGCCACCACAAAACACTACCCCGTTTCAAAAATCTTATGTGTTGCCACTTCAGCTTTACGTGATGCACCAAATGGCTCGGAGTTCACTGCATGGATTAAAAAAGAGCTTGGACTCGATATTGAGATTATAGATGGGAAAAAAGAGGCGCTCTTTGGTGCCATTGCTGCACAAAACCTTCTACCTACTAAAGATGGTATTACCATTGACATAGGTGGAGGCTCTTCCGATCTTGCACTATTAGAAAATTCAAAAATTGTCGATACCTACTCACTCAACATTGGTACCGTAAGATTAAAAGAGCTCTTTTTTGATAAAAACAGACCTCTTTGGGAGGCACGTGATTTTATTAGAGAAGCGTTAAAAGCATTACCAGAGCATTTTAAAAATGCACAAGCCATTGGTATTGGTGGAACAGCAAGAACACTCTCCAAAGGAATTATGAGAGCAGAAGCTTATCCTTTTAATAATATACATGCATTCTCTTATAAAACAGACGAGTATATGGAGTATTTTAAAAATATCTCTGAAGCAAACCCCAACCTCCTTCAATACCTATACATCTCCAAAGGTCGTTTTGACACCATACGAGAAGGTACATTAATTTGGGAAGAGATTTTAGAACATATCGGTGCAAAGAAAGTTATTACTTCAGGCGTTGGAGTTAGAGAAGGTCTCTTCTTGCATCACTTCTTAAAAGATGACAACCTACAGTTTCCAAAAGAGATTAACCCAAGCATACAGAGTATTTTAGATCGTTTCGATACACATCATATAGATACCACCCAACGTAAAAAGAACTGTAAGAAACTTTTTAACCTACTTGTAAAAAAAGGTGAAATAAAAGAGAAATATTTAACAGAGTTACTTTATGCAATAGAGCTTTCAGCCATAGGATATAGGTTTAATATCTATCAGTCTTTCCAACATACTTTTTATGTCACCATGCAAGAGTTTAACTATGGCATTACCCATAAAGAGCTTGTACTTACAGCCATGATATTAAGATTTGGAGGAAAGAACCTCTATGATAAAGAGATTTATAGTCAATATAAAGCACTACTCCCTAAGAAAGAGAGCATAAAGTATTTAAGTTTTATCTATACCATTATTACCACACTTTATGATCAAACAGCTATAAAAGATTTTGATTTTGAATTGAAAGATAATCTCTTAACCATTATCGCCAACGATTCACTCTATCTTGCAGAAGAGAAACTCAAAGAGATAGAGCGACCAAATGGCTTGAAGTTAAAGATTATAGATAAGAAAGAGATTCCAAAGTATAACTTTTAATTGTAGGGACAACGCCCCCGTTGATTGTCCCTCTAGAACTTACGCCCCATAGTAAATTCAAAGCTTGATGTTCTGTCTAAGTTGTCTGGATTCTTTGCTTTGGCAAACACCAAGTTGATTGGTCCCATTGGAGAGAACCACTCTAAGGCAACACCATAACCCTCTTTTGTAATCTCATCAAGATTATCTTTACCAATCATTCCATAATCATAAAAAAATGCCAAACGCATTTTGGCTGCTTTTGAGAGAGGGATACTGGCTTCAACGGTGTTAATAACACTTTTCATACCACCCAAGTATTTTCGAGTTGCTGTACCATTGACATCAACAGAATCTTCTGATGGTGCAATACTGTATGGTTCAAATCCTCTCACACTCCCAATACCACCCATAAAGAGTTTTTCAGGAACATCAATATGCCCTTTATCTTGTAACGCTGTGGCACGTAACTTATAACGTAAAATCATATCATAGTCTATGAGATCTTCTAAACCATAATAGGCTCCAAATTTGGCTGAGGCTTCTAAGAACTTCTCATCTCCACCAACACCTGAATAACCCAAACTACCACCCAAAATAATTCCTTCACGAGGAACATAGAAATCATCAGTTGAGTCATAATTCAAACCAACAGAAAAAGTACTTTTTGCATAATTCAAATCTTCTTGTGCAAAAATAGAGTATGTCTGAGTGGTTGCATTTTCATCAACATTGGTATCATTTTTACTGTAGGCATACCCCAATGAGCCATAAAGATTACGGGTCAACTGTTTTCCAAGGTTAACACCAGCACCGATACTCTTTTGGTCATAGGTTAAATACTCATACTCACTTTGATAGACATTCGCACCCAAACTATAATCACTGTCCCAAACTCTAGGGTTGTTAAACGAGAGTGAATAGTTGACCGATATTTTAGAAACATCAAATGATATAGCAGCATTAATACCTGAACCCATAATGTTTCTATCAGAAAGAGAAGCACTTACCATCGCCCCCTGAAAGGAACCATATCCACCACCAGCTTGTATGCTTCCGGTGGCTGTCTCTTTAACTTTAACAAGCAAATTTGTGTGGGTCTCATCAACTCTCTGTTGCTCTATATCAACCTTCTCAAAATACCCTCGTCTACCCAATGCATTTTTACTCTCTTTTAAATCTGTTGCTGAAAACTGATCACCTGGAGCCAAATAGATGTCTCTTCTAATGACTCTGTCTCTCGTGGTATGATTTCCTGATATAATAACATCGTTAATTGTAACTTTTTTACCAGCAACAATGTTGTATTGCACATCAACTGTTTTACTCTCTCTGTTTTTACGAAAGTTTGGACTAACCTTTGCATTGGCATACCCTAAGTTTGCAACCTGCTCTTCTAGGTAAGCCATATCTTTACGAAGCTTAATAATATTAAAAATCTTACCTTCTAACGCTCTGAATTCAGAACGAACCTCTTCTACATCTAAACCATCCATCACACCATTAATTTTAATGCTGTTGATTCTATACTGATCACCCTCAGAAATTTGATAAGTCATATCAGCCTTGTACGAACCACTGTCCACACGCATAATAGGGTCACTCACCGTTGCATCTAAGTACCCATGTTGCATGTAGACATCTTTGGCTCTAAACCCATCGTAAGCCAGTTGATCCATGTGTGCTACACCATTGTGTAGACCAGGTAACCACCCCATAAAATCTTCTTCTTGGTTTGCCAACGCTGCTTCTAAATCAGCAGTATCTATCTGATCAGCACCGGAAAAATCTATCTTCTCAATATAGATTTTTTCACCTTTATTGACATCAAAAGTTAAAGCAATACTCTCTTCTTTTGGCTCAACATTGATCTCTACAACGGTGTCGTAGTATCCTTCAGCTTCAATCTTTTTGATTAAATTCTTTTTGGCTGTTTGAACTTTTGTTGCATCATATAGGTCGCCTTTTCGTAAACCTATCTCTGTAAAAAGTGCCTCTTGTTCATCGCTTGAACTGTACCCATTCATCTCCAGTTTAGAGATAACAGACTTCTCTTTAAAGTCATAAAGTAGTCCTCCCTCTGGTGTTGTAGAGACCACAATATCAGAGAAGTAACCTTGTCGATAAAAGCGCTTAAGTGACTCATCAATTTTATTGATATCAAAGGCATCACCAACATGTATGCCTGAAATCTCTGTAGCGACCTCTTCTGAAAGGTGAAGTAATCCATTATATTGAATAGAAGTAATATTTTGTGCAAGCAGTATGGAGCTTAAGCCCACTGATAAAGTAAAAAGTTTTTTCATATAAATTAAATTATTCCTTAGAAAATTGACTATAGTTTTTTATTGACATTAGTGTATCTGTTTTTCACTAAAAAAGTGGTATAATCCATCAAAAACATTAAAGAGAGAGCATGAATATCGGTATTATAGGTCTTGGACTTATGGGTGGTTCTTTAGGGTTGGCCCTCAAAAAACTCCCTCAAAAATACACCATTATAGGCTACGACCACAACAAAAAACATCAAGAAGATGCACTGAAATTAAAACTCATCGATAGACTTGCAAATAACTTTAATGAGATCAAAAATTGCGATGTCATCATATTGACCATTCCTGTTGATGCCATCATTAAAACGGCACAAACCTTAACCGATGTCTCAAAACATTGTACCATTATTGACTTTGGTAGTAGTAAAGAGAAAATTGATGTGGCCATTCCAACCATTATACGTCAGAACTTTGTAACAGCACACCCCATGACAGGAACAGAAAAGTTTGGTCCTACAGCTGCTATAGAAGATCTCTATACCAATCAAACCATGGTACTCTGTAACCAAGAGAAGAGTGGGGATTTACAAAACAAAGTTGCCTTAGAACTCTTTGCTGATATTAAATCAAACGTTGTTTTTATGGGTGCCAAAGAGCATGATGAGCATGCAGCATTTATCTCCCATATGCCCCATGCTGTATCCTATGCCATAGCAAACTCTGTGATGAAACAAAAAGACCCCCAAAGTATCATTGCCCTTGCAGGTGGGGGTTTTAAAAGCATGAGCCGTATTGCCAAATCTTCACCAAATATGTGGGAAGATATCTTTAGACAAAATAAAAAGAACCTTCTCTCCTCCATGAAAGCTTTTAACAATGAGATGCAACTCTGCCAAACCATGATAGAGAACGAAGAGTGGGACAAACTACACCAATGGATGTCCGAAGCCAACAAACTCCACAATATTCTTTAATTAATTATTTAATATTTTATACAATTACTCCTTAATTAATAAAGTATAATGCTCCCCAAAAATTAGACCAGTAAATTACCCTATAATAACTATGAGATTCGTTAGAAGTAATATATCAGAAAATCACCTAAAGCAATTTAACTAGCTTGGAGGTCTAGGGGCAGATGAACGTAATCTAAAGTAAAATTTAACTTTGCTCCTACAACTCATACCAAAACGAAACCAGTACTTTAACATCGTTCCCTACCTCATCAGATATTAAAAGATTGAGCTTCTTCTTCTCTTCTTTAGACAAAATATCCGAAGCAATCACTTCACAACGAACCTCTTTACCTTGTATATCTATGTTTCGTAGATGTATCACTTTCCCACCAATTGTCTCTTCAAATTTTCCCAAAGTTTTTTGAACTTCTATGTCATGTTTCATCTTAGAGAACGAAATGTAAAGTGGTACAGAGACGACTGCTACCAAAGTCATGGCGTAAAATATTCCTTTTTTAGCCACAGAAACAGGAGAAAAACCAAGCATTAAAAAGGTTAATGATGCTGCTAATATAATCCCTACTAAGTTGGTGATAAAAAGTAAAAATGCAGAGCTAAACATAGACCATTCACCCCAACCCAAACCAACACCTGCTACAGCAATAGGAGGTACCAATGCCACAGCAATAGCCACCCCAGCCAATGAACCTATAATCTTCTCATTTGACTTTGCATACGCAGCAGCTACACCCGAAATAATGGCTACAAATAGATCAAGTATGGTTGGAGAGAGTCGTCCATTCATCTCAGAAGTTAAGGGTTCTATAGGAAGTAAAAGCGCTATAATCATGGCTGTAAAAAGAACAGCCAAAACCCCTACCCCAACACTCTTTGTACCTGAGCTTAGTAAAGAAACATCTTGACGGAGCAGACCCATACTCACCCCCACGATAGGTTGCATCAAAGGAGCCAAAAGCATCGCCCCGATAATAACCGAAGCAGAATTAATATAGAGTCCAAAAGTTGCTATCATCGTTGCGAGTATAAGCAGCGTCATAAAAGTAGAATTTAACTGACTCTCTTCTCTTAAGTTGGTAAAAAGTGCTGTAAACTGCTCTTTGCTTGCATGAGTAAAAAGAGGGATGCTTTTTCCTAAATAGGTTGACATCTCATCATCGGAAGAGAGATGACTCACTTTAACACTCTCTTTTATCTCTTTTACTTTTGAACTTTTTGCCCAAAACTCTTCACCCACAGAAAGTCTTAATGCCTCTGCTTTGGTCTCTAAGGTCACAGGGGTTTTCATGCAACATTGACTATCTACTGTTATTTTCTGCTCAGTTTTTGTCTCTATATACAAGCTATGACTATGAACATACCCCACCGATTTTGGTAGCAGTTCAGGTGTCTGCTTTAATATATGCGACTGGAAAATATAACCCATATATTGTAAGACTGAACTAGGAGAAAGCACCACCAATGAGAGCCGTGCATCATTAAACTTCAAGTAGTTTGCTATTAGTTTTGAGGCAAAAGTACGGTTGTTGTACTCCACGCCTACAGCACCTATGGCAGAAAACTTTAACACTTTCTCTTTGGCTGTGGTAATGGTAAATGAGGTATGTTTGAGGTGGCGAACTTTTTTAAGTATACTAAAAAATGACTTAGTACGTTCCCACAAGCTCTGCTTCTCCATAGAAGATGAATAACTGTCCAAAGGAGGAACCTCTCCTATCACCACCTCTTGTAGAACCAAAACCTCATCACAAAAAAGTAAATCTATCTGTTTTTCACACTTTTTCAAAGCCAGTTCTATAGAAGCATCCACTTTACTAGGCAGTGCAAACGTGGCTATAAGCTCTTTTTGTTCAGGAAAAGGAATAATTCCCAAACTCACTTGTTTCTCATAAGCAAACTTCATAACATTTTTAATGTCATAAACTTTTCCTGTCACCACAAGATGGTCATCTTCATGTAGAATTAAACTCTCCATATCATTAATCTCGATCCGTTCTACAGCCCTACCTTCAACGATACTGTTTTTTAAAACCTTATCGACAAACTCTTCATTGCCCTTGGTATAGATATAATAATTCAAAACGCACTACTTTTTTTATTTGGTGTATAGAGTTTAAGTAATCTTTTTAACTCTTCACGGTCTATCTTTATCTTCTTCTCTCCATTTTTAATGGCATAGAGTTGACGAACCATCATTTCCACTTCGGCACTCTCTCCCATGTGTGGGTAGAGTATCTGCAACGCTTCATGTCCATTAAAGCCCTGTCTCTTACGTTTTCTTCCTGAAAAAAGATACTTAACTAAGAATTGAACAAAAAATGCTGACAATGCCCCAAACAGAAACATTAGACCCAAAAGTAGAGAGTCTGGTGATACATTTTTAAACTTATCAAGCGTAAAAACCTTCTCCTCTTCTGCTTCTGTTTCTATCTCTTTTTTCACCACATTTTTGCTATCAACAACAGACAGCACTTCTAATTCTGACGCTGCTTGTTTTCCACCTTCTACTTTTACTCTATAAGGTTTTGTTTTTAATATCTCAACAGCACCTGTTTTATAGTTAAAAAGACGAATCTCTTTTGATGGAATGGTAAAGTCATGGTCTGCAATAAAGGCAAAACTTTTTACATATGTACTCTTTAGCTTCTTTCCATCAAACTCACTCTTAACTTTTGCCTCATCACTGTAAACCGTCACCTCAGGAAGATTAAACTCTATCCCCGAAAACTCCTCTAAACTCCCCTCCCCTTCCAATTCTATTTTTAAGTTCACAGGTTTGTTGGCTTTAACACGCTGAGCATCAACAGAAGCGTTCAATTTAAAACTACCTCCTATGTCATAAGCACTTGTAGGCTTCTTAACCTCTATAGAGAGTGACGGAGAGGCAATGTTACTCCACTTAGGAACATTGGCAAACCATCCCCCTGCTTGTCGCTCTTGCACCCGTTGAGCCACCTTGGCCGTTGCTGGTTCCACAGCTATCTTTCCCTCTTTTTTAGGTATTAACAGGTAGTTGAGTTCATGAACCGTATCGGCTCCCTCTTTGTAAGTGTTCTCCCCCTCTAACTGCTTTGAAAAAAATGATGAAAATGCAGGTTTTTCATAATCCAACTGCATCAAATTAATCTTTGCATTTTGTCTAAAGTAGACCGTAGCCACAATAGGTTCCCCTACATACGCAGTCGATTTATTCAGCTTTATATCCAAAGAGAAATATTTGTTTTTACGTTTGCTTCCTGCTATGGGCTTGACGACCTTCAAGTTTATCGCGTTGGTCATCTTAACCTTCCCATCAACCATCACTTGAAAAGCAGGAATGGTCATGTTGTAAGGAGGTTTAAATTCATACGTTACCGTTGTTGTATGTTGCATTACACTCTTACCATCAACATAGACAAAATCCGAACCCTTGTTCCGTGTAATCTGGTCTATTGTTACGCCATCTATCTCTTCCATTTCAGGTAAAGGGTCACTCTCTTCCCCTACCACTGTGATGCTAAAAAGTACCGAGTCCCCTCGTTCCACTTCTGTTTCATCAACTGTAGACTCGACACTTCCTGCATGAACAGTTAGCCCTGTAAAACATACAAACAAGAGTAAAAACAACTTTTTACCAAGGATTTTTATCATTACGTTTCTCCTTATTCTCTTTACCTTGATACATCATCGTAGGCATCTTCTTTTTACTCAACTGCTTCACCAAGTGGCTCAACTCCTTTTTTCTCATCTTCTCTTCTGGTGTCATCTTCTTCTCTGTCTCCTGCTTCTTGCTGGCATCGGCATCTTTTTGTGACTTAGAGTTTTTTTCATCAGACTCTTTTTTCTTATTGTCTTTTTTTTCCTCTTCTTTCTTTTTCTGCTCATCCTTTTTTTTCTCTTCCTCTTCTTTTTTCTTTTTCTCTTGCTCTTTCTTCTTCTTTTCCTCATCCTCTTTTTTCTTATCTTTGTCGTTCTTCTTTTTCTCTTGCTCTTTTTGCTTCTCTTTCTCAGTCCGTTTCTTTTTTGCCAGTTTCAGGTTGTGCATAACATCTTCATCACCCTTCAACTTCAAAGAAGCCATATAGTTTCTTATCGCAGAAGCAAAGTCACCCTTTTGAAAATAACAGTTTCCCACATTATAAAGCCTAGTAGCCTCATCAACCCCTTTGGCTTTGGCATAACTTTTCAAAGCATCATCATACATCCTAGCCTTATACTCTGCATTGGCTTGGTTATACGCTACTGCAGGGTCATTACTCTTCAAAGACTTAAAAAGCCCAGCACTCTTACGAAACTCTTCCTTTTCATAGGCTTCATTTGCTTGTTCTATGGTTTTAAAAGGGAGCATATCTAGGGGGGAAGCATCGGCAAAGAGTATGGGGGTGAGAAAGAGAAAAAGTAGTAGTTTATCAGTTATGGTTTTTATGTGTAAATTCATCTTCTCTTTTTGATTTGTATTTTAGCATAATTTGGTGAGGGTTTGATATTAAGAGAAGAAACCCTTATAATATTTTCTAACTAAAGTTAAATTTTATAATGCACCCCCCCCATAAAAGTTAAATACAAATAATATTTATGGGTTACTTACCCTACTTTAACAAGCTCAAGAAGCTCTCCATCAAAACTTTTTTATAAGCCTCTAACTCTTCCTCTTCAGGCTTTTCATCTTTTCGTAATTTTAGATGTACCTTCTCTAAAGTTTTACGCATCTCACTATCTATAATCTGCTCCGTAAAAAACTCTTCATTATCTAAGTTGATGTTCTCTCTTATAGCATGGGAACGTTTGGCTATGACGGATGCATGATAAAGAGAACGCCCTAGTAAAATATAGGGGAAGTTTAAATTTTGCATGGGACCAATGCTTAACTCTCTGCTTCCTATGCTTTGTCCCAATACTTTTACTTCATAAAGGTTGTCAAAGCCCATCATTGCCCCTACTCCTCCAACAGCTCCACCGATGAGTGAACCTAAAAAGAAACTGCCTCCACCAAGAAGAAGGTCAATACCCAAACCACCAACTGCACCAGCTGAAGCACCTGTAATAATAAGTTGTTGTTGACTCAAACCAAAGATAGAGGCACTCTCTTTTGAAAAGAGACCCACATTATCAAGTACCAAAGCATTCTCTATTTTTTCTATACTTCTATGGTTCCAAATGCTCTCTATATTTTTCTCTTGCTTCTTCTCATAAGTTATAATTTTTTCTCGATAAGCACTTTTTGACTGCTTCTCTTCATCTGGTGTGGCTGGCTCATCTCTAATACTGTAGGTATAAACAAATGAAAGTGTTTTAAGCATGTTGTTCACGATAGATTCGATGCTTTGCTCCACTTTTTGTTCTTGTAAATCTTCCAATACACTGATGGCAACTTTAATCGGTTTTGTCCACTCCTCTTTGAGTTGGGACATGCTGTCTAGCAGTTCCATATGTTCGGTAAAGGTTGCTTTTATTGGGTTAAAGGTTCTCACCATTCTAAAGTAGTGACCCAAAGCACTTTTCCATTGGTCACGATAATCTTCTTGACCAATAAGGTTTAAAATCGCCATAGAGGGTTGCCCACACCAACGAAGTATCTCCATTTCTACCTCATATTCTGGGCCATAAGGTTTAGAAGCATCCACCACATAAATAATCCCTGCACCAGCCATAATGGGTGCAAGAAGTTCTATCTCATCTCTAAATCTTTCATCATTTTTATGAGCAGATATAAAAGCACGAACCACATCACTTCGTTTATCTGCTGAGACGGGTTCTTGGTCATTTAACCATGACAAAACACGTCTGGCTCTTTGAAAACCAGGCGTATCAAAAAGTTCATAAATGATTTTCCCATCTACTTTTAAAGGAAAACCTCTTTTAATTTGTGTGGTTCCTGGGGTGTCTCCTATCTGTACAGAATCATCCAAAGCCAAAGAGGAAACAATGCTGCTTTTTCCTTTATTGGGGTGACCAACAACAGCAAATTTAGGATAATTGTTGTTTAATTTTTTTTCATTACTATACATCTACTACCCATACCTTTTTCGATTTTAAACCTTGAATTTTTCTCTTCCAAATAGCAACTTCTTGTTCATTACTCTCATAATGACGAGCTGCTGTTCCTAAAGGATATACCTTGACTTCATAAACATTTTTATTTTCTAAAAGCTCTTCTAAGAAGTCTACAAAGTCCATGGTCGGAGGTTCCCATGATTTTACATAGAGTAGAACCATCTCTTTTGCCTCTTGTGCAACCATTTGATCTTCTTTAAAACTGTGGTTACCTCCCACCGTATTTAGGAAAAAAGAATCAATATTTTTACTGTCATTTACCAAAGTAAGTTCGTCCAAAGAGAAGTTCCAAGCTATAATATTATGATAATCTTTAGAGACATCATGCGTAACTTGTTCATTCGTCTCTTCAGCGATTTCTAAATGTGTTTCAACTTTAAGTGCCTCTGTAGATACATAAGGAGTTTTAAAATCTCGCAACAGTTTGGCTACTCCATCCAATGATAAAAAATCTTTTTCTAACTGCTCTTGATACCCATAACGTGTAGCCAACCAGAGTAAAAATCGTAGAAAGATGGCATAAAAAAGTGTCACCATCGCCAAGTACTTCCACCATGCACCCAACTTATCTGCATTTTGAATCATCTGCGTGTCCAAATTTCCACCCAGTCTGTAATAGTGACTCATCTCAATCAACTCTACAGAAGGAATAGCAGAAGGCATACTCTCCCCCCATGGAATACCGATACAAGCCAAAAGTTTAAAAAACTCTACAGGTGCTACTTGTAGTGTGGTACTCCATGAGAAAGCGATATCTTTTGAAACCACCATAAATAAAAGTGCCAACAGAAGTCCTATAGAAAACAGTAAAGAAAAAAGTTGTAAGCGACTCGTAAACATCCATTTTTTTAATTCGGGTGAAAAAACCTTATTGATAGAGTCTACTTTCTCGTTTACTATAAAAAAACCAAGAATTTTCTCAACCCAATGTAGAGGAAAAAAGATAGAAAAAAAGTTTGAAATGGTTTGATTACTTAAAAGAGAAATTATAGAAAGATAGATGGATAACAGAGGAATAATCATGGCAAAAAGAAGATAGTAGATGACATTTACAGGGGCTTCTCCACTGTAGCTAAGTAGTCCAATACCAGCAAAAAAACCAAAAATAAAAGAGAATAGCCCTATAAAGTTACCCAAAGTAGATAGCTGATGTAAAAAACTCTCACTCTTAGATGTTTGGGTAACTTTAAAATGATGCTTCTGCATCCAAGTAAGCAGCATCTCCTTAGGATGATCAGTCAACTCATTATGTTTTAAAGCAAAGAGTCGGTTCTCTTCATGGGTTCCTCTATACTCGTCTAAGGTTTCAGAGAGCAAGAGATAAGATTTAATAGAAATTTTACTGTTTTTTGTCTGCATAAGTGGCTTTATATTTTTAAAAATATTATACCAAAATATGCTAGATATAAAAACTTATTTTCTATCAGGTCTTTTTTCATCTGGAAGTTGTGATAAATCTGCCTCATCAAACAACTCTACCTTAGGAATTAAAATAGCAATAAGCACAAGTGCAACACCAAAAATAAGTACCGTTAACTCTTCATTTCCTACAAAAAAATCTGGAAGTATTGTTTTACCCAAACTCTCACCCATCAACGGCTTAAAAAAGTCATCATAGTAGAGGGTGAAAACCAATCCACCAAAGAGTCCTCCAATGGCGCCTATTAAAACATCCATTCTCCCCTCTGCAATAGAGATAGGACCCGTTCCGGGACATTTACCTAAAATTGCCATGGAGATACCAAAAAGTATACCACCAATAATCAATCCTTGTAAAATAATGGGTTTCACATGATAATGTGCCCCACCAGCTTCTATCATAAAGTAGAGTCCTATACTGGTTAACCCTATAGCCAAAAAGAGCATCTTGGGGATGATGGTATCTTTTAACATCGAAAATCCTGCTATTTTTTCAAATTTATCAACTCTGCTGTATTGAATAATTCCCCCAAAAATAACACCAATAAGAAAGACCAAAGCCACAGAACCATGCTCTTGACCAATAACATTTTCAACCATTTGAAAAACTCTGTCCACAAGTGTATTACTCTCTTCTGTTACAAATATTACATCTGCCATACTATTTAGCCTTTTTATTATAAAAGAAGTGACCTGTAACAACCAAAGTTATCATCACCACTCCACCAAAAATCAGTGCTGAAATTGCCAACTGACTCATACCTGATAAAAAATGTCCTGAAGTACATCCACCAGCCAATCTTGCCCCTATAATCATAATAAACCCAGCAAAAAAACTCCAAAGTAGACGAGATACAACCGAATTGTTTTTGTAAGTTTTCCATGCTGTAGGCACAAAAGAAAATCTAAATGTTTTGGTAATAAATACAGAGGTGATAAACCCTCCAAACAATGCACCAAAGAGCATGACCCCTTCCCATGAACCAGAATTTTTAATCTCTTTTAGATACGTATATTTTTCAGGATCTAAGTCAAAAATAATTCCTGCAAAATAAGGAACATACGTAGAGGCACCCAAACTGTGGTCTGCCCCATATATTGAAAATGTTAAAAGTAGAAGACCCGACATAAGTATGCCACCCATCCACCATGGTAATCTATTAGCCATTATTATAACCTTTATAATTTTTAGCAAAGTATAGCCAAAAAAAATCCATAAGTAAAATTTATTTAATTTATTATTTTAAGCATTTTTTATTATGATTCTAAAAAATATAATTGGAGTTATTTATGGAAAATTTAACCTTTCTCTCTTGGAATGTCAATGGCATTAGAGATGTACAAACAGTATCATGGGTAGTGACCACTGTCCTGTTAAATTGCTACTTAAAGTCTATTAAAAAACAATGGTCTTATTCCCATGAAGAAAAACCCTATCGTTAAGAACATAACTTAATGCTCTAGATAGGACAATTTTTTCTACATCACGTCCAGCACGTTGCATGTCTCTCCACTCTAAACGGTGGTTAACAGGAATCACATCTTGAGCAATAATGGGACCTTCATCCAAGTCATCGGTTACAAAGTGTGCCGTAGCTCCTATAATCTTTACACCTCTTTTAAAAGCTTGTTTATAAGGATTTGCACCTATAAATGCTGGTAAAAATGAGTGGTGTATGTTAACAATCTGTTGAGGATAACGAGAGACAAATGAGGATGTTAAAATACGCATATATTTAGCCAAGACGATATAGTCAAAAAGTTGCTCATCTATTAAACTTGCCACATTATCTTCATGCTCTTCACGACTAAGTCCCTCTGTAGGTACGTAAAAAAATGGAATATCAAAACGACGTACCAACGGCTCCAACACATCATGGTTGGCAATCACTGCTTCAATGTCAGCATCCAATTCACCTGCTTCATGACGAATTAAAATATCACCCAAAGCATGAGACTCTTTAGTGGCCAAGATAACAATCTTTTTACGTTTTGGTTCTATCACTTTTAAATGAGTATTTGCAGGTGCAATACTTTTTAACGCTTCTTCCAACTCTTTTATATCAAAATCACCCGTTACTACCGTACGCATAAAAAACTTACATTGCTCTTTGTCAACAAATTCACGGTTAGAATCTATATTTAAACCTCTATCATAAAAGACTTTTGAAAATTTATACACCAACCCTTTTTCATCATCACAATCTATTAATACTCTTACTCTTTGTTCCATGTTTTTCCTAACTACTGATATAGGCGAATTATACCAATTTTTTGGATAACTTTTCCCACTGCTCTTTCAACTCACTGTACCCTGCTTCGTAAGCCATATCAATCTCATAAAAATTAAAAAGATGCATATTGGCTACCCCTTTTACTTCAAAAAAAGCATCAGCCAATTTTTTTGCTGGTATGGAGTTTGAACGAATCATAATCAAAATAGAACGAATGGTCAAAGATTTAAATGTAGACAACTCTTCACCTCGTAAAGGATTAATATTTATTGCTAAAGACTTCTCATTATAAGTTTGCAAAGGTTTAACGGGTAAATTATCTGAAAATCCTCCATCTATATAAGCGTTTTCTCCTATTATTTTTGCTGCAAAGAGTGGGGTAATCGTTGAAGAAGCGATGGTATAAGCAACAACATCACCAGAGTTTATATATGAAGGTTCACCCGTATCTATATTGGTTACACAGGTATGTAAAGGAATTTTTAACTCACTATAATCTTTTATATTAAGAGTTTCATGAAGCTTATTTTCTAAACGTTCCATTTTAAATAGTCCAATATCTCCAGATGCCCAAGCAAAAAGCTCTTTTTTTTCTAAACTTTTCAAAAACTCCAACATATCATCACTTTTGAGTCCTGCAGCCAAAAAGAGTCCCACAATGGCTCCTGCACTAGACCCAGAAACAGCTGTCACTTCAACACCCTGCTCTTCTAAAAATTTAATAGCACCAACATGTGCTGCCCCACGCAAACCACCACCACTTAAACTTAATGTGATTTTCATTTCTCAATAACCTTTAATAGTTTTTTTATGTTTTTAGATATAATACCAAAAATTTAACCCCATTGAGGTATATCGTGAAAAAAGTATTTAAAATCGAACAAGACAAACTTAAGCCAGACAGAGCTGTAGATGCCATAAAAAATGAGCTTAGAAAATATGTCAAACGTGAAAAGAAAAAAAAATTACCAAATGCAAAAACCATGTATTGGGATTTTGACTGTAAATTTGGAAAAAGTTCAGAGTTTGCAAAAGATTGTGATTTTGATTATATTTTTACAGAACTAACAGGTGTGGTTGCTGCTGGATGGTCCGAATGTTATGTAGAAGTTATAGCAAAAGCTGTGAATAAACCTCTTAAAGAAGAACCAGAAGAGGAGGTGTAGGGTCGATTCATCGACCCTACATCAAATATTATTTAGAAACATACTTGGCAATGATATCACCAATCTCAGAACAAGAGCAAATCTCAACGGCATCATAGGCACCCAAGTCACCTGTTCTGTACCCTTTAGCCAATGATTTTTTAATCGCTTCATCAATCTTATCAGCTGCCTCACCTTCACCCAATGCATAACGTAACATCATAGAAGCAGAAGAGATGGTTGCTAAAGGATTAGCAATACCCTGACCTGCAATATCTGGAGCAGAACCGTGAATAGGCTCATAAAGACCTACTCCTTTACCTGTACTGGCACTTGGTAAAAGTCCGATAGAACCACTTAACATTGAAGCAGCATCAGATAAGATATCTCCAAAAATATTTCCTGTTAAAATAACATCAAACTGTTTTGGATTTCTAATCAGTTGCATCGCAGCATTGTCTACATACATATGTGTAAGCTCTACTTCTGGATACTCTTTTGCTACTTCTATAACGGTCTCACGCCAAAACTGACTCACTTCAAGAACATTGGCTTTGTCTACAGAACAGATACGCTTATCACGTTTCATCGCTATTTTAAAAGCAACATGGGCAATACGTAGCACCTCTTCACGTGTATACACCATGGTGTTGTAAGCTCTATCTTCTAGTAATTCTCTTGGTTGACCGAAATAAATACCACCTGTAAGCTCACGAACAACCATAATGTCTACACCTCTAACCACATCAGGTTTAAGTGTTGAAGCATTTACCAACTCATCATAAACAATAGCAGGACGAAGATTTGCAAAGGTTCCCATCTCTTTTCTTATCGCAAGAAGACCAGACTCTGGTCTTAAGTGACGCTCCAAGTTGTCCCATTTAGGTCCACCAATGGCACCAAAAAGTACAGCATCACAATGCTTAACAGCTTTAATGGTCTCATCTGGTAGAGGAACACCTGTTTCATCAATCGCTACACCACCCATAAGCATTTCGTTATACTCTAAGTTAAAGCCCATATTTGCTGAAAGTGCATCTAAAACTTTAATCGCTTCATCTATAATTTCTGGACCAATACCATCACCTTTGATGACACCGATTTTATAATTTCTACCCATTATGCCTTACCTGCTATCTCGTTTTCACGAATTTCTTTTTTGGCAAACTCAATAAGCCCACCTGCATCTACCAACTCTTGCATAAACTCTGGAATGGCTGTAAACTTATACGTCTTAGCCTGTGAAACATTAATAACTTCACCTTTTTCCATGTCTACTCTAACGGTATCACCTTCACTAATCTCTGCTGACTCTTCAAGCTCAAAGATTGGTAATCCCATATTAAAGGCATTTCTATAAAATATTCTTGCAAATGTTGGGGCTATAACAGCAGCAACACCAGCAGCTTTAAGAGCTATGGGAGCATGTTCACGACTTGAACCACAACCAAAATTTTCTCCAGCAACAATAATATCACCTTCACTCATTTTTCCAACAAACTCAGGGTCTGCATCTTCCATCACATATTTTGCCAACTCACTTGGCTCACTTGTATTGAGGTATCTCGCAGCAATAATTAAATCAGTATCAATGTTGTCGCCAAATTTCCAAACTTTACCTTGCAAAGTGCCATCCTTGTATAGGGGAAGTACCCCTAGTAATAATGACGCGATTATAGCCAAATGTGACTAAGATATGAATTATTCATAATTCTCTATAATCTATTGGTACGTTTCTACTCTTGCATCTAATTTTCTAACTTCGCCATTGTCATAAATCTTTAACTTCTCAGCCCAAACTCCACGTCCATGCTCATCCAATTCCAAAATAATAATCTGAAAAATCCCTTGACACTTCTTAGGAATATCAAAATGCCCACCAACACCTGTCATAAAACGCTGTATGGGTATCTTTTTATCCATACCTATCACCCCATCACGACAACCCGTTAGACCTACATCTGTCGCATAACAACAACCATCTACCATGCTTAAATCATCTGTTCCTACATGCGTATGGGTTCCAAAAATAGCTGAAACCCTACTTTTGAGTATATGTAACATCGCCAACTTTTCACTGGTAGCCTCGGCATGAACATCAACAACAATATGTTTAATGCCCTCTTCTTTTAAAAGCTCCACAGCTCTATCAACTTTTATAAAAGGATTATCAGCCATCGGCATGGTATAGTTTCCCATCACATTCACCACAGCTACTTCTTTCCCCAATACCTCAATTTTAATAAGACCTTTTCCTGCACCAGCATCAGGGTAATTAATAGGACGAATAATAGGATGTGTCTCATAAAGTTCAAATATCTCTTTTTTATCCCAAGAGTGATTCCCACCCGTCATCACATCGATACCATAACTCAAAAGCTCATCACAATTTTTCCGAGTCAGTCCAAAACCATGAGAAGCATTTTCATAATTGGCAATCACCAAATCAAGCCCATACTTCTCTCGTAAATCAGGAAGATATTTCCCAATCATATCACGCCCTGGTTTTCCTACTATGTCTCCTATGAATGCTAGTTTCATTTTTCTCCTTTATTCTATATCATCAGCATCTACATTCCTATAGAAGTCACTATAACTGGTTTTATGGGTACTACTGGTTTGGCTTTTTCTTTACAAGCTGTAATATTTTTAGACATTAAGATGTCATGCTACCATAAAAACTCCTACTTCCCCTTCAAATACCCCATAGCACAAGAAATCAAATCATCATCATCTTTACTATAAGACTTCAACATCACCCTATCACGCCCATCTGCAAACTCTATAAAGACTTTTTCCCCTGCGTTCGCAACTTTAGTTACCCCTTTTTCTCTTGCCAATACTTTCATCACCATCACATCTATAAACTGTCGTGAAATAGTATCAAGTTTACCAAATCTATCAGCTATCTCGGTCTCTATTTCATAAATTTCACCTGTGGTTTCACATTGGGACAATCGACGATATAGCTCCAGTCGCAGTCTGTCTTCTTCGATGAGTTCTTCATTTAGGTAAGCATCAACAGTAAGTTTAATATCAACTTGCAACTGCTCTTCTTCCTCATTTGCTTGTCCACTTAATTCTTTGATGGCATCTTCTAACATACGCAAATAAAGTGAATATCCTATCTGTTTGATGTGTCCACTTTGAGCTTCACCAATAATGTTTCCTCCACCTCTTATCTCTAAATCATGAAAGGCAAGAACAGCTCCTGAACCTAAATCTGAATGCGACTCTAAAGCTAAAAGTCTGCGTTTTGCATTTTCGGTAAGTCGCTCTTTATCTTCTACCATGAAATAACAGTAGCCCTCTTTTCCTCCACGCCCTACTCGTCCACGTAGTTGGTGCAAGTCGGCAATACCAAATCGGTCTGCTCCATCCACGATCATGGTGTTTGCCATTGGCATGTGGATTCCTGATTCTACTATGGAAGTTGAGAGCATTACGTCATACTCTCCTGCTTCAAAAAGTTCCATATCCTGCTCGGTCTGTTTGGCTGATACTTTGGAGTGTAACACGGCTATTCTAAGCTTTGGCATGAGGTCTAAGAGTACTTTTTTCTTCTCGTCTATCTCGGCAATGGAGTTAAAGACATAAAATATCTGCCCTCCTCTTCGCATCTCTCTTATAATCGCCTCTTTAATGATTTTTTCATCATAAGACTTCACAAAAGTTCTTACCCCTTGACGCTCTACTGGTGGAGTTAAGATTTCAGAAAATGTTTTAACAGATGAAAGTGCCATATTCAAACTTCGTGGAATTGGGGTCGCTGACATAGAGAGAAGATGAACATTTATCGCTATCTCTTTAAGAGCCTCTTTCTGTTTGACCCCAAACTTATGCTCTTCATCTATGATAATAAATGCTAAGTTTTTAAACTTTGCTTTAAGCAGTGCGTGAGTTCCTACCACCATATCAATTCGTCCATCTTCCAAAGCTTCAAGCAGTGCTTTTTTCTCTTTTCCTGTGGTAAACCTGTCCAGTTTTCCTATCTTAATGTCATACTTAGCAAAACGCTCTTTCATGCTTTTAAAGTGTTGAGAACTTAGTAGCGTGGTTGGAGCTACCATCATTGACTGGTAGCCATTTTTATAGGCAATAAACATTCCATTCATAGCCACTTCTGTTTTTCCAAAGCCTACATCAGCAGAAAGTAATCTGTCCATCATGCGTCCAGATGCCATATCTTCTAACATACCGTTAATGGACTCTTCTTGGTCTTCAGTATGGACAAACCCTGCTTCAGACATAAAGATTTGATGGTCAACCAAATCCCTTTTAAGAACAATTCCTTTTTTCAAATGACGTTGAGCAGAGAGGTTAATTATTTCAGATGCAATGGCAAACAGTTTCTCTTTTACTTTGCCTTTGAGCTTTTTAAAACTCGCTTTACCCATCTTATCTAAGATGGGTAATCCACCAGAGTCAGCGACAAATCGGTCGACCACATTAAGATTTTCTACAGGAATCAGAAGCATGTCTTCATTTTGATACTCTATAAGAACAAATTCACGTGTTGCACCTAAAACCACTCGTTTTTCTACCCCTTTAAACAAGCCTACTCCATGGTTTTCATGAACAACATGGTCTCCCAGTTTTAGCTCATCTAAGATAATAGAGGCTTTTTTAACTTTTTTACGTTTTATCGGTTTGTTTAGAGAGATAATCACCTCATCATCAGAGATAAGATTAACAATAATATCTTTATAAACAAACTCTATATTTTCAAAAGAGTGCAGTTGGGAACCACGGATAATTGACTCGTTTTTAGCCACAAGCGTTATCTTCTTTTGACTGTTAGATTTTATAACAGCATTGGGGTTAATAACTTCTAGCTCTCTATACTTTTTCGCTTTTGGAATCAGAGGCAATTTAAAGTCTGATTTATCAACCAGTGGATCATCCAAAGAGTAAATCTCCTCCAACTCATCTGCTATATTTTCAAGTAACAGAGCATCAAAAGTTTGAAGGTAATTCTCACCCAAATCATTGAGGTACCAAAAACCTACAGAGTCTATGTCTTTTACAAAACTGTCCAGTGAACTAACTTTAACACGCTTTTCCCACGCTTCATACTGCTCTTGGTTTAAGCCCAACTGTGCAGGAATAATGCATACAGACTCTATCTCCTCTTTGTCACTCTTTTGAGTCTCCACAGAAAATGTACGTATGCTCTCTACATCTTCATCAAAAAGTGAGATTCTATACGCCTCTTCTGAACCTAGAGAATAGATATCTAAAATATCACCACGAAAAGAGACCTCTCCTTTTTGCGTAACAATATCCACAAAATGATAACCCCAATAATAGAGCTTCTCTTTTAAGGCACTAAGTTTAAGTGTTGAAGCAAATTCAATATCCAAAGAGGGAAAAAACTCCTCTTTTGGCAGAGGTAAAAGCAGTGTTCGCAGAGGAGCGATAAGAAACTTTTTACTTTTTTCTTTATAATAACCATAAAGAGCCTCTAAAAGCTCATAAATCTCCACTTGAAACGAACGTAAATCATCACCAGCACTTAGACGTAAATCGGGAAGTGTGAATGTTTTATAGTTTAAAAGGGTAGCAGTGTGGGCAGTAGTTTGGGCATCTTTGTCGTTTTTACAGACAAGAAGCGTCTTATTTTTAAGCTGAATATCTTCGGAGAGAAGATACTCATAAACATCAGATTGTATCATTTAATTCTTTTTATGTCCTAACTTTGATAATAACCAAGTTTTTAATAACCTAATTTTTTGGGCTGTACAATATGAACATCAGAAATATCATCACGTTCAATTCTTCCAGAAACAATTTTTGTCTCACCTTCAAACACAGCATTTGGCTCAATAATAATGTTGTTCACACGAACATCACCATAGACTTTACCATAAGGCATGATGTCTATTACTTCACCGATAAAGTTACCACGAAACTCTCCAGAAACAAGCAGTTTTTGTGCTTGAATTTCACCAGAAACACGTCCACTTTTCCCAACAACCACTTCACTTTGAGAAATAATATTACCCTCAAACTCTCCATTTAAAAGGATGTTTCCCTCACATTTTATTTCACCCTGAATTGATGTACCTGGGGTAATAATACTCGCCGAACTTACTTGAACTGTTTTTTTCTTCTTCCGACCAAAAAATGCCATCTCTATTCCTTTGTAATGCTTAATCTATATGAATTATATCTAATTATTATTTATTTTAAATATCAAATTCAATCTTCTTTAAAAATGCCTCCACAACATAAAAAGAACCAAAAACAAAATAGTTTTCACAATTGAGTAGCGTATTAAAATCTTTATACTCTATCTCTAAACCATCTAAGGCTTTTTTTAAACTCACATCATCTACAGCACGCTGTGTCTCTATGGGTATGATTTCAACATGTTTAATACGCTCTTTAAACTCCAAAAGAATACTTTCATACTCCTTGTCATCTAAACTATTGTAAACCAAAATTATCTTTTCACCTTGATACTTCTGCTCTAACGCTTTTGATATCGCTTTAGCACCCAATAAATTGTGTCCCACATCTATGGTGACATTTGGCAGCAAGGAGTAAAAACGTCCAAAAAGCACTACTTTATGTAAATCTTCCAAACTATAAGGTAACGCTAATATCTCCAATGCTTTTGTTGCCAGTTTTGCATTTTCATAAAGATACTCAGCCCAACCCAATCCATTGGTCATCTCCAATAACTCTGGAAAAGGTTCAGCTTCTACTTTATAAACCATTGCTCTTTTCTCTTTGGCTATCTCATCAGCTATGGTATAGACCTCATCATAAACCTGTAATCCTAAAAGAACGTTATTATCCATAGAGTTCAACTTCGTTCGAGCAATACTCTCTATGGTGTCTCCCAAAAAGTCTTGATGGTCAAGTCCTATAGGGGTAATAACCAAGAGTGTTTTAGAGCAAACATTGGTCGCATCAAACTCACCACCAAGCCCTGCTTCAAGTACCATAACATCTAACGTTTCCATCGCTACAAAAGCCAACAGTGTGGTATACTCAAAATAGCTCAACGCATCACAGATCTTTTGACCTAAAATAGTAAATAACTTAGCATGAGCTTTTTCCAACTCATCATCAGAGCTATCTTTTCCCTCTAACCAAATACGCTCATTAAACTTCAAAATATGTGGAGAAGAGAAATGCCCCACCCTTTTACCAGCTTCATGTAAAAGCGTTGCCATTATTCGCCCCGTACTCCCTTTCCCATTGGTTCCCACCACATGAATGGTCAAAGGTTGTCGTATCTGGGGTTTGAGCAGTTCATAAGCCATATGCACACGCTCATGGTCTATCTCTTTATAGTAAAGTGGCTTATCCATTATAAACTCTTCAAACGATAAAATCTTATTACTTTTCATTATTCGTTCTTCCCAAAAGTAGTCCTTTGGCTGAGAGATATGCTATAAATTGGTCCAGTGCCTTTATAGACCCTTGCTCTATCGCTTTAAGACGTAAATCATTAGAGATAATGGCACTTGGTCGGATAGGAAACTCAAAACGTCCAACCATTTGACGTTTTTCTTTTTTCTCACCTTTAATAAAAGTAAAACCCAAAGTAATATGAGCTTGATAATGGACTACAAATCCATTTTTATTGTACTGCAATGGCACAAAACGAATGTTGTCATACGCCACATAAATACTACTATCAGCATCTTTTTTTCGCGTCGCTTTAGTTTTTAGCCTAGTATAAAGTGCTTTATTTAAAGCATCTTTAACCAAAACAGCATTCTCAGGATCAGAAAGAGAGACTTCAACTTCAGTATAAACTTTTTCACCTATTATATTTTTGGTGTAGTGTGAGGAAGGTTTGTAGCCACAGGCTGTTAATAATGTCCCTACTACCAAAAGCCATACTATCTGTTTTATCTTTTTCATTCTATCAAACCCTCCAATCAATTTCACTTTTTTCATGAGCCATCAAATATTCATTGGCTCTGCTAAACGGTTTACTTCCAAAAAAACCACGATAAGCAGACAGAGGCGAAGGATGTGGGTCTTTTATGATGAAATGTTTACTCTCATCAATGGATTTTCCTTTTTTTTGAGCATAAGCACCCCATAAGATAAAGACCACATTTTGAGACTTTTTATTGATAAGTTCTATAATTTTATCGGTAAATATCTCCCAACCTTTTCCTTGATGGGCATTTGTTTTTCCTACTTCTACTGTGAGTATTGCATTAAGCAGTAAAACACCCTGCTCTGCCCACGGTTGCAAATAACCTGTATGACTGTTGTCGATACCTAAATCTTCTTTTAACTCTTTGTTAATATTGAGTAACGATTTTGGTAAAGGTTTTACTTTAGGAAGAGCAGAGAAACAAAGCCCATGAGCATGTCCCTCTGTTGGGTATGGGTCTTGCCCCAGTATTACTACTTTTACTTTCTCTAAAGGGGTAGAGTTTAACGCGTTAAACCACAACTCCTCTTTGGGTAAAATATTTTTTCCCAATGCCTCTTCTGAAGCTAGAAAACTTTGTAACTCTTGCATGTAGGATTTAGCAAATTCATCTTCAAGTAGTTTCAGCCAAGAAGCTTCTAAATTTATTCTATTTTTCATGGGTGAATTATAGCGTAAATTATCTAACCTAAAAGCGTAACCAAACCTTCTGTTTCACTATATTTAGAAGCGACAGTTTTCACATACTTCAAAGTCAAAGGAAGCTCTTCTAATTTTTCATCTCTTGAAAATTTTCCAAGTAACATAAGGTGCCGTTGTAACCCTGTAAAATCAAACCAACGCATGAAAGTAGCATCATCAACATCTAAGCCAATTTTATCTCTAAAAGCCAATGCCAACCGTTCAACATCTTTGGGATCAAACTCCACATAAACATCACGAAGAAGAGAAACCAAATCATAAGTTACAGCCCCTACTTTTGCATTTTGATAATCTATCAGTACAATATTGTCTGAGCATCCAAACATAATGTTTTTAGAGTAAAAACTTCCATGAATAAAGAGACCTTGAGGTTGAGCCAAAACTTCATGACAAATAACATCTAAAATCTTCTCTTGCTCATCATTAAGAGCATCTTTCAAATAATATTCAAACATCAAATCCATTTCCGAACGTAACAATGCTTCATCATAAAGAGGTAAATTTTCTGTGTCAGCCTTTTGCATCTTCATAATGCTATCCAGTGCTTGTCCATAAAAAAGTTCAAAATCTATGTTAATAATATCAAAAAGGTGCGTGTCACCCAAATCTTCCATAAAAATAAAACCCTTCTTTTCTATGATAAGTAAAAATCTTAGCTATCTTAACCCCAGCCTCATAAAGACGATGCTCTATCTCAATAAACGGTAAAACACTCTCTTTATCTAAAGAAGCATCTAAAACCATTCCACTGTGCATAGAACTTTTTAACCTATAAAATTTTCGCTTACTTTGTTCCGAAGAGATAAGTTCCAACTCTCCTTCACAATCGATTTTTTTTAGCCATTTTTTTAGTTTTTTCATTTTTGCTTTCCCTGTTATCTATCTTTTGATTATGTTCTACTGTAAGTTGGATTAAAATAACTTGATGAAGGAGAGGGTTTTAAAATACCGTAGGTCGGGTTGCCCTCATCCCGACATAAATACGCATGGAACGATGAAATATTTTTATATGCAAATCATTGTCGGGATGAGGGCAACCCGACCTACGATTTATTTAACCACCAAATTCACCATCTTATTAGGAACTAAAATCTCTTTAACAACATTTTTACCTTCTAACCATTTAGCAATGCTCTCTTTTGCCATGGCAATGATATCTTCTTTTGCTGCTCCTGCATCTATCTCTATCTCTGCCCTTCTTTTACCATTCACAGCCACACCAAGCATCATGGTGTCTTGTACAAATACCTCCTCTAAAATCTCTATTTTTCCATTTAAGTTCTCGGAGGCAAACAGTTCTTCTGAAAGTTCAGCACAGATATGAGGGATAATTGGTTCTAGTAAATGAGTAATGATATATAAACCCTCAGACCAAACTTGCTCACTCTCTTGTTTGTCTAAAGCATTTAACGCTTCCATACAAGCAGCAATGAGCGTGTTAAATGCAAACGTTTTCTCATAAACATCTACAGACTTTTTAAGTGCATCATAGACTTTAACTCTGGCTATTTTTTCTTCTTTGTTTAAAGAGGCTTGGTCGATGCTTGGCATATTGTTAGAAGTAACTTTTGTACGTCTGTCATAAAGCTTTTTAATAAATCTAAACGCACCCTCAACAGCTGAGTCGTTCCACTCTAGCTCTTTTTGTGGTGGGGCTGCGAACAGGGTAAAGAGTCTGGCTGTGTCTGCTCCATATTTTTCTATTAACGCATCAGGGTCAACCGTATTTCCTTTTGATTTGGACATTTTAGAACCGTCCATAAGTACCATTCCTTGGGTTAATAGGTTTTCAAATGGCTCTTTTAGATTGTCTATGAAGCCCAAATCCCTTAAGGCTTTGGTAAAAAATCGTGCATAAAGCAGGTGTAAAATAGCATGTTCAATTCCACCGATGTACTGGTCAACACCCAACCAGTAGTTTACATCCTCTTTGTCGATTCCACATGTGTTCCATTTATCAGGATGGGTTGCGTAACGGAACTGATACCAACTTGACTGAACAAAGGTGTCAAGCGTATCTGTTTCACGAGTGGCATCTTTCCCACACTTTGGACAAGCACACTTTGACCATGTTGGATGGTTTTCTAGTGGGTTTCCTTCTCCTGTTATCTCTACATCTTCAGGCAGAGCAATTGGTAAGTTTTCTACTTTTTCAGGTACCAAACCACAAGCGTCACAATGAACAAAAGGAATAGGAGCTCCCCAGTAACGTTGACGGCTAATTCCCCAGTTTCTTAGCTTATAATTGGTTGTACCTTTTCCAAGACTGTTCTCTTCAAAATATTTGATAATCTCAACTTTGGCATCTACATTTTTTATACCTGTAAACTCTGCTGAATTTATTAATGCACCCTCACCTGTATAAGCAGCACCCTCTTCGCCACCTTCGATAACATACTTCAAAGGCAAAGAGTATTTGGTCGCAAACTCAAAATCACGCTCATCATGAGTAGGTACAGCCATAACTGCTCCACCACCGTAAGATGCAAGTACAAAGTTGGCTGTCCAAACAGGTGTCTCTTCAGCTGTTAGTGGGTGAATAACGGTTATACCTAAGTCATAACCCTCTTTCTCTGCTTTGGCTCTCTCTACTTCGGTCATATTTCCCA
>Ga0256840_1000898_pt1 | contig 29393 bp, 25 predicted proteins | sample 355202metaG_FD_185969 | JGI IMG/M metagenome (GOLD analysis project Ga0256840, IMG submission 185969) | Hydrothermal vent microbial communities from Mid Atlantic Ridge, Atlantic Ocean - 355-202 | ecosystem: Environmental > Aquatic > Marine > Hydrothermal vents | place: Atlantic Ocean: Mid... | reverse complement strand
ACTTTTGTAACGTATCATGTGCAAGCCTTTTGTTGAGTATTGCTCTGTATGCTTGCATAGTGTACTACCTTTTTAAAGTCTTTACTCTACAATAACAGTTGGTTGTGACTTTTTGAGGACAATCTACTTAGCCGACAAGCCTGACAGGCTTCTTGGGCTGATTAACATTAGGAGTACCCGCAATACCGTGGCATCAAAACAACATGAGAGTCTTTCAGAACAGGGAATGCTCCAAGAATATCTCAGACCTGGTCAAGTAAAAGTGGACACTTTTGTTAAGCGACTTTTTTCAGAAGCCACATTTTTTCAAATTCCTTGGGACTGACATATCCCAGATAGGAATGACGCCTGTTGCTGTTGCAAAACATTTCAATGTAATCGACGATGTCTTGCCTCGCTTCCTCTCGGGTCGCATAGTCTGAGAAAAAGACCCTCTCGGTTTTGAGGCTGCCGAAAAAACTCGCCGCCACTGCATTATCCCAGCAATCCCCTTTCCTGCTCATGCTGCTGATCATGCCATGAAATCTCAGTATTTTCTGAAAATCGTTGCTGCAATACTGGCTTCCCCTGTCTGAATGGAATATCAGGCCAGGAGTTGGTCGGCGGTGCCAGATTGCCATGGACAAGGCATTTATGATCAGTTTCCTGGTCATCCAGTTACTCGGGGACCAACTCACAACCTGGTGAGAGAAAAGGTCCAGGATCACAGCCAAATACAACCAACCTTCGCGGGTCCAGATATATGTGATGTCTCGGAAACATACACACTGTCAGTCTCCAATCTACCTCTAGCATTGCGGCCACACCCTGACAAGTTTGTTGTAGGATTCATTAACAGATGAAGCAACTCCAAACTGAAGTGATCAGACTTTTGTGAGATTGATCAGGCCTATCCATGAAAACCACCAAGCAAAAGGCTCGTTTGCTCCTCCAAAAGTATCTTCACATCCGGTAGAATCGAAGCATATTGCAATAGTGAATCTTTCCGAATTTCCCAGGAACTCCACAGTACCTCCCCAATGGTCACCTCATCCATGACCTGTGGGTCAGCCACATGGTTCCCCTGCCCACAACTCTCAAAAACCCCCAACGTTTTAGGACTATAGGATATTGCAGAGACCGGCACTCCTGACGACAATGCAGCAATTGCTGCATGCATTCTTGTGCCACAGAACCAATCAAATTGGCTGATAACCCATTTTATTTCACAAGGATTTCCGTAAGCAGGGGCAATTATAATCCTTTTCCTCAATTTTTCATCGGTAATCCTGGAAAACACATCATGACAGGCATCAAGATCAGACTCATGATGTCCCTTTGGGGTTATCACATGGGGGACAAGAAATATGGTACAGTCTGTCTCCGACAGGAATCGTCTTATTAGATCAAGTACAATTTGTTTGTAATCAGCCCGAAAGCTAAAGCGTTCTTTGGAACTTTCAAAATCATTATAGATGAGTCCACTTATATTTATACCAACTTTTGTCACAGATGAGTTGAGATAGGTTTCCATTTCCTGTGATAAATAAGTCGGTCTTATCGTGGGCAATCCGAAGGCAACATCTACCCCGCACTGATGTATGGAAGAATCGAAAGAGGATCCCAATAGATCTTTCAGCACCTCAAAACTTCGAGCATCGCGTGCCCATGCACATCTTGCATTTTTCACGATTTTTGCAGCCTTCCTCTCACACTCATTACTAGAAAAAGGACCATATGTCTGAGGAAGAAGAACAAGTGGCTTTCCCTGTTGAAGGGTGAGTAGTTTCGGAAGTATAATAGTGTCAAAACAACGCCTTCCGTAAAGATCGGTAAAACTGTCTCCGCCACTGATATCAAGTACCGCCTCCGACTGCAAAATGGTCTTAATCCCACTATTGCCAAGTCCACCAAACAGACCGGCAAGCTGCATCAACCTAAGATTCTCAGATCGATAAAAACGACGTGAATTCACAGCTCCCTGCCGAAAAAAAGAAACCTGCTGTCCATCTCCAAAGTCAATACTCTGAGTCTCTCTACCGCGACCATGATCAAAAACCGTTACCCGAGCCTCAGGTAACTGCCTGGCAATGACATAAAGTATGGAATAACAGAGTGCCGAGACCCCGAGGTTGCCGGTGTCTGGTGCTGCCCCAAAAAGGGAAAACTGCATAGTAACCAAGTCCTTCTCTTATTGTTCCTGTGAGATACATCATCAACCCTTAAAAGGATGACAAAGTGATATATTAAACTGCAAAATCCATAAATCCGGCAGAAGCTCAGGAAACTAAAAACTTTTTTACATTTTATCAACAAAACGGATAAACTGCGGATAAAATGTCTGAATAAAGTCCACCACACGTTGTTTTGCCATCTCCTGTCCTGAGTCATCAATTGTCACTGACACACGGACAAAGGCATGCTGTTCGCCTTTGTTCAGCAACTTGTTCAGAGCAACGTTGGTTTTATTTCTAAAAGCCTCTTCATTGGTATCACGCCCTGCCTGAAACCAGTACAGAACAAGCTCCTTCTGTTTCCCAAAAGATGTCACAATCTCTTTGTAATGGACTATAAATGGTTCCACATCAAGCTTTTGACCAGCATTCTGACTTTCAATTTTCCAGCCTTGAGACGGATAACAAATCAGAGGAGAATGCGCGGCAGATGCCTTATCAGCCGTATAATAATACCCAATATATAGTGTTACATTTCCTTCCGGCCCGCTATATTCAGAAAACAAATAATCATCAAGCTTCAAAAGTTCCAAGGCATTGCTGTCCATGGTAACAGTCTGGAGAAGTCGGTAGCCTTCAATCTGCTCAAAAAATGTTTCCACTGGAGGTTTGCTGATATCTACATCTCCGCTTTGGCCCGAAACAAAAGCCGTTGTAAATAAAAAAACAGCACTTAATATCAGTAGTTTTATGTTCATTTATTCTCCCTGTACTCGAGAACCTTATGGACCAACAACAGCATGACAAAAGCCAGTACAAAAACAAGAAGGCCTGTAATGGTGTGAAAAAAACCCTCAGTAAGATCCAGCTGAAAATAGTGATAGAGCAGTATCATTGAACTCACTCGGACAATATTGACAGCTATAGCAATTGGAATAGAAGTTAACAGTAAAATTATTTTAGCCACTTTTCCCTTCAGCATGAAATATCCCATGATAAGACTGAGGGTAAGCAGGGTAATGATGGAACGCATCCCACTGCATGCTTCAACTACCTCAAAACTCCTGCCCGGACTGTGCATCACATTTCCCTCCCGTAAAACAGGAACGCCAGACATTTCAAGTAAAATTTCACTTACCTGTGAAACCTTTAGCTGTAGGGGAAAAGTGAGCTTAGTGTAAAGTTGTTCCGGAACTGGGATGAGGATAAGAAGTAGAACTAATGGGGTAAAGAGTAATCTGACAGACTGTAATCCAGCAAGATAAATCAGAACACCAACAAGGGTGAAATAGAAAGACAGAAAGATAAAAGTGGGTACCTGGGTCAATAGTGCAAAAAGATAGCAGGCGGTGGAAACGAGAACTAGAAGGAGGCCAATCAGGGAATAGCGTGGCTGATTGTTCTGCAGATCTTTTTTATGACTCCATATCATATAAACAAGAAGAGGAACTGTCAGGAAGGCATGACTATACTCCTCAGAATTCAGCCATTTTTCGACAAGAAGCTGAAGAGCAGGAAAATATGCAACACTAAAAAGCGCACCAGCTAACACAATCAATACTATTTTTCCTACTCTTATTTTACCCATTACTCTCCAGGATACTCGACAATACACCAGGCATCAGGCCGCCCCTTTTGCACTGAGTACTGCCCAAGGGGTTTTAAGCAATATCTTTAAATCCAACGCCAGTGACCAGTTTTCAATATATTCAAGATCAAGCTCCAGCCACTTGTGGAATGGCAGATTGCTTCTCCCAGAGATCTGCCATATACAGGTAAGCCCAGGTTTTACACTGAAACGCTTACGTTGAATACCCCTGTCAAACAGATCCACATCCCGAATGGACATAGGCCGTGGCCCCACTAAGCTCATTTCCCCCCGCAGTACATTAAATAACTGCGGTAATTCGTCTATACTGGTTCGTCGTATAAATCTGCCCACCCTAGTGATACGAGGATCGTTTTCCATCTTAAAGATAGGCCCTTTTGCTTCATTGAGATGTTCTACTTCCACCAATCTTTCTTCTGCATCTTGATACATGGAGCGCAGCTTAACCATGGGAAAAATATGTTTCCGCAACCCGACTCGTTGCTGAACAAAAAATATAGGTCCCGGGGATTCGATCTTCACAGCAAGTGCTGCAAGGGCTATCACCGGTAAAGCAAAAGGCATTGCCATAAGGGTGAGTGAAAAATCAAAGATACGTTTAAGTAGCAGTTGTGTTGAATCCTGGGCGACAGACTCCAATGTCAACAGGGGGATTTTGCCAAGTAGTGTCAGGGAAATCTTTGCCACCCGTACATTAAAAATGTCCGCCATAAAACGCAGCTTAATCCCTTCTTCCTCACAAGCAATAACTATTGATTCAGCATCTTCCAGCATGGATCGCGGTATTGCAATGATCACTTCATCAATCACATTGTTTTTCAAACATTCATCAATCTCACCCAAGGTCCCTAAAACCACAGCACCACCGATCTCCATCCCGACACGCTCAGAATCCGGATCCAGGTAACCGACTATTTTGATACCCCAGTCTGCCTGCCGGGCAAGTTCTTTGATTAAATCCTTTGCCCTTTCTCCTGTGCCAACAACCAGAACCTTTAAGGAATGTTTTCCTGTAGCTATTAAATAAAAAAAATACTTTCTAACTGCGACACGCAAAAGTGACAGGGCCACAAACTCAGCACCTGCAAACGTAATAATTACAGCACGACTGATATATTGAATCTTGAACATGAACAAAAGTATCAGAACAACCCCAACTCCCAGAAACACAGCACGGAACACTGCCCACACATATTTGACAGCAGTGGTATCTCGTGGAAGGTCATAGGCCCCGAAACTTGAAAGAAAACTCGTTATTAAAACCAGCAGAAGGGGCAGGAGGAACAGGTGGCTTGAAAGATCCACCTCCCCGTCTAAACTAAAAAAGTTTCGTATCTGAAACGAAAGAACAAATACCGATACAGATATGAGAATATCGAGAAGAAAAACAGTTCTATCCAGTTCCATCGAACGAGAATCATACATATTTCACTCTACTTTCAAATATTCGTTGGTCAACAGGACCGTTATAGCATAAAAACAGGGATACAGCTGAATCATGACAATAGCATTTCAAGTCACCCTTACCACCACAAGGTCAGATGACCGCAAAACAATCACTTCATAATTTCCTGCCAAGTCCATGATACGTAAAACCGGCTTCTTTAATCAGTTTTGGTGAATACACATTACGCAGATCAACAAAAACAGAACCGGTCATCTTTTCTTTCAACTCTTTAAGATTCAATGCACGATATTGATTCCACTCTGTGAACAGAACGACCACATCAGCACCTTCACAGGCCTCATAAGCGTTATTTACATAAATAAAATCAGGGTACATCTTCTTGGCCTCTGCCATGGCCTGTGGATCATGAGCCCTGACAATAGCACCCTTCTCGGCCAAGGGGGGAAGGATGGACAGAGGCGGGGATTCGCGCAGGTCATCTGTCTCCGGCTTAAAAGCAAGTCCAAGTGCCGCGATGGTTTTCCCTGCCTCGTTCCCTCCAAGTGCATCCCGGATTTTTTTTACCATTCTTGCCTTCTGGGCTGCATTTATTTCAACTGCAGCCTCAACAGAGCGTGCTGTGACACCATTTTCCTGGGCAATTCGTAATAAGGCCAGGGTGTCTTTGGGAAAACACGACCCTCCGTATCCGGGCCCGGGATGAAGAAACTTGCTGCCGATCCTGCCATCAAGGCCAATACCTTTTGCAAGATCAACCACATCAGCTCCAACCGCTTCACAAAGTGTGGACATCTCATTGATAAAAGAGATTTTCATGGCCAGAAAAGCGTTGGCCGCATATTTGATAAGTTCAGCTGACTCAAGCCCGGTAAACACAAAAGGGGTGGAAAGAAGATAAAGAGGATCATACACCTCTTTCATCACCTCACGCGCCTTGCCAGAATCAGTACCAACCACCACCCGATCAGGTCGCATAAAGTCACTTATAGCCGCACCTTCTCGTAAAAATTCTGGATTAGATGCAACGTCAAAATCAGCTTCAGCATTGGTTTCTTTTATAATCCTCAGAACCTGCCTTGATGTTCCAACAGGAACCGTACTTTTATCCACCACAACTGTATAGCCGGACAGATATCCGGCTATGTCTTTTGCTGCAGCATATATATAGCTGAGATCAGCATACCCATCACCACGTCGTGATGACGGAGTACCTACTGCGATAAAAATGGCCTGAGCCTTAGGAACACAATCGGCAAGGTCAGAGGTAAATTTCAGTCTGCCATCCTTTACATTTTTTGCTACCAGAGCATCAAGCCCCGGTTCATAGATGGGAATTTCCCCACCAAGGAGACGGTTTATCTTTTCAGTATCTTTATCCATACAGGTGACCCGGTGCCCGAACTCTGCCAGGCAGGCCCCTGTAACAAGGCCAACGTAGCCCGTTCCAATCATTGTTATATTCATGTTCGATTTCCGATATCAGATTTTAAGTTAGTAAAATTGACAAACTTGCAAAAAGTTAAAAAAACCAAAGGCTATCAGGTAAGCGTAGACTCTGAAAGACCACATATACGAGGCGCATAAAATTGCTACCATTTCTTCGTATCAAGGTACGTCGAAATGATAAGACATTTGTACCCCAAGGGCACTTCCTAAAAGGGGCGCTTAACGAAGGAGGTGATGATTTTTTACGCGCCTATCAAATCAAATTCAAATGTACCACAAACTATACCCTAGAAGATTTTCTAATGTTCCTGAATCCGTGACGCCTGTGTCAATCAGCGATATCCTTTGGGATTCTGAGACTGCCAGCGCCAAGTATCCTTACACATTTCATCCAGCCCACGACTGGCCTTCCAGCCAAGTTCTCTTGCAGCAAGACCCGGATCTGCATAGCATTGAGCAATATCACCAGCCCTTCGCGCGGTAACTTTGTACGCAACTTTCTTGCCTGACGCCTCCTCAAAGGCATGTACCATGTCAAGCACACTATAACCATTACCAGTACCCAGGTTACAAACAACCACACCGGGATCTGTGGACAACTTTTCGAGGGCCTTAAGATGCCCCTGAGCCAGATCGACCACATGGATATAATCACGCACTCCGGTTCCATCCAGAGTTGAGTAGTCGTTCCCAAAGACAGAGAGTTCTTCAAGAACGCCCACTGCCACCTGAGAAATATAAGGCATCAGATTATTTGGAATACCGGTGGGATCTTCTCCAATCACACCACTTTCGTGGGCTCCCACCGGATTAAAATAGCGAAGCAGAGCCACATTCCACTGGGGATCTGCAACATTTAAATCACTGAGGATTTCTTCCACCATTAGCTTGCTGCGTCCGTAAGGATTGGTACAGGAGAGGGGAAAATCTTCAGTTATAGGCACTGTCGCCGGGTCACCATAAACTGTGGCAGAAGAGGAAAAAACTATGTTTTTCACATTATGTTCTGCCATGACCCGGGTAAGAGTAAGCGTCCCTGTTACATTATTGTCATAATACCTCTGAGGTTCCTCAACAGACTCTCCCACAGCCTTCAAGCCAGCAAAGTGAATCACAGAATCTATATCAGAACAGGTATTGAAGACCTCACTTACAGCGGCGGAGTCAAGGAGGTCAGCCTCAAAAAATCGTACTTGTTTCCCAGTTATTTTCTCAACCCGCCGCAATGCCTCCCGGCTTGAGTTGGACAGGTTATCAAGGACCATCACCCGGTTTCCTGCTGCCAGCAATTCGAGACAGGTATGACTCCCGATATAACCTGCACCACCGGTCACTAAAACATTCATTTTTTTATACCCATTTAATATTCGCCTTGAATAGTTACGCATTTGGTGCATGATATATTCGATTATTTTATCTTCACGACAACACATCAATACGCTGAACGGGGGGCCACAAATATGTCACAGGTTCAGGATTAACTATTCGTTTCCATAACCCAATTCGCGACATAATACTATTGCAATCTCAATTCAAGAACAATCCATTTTCACTTCGGATACATACCATCATTTCAAATCAATACATCTTGAGTACACAAGCAGGAAACTCCATTGGCAAGTCAAGGTGAAAGGTGGTAATATTGTTGAAATTTCATTATCAATTCATCTCTATTCAAGGACACTCCATGGATAAATCACTTCATACGGTACAACATTTCCTTGCATCTCTATCAACTTTACTGATCCTTACTGCTTTGCTAATCAACTCCGCTCATGCTGCGGAATCCCCCTTGGACAACAGTGCCATAATCGACAATGGAGATCTTCTTTATGTCATCATTCCAAAAGAAGTTACCAGCGAATTTTCTCCCACTGAAAGAAATTTCTTCAAAGAGAAAGTGGAGGTGGATCGGCACGGTTTTATCTTCCTCCCAAGCCAAGGTAATATCAAAATATCCGGCTACACCACAAAACAGATCAGTCAAATGCTCACCGACAACCTGCCTAAATATCTTTCCAAAAGTGATCACGCTTCCGTAAATCTCATTGAGAAAAGACACTATATTCAAATCCTTGGCCATGTGGTTAATCCCGGATGGTACAACATACCGGAATCCGCAAATATTCAGTCAATCCTCAGCCAGGCAGGCGGGAGCATGGAAGGGGCCGACCTTGCCAGAGTAACAATCACCAGGATAAAAGATGATAAACCTCAGCAAATCAGCGCCAACATCCAGCAATACCTCCTTGAGGGCAACACAGCTATTCTGCCCCGATTGTTTGAAAATGACACCGTCTTCGTTCCCCTGATGGTTGCAGCAGATGATCTCAGCGGTGACGAGTCCATGCTCAACACCTCGAAGATACGCATCTTTGGAGCTGTGCGTGATCCTGGTATCTATCCTGTTCCCAAAGGAAAAGGTATAAACCTGCTTGATCTTCTAATCACTGCAGGGGGGGAAACTGCAAATGCCGATCTCTCAGAAATCCAAATCATGCGGGCTGATGGTACCAAAAACATATTCAACATGAAGGGATTATTCGACTCCGGTACAGCCAGCAGCCCCGCATCTTTCCCAATAATTCAGGGTGGAGATATCGTTCGCGTCCCAAGAAGCGAGATGGTTTCAGCGGATGGAACCGGTAATCTGGTTGCCGCTCCCCAAACCATCACAATCACCGGCCCGGGAAGCAACAATCGAGGCCTGCAGCCTTTTACTCCAGGAATGAGCCCCCTTCAAGCCATCGCTCAAGCAGGAGGCGTTAACACCTTTGCAGACACCAATGACATTTTTATTATCCGCAGAGTAGACGGTAAACAAAAAAATCTTACCTACAATTACGACAAAGCCTTGAAAGCTGAACAGCCTGACGTTGACTTCCAGCTGGAAGCAGATGACATTATTTACATCCCTTGAGCAGTAACCGATATATATGTATAAAAAGGGTGTGTAATATACGTCATAGCAGCGTTTACGTGACACCTAACAGCGCAGGGAAGGAACTGCCTCAGGAACCACATCATTGAAGCTCAGTCAAAATCTTTTCCAGCTGCAGCCTGTCAACCTTTGACAACTCCATACTTTGAGCAGTTTTCAAGGAGTCTCTTGCTGCTTCAATATCGCCCTTTTTCAGGGATACCGCAGCAAGATGCATGTGAGCCCTTCCATATCTCGCATTCTGTTCTATGGATTTTTCTATATACTGTTTTGCCAGAAGAAGTGACCCCTGGTGGAAATAAACCCAGCCCAAAGCATCCAACACTAGGGCATTCTCCGGATGGCTGTCGTAGGCTTTCAGTGCAAGCTCCATGGCCTTTTCACCCCCACTCCTCTGTTCTGCGTAGAGAATAGCCAGATTTGCCGCAACCTCACTATTAAACGATCCGGATGCAAGCAGTTCCTCAAAGAGCTCTGCCGCCAGATCCACATCACCTCTATCGTACACATCAACAGCCTTTTGCACTCTCCCCTGTTTTTCCTGCAATGCGCTGAGAGCCTCCTTGACCTTAGCCAGTTCCGTGGCACTGATTTTTTTTCGGGTGGTAGCTTTTGTGAGTAGTACTTTGGCATCATTAAACCTCTGCTGCCCCAATCGAAGCACTCCCATATGGTACAGGATGATCGGGTTATCAGGTTTGGCTTTCAAGGCCATTTTTAAATAGGGTTCGGCCTGGGTATAGGATTTTTTCATTACATATATCCACCCGAGGGTATCTGCAACATCAGGATCTTCAGGGAGGGCCTTGGCAACTTTTCCTGCCAACTCAAGGGCTCGATCCTGCTTTTCTCCGATTTCAGTATAGAGAAAGGCAAGATTATTCATGGCGGCAAGAAAGTCATTTTTCTGATCCAATACCTTCTCATATACATCAATTGCCTGCCTATACTTTTCATTTTTCAAGTAATAATCAGCTAGTTTCATAAGAACAGAAATATTACCAGGAAGCATCTCGATTGCTTTTTTGTAATAATATACAACCTGTTCATCATCCTTTTTCATCTGATACAACCCGGCCAGCATGAGAATTGACGCCACATCCTTACCCTTCTCCACCTCCGCTAAAAGAACATTTTCAGCCAGCTCAAGATACCCCTGGGACAGGTATATTTTGGCTTTTGTCAATACTGCCCCACTAATATCAGGATATTGGGCCAGAAAAGCATCAACAATCTCGAGCGCCGTGTCCGGCGCGTTCTTCAGCATATGAATAGAAACAATTCTGTTGAGAATCTGAACGCTATCAGGCTTTTCTTCCTGAAGTGTCAAATAGAGCGGCAAGGCTTTATCATATTCTTTAGTAAAAAAGTAGATCTCAGCTAATCGAAAGCTGTGCCAGGTCACATCCGGCTCATTTTCAACAAGATATCTGGCATCTGCAAGTGCCATATCAGCCTGGGACATTTTAAGAAGAACGGAGATACGTAACACCCGGGCTCTTTTTTCATCGGGCTGTTTCTCAATTATCCGATCAAGCTCCTCAAGGCTCGCCTGAAAATCACCTTTTTTAGCAAATAGCTCGGCAAGGGCCATCCTGGCTTTCAGAAGGTTGGGATCTTTCTTCACCGCCTCACCTATTTCAGTAATGGAAATTTCCTGGGATTCTTCCACAAAGGTGAGACCATACATAAATTGATTTTCAGCAGCATCAGGGGCCAGTTCCTGGGCCTTGGAAAATTGTTTTCGAGCAGCAGCCACATTTTTATCCCGCATCATCATAAGGCCTTTTAAATAGTGCCCCCGGGCGTCCCCGCTGTCTTCCTTCAAAAGTGCATCTACAGAACTTTTCGCCTGCTCAAACTCTCCTTGAAGCAGAAACAATTCGACAACCCTTGATTTCAATTTTTTCTTACTGGAATCTTCAGAAATTACTGTCTCCAGAATTTGCTGCGCTTCTTTGAAGCTTTTCAGATATGAATAATAATCAGCCAGAATAATCTTGTTGAGGGAGCGTGTCTCGTCTGTTGCAAAATCAACTGCTTTCCTGAAATATTCCAACGCCTCTTCCTTCTTCCCTTCACGATGCAGAATCATGGCCTGCAACTTAAGTATCCCGGAGTCATGGATACCGTTACTTTCAGCCTCGCTTAGCACAGCCATGGCCTCATCCGGATGATTCTTTTTAAGGGCGAGTTGCGCCAGGAGCTGATAGGACCGGGTGTCTTCCGGGAAATCCTCTTTCAGTGATTCAAGGGTCAGGAGAGTGAGATCATAGCGCCCCATCACCCCATATACTTCGGAAAGTGATACCCGGGCATCAATATTAGCAGGACTCTTTTTAACAAGATTTTCAAGCATGGCGCGCCCCTCTTCAACAGCACCATTTATTACATAAATCCTGGCAAGGTTTATCAGGATAGTTTCGTTTTCAGGATACTTCTCAGACGCACTTTTAAGGGTGGCTGCAGCCTCATCAAGTTTCTTTTGATAGGCAAGGGAGTTCCCCAATATCAGATATACTTCTTCATCATCCCCATTGATTTTCAAATATTCTTCACAGGTACTTACAATCTGATCAAGGGCACGATTTTCGACAAGGAGAAATATCAGTTCCTTTCTCGCCGCTTTCAGTTGGGGATCTAGCTGCACAGCCTTACTTAACTGTGCATAGGCTAACTTATCCTCACCTTTCTGACGGTAAATCTGGCCCAGCTTATAATGAGCTAGAGGCATTTCAGGGTCGAGCTGTAAGGCTTTTTTAAACCAGATTATTGCTTCTTCGGAATTCTCAGCCAAAATGGCCTCAACTCCTTCCTGAAACAACTGTTCAGGGTCGTCTCCTGAACAACCGAATCCTCCAGCTAAAACAAACAGCACCCCTGAAACCATTAACAACTGAAGAACAAACTTCCTTTGATAAACCATCATAAACACCTGTACTGGAGTTTAGCAAGAGAACCCAAAAGGGTGATATTTCACTTAATTTCATCGCATTATAACGAATAGAAAGAGAAAAAACAATGTCTGCTATCAGTGTTGAGAAGAATTGATTTGTTTATTCAAGCGGGGGACTGGAAGTCAAAATGGAAAAGGGAGACTGATATCTCTAGAGAGTGGCCAGAGGACACGATTCAGATTACAGTTTTTCTTTTTCTGCACTTTCCAGGGTGCTTTTGATCCAGCCGCAGCGAATATGGTATTGATGTCCACCGTCGGTCCATTTCCCGCAGCTATCCTCTGTGGTTTTCAGCGGGTATTGCTCCACACTTTTGTCAACACGACACACTCCGGAGTAGGGATCTTCCAGGCGAAAATTACGACAACTGAGGCATATTTTTTTTTGCAAATATATCATTCTAACCTTTCATTAGGATCTTTTTACATCAAACAGACGGAGACAATCAAATTCTATCTCGTTCTTCTGGTAATAGCTGACGTCCTCCATATCAACAAGTACATCGCTAAAGGAATATTTTTGCAGTTGGCGAATAAACAACTGTCTTGAATCCTCACAGATTATTGTATCGGATACATCATAACGGTTGTAGACAAGCCCCTTCACCGCAATCCCCCTTTCCTTTGCCAGCTCAAGTGCTGAAAGAGTGTGATTAATGGATCCCAGCCGTGGACTGGTGACTAGGATCAGCGGATATCCCTGCTCCTCAATATAGTCTAGAAAGGTCACCCTCCGGTTCAGAGGAACCATGAGCCCCCCGGCTCCTTCAAGAAGGACATGCTCATATTCAGCAGCCAGCTGCCGGGTTGCAGCTGTTATCACTGCAGGATCGATGTGACTGCCGGAAAGCTCGGCTGCAAGATGTGGAGAGCAAGCCTTTTCAAAGACAAAAGAACACGTTACACCACTGATATCTTCAGGGATCAAATCAATTCCCATCAGCTGACGATGCTGCACAATATCTTCAGCAATACCTGCACAGCCGGTCTGGGCAATTTTCTGGGTTACCACAGTACGTTTTTGTGCACCAAGGGCCTTTGCCAGCAAACCGGTAGCCACTGTCTTACCAATATCCGTGTCAATACCACTTATACAGGTTACCGTACCCATCAGCGCCTCCTCAGTACAAATGTGGATGAAACATAGGAGACAGGAACACCAGATTCCTGTTTAAAATCAGAGACATACTGTGATTCAAAAGAGCGCAAACACTCCCTGGTCCATTGATACTGTGACACGCCACCAACTCCGGTAGACCGAATATGACCAAGTACCTCTCGCACTGAAGGAAAAAAAATTGTATCATCATGGGAATGATGGGACAGCACCATAAAATCAGTCTTAAGAAATGAAAGTATCTCATCATCAGAGAAATAGTGCAGTGCAACAGAAGTTATACTGGAAAACTCTTTCAATGTTCCTGGACCAAACAGAGAGAAGGCCAGATAGGCCCCGGGCTGCAGTGATTCGGCCAGTTTATTTAAAAAACCAGGCAGATCACTGAGCCACTGAAAGGTGGCCCCGGAGAGCACCATAGAAAGCCCACGTGGTAACTCCAGATCTTCAATATCACCAAAACTCGGTATTTTTTCCGTCCCCTGAAAGGTATCCAGCCTCTGCAGCACCAGATCTTCAAATTCGGGTACCAGATCGTTAAGAAAAAGGGTTCGCACCTCTCTCTCCCTGCAAAGCATTTCAGTGAGAGCTCCTGTACAACAGCCTATCTCAAATACTCGCCTAAAAGCCCTGTCCGGTAGCCCCTCAAGGGCGCGCACCAGTCGACCAGCAAGTTTATTCTGCACAATGGCCGCCTCATCATAGCTTTCCATACTTCTGCGGAAACATTGAGCGATCTTCTGTTTATTCAGAGCTAAAACCATCCACCAGTCCTGTTAAGGCCCCGACTTGCCAGCTTCTGCAGCAATCTCATCCCAACTGCTATAACTGTAAAATAGAAAATGTGAACCACTTACCAGCTTTAAAGAGGGATTCCCCCAGAAACGAATCTGGTTTTTGGCTGGCATAATATGGTCACGATCTGCCACAATAACGCGACTGTAAATAGAGTGTTCACAGGAACACGACGTAACATTTTCAAGCAGGAATTTGAGCTCTCTACGCTGGCTCGCAATATTACGCCTGGGCTGATGCTCAAGAAATGTTTTATACAAAGTCCTCTCTCTGCACATCCGATAATAAAATTTCAATCGCTGTTTTTTATCAAAAACAGCAAGGGTTGCTCTGAACACTGCCTCAGGTATACCGCTGCTATCATCAACAGGACAGAGGGTTCCGTTTATGGCCAGGGCCCCGGACAGTTGTGCTCGAAACGGTGCCAAAAGCTGTTGGCCCACCCATACCCCCATGGACCAGGATATCAATACTATCTCCTCATACCGTTGCAACAGCTCTTCAAGATTTTCATCAACAATCAGATTCTGATAATCATATAACATGAAGAGATCCCAGTCGTGACACTCAAGTGGCTGAATAGGATTCTCATCCATCCCCCAGCCATTGCAGAACAGGATCAACCTGTCATTTCTTCCCTGTCGAAGCCATTTGCTCCTCACCTCAAACTCCCTTCAGCATAAAATCTATCTGTTCCGGCAAATCTTCTATGTCCTGCCACAGCATATCAGCACAGATTGAGAACCGGAAACGCGCAGTTCCCTCAGGGACTGTGGGTGGGCGAATCGGAAGGACAAGATAACCGACCTCCTGCATCTGTTCCGCCAGATTGAGAGCTGTACTATCCTTCCCAATGATAATCGGTACAATATTAGTGCTGCCACGGGTTGGGATCCCCCTCCCTTCCAGAGCATCACGCAACTGCCAGGAAATTCGGCTGAGCTGTTTTCGTTCCTGGCACATTGTAAGCATTTTTTTAAAAACAAAATGATTCCAGTTCAGCGTCACCGGAGGCAGCCCTGTGGTGAATATCAACGAACGACTGTGATTCACCAGATAATTTTTTATTTCCATGGAGCAACAGACAAAAGCACCAACAGAAGCCAGCGCTTTTCCAAAGGTACCTACCAAAAAATCGATTTCCTGAAGAACTCCCTTTTCCTCAGCCTTACCAAGACCATTTTCTCCATACAAGCCAACACCGTGGGCCTCATCAAGATAGATCCTTACATCAAACTCATGTTTCAGGGCAAGCAGACAAGAAAGATCCGCCTCATCGCCGTCCATACTGAAAACAGACTCCGCGACGATAACCACCTGATCATATTCTTCCCTGTAGCGGGTCAACAGAGCATGGAGTTGTTCATAATCGCCATGGCGATAGCGTTTGTGGGCTGCACGACTGAGCACTAAGCCATCATGGATAGAGGCATGATTCAGCTTATCAGACAATATAAGATCCCCCTTGCCAAAGAGAGCCGGTAATATTCCTATGTTGGCATGATAACCTGAATTAAACAACAAAACAGCTTCACTGCCATAAGCCCTTCTAATCTCGCTTTCAAGACGATGTGCTAGAGGGTTGTCTCCGGTGAGCAGTCGTGAGGACGCTGCAGCAAAGCCCCACTCATCACACTCAGCAGAATCAAGATCCTGAAAGAACACCTGCCGTAACGCTGTATCGTGCCCCAGTCCAAGATAGTCATTTGAACAGAGATTGAGAAGAGTCCTCCCTTCGTACCGTACCCGACCACCCTCATGCTGCAATGGTATCATTTTCCGAAGACGACCCTTCGCTTCCAGAGTACGTAATTTCTTTGAATACCTGGAGATCATTGTGACAGCTGCTCCGCCACCACTTCACAAATAGCTGTTGTCAGCAGTGCCAGATCCCCTTGCGCCATGCAATAGGGTGGCATCACATAAATCAAACGCCCAAAGGGACGAACCCACACTCCTTTTTCAACAAATGCTGGCTGAATCTCCTCCATAACAACAGTGTCTTTCATCTCCACTACTCCAATTGCACCGAGCACCCTCACATCTGCAACATTTTCAAACTCAGCACAGGGAGCGAGCCCCTGTCGCAATCCTGATTCCATATTACTGACCTTCTGCTGCCATTTGGAGTCAAGGAGCAGTTGCACCGAGGCATGCGCCACTGAGCAGGCCAGAGGATTAGCCATAAAGGTAGGGCCATGCATAAACACTCCAGGGTCCCCGCCTGAAATCATTTCTCCCACCTCCCTTGTGGCTAGCACTGCCGCCAGGGTCAGATAGCCACCGGTGAGCGCTTTCCCGAGACAAAGCAGATCGGGGCTAATTCCAGCATACTCACAGGCAAAAAGCCTTCCGCTGCGTCCAAATCCTGTGGCAATCTCGTCTGCTATTAGCAGGACATCATACAGGTCACACAGTGCGCGTACCTGTCGCAGATATTCGGGATGATAAAAACGCATACCACCGGCACCCTGGACTATGGGCTCCAGGATGACCGCACAAAGCCTCCCGTGATTTTCGGCAATAAGTTTCTTAAAAGAGCTGATATCACGTTCATCCCAGTCATTATGGAAAGCACACTCAGGCCGGTCCGCAAAAAGATATTCTGGCAAAACACCTTTAAAAATATGATGCATACCACTGACAGGGTCACAGACTGACATACAGTGAAAGACATCTCCATGATACCCTGAACGCACGGTGAGAAAACGTTTTTTATCAGGCTTTCCTGCCGCAAAATAGTACTGAATGGCCATTTTCATGGCAACTTCCACAGCAACAGAGCCAGAATCGGCATAAAAAACAAGATCGAGGGGATCAGGGGTAATTGCAACTAGAAGCCGAGCAAGTTCAGCGGCTGGTTCATGGGTCAATCCACCAAACATCACATGGGAGAGCAGGGCGGCCTGCTCCTGGAGTTTTTTTGTTAGAACTGGATGATTATACCCATGGATCACAGACCACCAGGATGCCATACCATCAATGAGTTCACGGCCATCGACGAGTCGAATCCGAACCCCTTCGGCAGATTCTACAGCATAGAGAGGGAGATTGCTGTTTATAGACGAATATGGATGCCAGATATGCCGCCGGTCATAGGCAAGCAGCTCTTCAGCTGTCATCACTGCTGCCCGGGTTCTGTTTCGGAACCTCAAAACCAAGACGGGACAACTCCGTAAGATCCCTGACGACTCCTGCCCCGCCAGTAGTAAGATAATCACCCACAATGGCTCCATTGGCACCAGAGGAGAAGAGCTGGTACTGGTCGTCACCAAAACGATCACGCCCGCCTGCAATGCGGATAACAGCACGGGGATTAATAAAGCGAAACAGAGCCACACAACGCAGAACATCCTCTAGTGCAATAGGCTTAATCCCCTCAAGGGGGGTTGCAGCTATCGGAGTAAGAATATTTATGGGGATAGAAAGAATTTCCAGATCGCGGAGTTCAAAGGCTAGCTGCAGTCGCTGCTCCAGTGTTTCCCCCATACCAATAATACCACCGGAACAGAGATCCATGCCAGCTGCCTTTGCAATTCCCAGCGTTTTCACCTTATCCTGCCAGGTATGGGTAGTGCAGATGGACGGAAAATAATCTTTGCAGGCCTCGAGGTTACAATGATAACGACGTACGCCAAAAGATACAAGAATCTCTGCTTTCTCCCTGGTAAGCAGGCCCATGGAAGCACAGAAAAGCAAACCGGTGCGCTCTGCCATTTCCGCATAAAGCGTCCCCATGGAATCCAGTTGTGAAACCGTGATACTGCGACCGGCAGTCACCAGTGAAAGGCGCTTCACACCATAATCATCATTGGCAACAGCTTGGACCATGGCTGTTCCGGAGTCTACCAGGTCATAGGTCAAGATGTTGGTGTTATAGTGGCTGGACTGAGCACAATAGCTACAATCCTCAGAACATTTGCCAGACCGGGCATTTATAATAGAGCAGAGATCAAATCCCGGCCCGTGGAATTCTCTGCCCAGCTCAGAAGCTGCAGCAATCAAAGGCTCCAGATCTGCCTGCTGTGCCAGCAGGATTGCCTGATCAAAATCAACCTCTCCTCCTTCCCTTATTATTGTTAAACACTTTTTAATCATTTGGGCACCCGGGGAATGGAGTCAGTTTTGAAAGAATCAAACCAGTTTAGACATACATTTTCCAAGCCCTTCCGGAGTATCAAACTGCAGGGCTTTGTATTTGTATCCTTTGGGAGCAATTTTTCTCATCATACCCTTCAAAACAGTCTTTGGTCCAACTTCGATAAAGGTGTCAACTCCCTCATTTATCATGCTGCTGATAATTTCAAACCAACGCACCCGTGAGGCAATCTGCGAGGCCATCATCTTTTTTATTGTATCAGTATCCTGCTCAGGTGAGGCTGAGACGTTAAGGTAGACCGGGTTACCAGGGACCTTAAACTCAACCTCATCCATAAAATCTGCAAAATCAGGAACCGCGTCAGCCACAAGAGGGCTGTGATTAGCGACACTCACTGCAAGGGGAATCACCCTGGCACCATCTGCTGAAGCAACTTTCTCAACAGCATCAAGGCCTGCGATGGAACCTGATATAACAATCTGCAACTCGGTATTATGGTTGGCAGCAGTCACAATTCCTGCATCAGCACACTGCGCTATAATCGCCTCCACCTCATCGATGGTTTCACCTATCACAGCGCGCATACCACCTGGATTTATCTTCCCTTCCCGCTCCATAAGTGCACCACGTTTGATCACCAGACGAATGGTATCTTGAACAGACAGCACCCCTGCGGCACAAAGGGCTGAATATTCTCCCAAGGAATGGCCGGCAAAGCAGGCACTGGCAAGACCGTCTCCCCAGGTTTTTTTAAATCCCTGGTAACAGATAAGGTTGGTTACAGTAATAGCAGGCTGCAGGTGGACAGCACGGGTAAGTTCTTCCATAGGGCCATTACGTATCAGATCTTCCAGAGGAAAATCACATACCGATGCAGCCATTTCCATGATGGCAGCGCAATCACTGTCCGAATCAATAAATTCACGTCCCATGCCTAAAAACTGAGATCCCTGTCCAGGGAAAAGTACTGCTGTCTTCATTTGTATCCTTATTCTTCTTTGTGTTTTTTCTGTCTTTCTTCCAGATAATTTGTCAGCAAAAAAAGTGCCACCCCTAGGGTGATGGCTGAATCTGCAACGTTGAAAGCGGGCCAGTGGCTGGTTGCAACATAAAAATCCAGGAAATCCACCACAGCCCCGACTCGCACCCGATCAATCACATTACCGATTGCGCCTCCCGCAATAAGAGCCAGGGCTGGACCATAAAACCTGTGATCCCGATGTAAACGAAACCATGCTACAACAAGCAGCACCAGAGCAATGGAAGCCAGGATAAGGAAAAAATAGTGCCGCCATGCTGCATCCACTCCAGCCAGAAACCCAAAGGCAGCACCTTTATTGGTAAGGTAGGTTAAATTGAAAAAACCGGGGATGACCTCCAGTGATTCATAGAGTTGAAAGTTGTTTACAACCCAGATTTTAGTTACCTGATCTAGAACAACCACCAGCAGGATCAGGATTATGGAGAAAATCACTTTACCGCCTGCTCCTGACCAGCCATGTCAAGCACGACCTCAAGACATCTCTTGCAAAGCTGCGGATGATCTGCATCAGAACCCACAAAAGAATCACGGGTCCAACAGCGTTCGCATTTCTCACCACTGGCAGCCCGCACGGCCACAGAAATATCGGGAATCTCCTCGCTGGCCACAAAATTCAACTCAGCAAAAGCCCCTCTGTCATCACAACGGGTGAGCTCAGAGATAATACAAACATCCTTCACCTGCTCCCACTCGTTTTGGATAAACTCCGCCCACTCCCCACTCATTTCAACAAGTACCTCGGCTTCCAGCGGATGGCCAATGATCTTTTCACGGCGGGCTGTCTCCAGTGCTTTAGTAATAACCGAACGCACCTGAATGAGTTTTTCCCAGCGCTGTTCCTGGGATGCGTCGCGTCGTTCAGGAGCTGCCCCAGGAAAATCTGTAAAGAAGATACTCTCCCGTAATGATGATTTATCATCTAAGGCCTTAAAGTGCTCCCAGGCCTCAGCAGTGGTGAAAGTCAGAACAGGATTCATGAGCTGCAGCAACCCGCCCAGAATTTCATGGAGTACGGTCTGGGCTGAACGTCGCAAGGGTGAATCGGTACCGGAGCAATAGAGTCTGTCTTTTAAGATGTCGAGATAAAAGGAACTCATGGTGGTACCGCAGAAATAATTGAGTGCCTGGTGAATGGGATGGAACTCATACCGTTCATAGGCTGTGGTGACTTTGTCCCGCAACTCCTCAAAACGCCCCAGTGCCCAGCGATCAATCTCTTCCATATCCCCAAAGGCAACACTATGAATTGCTGGGTCAAAGTCTGTTAAATTGCCAAGCATATAGCGGATTGTGTTACGAATCTTCCGATAACTGTCAGCCACCTGTTTAAGGATCTCATCAGAGACCTTCACATCATCCCGATAATCCTCACTAGACACCCAGAGGCGCAGGATTTCCGCACCAAACTTCTGGATCACCTCACTGGGTGCTACCACATTACCAACGGATTTGGACATTTTCTTCCCCTGTCCGTCCACCACATAACCATGGGTCAGCACACCCTTATACGGTGCTCTCCCCCTAGTACCAACTGAAGTAAGCAGAGAACTCTGGAACCAGCCTCGGTGCTGATCACTTCCCTCAAGATAGAGATCTGCAGGAGCGCGAAGTTCAGGACGTGCTTCAACCACCGCTGCATGGGAACTTCCAGAGTCAAACCAGACATCGAGAATATCTTCTTCTTTCTCAAACTCAGTTCCACCACAGGAGGAACATGCATAGCCATCTTCAAGAAATTCTGAGGGTTCATAACGGAACCAGGCATCGGCACCTTCCTTACGAAACAGCTCATCAATGCGCTCAACCAGTGCCTCGCTTTTCACAACTTCACCGCAGCTCTTACAACTGACAACTGTTATGGGTACGCCCCATGTCCTTTGACGTGACAGACACCAGTCAGGACGATTCTCGACCATGGAATGAATACGTTGCATACCCCATGCCGGAGTCCACTGCACATTCTCAATCTCAGCCAGAGCCTTTTCCTGAAGATCGTTCACCTCCATGGAAATAAACCACTGCGGTGTTGCCCGGTACATAACCGGTTTTTTACAACGCCAGCAGTGAGGGTAGCTGTGCTCTATAATATCTTCATGGAGCAGGACCCCACTTGCAGCCATATCAGCGTTGATGACTTTGTTCACAGCTGGAACCTGCTGCCCCGCGTACGGACCGGCATCTTCCGTATAACGTCCTTCACTGTCAACGGGAGAGAGGATTTCAAGGTCGTAGCGAAGTCCGGTGAGATAATCATCAGCACCATGACCGGGGGCAGTATGCACACAACCGGTACCCGCCTCAAGGGTGACATAGTTGGCGAGCACCATCAGGGAATCCCGATCGAGGAAAGGATGACGGCTTTTCCGGTTTTCAAGCCCGGTAGCAGAAAAAGTAGCTTTAATGGAGTAATCCTTAATGCCCATTTCTGCCATCACCCCATCAACCATTTCTTTTGCCAGAATCAGGATTTCAGAACCGCTCTTTACCGCCGCATATTCGAAATCGGGATGAAACGCCACAGCAAGATTTGCAGGTAGAGTCCAAGGAGTGGTGGTCCAGATCACAACAGAGACATTATCTCCAGCAAGGGCTGGATCAATATCAGACCAGTCCTCCTGAACAGGGAATTTCACATAAATTGAAGGAGAACTGTGGTCATAATATTCCACCTCCGCCTCGGCAAGGGCAGTGGTACAGGTTGAACACCAGTACACCGGTTTTTTGTTACGAATCACAGATCCCGAGAGAAGAAATTTGTTAAACTCGCCAGCAATGGTCGCCTGATAGTCATAATTCATGGTGAGATACGGTTTATCCCAGTCACCATGGACTCCCAGTCGTTTAAACTCAGCCTTCTGAGTTTTTATCCATTTCCCTGCATACTTGCGACATGCCCCCCGTTTGGCTATTTTGGGAATGGTATTTTTCTTTTCACCAAGCTCCTGGTCAACGTTGTGTTCAATGGGGAGACCGTGACAGTCCCAACCGGGAATATAAGGAGCCTGAAATCCTGCCATTCGGCGAGATTTGAGGATAATATCTTTGAGTATCTTATTGAATGCGGTGCCCAGATGGATATGTCCATTAGCATAAGGAGGGCCGTCATGAAGAACATAGAGAGGCTTTCCCTCGCCATGCTCCTGCAGCATTCCGTACAGATCTTCTTTTTCCCAGCGCTTAAGGTACATTGGCTCTTTCTGGTTCAGATTGGCCTTCATCTTAAACTTGGTCTGCGGCAGATTCAGGGTGTCCCTGTAATCCATAGGTCTCTCCTTATATAACACGGTGTTTAGTTTAACGTATCCAATACACAACGATAAAATCGCTAAATTTACCAACTGCAGTTTAAGATGCAAGGAAAAATGGTAAAAACCACAGAGCCCAGCTTTAAATTTGACAACAGTGAACGCCTTAATTAGAGTAGGAATGTTAGATATTTCATTAAATTCATTTTAAATCATCATATTTAGAGCTTACGAATGACAAAAGTAATTGCCATGGCAGGCAAAGGCGGAACCGGAAAAACCACCACTTCCGCCCTGCTTACCAGATATTTACTAAAGAAAAAAGAAACTCCTTTTTTACTTGTTGATGCTGACGCAAATGCCAATCTCAATGAACTTCTCGGTCTTGACGTCGACTTGACCCTAGGCCAGATTCGCAAGGAACTGAAAGGAGAACTCCCCCCCAATGTGACCCGAGATCAATTCATGGAAATGAAAATCCACCAGGCACTTATAGAGGAGAGCGGTTTTGACCTTCTGGTAATGGGACAGCCAGACGGGCCCGGCTGCTACTGCGCCGCCAACCAGTATCTGGCAATGACCATGGATAAACTAGCTGAGAACTACAAATATATCATCGTTGACAACGAAGCCGGTATGGAGCATCTCAGCCGTATGAACATGCGCACCATCGACTATTTGCTGGTCACTTCCGATCCGTCAGCCCGTGGAATACTTACAGCAAAACGAATTTCAGATATCACCGAACCACTTGGCCTTGAGATAAAAAAACAGTATCTTCTGGTAAATCGGGCACCCCAGCCCGTTCCCCCGGCGCTTCAGGACAAAATTGATGCAGCCATTGCCGATTCCGGTATGGAGCTGGGCGGAATTATTCCCTCTAGTGATGTGCTCATCAACCAGGAGCTCAGCGGAGAATCGTATCTTGGCCTGGACGATTCTGCTGACATTATCAAGACAGTCAATGGCATGTTTGATAGAATTCTCTCTTAACCCGCCTGTTATTCATTACTATCCGTGTCTAGTCAAGAATACATAGAAGATCGACCAACACCAGGTAACACCATGATCGAAATGATCAAGGTGAGTCGTACCTACGATCCAAACATAACAGCGCTCTCTGATATTTCTCTATCCATTGCAACCGGAGAGATGTTTTTCCTCATCGGCAGAAGTGGTGCTGGGAAAACAACCCTCCTCAAACTTATCTGCAACATGGAGACCCCGAGTAATGGTCTCATTGAGGTTGCCGGCTACAATATCAACAAACTCAAGGGTAAGGATCTTGCCCACCTGAGACAAAAGATCGGTGTTGCCTATCAGGACTTTAAACTCCTCAGCAACCGTACAGTTGCCGAGAATATTGCCATTGCCATGGAAGTCTCCTACAAAAACCCGCGGACCATCAGGCACCGAGTGCGTGACCTCCTGGATCAGCTGCAACTCGTAGACAAACACGACACACTCACAGGCGAGCTGTCCCGTGGCGAACAACAGCGTGTAGCTCTGGCCAGATCCGTGGCCAACTCTCCACGTCTTATTCTGGTGGATGAGCCAACGGGAAATCTTGACGCATCAACAACCAGACGGGTCATGGAACTTCTTACCAGATCCAATAAAGCTGGTGCAACCATCGTAATTGCCACCCACGATGATTCCATTTACCAGCAAGGCAACCACAGGATCATGGAACTGCGTGATGGCAACATCCATTCCCTCACACGGGGGAGTCTGAAATGAATTTCTGGTTTGCGGTCTTTAGGCAGACGGGGCGTAACCTTCGCCAGACATGGACATCGCAGTTCATGACTTTCCTGACAGTGAGTCTTTCTGTACTCATCTTTGCGTTTTTCTATCTCATCTACACTAACATGCTTGGTGCAGGGGACCGGCTGAGTGATGATCTCCGCCTCATTGTATACCTCGAAGACGAACCTGGCCCACAGATGCAGGAGCAGCTACGTCGTAAAATTCAAAACTTTGACGATGTGGAAGATATCCATTTTATCTCAAAAGAGGAGGCCTACCAGCGCTTTGCCATGCAACTCGGTGAAAATTCCGATGTCCTTCAGGATATGCCCACCAATTTCCTTCCCGCCTCCATTGAGGTGGTGCCCTTAAAGAGTCTGCGCGGCTACAACCAGATCAAACTTTTTTCAGAATACCTCGCGAACCTCCCAGGTACGGAGAAAGTACAGTATGGCCAGGAGTGGGTGGAGCGTTTCTACTATTTTACCAGGTTACTCACCATCGTGGTTTTTCTCAGTGGAACCCTTCTAATCCTCACCGCCACTTTCATGGTTGCCTACACCATCAGGCTCACCATTATGGGGCGGCAAGACGAACTGGAGCTGCTGAAACTTGTCGGAGCAACTAACAGTTATATACGAATGCCCTTTCTTATTGAAGGTATACTCCAGGGATTTATGGGATCCATCATCGGACTTTCAGCACTCTATGGCCTGTTCCAATGGATAACTGCTCATTTTACCGGCCCCGGGCTGTTGTCCCTGTTTCAGTTCTCTTTTTTTCCTCCCGGTGTCATTTTCCTGATTATCATGTCTTCCATCTGTCTCTGCAGTATAGGCAGCTATACTTCCATCAGAAAATTTCTCAGAATCTGATGTTTTGTCCAAGCGCTGTACCTCGACAGTTCAGGACCACAGCTCACGAAAATTTTTCCGTATTGCTCCTCTGCCTTCTGCTCATCTCTCTGATGATGCCGTCAGTCGGCCATGCACAAACGGACAGAAAGGAAGAAAAAAAACGTATTGAGCAGGGTATAAATTCATTCCGGATCAACATTAGCAAACTGCAGGAAGGAATTGACGGACAGCTGTTACAGATAAAGTCCAGCAAAGAAAAACAACGCAGCCTCCTCGACGAACTTGACGCTATCAACAACAGACTTGTAGCCCAGATGGAGAAGCTTCGCCGCCTTGAAGCTCAAATGGTAACACAGGAAGAATTGATTGCTGCCAAAGAACGTGAACTTCAAGAAGCAGAAGTAGCCAAAAGAAATGTCCAGGAACATCTCCAGGTACGGATTAAGGCATATTACAAGATGGGGAAAATCGGCATTGCCAATGTCGCCTTTTCCACAGAAAGTTTACCTCAAATGCTTAAATTCAGGGACTCTTTTGCCAGCTTAATCGAATATGACAAAGGACTCATCAACGTTTATCGCGACACCATAGCAGAACTACAGAGTGCAAAAGAGACTCTCAGTCTTGAAAAAACCGTACTCAATGATTTCATCACTCAGGCCAGAGAAGAGCAGGAAAGAATCAACATCATCAAAAGCGAAAAAGAAACACTTCTCAGTCAGATAGAGACCCAGAAAGAGCTTCACGAGCAGGCCGTAAGAGAGATGAAGAAAGTTGCAGACGACCTTTCCAGTTCACTGGAAGCATTAAAGAGGAAAAACCAACTCTTTGACCAGGGCTTCCTGCTCGACAAAGGAAAACATCCCTCCCCCCTCCGAGGTACAGTCATTGCACGCTTTGGCCAGGAACGAAAAAACCGCCTTGGTGTCAATTGCAAAACGTCCGGAATAACCATCGCCACCACAGGCACCCATCCAGTTCGGGCGATTTTTGAAGGTGAAGTACGCTACGCCTCCTATCTCTACGGATACGGCAATACGGTCATCATTGACCATGGCTTTCAATACTTTTCCATCCTGTCACGTCTTGAAAAACTGCTGGTGCGAGAAGGTGACAAGGTGGCTCAAGGGGATCCGATAGCGTTCACAGGTGACACTGCAACACTCATGGAAGAAGGAATTTATCTGGAAATACGCCACGGCTCCACCCCACTTGACCCACTACAGTGGCTTGACAACAACAACCTCATTCTGCCATAATAGAAACGATTACTGTATTGTATCGTTATCCTGAATCCAAAAAAAGGTGCCCCTAGCAAGTCTCTTCAATAATACTAACGGATACCACGTGAAATTATTAACACTTATCCTTGTTACATTCTCATTATTCATCTGCGGCAACCCATCTCTGCATGCAGCTATCTCACAGGAACAACGCGAAGCCACCTACCAGCAACTGGAAACCTTTGCAAATATTCTCAGCATACTACAGGAAAATTATATAGATGAGATAGATACAGAGAAGAGCATAGAAGGAGCCATCAGCGGAATGCTCCTCTCCCTTGACCCGCATTCTTCCTTCCTCACCGCAGAAGACTTTAACGAACTGCAGGAGGAAACCAGAGGGAATTTTTCTGGAATTGGAATTGAAGTCACCATTCGCGATGGCATCCTTACCGTCATTTCTCCAATTGAAGGGACTCCAGCTGACAAAGCAGGACTCGTTGCCAAAGACCTTATCGTAAAAATCAACGGAGAAGCCACCAAAAACATGCCATCCATGGAAGCAGTGAAACTTCTCCGAGGCCCCAAGGGCACAGATGTTACCATTTCAGTTTATCGTGAAGGCTGGAAAGGGTTGAAGGATTTCACTATCACCCGTGATATTATTTCACTCCACAGCGTAAAGGGTATGTTTCTGGAACCGGGATTTGCCTACGTAAGAATCACCAACTTTCAGGGACAAACCACAAAGGACATCAAAGAACTCTTGCAGAAACTGGAAAAAAAGAAACCGATCAAAGGTCTCATCCTCGATCTCCGTAACAACCCGGGTGGGCTCCTTGATCAGGCGATTTCAGTCTCAGACATCTTCCTGGAAAAAGGACTGGTGGTTTACACTAAGGGCAGAATCCAGGAACAGAATATGACCTTTCAAGCCCATTCCAACAACGGCAAAAATCTCTACCCTCTGGTTATTCTGGTAAATGAAGGATCAGCAAGCGCCTCAGAAATTGTTGCAGGAGCCATTCAGGACCACAAACGCGGCGTGATAGTTGGAACACAGACATTCGGCAAGGGATCAGTGCAGACCATCCTGCCCATGCCAGGTGGATCAGGCCTGCGAATAACAACCGCCCGCTACTTCACCCCCAATGGCAGGTCAATCCAGGCAACTGGCATTATCCCTGATGTGGAAGTACCCTATATTCCATTTGTAAAACAGCAGAAGGAAGAGCGGGTACTACCCAACTTTTTAAGGGAAGCTGACCTCAAAAACCATATTTTAAGCAGTAGCATTGAACCGGAAAAGACGACAGAGCAGGATTCTGAAACAGAGAATGACTCTTCATCAAAAAAAGAGCGAGAAAATATCACAGAACGACTGAAAAAAGACAACCAACTCCGCAGTGCCTTAAACATCCTGAAGAGTCTTAATCTTTACACTGAATACAAGACCGGCTCTGCAATGGACGAAAGAGAGCCGCCTCTACAGGAAAAAGAGTAACCTCCGATGTGTTCAAAGGCCGGGGCTGTCATGCACAGTTTTCCCTGAATCCGTAACGGGTTCAGGAGTTTTCTCATAACATGTTGAAATAAAAATATATAATTCACGATCAGGGCTGGTTGAGAAACCAGGCGGCACCACATCCAACGCTCACGGATTCTAATTACTCTCAGAATCCCAACTCTTTTAAAAAGCGTTCATCTTTTGACCAGTTCTTTCTAATTTTTACCCAGAGCTTCAACAGTACCTTCTGACCCAGCAGTTTCTCCGTGTCCCTGCGTGCCGCGATGCCTATACTCTTAAGTTTTTTTCCTCCTTTCCCTATCACTATTCCCTTCTGAGAGCTCCTCTCCAGAATGATGGTCGCATGGATGGTAGTCATCTTCTTTTGTTCATCATCTTTGAAAGATTCGATGATCACAGCTGAAGAATATGGAATTTCCTGCCCTGTGAGCAAAAACACCTTTTCTCTCACAATTTCAGCCACCAGGAAACGTTCAGTGGCATCTGTCGGAATATCTTCAGGAAAATAACGTGGCCCCATGGGCAAAAGTTCTAGTAATTCTTCAACCACAATATCGGTGCCTTCTCCGGTGAGGGCAGACAAAGGCATCACACTGTGAAACGGATAGAGTTCTGAGTAATGCTGTATCATTGGGAGTAACCGCTCTTTGTTAAGCAGATCCACCTTGTTCAAGATGAGAATAACCGGAACCTCAACACCATCCATCTGCTCTATCATCTCTTTATTCTTCTCTTCTACCACCTTTTCAGGAAGGGGTAGAGATACATCTATCATATACAGGATGACATCAACTTCCTTGAGACTCTCCATGGCAATTCGCACCATTTCTCGATTCAGTGGTTGTCTAGCCTTATGCAGCCCTGGGGTATCAAGAAATACTATCTGATAGTTATCACCATTTACCACCCCGAGAATCCGATTTCTGGTGGTCTGCGGCTTATGGCTGACAATGGAAATCTTCTGGCCAAGAAACTGGTTCATCAGTGTTGATTTACCGGCATTTGGAGGACCAACAATGGCCACCATTCCGGATCGGATGCTTTCACCAAGAAAATCGTTTATATCTATCAATCTCTCAATCCTTTTTTATGAAAAAAATCACTAGTGTCCCAACGTTTAATCAAATAATTTCAACTGGATAACGTTAGGCGGTTTCTCGTTTTTGTAAGCTGATCCAGTAACATACTGAACTAATGGAGTTTTTTTTAATACTGTGATACTCAA
>Ga0256840_1000897_pt1 | contig 29474 bp, 46 predicted proteins | sample 355202metaG_FD_185969 | JGI IMG/M metagenome (GOLD analysis project Ga0256840, IMG submission 185969) | Hydrothermal vent microbial communities from Mid Atlantic Ridge, Atlantic Ocean - 355-202 | ecosystem: Environmental > Aquatic > Marine > Hydrothermal vents | place: Atlantic Ocean: Mid... | reverse complement strand
TTCCCTCTACACCCCTAAAAACAAAAAGTACATAAAAAATAATTAATAAAAAACTATTAAACCCAATAAAACAAAAGGATTGGAGGTTTTTTAAAGTAAACACCATTAAAAAACAAAAAGTACATTCACTACTATTTACCGCTATTTTACCGCTATTTTTAAAAGGCATTATTACCATTTTAAACCACTAACCGTTATTAGTAGTACAAATATACCCCAAAAGCACTATCTACGCCTAAAAAGGGCTTTTTTTTATGTCAATTAATTAATAATTAAAGAGTATTTAAACGTTAAAAAGGCACAATTTGATTTTGCTGTTTTTTTTAATTGGGCGTATTATTGGGCGTACAAATGGGCGTACAAAAACAGTTTTAAAAAGTAGTATTTAAACATGCTTATTATCTTTTTTGCTCTACAAAACAGTAAATTACGGTTATTTATAGGGATAAAATACTACTATTATATAGATTTACATAGGGGTGTAATACTATATTTTAAACGTTTATTTAGTAGATAAGTATTTATAAAATAGGTATTTATACTAATTTTTTATAAATTAAAGTGTGTATTGCGGTGTACACTTCATTTTGTATTATTCTAGGCGTATTACTCCAGTGACAAGTGCAATGTTTATTATTTCATCTTCTGGGATATCAAAAGGATCATAACTCGGATTATCTGATACCGCTAATAAATGATTTTCTTTTGTGCTTTTTTTTAAACGTTTTATTAATGTGCCTTGAATTGTACTTGAAATAACATGGACTTTATTCCATTGAATAAAATTACTATCAGTTATCATTTTACATGCAACTACATCACCACTATTATACTTTGGATACATTGACGACCCTTTTATACGTATCATAAAATCTACATTGGTAAATTCTGGTACAACATAGTGGTCCTGAATATCACTTTCCTTAATACTTACTTCTCCGCCACCTAATCCCGCAAATGCCTCTGTCGGTATTAAAGGTATTGAGTTTGTTTTTTTTAATACTTGATAAATCTCGCTAGGTTCATTAACAATATTAGTTTTATCAATATTTTTTAGCATTGGCTCTTTTCCTGTTAAAAGCCAATTTGCGTTAATAAATTCACATTTTTTGAATATTAGTTCAATGTCAAAAGTGTTTCTTTTATGCCACATTGATAAGGTGGTAGGTTTTATACCTAAAAATTCCGCAAAAACCTTATTAGTATTGATGTTTAAGTGGTTTTTTATTTTGTCTAAAATTATTGTCTTTTCCATATTTATATAAATTTAATTCAAAAAAAGTGAATTATATTTTTGATAATTCAAATATTGTTAATATATTTGTCCTCTAATTAAGGACAAATAAATGACACAAAACAAAACTACAAAAAAAGTAAGAAGTAGAACTACTTACAATCAAACCATTTTAAAAGCACTTGCAGATCGTTATGATTATTCTATAAATTATATAGTTAAATCATTACGTGGTGACCGTGTTGGTATAATGCCAGACGTACTTATGAAAGAGTATAAGGAAATGGACGATGCGGCAAATGAAGCAATTAAAAAGAAGGCATCACAGTTAACCAAAAACTAAAACAATGTTTGAATCCTACAATAATATAATGTGCGTACAAGGTGGTTGGCTTTATAATGAAGGCAATATACTAAGTAAGTATAATTACGATGCGTTAAAAAAGCGAGGCTTTATAAATGTAATTCGTAGAGGCTGTAAAGGAACACCAGCACTAGTAGAATTCGACACTATGAAAATGTGGATCAAAGAACGCATACTAGAAATGTATGGCAATCCGCACAAACTTGTAAAACAAAATTTATTCGTTGATAAAATCTTGCCAGATGCACAAGCATCTAATTTTTATAGAGATTACTTATTATCTGATGGTAGAAACTTACCTTCTAAAATTCAAAGAGAGTATATAGCTAATGTACAAGTTTTAAATACCATACAATCTATATTAAACACCATTCAATCTAAACGTAAATCACTTGGCGGTTCTACCAAAGGAATTTGGGGTAATATTAACAAAGCTGTTAATAATTTAGATACTAATAGATATCCGCACACATTACCGACTAACGAACGTAGACTAAAACAAAAATACAATTCTTATCTAAAAAACGGCTTAACAGATCTAATACATAAAGGCTACTCAAATGACAATTCCCGTAAAGTAACAATACAAATTGAAAGTTTAATAATTAGCCTTTACTGCTTACCAAATAAGCCTTATTCAAGTAGTGTACACGATATGTATTTGCAATTTTTAGGCGGCGAAATTGAAGTATTTGATATTAAAACAGGTGAATTATTTAATCGTGAAGAATTTTATACTAACGGTTCTCCTGTTACAATTAGTGAAGCAACAGTTTGGAATTATGTTAAAGATCCACGAAATGAATTAATTATTAAAAAATCACGGAATGGCGCTTACGACTTTAACCATAAAGTTAGACCACATGTACATAGAACTGCACCAAACTACTCAATGAGTAAAATCACTTTAGATGATAGAGATATAATGCACACAAGGCTACATGATGGTTCTAAAGTAATGGCATATTATGCTTTTGATGTAATGAGCACTGCAATGATTGGCATATCTCACTCAAAAACTAAAGATCATAAATTATACATTGATTGCATTCGTAATATGTTCCGATTTACAACTAGCTTAGATTTAGGCGTACCAATGGAAATGGAAGTAGAACATCATTTAGTTAAGGACTTTAAAGATGGACTAATGAAAGCAGGTAATATATTTCCATTTGTAAGATGGTGTAATCCTTCAAACTCTCAAGAAAAAAGAGCTGAACGTTTTATTCAAACTAAAAAATATGGTGTTGAAAAAAACAACAATCAAAATGTTGGTCGTCACTATTCTAAATTAGATTCTAACAGAATTACAAGACAGAAAATATTTGATGCTCAAAATGATAATTACAAGTTTGCAAAGTCAGATTATGACACTATCGTTGCTAATGAATTACAGGAGCAAAATGATTATAATAATCAATTGCATCCAAACCAAAAAAAGTATAAAGGTATGACTAGAATGGATGTATTTATACACCATGTTAATCCTAATTTACCAAAATTCAACAAATCACAATTAGCAAAATATATCGGTAATCACACAGAAACTTCTATCCGTAGAAGTCAATATGTAACAGTTCAATATGGAAAGTATGAATTACCAAGTCCAGAACTTTTAAACCGATTAGCACCTAATAATTTTAACGTTGATGCTTACTATTTACCATCAGAAGATAATCAAGTTACTGAAGTATTTATTTACCAAAATAACGAATTTATATGTGAGTGTAAACCTGTATCAAGATTTAATGAAGCAACAGCCGAACAAACAGATGTAGATTCAAAAGGCTACACAAATGCTACAAAATACATCAGCACTTTTGATAAAATGGTAAAAGATGATACCACTACTACTTTGCAAAAAGTATCAATAATGAAAAAAAATAACACAATTATAGATGTAACTCCAGAAGTAATACCAACAATTGAACCTAGCGATGCTTTTGAATTTAAAGAACCTGACACAGAATATCAAATAAATAGAGCAATAAACGCTATATAATTAATCACTAAAACACCAAATTATGATTACAACAGACTTAAAAAAAAGGATTTTAAACGAACTATTAGCTAATCGAAACAACTATACCAGTGATTCCAAACATGCTAGAGTATTAGGTATTAATTCCGCTCAATATTCACGTATAAAGAAAGGCGAATTAGACAAGGTGATAAGCGATTCCAATTGGGTTTCATTGGCACGAATTTTAAGTGTGAAATTAAATGACACTAGATCTTGGACCACAGTTAAAACGGAAACGTTTTTATTTATAACAACTCAACTATATGCTTGTCAAACTAGATCGCTCTCGGCAATACTTTGCGATATCGCAGGAATTGGCAAAACACATACAGCTAAATACTATGTAAAACAGCATAAAAATGCGGTTTACATTGATTGCTCTCAAGTAAAATCAAAACAAAAACTAATAAGAAAAATAGCAAGAGAATTTGGCGTAGGTCATACAGGCAGATATGCCGATGTGTATGAAGATTTGGTGTTTTACATACGCACAATTACTACGCCACTTGTTATTTTAGATGAAGCAGGTGACTTAGATTATTCCGCATTTTTAGAATTAAAAGCACTTTGGAACGCTACGGAATACGCTTGTGCTTGGTATATGATGGGAGCAGATGGACTAAAACAAAAAATTCAGAGACAAAAGGACCTTAAAAAAGTTGGTTATACCGAAATATTTGACCGCTACGGAAATAATTACAACAAAATAACACCAGACGGTAATGATGCACTAACTGAATTTAACCAACAGCAAGTAGCATTGGTAGCACAGGCGAATAAATCAAATGTATCAGCTGTAAAGATGTATGCTAAGACAAAAGGATCACTACGAAAAGTAAGAACAGAAATTGAAAAACAACAATTAGTAGCCTAATTATGAAAAGAGCAGTATCAGTACATCAGTTGTTAAAAAAGAAGTTTGAAATAATGCCATTCACAGGTGTTTGGTTTGATACGTTTGGAAAGCCAGAACTATCAGGCAGTTGGATTTTTTGGGGAAATTCAGGTAATGGGAAAACACGATTTGTTTTACAGCTAGCCAAATATTTGTCTCAGTTCGGAAAAGTGGTTTATAACACATTAGAAGAAGGGGCTCGATTAAGTATGCAAAAAGCAGTTAGAGAAACTAATATGCTTGAAGTAGCAAAAGTATTTCAGATTTTAAATAAGGAGAATATGGACGATTTAAGAGAGCGATTAAGTAAGCAAAAAAGCCCTAGAATTATAATAATAGATAGTATTCAATACACAGAATTAAACAAAAAAACCTATAAAAAACTAATATCTGATTTTCCAAAAAAGCTATTCATTTTTATTAGCCATGCTGAAGGAAAACATCCCGATGGACGTTTAGCAAAATCGGTAAGATATGATGCCGATATAAAAGGATTTATTGAAGGATACAAATTAACAGCAACGAGCCGTTTAGGTGGCGGAAAGGAATACATCATTTGGCAAAAAGGAGCCGATGAATATTGGGGCAATATTAATTAAAACAAACAAACCATGAAACAATTTATACACCATGTCCTTAACAAAACGCCAACAGAATATGAAGTTTTCAAATTCGATATTTATTTATTTTGGTGTGAATTCAATTCAGTAAGTCAAAAAGATTTACAGCAATTAATAGCCAGCCAAATATTATATGACTGGTATATAAAACAACTTAATTTATTAGAAAATGAGTTTATAAACAAAGTAAGTAATGCAACAACACTAAACAACACGGTTCCTTACCTTAATGGTGTTTATATAGGAACAGTTGGTAAAATATCAAATATTTATCCAAAAAAACTACTAATAGAGATAAGAAAAACCGCCAGAAAAGAAAGGTTTGAAAACGGATTTACTTTAGAGCATTATGCAGGCAAGCCACTAAATCTAAATTAATGTATAAAGAAAAATTAACGCATGAAGATAAGCTAAATGCAATAGCTTATTCAAGAGTTTGCAATACTGGTTATGATTTAACAACTCTCGAAATAATATTAGTACACCAAAATATGCAAAAGGGATCTAAATTATCAAAAAACATACAAGATAAATTAGAAAAATTAGAACTAATAATAAAAGTTGAAAACTGGACTAGACCAATAACAAGATTAACTAGTGAACTTAAAACACAAACATTAAATACAACCACAGGAAACTGGCAAATACTAAAAAAATGAACAACGAAATTAAAAACATAGACACCGATTTTGAGGTAGTTAGTCCAAACCAAAAAGAAATAGATACTACGAAGCATTGGCTAAAAGAAAAAAGGGAATACTTAGAATGTATATCAAAACAACACCCATCATATAAAATTACACTAAACGAAATAAATCAATTAAAACTAAGATTAAAACAAATTAAAACAAAATAATATTATGGCAAAAGAAACCAAAACATTAGATATAAAAAGTTTAAGCGATAGCGAATTAAAATTAGAACTTAAAAAAAGAAAATCAGCAAAAAGTGATGAACGAAAAGCTTACAAAAGTTTAGTACAAGAGGAGCTACCAAACAGTATCGAAATATTGAAATTTGTCAGTCAAAAATTAGCACAGGCAAAAACTGAAGTGTTTGAAAAATTGGCAATATTAGTGGATTTAAAAACTAAAGTTTATGGTGTTAAATCGAGTCAACAGTCGCACACCTTTAGTTTAAATAATGGAGATACTGTCACAATGGGGTATCGTGTAACTGATAATTACGATGATACTATTGGCGAAGGTATCGCCAAAGTAACCCAGTTTATTAATTCATTAGCAAAAGATGAAGCAACTTCAAAATTAGTTAAAACCATCAACCAATTGCTAAAGAAAGATGCAAAAGACAATCTAAAACCAAGTAGAGTTATTGAGTTATACAAACTTACAGAGGATTTTAACAGTGATTTGTTTACAGATGGTGTTGATATACTAATGAAAGCCTACAAACCTATTAAATCGGTTTATTTTATTGATGCAACCGTTATTGGAAAGTCTGGAGCAAAAGAAAACGTGCCACTATCAATAAGTAGTGTCTCATTTACTAAAGAAATAGAAATTAAATTTTAATTACTTCCCTTGAAAGTGGGTGTTTTACTGTATTATTTTACGCCCACTTTCTTAATAAAAAAATAACTCAATGAACATAACAAACCAACAAATTAAAATAATTCATACGCTTTTGCCAGAGGTGTATAAAAAAGACAAAGACCAAAAAAAAGAACTTGTCTATCAGTTTACTGAAGAGTATGCTAAAACAAGTATTAAAGATCTAACATTTTATCAAGCAAATATAATGATTATACGCTTTGGCGGCAAGGCAGTAAATTATGAACATTGGGGTTTGTTTGACGTTAAAAACGGCTCACACATGAAAGTGTTAAGCCTTTTACAAGAAATAGGCTGGACAACCTATAATGAGACTCAAAAACGTAACGTGGCAGATATATATAAATTAAGCCAATTTTTAAAATCTAATAAATCACCAGTTAATTTGCCGCTAAAAAAAATGACTGCATTACAAATATCACGTAAACTAATACCTGCACTAGAGGGTATATCAAAATCAACTTATTAATATGGAATAATTTAATAGTAAAAATCAGCTCTGAATAACATTATAAACCAAAAAAAATGACAGATACACAAATTTACTTTTATAGCTCTAGTAATATTTGCTCTTTATATAGGAAAATAGTACAGCAATTTAAACAAATTAAAACAATAATTAAACAACATTTAAATTATGGATAACGAAATATATTTGACCGCCTTCGGAAAAGAGGTCCTAAAAGAATTGGAAGGCAGTTTAGCAACAGTATAAATTAGTAACTAAAACAAAAAAACTAAACACATTTAAAACAAACAAAATGAAAAAAATAACATTAAAAGAAGCGCAGGAAATCGTAAACGGAACAGGAGTAATACTATTTACTTCAGAAACTTGTAGCGTTTGTAAAAACGTAAAAGAAACCCTTAAAAATCAAACTAAATTGGCTTTTTATGAATGCCTACCAGATGAATTAATTGTAAAACATGTTGGTCTGCAAACTATACCAATTGCTATTAAGTTTGTTGATGGTAAACAAGTAGAACAGTTAAGAGGTATCAACGGTTTAAGTGCTTATATGCGTCTAACTGATGATTAAAACTAAAACAAATAAAAAGCAGTTGTGTTCGCACAAAAACCAACGGATTAAAGTAATAGCAACCGTTGTAACATGCGAAACAACTGTTATTGTTTGTACCGAGTGTAAACAAGAATTAACCAAACCTAAAACCGATTGTTAAGATGAATATAGACGATTTAGTCATAGTAAAAAGAACCACTAAAAACAACCGACATAAGCCAATTTTAACGCTACAACTAAACGGTAACCGCTTTATATTTAACTACAAAGTAGTTGATAAAATAGGGTTAAAAAGCAACGAAGGTGTAATGTTTGGCTTTAACTTCAAAGAAAAAACCGCCTACATTTTAAAAGATGATGAAGATGATGCCTTTATATTAAAACAAAAAGGCAAAGAGGACAGAAGATTACGTTTTGCATCTAAAGCATTAGCAGAATACTTTGTAAACTGTTTTAAACTTAAAGCGGATGACAAAGGCATCTACCAATTTGATATTAAAGAAAAAAACAAAAAAGGTGGCTACCAAATTAGCCTTGCAAAAAAATAAAGGAAATAAGATGAGTGCAAAAGAATTTCTATTAAAATTAGGGTTAAATGATATTGTAATAATTGGAGGAAAAGTAAACGAAATTACTTTAGAAAGGTTACTTGAAGAATTTCTCGCCAAAAAATTAGAGTGTATGTTATTAGGCAGTGTAAAATTATTTTGCTTTGAATGCGAAATAGAAACGCCAATAAAAGATATAAAAGGAGATAAATATTGCGCTAATTGTGGACTTAAACATTAAACAATAATGACAAACCACTACAACATACACTTATCAAAAACAAAAACAGATATAAAAGTTACCTACCGAGATAACAAATTTAGAAAGTTAGAACACCTACGTGGAAAGTTTGACCAAACAATGCTTAATGCCATTGGTAGAATAATACCAGTGAACGAAACCAATTTTAAAGCCTTTAAAACAGAATTTGAAAGCCAAGTAATTTACACAGCAGAGCAAACTAAACCAAAAACCATTTACAGCCAATTTTTAAGCGAGTGGTACGCTTTTTATAACAAGTTTGTAGGCTTTACACCAAAATTTGACGGCACAGATGGTAGAGCCTTAAAAATGATAATCAACTACCTAAAAAAACTCGGTGGCTCAGAACAGGAAGCATTGGTTTTATGGCAACTCATATTGAGCAAATGGAACACATTAAGCGATTTTCACCAAAAAAACACCGATTTAAAATATATAAACTCACAATTAAACAAAATAGTTTATGCAGTTAAGCACCAAAGTAAAACCAACGCTCAAGGCACTAACGGAAGTGTCGAACTATAAAAACAGAGACGTAATAAAACATTACGGCAATATGGAAATGTCTGTAGCATTAAGCGCAAAAACAAAAGGCATAGGTCAATTGGCAAAGCAAGATGAAGAGGCAACCATACGCTGCATATCAAACCTATTTAGAGGCACATCTCTATATTTTGGCAAAGAAATAAACGAACAACAATCTGAAATTATTGCCGAAGAATTATTAGTAAAATACGAATATCGCTCTTTAAAATTAGAAGACATCTTGGCAATTTGTGTAGAACTAAAAGAAAGCGAAATATATAACCTAACACCTGCAAGAGTAATGCGACAAATTGCAGTTTATACCGAGCGTAGAGAGAAAATGGCAATAAAGTTAAGCCAACAAAAAAGCCAAGATGCAAAATCTAATTTAGGCGAAAGTAATATTGATGAAAGAGTAAAAAAAAGCATTAGACATATAGAAAGAAGTAATGAAATAGTGGTTAAACAGCGTTTAACTGCTCGTAAATTTAATTAATAAACGTAAAACGATAAAATAATGAATGAAATAGAATACAAACTTGAACAGTTAAGAACAGAGCCAATATTATTGCCGCCACACTTTATTAACTCAAAACAGTTTTTAGATAGCGCAAGCCCTTTTTATGATGGTTTACGAACATCTTTAGAGACTTATATAGCGACACGAATTAAAGGCGAAAAAGACTTTATTTTTTATCCACAAAGACAAAGTTTTATAGATTACATTTTACGTAGAAATCCAAAACCTTATAAAATAAAAATAATAGCAAAAGATATGCTTAAAAATCCACCATCTACAGAACACTCAGTAATTAAAATCTATGAAATTAACGAAATACCAACAAAAAGATGATACTACCATTCAGTACAATAATTAATAAAAAGCCTTCTTACTTCGTTGAAAAAATATGGAAAGCATTAAGCCATCACGAAATTACTCAAGAACTTGCAGACGCTACTTTTGAAAACTATTTTAATTGGAATGTTTACGGAAAAGTACAACCAAAATTACACACCATTAGACAGGACGCAAAAAACAGATGGAAAGTTGGCACAAAAATTCACTTTTATATTAACTGCAGACAAAAAAATATGTTTCAGTTTGCACCAGTATTAAAAGTTAAGGCAATACAAGATGTATTTATGACTTATGCATATAATGATTTAATACAAATATCCATTGATGGTAAAGAATTATTTGGTTATGATGAAAGGTTGAAATTTGCAATTAATGATGGATTTGATACTTGGGAGGACTTTTTTAACTACTTCTATCCTGTAATAATAAACAATCAAAAAAAACAATTTACAGGTAAACTAATACATTGGACAAATAAAATATATTAATAAAAATTTAAAACGTCATGAATAAAAAAATAGAAATATTATTACAAGAATTAATTACTCACGTAGAGCTAATAGAAAGCTTAGATCTATCTGATGAAGAAAAAGAAAAAGGACAGCAAGAACATAAGGCTACGTGCCTTAAAGAAATATTAAAATTAATATAGGCTACTTTTTATTCATGTAACATCCTTTAACCCAAATATTAAATATTTTTAATACCTTTACAAAAAAAATAAAACCACCATGAAAAAAACACTATTATTATTATTACTACTTGCATTATCCACATCAATTTTTAGTCAACAGGAATATATTAAAAAGGCAAAAGATTATTCACAACGCCGCTTATATTCATATTGTGTTAAAGAGGCAGATAAAGCAATTGAATCCGACAGTACAAACTCTAAATATTATTGGATCAGATCTAAATGTTTGATTTATGAGAAACAATATGACAAGGCAATTGCCGATGTTAATAAAGTAATAAGCTTAGAAAATCCTACTAGTGCAATGTATAAACGGAAAGGTAGCGCTCATTTTTATAAAGCGGAACACTTAACAGATTTAGCTAGATATTACAAACCAAAAAAGAGCGAAGATGATTTTAGCGATAAAAAAGAGGATAATACCAAAGCCAATTTTTTAAAAACGGCAAAAGATAATTATAAAAGTGCTTTACTTAATTATGAAAAAGCAATACAAATTAGTCCAGATTTAGAAATAGAATTAAAAAATATAATTGCTAAGGCTAAGAATAAATTAAACTAAAAAATTCATCTTGCACAATAAAAAAAGAGGTTTTACATTTGTACAACTTCTTTTTTTATGGCTAGCAGCAAACCACTTATCGAAAAAAAATATAGTGATATACGTAAATCGTATAGCAAATGGCTAGATAAAAAGTATAATAATATTCAAATTTACACAGATGATTACATCTATTTAAAGCTTTCGGAACAATTTTATTTAGCACCGAGAACAATTGAAAACATAGTGTATTACCGTGTTAAATTAGTAGACAAGTCACAATTAAAAATGTTTTAAGATATAATAAAATCATTATTTATCTCTGTAATGTTTGGATCTGATCCTGGAGTAATTGTTAAATCACCAGGAACAACACTAACATAATTTTTTGACGCCGTTTCATCTATTATTTTACAATTAAAACTTACTTTGTATAGGTTACCTGCACTACCAGTATCAACAGGTGCAAAACCAATACGTGTCATTTCGCTATAATTATCGCCAGTAGTTCCGTGAAAAAGTTGATGTAATTTGGTGGTAACTTCTAAAAAACTCAAAGCACTTTCTTTATTAAAAGCTTCATAATTAGTATCTAAAAAAGTTTCAAAATAATAGTACATGTCAATTTGCATATTTGCTTCTTGAACCAAACCCGCTAAATTCTCAGCACTTAACATTCTAAAACTAAAAAAGACTGCAGGTGTAGGGAATGGATGCTCCTCCACTAAAAAACCAATTTGGTTGTGCCAAAGGTCTAACCACTCTATTTCAGTAATATTATCTTTTACTTTTTCTGCTAGTTCATTATATAGGTGCTGCCACCCTGTAAATTGTGCCATTTTAAATAGGTTTTAAATTGTGTTTTTTAGCTGTTTAAATCGTGAATTAATAAGCTCCTTTAGTTCCTCGTCTAAATAATTAATAAAGCTTTGACTTTCGCCTATAAATTGTCTTTTTGGCATAACAAAGCTCATGCTTTCCTTTTTGCTAAGTGCCATCCACTTCCAACGTTCCACGCCAGTAGCTTTAAACATAAACCAAAAGTACTTTCGTGATTTTGCCGTAATTGGTATGGTAACGGTTCCACCATTATTATGTATTTCGGCATACTCAGCATCAGATCCAAAAACGATTTGCTCATTACTGCTATTAAAAACTTGGATTGAATTTTTTAAATAGCCTGTTTTACTCAATATTTTATAGTTAATAGTGTCTGTTCTTTTTTGCCATTTTTCAAAACCACCATCTGTCCAGCCTTCATTATCAAATGAACTTTTAAAAAAATCAACACCTTCCTTTTCGGCAACAATACGAATATCTGCAATGAGCTGTTTGCCCATTTTTAAAAAGTCTGGTGTTTTATTTATTTTTGACATTTAATTATTTTTTGTAACTTTGCATAACGCTTCTTGAGAAATCTCGAACCACGTTAATGAGCAAAGGATTTATTCTTTGCTCTTTTTTATTTCTGATCGTTTTAAGTGTGTCACTTTTTTTCTATCTTTAGATACAAAAATAATTTCCTTTATTGTTGGGTAGCTGCTTTTATTTTTAAAGCTACCTGCTAGTTGATTAATTATTTTTTGCTGTGTAATTATGCTATGATTCAAATCAATTACAAGTATTTCAACTTTTTGATTTCTAGCCTTAGTTAATAAGCTTCTAAAGTTTTTTCCGATTGGCGTTTTTCTATCGGAAACTTTACCTTTAATTAAATATTCAGGATTTTTAACTTTATCAATTAAGACATGTGGTGTAAGTTTTACGTCAAATTTAAGTGTATGAACAATAGTTTTTGCGACCTCATAATTCGCAACTAACTCACGTGTACTATTATCTGCAAAAGCACTAACATGTAGGTTTGAGCCATTTTTTGCCTTATAGATTAGTTTGTATTGTGGGTATTTTTCTTTCCAATTTTCTAGTGTTTTACTAACCTCTCTTTGATCACTTTTTGGAATAGAAAAATAAGGGTGATTCTCCTGGTTAAATATCTGTTTTGTTTTACCCACATTTTGCGAAAAACGTTTGTCAATTTTAATCTTAATATCACTTTTGGTAATATTACTTTTAGTACTAGTAACAGAGCACCTGCATCGCCACCCGTTTGGTGGGTAATGGATATCCCAAAAAGGGTCATCAATACTTTTTATAATTCCATTAAGGGCGGCATGTTCATCACGCACTCTATCATCGCCAATGGTTTTGTATTTTAAATTTGGGTATAAATGTTTTTGGTTCTCAAAAGTTTGCCATTCTCTGGCTCTTTGTGCTGATGCCTTGGCGGTTTGGTATTCTGCCTGCAGGTAATTACGATTGTAATTTTTGTGTATTTCAAACATCTTCTTTTTGAACTCGTTAAAAGTTCTAATTTTACCATTAGCATCCACAAGCTGCTTATTCATATCCATAAGTTGCCCATAACATTTAGCGCCACTAAATAAATATAAATTAGATTTTAATTGTTGTACTGTTTTAGAATTTACAGAGTCGAACTTTACCCAATCATTACCATAGCCTATTGCTGCGCCTTTTTCTAAATTATTATAAGTTTCTGTAACAATAAATGAATTTAAGTGGCTTGGTTTAATAGTTCCTTTAAACAAACCTTTGGCAATCTTATTTATTGTGGCAGTCCAGTGGCTTAAATCAACGGCTAATACTTCGCTATGACTGTGGCTATGCCCACAACTAGGCGCATTTACATTTTCGTAATAGCTAGCTATAGATATTGCCTTAACTATTGGCTTTTTTTTTTAGGGGCATTTTCCTTAACAATTGGCTCTGATATTATTTTAGAAAACCCAATAATTGGCATTCCAGATTTTTCGGCTAACAGCTTGTAATCTAATTCAAACCCTGCACCACTTAATGCTACGGCTTTGTCAATAAAAGTATCGGTGGCCATTTGTTCACTTTCGTCCCAATCAAAAGTAATACCTTGTAGGGGCGAATAAAAGCTACTAATTTCCAATAATTTAGGAATTAAAACTTTATTGATAATATATTGCGCAAATAATTTATCGCTTTCATGCCTGTCATTGGCTACTTTCTCATGCACTTCGGCTTGGCTTCTAGAGCTACCATCTTCTGTGGTCATTGTTTGCCCTAGAACTCTTTTAGAAATAGAGTTATCTAAATATTTTAAAAATTCTAAAAATACTTTATAAGAATCTGTGTTAGGCGTATCTGATATTACAATCTGTTCCTTACCTTGTAATACTGCTACTTGATTACTAATGGAGCTCATTAACATATCAAATAATTCTTCTTGTCTATCAGTAGTCATGTTATCCGTAATAGCGTATCTCATTGCTATACCGTATTTTTCAATCCAATCAAGCCAAGCGCCCATACTCATTTTTTTTGCTAAAATAAGCGGTGCTAAATCACTCAACATTCCAAGATCGGTATCTTTACCTATTTGAATGTAAAACCGTGATAAATTACCCTCTTTATAGTTCCACCCTTTATCATCGCCTGCGTTTTGTATAATTATGCCTTTATTCGGTTTAGTGTGTTCTAACGGTATTAGAGTAACATCGGTTAATTCTAAATTATCATCTAAATCAAAAAGTTCTAATACTTTTACACCAGTAAATTTAGATAATAAAGCTTGTTTTAAAAATTCCTCAAACCACGGTCTTTCAAATAATTTTTTTAATTCTGGCACATCATCGCCATTTTCGGTAACTAAAACGAATTTAGAACGTAGTACACGCATTACTCTACTCTCAATAACGGACATTGTATGCCCATCTAACAGTAAATTCTGGTATAATTCCGCCAACAATATAAAATCAGGATTTTCACCATCAGTAGCAAGAGCTATAGCATCTTTCCAATCTTTTAAGTTTTTAGCCTGAAACAAAACAGAGCTTCGTTTTATTTCGCCAGATAACGTTTTACCTTTTTTAGTACTTCGCAAAGCAGCTTCTACTCTTACTCTATTATCTGGAACAAGTGACAGGAGTTTATCTGTTATTTTTTGCTTAAATGATTTTGCCATATTTATATATAAAAATCTTTGTTTGTGTTATTACCATATCGTATTCCAAAACTACTTCCACTTTCATTTGTTAGTTTTGGTAATCCCTCTGGAGTTTCTTTACCTGACTTAATACTCTCTAAAATTTTCATTGCATTTTCCCAATCTTTTACATAATCGGTAGGCACTTTTCGTGCAGCATTTCTGCGAATAAAATCATAAACAACTAGAGTAACTAGTAATTTTATAATTAAGTAGTGTCTATTCTCTTCTGTGGCTGTAAAAATAGTTTCAGTATCATATCTACCAGATAATTTAGAACTAATTAAGGCAATGTTTTGTTTTTCGATACCTTCTAAAGCTTCAGATGTATTATTATCGTTAGATTTATTAATGTATGCATCAAACACTCGCGTATTTAGATCTGTATTTGTTAAAAATTGAAATGCCATATTTTAAAATCTTTGTTTGCGTTTGTATTTACCAACTTTTGGCTTGGTTGCTCCTCTTGTTTTAGGAATATATTTACTCAGAATTGTAATACATTGGTGGTCTGCATCTGGCGCATCATCCTTTTCAGATGATCCTGGTCCAAAACCATAATATTGACCAAGAGCTGTTTGGTGATCCACGTTGCTTTTTAAATCATCATTAAACCAAATTCTACTGTTTTGCCAATAAGATTGAAGTGATAGAATTCTATCATATTTTTTAGATTTTGGCAGGTCAATTTGTGAAAGTAAAAGATTAACACCGCTTTCTTCTTCAGCTTCAGTTATTGTACGTTCAACTTCGTCATTCCAAAACTGGCTCTCATATTGCCAATGAATTGTAACGGTTTTTGGTAATTGTTTTTGAATATGGCACATAAAATCTACAGCGGATCTCATCTTTGTTTGTTTAACAAATCCATTTATATAATAAAAATAGCCATCTTTTAGTCCCCAAATACGTACTGCATTATAATCTGCTGTTGGAGTGCCTGCATAAGCAATATCCCAATGTCCATAGATTATTTTAAAATGATTTAGGCTTGGCAATTTTTTATATTGCACCTGATTTGGCAAAAAGATTGTGCCTTTAACTATTACAATATGACAATATTCGGCATGTGCCGATGCCGTTCCCATTTTCTTTTCTTTTTTCTTAAAATAGTCCTTTTTATACTTTCCTTTCCAAGCGGGTTCATAGGTAACGGTATTATAGGCAATCACTTCGTGAACAATCCAATCGGTATGACGGTCTGCTAATTTTTTAATAAACATTTTTGGAGCAAACCAGTTGTTTGATATTGTTACACGCTCAAAATCGCCATCCATACCACCTAATAACTCCTGCTCAAACCACTCCACATTCTCATCTTGAATTTTTAGATTTTTAATTGTTTTCTTAGTCTCTAAATCATCGCAATTAACGTAATTAGGTCGTAAGGCTCCCATTCTAAGCCCTCTACAAGATTGTCCTAACCCTAATGCTTGACCTATAAATCCTCCTTTTGTTTTGAACTGCCCTTCTTCCCAATAACCTAAATTCTTTTGTTCTCCAAAATCACTAATAATTCTAGGATTAGCCTCAAATTCAGCTCTTAAATCTTCTAGTAGTTGTTTTGCCTTATTTTCGTTTTGACCAATTAAAAGAAAATAAACTTGCTCACCGTTCATCCATAGCCAAAAAGGAATTAATATATTATTCCAAACAGATTTTGCTTGTCCTCGACCCCATTTAGCAAAACCAATAAATTCTTTATTCTTTTTAACTTTATTAGCCCACTCTATTTGAAAATCAGCAGATGGTGCAGTCGCATAATGCGGAAAATAATATTCCACCATAAAACGTACATCTTTTTTTGCACGCTCTATCCTTTTTAGCTTTTCTTCTTTGGTTTCAAAGGCATTAACAGATCCACTACTTCTTGCAAGTTGAATCTTCTTTTTATACCTTTCAATCGCTATTTTATCACTTTTTTTCATTAAGTAGTGCTTTTAGTTTAATAGCTTTTAACTCATTTTTTGTTTTGATAAATGGATCAGACTTACCTTTGATTGGTTTAACGGTATAATTAGCAGTTACTTTATTTGTATCAAAATTGAAATACAAGTTTTTTATGAACATTTGCTTCATTTTTCCGTTACCAACAGGAACCTTAATTGGCTGCCCAACTTTCACCTTAGCGCCTTTGCGTAAATAATAATTACCAATTTCTAGCCAACGCTGTTCTTTTGGAGCATCAGCCCAAAATAATAGAAACATATTTTTTTTAAAGTAAAACCAGTTTATTAGATTTAACCAGAATATTTTAAACCTATAATTTATTTGCTCTTTCATTAGTATGTACTTGCTATTTTGGTTAAATAATGCTCTTGAAAATCGAGCGTTTTTAAAAATATTTTTTGATCATAATTTTGTAATTCTAAAAAGATATTTTCTAAAACTTGAATTTTTGTGGCTAAAGATATTTTATTTTCTTTGTCTAAATTCTCTAAAGTTTTATTCCATTTAGACACGCCATCGTCTATAACGGCAGCCTCTTTTTGCAGGCTCTTAATATCAATAGCATTACCATCTTCTTTTGCCTTTTGGATTCTATTATGAATACAGAAACGATCCTCAGCCATAGCAGAAATAATAGATCGTATATTTTCTATTTGTTTTTTTGATGAGCCAAACCGAGCTTCACGTTCTGTTTTCCAACCAAATTTTTTTACCCAATCTCCAATAGTTTTCTCTTGTACATTTACAATAGAGGCTATCTCTTTTTGCGTTTTCCCATCTAAAAATAGGATTTTAGCGGTTCTACGTTCGCTATCTTTTGCCATTATTCTAATTAAAATTAAGTACAAATTTGCTTTAATAGTACTGTTAATAAAAAATATTACCCCATTACAGGTTGCTGTTTATCTCATTAATAACTCCTATTTGTATTGTAATAAGTTTGGTAATAACCTATAATGGTACTAGTTTTTTTATACACGAATAAATCGCTTTTTATTTGCAGTATGAATTGTAAGAAATCATTTTTAATAATTGCCTCTGATAAGAGTAAGCCAAAATTAATAATTGAGCTAACTGCCAAAGATAAAGTTGTGTACATATCTATTAAGGGCTATATACACGAGTGGGCAAAAGCGTCATCTACTAACATAGAAAATACAATTTCGGAATATATAACAAAAGGGTATAAAAAGGCAGTTGTTAAAGTTAATTCGGGTGGAGGTAACGTGTTTGAAGCTAATGAAATGCTAAACGTAATAAAAGATAGCTTTACATCTGTTACAGTTAGTATTGGTGCATTATGTGCATCTGCAGCTACAATATTCTGTTCTAACTTTTATACAGTAGCCAAGGCTAACTCTATGTTTATGATTCATAAGCCATCAATTAATGTACATGGAAATGAAGATGAAGTGGAAGCTTCGTTAAAAATGCTAAAAGATATGACAGCATCATACAAAAGCATGTATGCTAAAAAAATGAAACAAGCAGAAAAAGAGATAGAGGATTTATGGGCAAAGGGCGATTATTGGCTGACAGCAAAAGATGCCTTAAAAGCTGGACTAATTGATGAGATTGAAAAAGATGATGCCAAAATAGACGCTAGCACAATAGCACAGCTAGAAGCTTGTGGCGCTCCAAAAATACCGACCATACATAATAAAAAACAAGATAATAAAATGAACAAATTAGAATTAATTGCGCTGTTAGGATTAGATCCATCAGCAACTGACGAACAGGTAAAAGCAGCCATTAAGGCAAATAAAGAAAAAGCCAGAGAAACCGATAGTTTAAAAGCAAAATTAACTAGCAATTCTGAAGCTGTTAAAGCGGAAAATATTAAAACATTACTAGATGCTGCAGAAAAGGATAAAAAAATTGATCCAGCACAAAGGAAATCTTTTGAAGCTTTAGCTGCCGTAGATTTTGATAATGCTAAAAGTATAATTGATGCTATGCAATCTATTACTGCAGTATCAGATAGTGTTAATAAAGGCACCACAGACATAGTGGCTAGAGCTGATTGGAAGTATGAAGACTATCAAGAAAAAGCACCAGAAGCATTTAAGGAATTGCCGCAAGAACAACAAGATGCATTGGCTAACGCATATTATACAGAATAAATTTAAACCTAATTTAAACACTAATTAAATACCAATAAAAATGAAAAAAATCATAAAAACATTATTTGCCTTAATAGCTATATTTTTTGTTAGCACGGCTTTTAGTAACGCACCAGATCTAGTAACTAATACTGTAATTAATACAGGCAACTTAATTGAAGTTTCTAAAAATGTGGGAGGTCCTACAATGGCAATGGCAGCAGTTGCCAAATTAGAATTAACGGAACGTGAGTTAATTAAACATTTTAGGCATAAAGGAACTTGGTTAGAAAGAGTTCCATCTAAAAACAAGTGGGTAGGTAATGATGTTATTAAACTTAACGAAATAGGTGCAGACCCAAATGTACTAATAAATAACAACACATATCCTATTGCCGTTGCTGCAAGACCAGATTCAAGCACAGCTATTAGCCTATTTAAGTATTCTACCGAAAACACAGAGATTACTAATGATGAGTTATACGGATTGCCTTATGACAAAACAGGCTCAATACAGCAGCAACACCGTTTAACTTTAGAAGAAGAAACACAGGCTCACGCCCTTCATAGTTTAGCGCCTACTACTAATACTGCTAAAACCCCAATTATTGAAACAACTGGACCAGATGATGGCAACGGCAGAAAAAGGTTGATAAGTAAAGATTTAATTAACTATAAAAAGGATTTAGATAAACTTAAAATACCAAAAAAAGGGAGAATATTAGTATTAAGCCCAGAGCATATAGCTGATTTATTGCTTGAGGATAAGGCGTTAGAGGTACAGTACCATAACCATAAAGAAGGTGCCATTAGTAAAAATTATTACGGTTTTGAATTGTATGAAGATATTTTTGCACCAGTATATAACGCAGCATTACAAAAGATACCTTTTGGATCAGTTGTGGCAGGTAGAGAGGCTTCTGTATTGTTTTTAGTACAAAGGTCAGGAAAGGCTAGAGGCTCAGTAATAGCTTACAAAGCAGATGCAAAAAACAACCCAGAATATAGAAAGACAGTATTAGGTTTCGACTTATATTTTATTGCAATACCAACCTCTTTATTAGGGCAAGGAGCAATAGTATCTGGAACAGTATAAAAAATAAGGTTTGTTTTAATTAAAAAAGGGAGGCATCAATTATTGCAATTGAGCCTCACTCCTTCGGGAGTTAAAAAAATATAAAAAAATGGGATTAAGTAGCCATCAACGAGTTTTTACAAAAAATGTAGCAAAATTAATTTTATTTGCATACGACAACGGTATTGAGCTAACATTAGGGGAGGCTTATAGAACCAGAGAGCAGCAACTAATATACTTACAGACAGGTAAAAGCAAAACAATGAAGTCTAACCATTTAAGAAGGTTAGCTATTGATTTTAATTTTTTTGTTAATAATCAACTTACCTATAAATGGGAGGTTGTTAAAAAAGTTGGAGATTATTGGGAAACGTTACACCCATCGAACCGTTGGGGTGGAGATTGGAATAAGAATGACAAAAAAGATGGATTTATAGACACGCCACATTTTGAAATGAATGTCTAAGATTGAAAAAATAGCAGTTATCTGTTATTTAATAACTCTAGGGCTATTATTAATGTTATCAAATTTATGAAAAAACTACTTTACATAACAGTAATTATTCTTTTTGGCTCTTGTACAGCGTTAAAAAGTGTAAAAAAACAAAAGACAAGTACATCTACTTCTGTTCGCAGTGAGGTGGCTCGTTATGATAGCATAGTAAAAGTAGAACGTAATAAAGCCATTTTTGATAAAATGGTTTTTACCATACCAAAATCCAATACTGCCAATAAACAAAATGATAGCATATTAGATGCCAGATTAGACGAGATATTGGCAACCATTAATTTCCAAAAAAAATCTGGGAGTAATGGATATAAGATTAAATACAACCCAAAACGTAGGGAGATTGAAACCAATATAACAGTTGGTGCGACAGAAGATAAAAACAGGCAAATAAATACCGAAAAAGAGGATAGCATTACAGAAACAAGTACAATAAACTCATTTGTAAAAAAGACTGGCATACCTCTAATGTGGCTTATATCAGGTGTTGTTTTCTTATTAAGAAAAGAAATTTATTGGCTTATTAAAAAAGGACTTTCATTATTAAAAATAATAGTATGACAAAAATTAAAGAAATAGGCGCTAAAACGCTAAAGGAAAACCCACAAGTAAAACAAGTATTTATAACATCTGACGGATATCCGTTTTTATCAAAAAACGCTGCCCAGTTACATGCTAATAGTAATCCAAAATCTAAAAAATTAAGCATTACTACTTTTGACCAAAAGGTAAAAGACAATAAAACTAAATCAACATCGGATACTAATAAATTTCCTAAAAATTCGCCTCAAAACAGGGGAAACGATATTACACCAATCAAAACCACCAGTACAATTACCGATAAAGATTATGTACAAACGGCTAAATATAATGAGTTAATGCAATTTGTTAATGACAATAAAGTGGCGCTGCCAAATGGCAAAAAAGAAAAAGAAGTAAGAACGGCAGTAATTGCTTATTTGGAAAATCCGAACAAGGTAATTGTACCATTTAATACTAATGAATAATGGGATTTAAAGGAGTAGAAGTAAATAAATCAAACGGGAACTTAGGGAGACATAACTCAACTAATGACGGTACCTGCCTTTTAATAATTGGAGGTGCTACTGCAGCTTCAGGTTTAACATTAAAATATGCTAAAGAATACTTAAGCTTGGCTAACGCCGAAGCTGATGGTATTACGGTAAGTTATGATGACACAAACAATATACTAGCAAACCACCATATTGATGAATTCTTTAGAATTTCGCCAAATGGTAACTTATTTATTGTGTTAGACGATGGCACAATGACTGATATTGAATTAAAAGCGATATTAAAAACCAACCAAAATATTAAAAGCTTAGGCTTTGTAAGAAATGGAGATGCTCCTGCCGACTTTTCTGCCTATGTTGGCGCTAAACAAAATATAGTTAATGTTTTAAAAGAAGAAAGCCGTAAAATTGATGCTGTTATTGTTGAAGGTATTGTTTTTGATGGTGCAACTGCTATAAGCGATTATTTAGATTTAAGAACCTTAAATGCCCCTAATGTTTCTGTTGTTATTGGGCAAGATCCAATAATAAGAAATGTAAAACCAGCACATGAAAAATATGCTGCAGTTGGTTCTGTTTTAGGGGCAATTTCAATAAGATCGGTAAATGAAAATATAGGCTCTGTTGATATTGAAACTAAACCTAACTCAAAAAAAGCGGAAAAAGACTATCCACTAACAGATAAAGGTAGATCTAGATGGATATCTGCAGTATTACAAAATGGTATAGATTTTAACATACTAGAAGCCAACGAAATTAAGGAACTTAATAAAAGAGGTTACGTTTATGTTGGATCATATAACGGTTATGCAGGCTACTATTTTAACGACTCGCACACCTGTGTTGAAAAAGGTTCTGACTATTCCAGAATAGAGAATAACCGAGTTTGGAATAAAGCAGCAGGTTTATTAAGACAAGCACTTTTACCAAGAGTAAAAAGCAATTTACTAAAAGACCCTGATACTGGTAGCATAAGAGAAATTGAGGCGACCGAATTAGAAACGCTTGGGAACAATGCAATCCGTAGAATGACAGCTGCGTCTGAAATTTCTGGCAGCGAAGTATATATAGATCCAACACAGGATCTAACTAATGATGTGCCTCTAATAGTTAAGGCACAAGTTGTATTTAATAACATAATCCATGAATTTAGTGTGGATTTAGGTTTAACCAATAAAATTTAAAAAAATGGGTAAAACAGTAATAGTAAACAGTCTTGGTACCATGATTGGTTGGACTAAATTTACATGTAGAATTTTAGGTAGAGACTTAGTTGGAGTTCGTAAAGTTTCTTATACCGATTCCTTAGATATAACAAACGAAAAAGGAGCAGGTAGAATGGATATTGGTGAAGGTGAGGGTAACTATAAGGCTGAATTCTCCTTAGAGTTAACACTTGAAGAAATGACAGCGTTACAAGCATCATTACCTCCAGGAGCAAGGATACAAGACATTGCTATGTTTTCTGCAATAAGCCAATATGAATATAAAGGCAAAATTTACAAAGATGTAATGGAAGGATGCAGATTTACCAATAGAGGTGTAGACGTAAAACAAGGCGACAAAACAGTCGCCACTGATCAAAAAATGAAAATATCACATATAAACTGGAACGTATAAATTATGGCATTTAAAGATATAACAAAAGAGCAAATTGCAAAGTGGAAACAAACAAACGGGAAGTTAAAAGAAATAACAATAACTGTTCCTGGTCTTATTGACGAAGAATTCAAATTTATAATTTGTAAGCCTCACCGTGGCGTTTTAAGCGCCATGACTGAAGCGTCTAAAGATAAAGATGCAGATAAGGTTACAGACTTATTAATTAAAAACTGTGTTTTAGGAGGTGATATGGATTCAATTAACGAAGATGACAAAACAAGCGATGTGTCTGTTTATTTAGGTATTCTTGACGAATTGGGAAAGTTCATGGAGACAAAGAAAGTGAAATCCAAGTTCATTTAAAAAGGTCTCAACCAACTAAACATTATATAGATCAGGTCAATGCTATAATCCGAAAGAATTATAGCATTGACCCAACAAAATTAACAGACAAGCAATGGTATAAATATTACAATGATTGTTTGTTTTTAGAAAAAAGGCATTACGAGACCTTAGAAATTGTTTGCAAAAACGCATTGTCTGAAGTGTTAAATAAATTAACTAGCAAAAATGAGTAGTACTAAAACACAATGGATATTAGAACTGGTAGATAAGATTACCAAGCCATTGCGTAATATTACTAGTTTTGGTAATAAAACAAAACATTCACTTGGTGGCGTTGACAGAATGCTAGATCGTGTTAACCGTAGAAGCCATACACTAAGCCGTAATTTTAGAAGAATGGCAATTGCAGGTGCCGCACTAGGCTTCCTGTCCGCAAGCTCAATCACTTTTGAACATGCAATGGCTAGAACAAACACAATGGCTCAAGTCGGCACAAAAGAGTTGGCTAATTACACTAACCAAATAAGAGATATATCGGAGGTAGTACCAAAATCAAAGGCTGCCTTATCGGATGGTCTTTTTGCTACAATATCGGCAGGAGTTCCAAAAGATAACTGGATTACTTTTTTAAAAGATAGCTCAAAAGCTGCCTATGGTGGTATGGCAGAAATAGGAACTGTTGTAGACACAACAGCCTCCATAATTAAAGCTTATGGCGCGGAATGGAATACGGCAATTGATATACAAGATAGGCTACAAAAAACTGTAGAATTGGGGCAAATTACAAGTTTAGAAAGTTTAGCAACTGCATTGCCAAGAGTTACTGCAGTGTCGTCTAAATTAAAAGTTTCACAAGAAGAACTTTTTGCAACATTTGCAACTGCATCTGGAGTAATGGGTAAACCTGCTGAAGTGGCAACACAATTAAATGCAGTTTTATCCGCGTTATTAAAGCCAGGCGCTGAAGCAACAAAAATGGCAAATAAGCTGGGCATTGCTTTCGACTCTAAAAGTATTACTAGATCTGGTGGGCTAAAAAATTACATAGATGAGCTAATGCCAAAAATAGCAAGCTACTCAAAGTTAACTGGTAAAACTCAAGAGTCTATTATAGGCGACTTGTTTGGCTCTCAAGAGGCTATTAAATTGGTTATTGGTTTAGGGGGAACTTTATCGGATAGTTGGAACACAAACACCAACAAAATTGCGAACGCAACAGGATCTGTTAATAAGGCATTTAATATAATGGCAAAAACAACCAAAAGCCAAACACTATTGTTAAAAAATTCATTTAGTAATATGCTGGACGGTGTTGTTTCTGTTTTAGCTCCTTTTGCTGTAACTATTTTTAAGGTTATTGCAAAAGTGTTTAAACTAGTTTCTAGTTTTATGCGCGCTAATCCTGTGTTATCTAAGTTTATAATTATTGCCACTGCCCTTGTTGGAACAACTATATTTGTTGCAACTGCAATAGCATTAGTTTCTTTAAAGTTAGATAAAATTTATCTAAAATTGATAAGAGCATCTTTAGGCACAAACATTTTTACAAAATCTATGGCAAAGGCATCTTTAGCTGCGTGGAACTTTGTACGAGCAGGATTTAGAATTGTAGCAACTCTAGCAGGACAAGCTGTAGGCTATGTCTTGGCAGGTGCAAGTATGCTTGGTTCATTTATAGTAGGATTGATTTCTGCTACTGCTGCACAATGGGGGTTAAATATAGCATTAACAGCAAACCCTATTGGGCTGATTGTTATTGGAATTGCTGCAGCTGTTGTAGCTATTGTTTTAATGATTAAATATTGGGATAAAATAAAATCAGCCATTGTAGCATTTACTAAATGGATATGGAATAATAGCCCGTTTAAGTTTCTTATAGATTTAGTTGATAAGATATTCCCTGGTTTTAAAAATGGCGTGAAGGCTGTTTTTAATTATGTTAAAAATTTAGTATTCGGATTTTGGGAAGCGATTAAAAAAGTATGGTCAGCAATAAAGTCATTTTTTGGCTTTGGCGAAACTACAGAAATTAAAGTGTCTGCAGATGTGGATAAATTGAGAGCCTCACAAGATGAGTATGAGCTTACTCAAACAACATCTACAATTATAAAAGATAAAAATAGTTTATCTCCAAATAGTTTAGCTAATGGATCAGGTAATAATACAGAAGGAGGTGGCTCAGGTAAAACAATAACCATGACACTTAATATAACCAACAATTTTAAAGTGAGCGCCAATGTTAGAGAAAGTATAGACCGTATTGCCGATAAAGTAGTAGGTACAATAAACGATCGTTTACGTGACGAATTAATAATTGCGGGATAAATGGCAGAAATAAACTATAATATAAGCGATTTAATGCAGCAGGCTTTTGGTATCAAAGGTAATCTTGCCGTTTATAAAGTTGCTGAAGGTGAAGATGAAAATACAGGTGCTAACTTTCCTTTTAAAGTTAAAAAAGAAAAAAATACTGAAGGCTTGAATTTTAAATTTAATAATTTAGAAATACTAGATCCAATCGCAGAACCTTCTAGAATGAGTTATATGGGAACGCCTATATTATTTACAATGACTTTTAAAGGAGGGAAATATAAAACATTCGATTTTAATGGCGATGTGGTGTTGGATGACTATTCTCATTTTGAGTTGCCAGTAGTGAGTTTGGCAAGCTTTAGACGCTCAAAAATAGTATCTAAAACAAAGGCACTTGCCGCCAATGGCACAGTTAAAGAAACTTACGGTTTTACAGATTGGACAATCGATATTCGTGGTTTATGTTTGAGAGATCCTGCACAGCCACAAAAACTAATTACAGCCAATGATCAAAAATTAATGTTGGCAAGATTTGAACAAGCTGTAGATAGTATAAGAGTTGAAGGAGCATTATTTAAAGATTTGAATATTGATAATTTAATTATTGAGGAGCTCACGTTTTCACAATTAAAAGGCAAACCTGGAGTAATTCCTTTTTACCTAAGATGTAGCTCTGACGAACCTTTAGAACTCGTATTATAATGGTGTTAGTAATGACAGCAAAAATAACTTTTGCAAAAACAGATTTTAGAGGAGAAATAATAGTAAAGAAAATAAACTCAGTAAAAATTGAAAGTAGTTGGAAAATGTTAACCGATACAGCTACAATAATATTACCAAGAAATGTTAAGTACTTTGACAAATATAATGTAAGAGAAACCTTTAAGAAAGGGGATAACGTAAAAATTGAACTAGGCTATGACGGTAAATTAATAACAGAGTTTGAAGGGCATATTACCCGAGTAAGTGCAGATATTCCCATTAAAATAGAGTGTGAAGATGAGATGTATATGCTTAAAAAGATACCAGTAAATATAAGCTTAAAAAGTACCAGTTTGCAAAACTTACTTAATAAGATTGTTCCTGGTTATTCGGTTGACGCTTTAGAGGTAGAAGTTGGGTCGCAACGGCATGCTAAATCAACTGTTGCAAAAGTATTAAAATACTTTAAAGATGAGTATAGCCTATACAGCTACATGAAAGGAAAGCAACTTGTAATAGGTAAAGTGTACGCAGATGACACAGATATAGAGCCAATAAAATTACACCTAGAAAAAAATGTAGTTAATAATGACCTAAATTATAAAAATAAAGAGGACGTTATTATAAAAATTATTGCAGTTTCTACATTAAAAAACGGAAACAAAATAGAGGTAGAAATAGGCGATAATGATGGCGAAGAACGGCAACTTAGTTATTACAATATTAAACTTGAGGCTGAGCTTGAAAAATTAGCCAAAGAAGATTATAAAAAATACAAAGTTGATGGCTTTGACGGTACGGTTACGCTGTTTGGCACACCAGTTATTAGACACGGTTATAAAGTAGATCTAAAAAGCGATTTATACCCAGATAGAAATGGCGTTTATTATGTAGAAAGAACAACAATTGTTTTTGATGATAGCCCACAATTTAGAAGAACTATACAATTAGGAGATAAAGCAAAATGAGTGATAACTTAGATAAATTTACCGAATTATTACATAAAAAAACTAAGGAACAAATAGTGAATGAAGTAATTTGGGTTACTGCTGAAGTAATAGATTGGGACAAAAAGACTATGACAGTAAAGAGTATTGTTGATGGCTTGGAATATTATGATGTGCTATTAGGTCTTGGCTCTTATTATCGCAAGCCAAAACAAGGCACTAAGTGTGTTATTGCTCGTTTGGAAAGTACAAACGCAACTATACTAATTGATGCGCTAGAATTTGAAGAAATGGTACTTACTTCTGGAGATTCTAAATTTACTATTAAGAGTTCAGGTTTTATTATTAAACAAGGGAGCAATAGCCTGAAAGAAGTCTGGAATGATTTTTTTGAGGAATTTAAGAATTTGGCAGGTGAGTTAAAAAAAGTAGTAGTTAGTATGGGAGTAACACCAGATATTCCTGCAATAGAAATTATAGAGCAAAAAGTAGAACAAATAATTAAACCTAATTTAAACAGTATTTTAATAGAATAATATGCCATTAAATAAAACAGTACTTAAAGCAAGTTTAAAAACTGGAATGTTACAAATATTTAACAACCCACAAACTAGTAGCAACGTAAATACTATTGCTGAACAGCTTTCTGAACTTATATCTACCGAAGTAGATATTTTTGTTAGAACTGGCACAGTAACGGGAACTGATAGTAACGGCGCAACACACGCCCTAATAATAACATAATGACTGATATATTGCTTGATTATAATGATGATGTAAAATTAATTAATGGCGATTTTGCTATTGGAGATAGTACTTGGCAGGACGTTGCGATAATAATTAAAATGAACCAGGGCGAATTAAAAAGTGATCCAATATTAGGGGCTAGTTTGATTCGTAAAATGAGAACCAACAGCCATAAAGAAGAAATAGAGCAAACAGTAAAATTACATTTAGCGCGCGATGGAAAAAGCTATAATGACTTAAAAAATCAAATTGAAATTAACACAAGAGAATAATGGAACTATTACAAAATAATATAGGCTTAATTATAACAACTATTACTGGGTTACTCGCTTGGTTGTTTGAGCGAACGCAAAGAAAAGCAGAGTCGAAAAAAGCAGAACAAAATATACAAGAAACTGAAACTAAGCACCAACAGCAAGTAGTTGATTTGTACCAAGAAGCACTGACAGATTTAAAAAAGAGATATGACGAAAAATTTAATGATTTAGACGAAGAAATTAAGCAATTACGTAAAAATTTAGAGCTTTGGAAAACAAAATACAAAACATTAAAGGAAGAATTTGAAGGGTATAAACGTAACGAAAAATGATTGTAAAAGTATTAGATAATCAGACCTTAATGGATATTTCTATACAAGTTTATGGAACTATTGAAGGTATATATTTACTAGCCCTATCGAACGAGTTAAGTATAACGGATTATTTGCAGCCTGGTCAAATTTTAGAGATACCAAATAACGATAATATTAATGCTGACACTTTAGGGTATTATAATAAGAATTTAATTAAGCCAACTACTGGTCAGTCTAACCTTAGTATAGAATCAATACCATTAGGAATTGGGGCAATGATAATAGGAACAAATTTTAGAATAGGATAATAATGGCAAGAACAATTGAGATTATATATGATGAAATGTTGCAGCGGAAATCTGCAATGCCCAGTTTAGATACTTTGGATAG
>Ga0256840_1000896_pt1 | contig 29491 bp, 27 predicted proteins | sample 355202metaG_FD_185969 | JGI IMG/M metagenome (GOLD analysis project Ga0256840, IMG submission 185969) | Hydrothermal vent microbial communities from Mid Atlantic Ridge, Atlantic Ocean - 355-202 | ecosystem: Environmental > Aquatic > Marine > Hydrothermal vents | place: Atlantic Ocean: Mid... | reverse complement strand
ACTATTACTTTGCTTAAATTTGGTATCTAACAAGTTAGATGCGTTTAATTCAAAACCCCAAGCACTACTTTCTTTTTGATAAAAAATACTTGCATTTGCGTTTAAAAAATCATTATCTATACCATTGTCTGTTTTATTTTTATAGCTATTATAAGTAAAATCTGCTTCAAAAATAAAATCTTTATAATCCTTTAGGAGGGTTTGAGCATGAAGTTGAAATGTAAAAAATCCTGTTGCTGGGAACAGGATTAATAAAATATAGAATTTCCTCATTTAATTACTTCTTAATATTACATTCCATTTTTTCTTCTTTCATAAATATCAATTCCTATTTCATTAAATTCTTTTTCTGTAACTGTTTTACCTTTAATAGGTTCTTTAATAACGATTCCTTTATTAGGATACAAAATTATTTTTTTTAAAGAATATACTCCTTGTTTATCAATTGTTAATTCTAATATTAAACCTGGTAAACCGCCATATCCCATTGGTCCAAATGGTATTGTTATATTTGGACAATACCAAGCATTAACATTTCTCTCAAAAGTAGCTAATGCATTAACTACTTTAATTTTTGTAGTGGCTTTATAACAAGTATATTTTCCGATTTTTTTTGTTTCATTTAAAAAATTCCATTTAATACTTTTAACATTACTTGTAATTAAAAAAGTAGAACCATAAATATCTTTTTGTCTTATTTTCTTACCTGAAATATGGTTATAAATATTACCAACTCTAAAAAATTTAGAAGTTCTATTTTTATATTCATTATCTAAAATTTTTTCTAGAAAGAAAATAGATTCTTTTTCATTCATTTTTAATTTATATTCAATGAATTTAGATAATTTATCCATCCTAAAATCTAAATCTTCAAAATAAGTAGAAAGAGAAGTATCTTTAGTGTTTTTCTTATTTATGAGACTAATAGGTTTAACACTATAAGTTACAATCCCACTTGAAAATGATTGAGAAAAAATAACATTTGTTATTAACAAAAATACAGGTAAAAATATTCTATCTAAATTCATTTTCATTACTATTTATTACTTATCACTATTGGTTCTTCCTCAGAACATACTTCAAAATAATCAGCAAATCTCTCGTCTGCTTGTTCTTGCGTCCCTCCATTTCTAAGAGTGTTATCCGCTGCTTGTTGGGCTCCATCAAAACAATCTTTTTTCACTTCCCATTCCAAAACTCATTAACGCAAACATACCTACAAACGCCATTAAACTAAATATTTTTTTCATAATAAAAAATTTGTATTATGTCTACCCATTTTATAAATTTTAGGTAAACAGATTAATAATATTAATTATGAAATGTAAATAATTGCGCAATTTCTACGATTTCGAGCCAAACGTAAAAAAAAAAACGACTTAGCATTTTTTTTTAAGGTAAATGTGTGAAAAACAGCAAAAAATCACTACAATTAGGTATGTTTTATGAATAATTCGAGTTAATTGTTAGATATATTATACCAACAAATTAAAAAAAGCATTTTATATAAATTGAAAGTAAATATTGTAATTTTGTGCTTCTTTACTAAAAATAGGTAAAAATAATCATCGTGTATAAACTTTGGCAAGCAACATACAAAGAATTTTTATTGCTAAAACGAGATCTTGGCGGATTAGCAGTGCTATTTATCATGCCGTTAGTATTGGTAATTACAGTAACCTTAATTCAAGATAGTTCGTTTAAACACATAAATAAAAACAAAATACCAATATTATTTGTAGATAATGACAATGACGAAGTATCTAAATCTATTGTAAGCAACCTAAAAAAAAGTAGTGCATTTAAAATTGTATCGCAAATAGATGGCAAAAATATAAACGAAATACAAGCAAACAAATTAGTATTAAAAGGCAAATACCAACTCGCCATTATAATACCAAAAAAATTAACTGCAAATCTAAACGCTAAAGTAGGAAATAATGTAACTAACATATTAGCAAATTTTATGGAAGATTCTAAAGAAGAAGAAACCATGCAAGATGCTACCAAAAAAGAGATACCAACAATACAAACACAAGAAATAAAACTCTATTTTGATCCAGCAACACAATTATCCTTTAAAAATGGTGTAAAAGACGCCATTGATAAAATGATTTCAAAAATAGAAACACAATCCATATATCAAGTATTTCAAAAAGAATTAGAAATAGAAGGCAATCTGTTTGAACCAACTAGTTTTATTAAATTTACCGAAATAAATGCACTAAAAAAAGATGCCGAAATTAAACCAAATTCTGTACAGCACAACGTACCAGCATGGTCGTTGTTTGCCATATTTTTTATAATTATACCACTATCAATCAATATAGTAAAAGAAAAAAATCAAGGAACCTTTGTACGATTAAAAACAAATCCAGTATCCTACGCAACCATTTTAGGAAGTAAAATAATAACCTATCTAAGTGTATGTATGATTCAATTTTTACTTATGTTATTAATAGGATTTTATTTATTTCCATACTTAAATTTACCAGCACTAGAAATTAACGGAAGCTATTACTTATTATTTATAGTAGCCTTATTTGTAGGACTGGCTGCAATTGGATTGGGATTATTATTAGGAACATTTGCAAGTACACCAGAACAATCGGCACCATTTGGAGCAACCTTAGTTGTAATATTAGCAGCAATTGGAGGTGTTTGGATACCCGTATTTGCCATGCCAAAAACAATGCAAATAATTGCGAAAATATCGCCAATGAATTGGGGATTAAACGGATTTTATGATGTCATATTACGAAATGCAAAATTTACAGACATCCTACCAGAAATAAGTTTATTAGCTTTATTTTTTATAATAATGCTAGGAATATCAATATATTACGACAAGTTAAAAAGTGCAGTATAAAAAATGAGAATAACAGAAACAACAAAAATAAGAATTCGATTTAACGAAACAGATCCATTAGGAATTGTTTGGCACGGAAATTACATTACCTATTTTGAAGATGGTCGAGAAGATTTTGGAATAAAACATGGTATATCGTATTTAGAAGTACAAAAAAAAGGATATATCACACCAATAATAGAATCATCTTGCCAACATAAATTACCATTGCGATATGGTGATATTGCAACCATCGAAACCACTTTTGAAGATTCGCCAGCAGCAAAAATGATATTTACCTATAAAATATTTAATCCAAAAGGAGAAGTAGTTTGTTTAGGGAAAACCATCCAAGTATTTCTTAATATGCAAGATGAATTATCACTAACTCTGCCACCTTTTTTTGAGGTTTGGAAAAAAAAAGTAGGATTATTATAATTTAATGTACAATGAAAAAAGCATACATCACAAACCATCATATCATATCTTCTTTAGGATTTGATAGTACATCAAACTTTAATAATCTATTAAATAACAATTCAGGAATAAAAAAACACCAAAGAGAAAATGGAAAGGAGTTTTATAGTTCGCTGGTAGATAAAGAAAAAGTAGATACAGCATTCTCTAAAATTGGAACAATAGAAAAATTTACCACCTTAGAAAAAATGATGCTGTTATCGGTAAATCAACTATTAATCGATTCTAAACATAAAATTACAGACAAAACAGGATTAATAATATCTACAACCAAAGGAAACATCGATGTATTATCATCAAAATCTCCTTTTAATAAAGATAAAAAAAGAGCATATCTATCCGAATTAGGAAAACAAATACAAACATTTTTTAATTTTAAAAAAGAAGCAATCGTACTATCGAACGCATGTGTATCTGGCGTATTGGCAATATCGGTAGCCAAACACTTAATACAAGCAGAATTATACGACAATGTTATTATTGTAAGTGGCGATTTAGTTTCCGAATTTATTATTTCTGGCTTTGAATCTTTTCAAGCAATAAGCAACAAACCATGTAAACCATATTCAAAAAATAGAACAGGAATTACCATTGGCGAAGCAATCGCAAGTGTATTAGTAAGTGCAACAATTACCAAAAATGCAAAACATGTAGTCGAAATTATCGGAAATGCATCGTGCAACGATGCCAATCACATTTCTGGACCATCACGAACAGGAGAAGGTTTATTTTTAAGTGTACAAAACGCATTAAAAGAAGCAAAAATTATAGCAAAAGACATCGACTATATCTCTGCACACGGAACTGCGACAAATTATAACGACGAAATGGAAGCAATAGCTTTTAATCGTTTAAACATGGAGCAAATCCCATTAAACAGTCTAAAAGGATTTTATGGACATACCTTAGGAGCATCTGGACTACTAGAAACCATTATCGGAATAGAATCTTTACATCAAAATAAACTAATCGCAAACATCGGATTTGACGAATTAGGTGTATCTAAATCATTACATATCATTCAAAAAAACACCAATAAAAAACTACAAATATTTTTAAAAACAGCATCGGGTTTTGGAGGAAGTAATACGGCAGTTCTTTTAAAAAAAATAACCAAGTAAATATTATCTATTCATTAAGAAATTAAGCAGATATATTTTATATTTGTCGGCTAAATAACAAATTGCATTAGGCACACTCCAAAAAAAAGAAAAACATGTCCATAAAAAAACTAACAGCCATAGAAGCATTAGAAGAAGCACAAAGAATTGCCTTCGCTCCTTTTGTGTTTCAAGCAACGATATCTCTTCGTAAATTAGGTGTTTTTGATCTTATTTTTAGTAAACGAAAAAAAGGAGGAATTACCACAGATGAAATTTCTAAAGAATTAAATATTAGTACTTATGGAATTGGTGTACTATTAGAAATAGCAGAAAGTTCTAATATTGTTACAAAAAATGCCGAAAACAAATACGAATTAACAAATGTAGGTTATTTCTTAAGTTCGCATGAAACGGTAAATGTAAATATAAATTTTACCAACGAAGTTTGTTATAAAGGATTATACCATTTAGACGAATCTATAAAAGAAGGAAAACCAGCAGGATTAACAGAATTAGGCAATTGGAGTACTATTTACGAAGGACTTTCGCAATTACCAGACGAAATTAAAAAATCGTGGTTCGAGTTTGACCATCACTATTCGGATGGTGTATTTAACGAAGCCTTAGAAATTGTCTTTAGAAAACAACCAAAAACAATATTTGATATTGGAGGAAATACAGGAAAATTTGCATTAAGTGCATGTAAATTTGATAAAAATGTAAACATTAAAATTATAGATTTACCAGGACAATTACATGTTGCATTAGAAAATACGAAAAAAGCAGGTTTTAGCAATAGAGTTTCAGGCTACGAGATAGATTGGTTGTCAAAAAACGAGTTAAAAATACCACAAGGAGCAGATCTTATATGGATGAGTCAATTTTTAGATTGTTTTTCGGAAGAAGAAATTCTAAAAATCATAACAACAGCTGCAAAATCTATGAGTGATGATGCAGAATTATTAATTATGGAAACTTTTACAGATAGACAAAAGTTCTCAAATGCAAAATTTATATTAGAAGCAACCTCCTTATACTTTACCGTATTGGCAAACGGAAATAGTAAAATGTATCCAGCAGAAGTGTTTATTAAGTTAATAGGTAAAGCAGGTTTAACCATAAAAGAAGACATACCAGTTGGCGAATACCACACCATTTTAGTTTGTAAAAGAAATAATATTTGAATACAAAATTATACATAGAAAATTATTGTAAAATAAAGAATAACACCGTTACTCTAAACAGTAACATTATTTTTGAGGAAGACAATGCCGAAAACCTCAAATCCTTTTTAAAAAGTATTTACAAACATTTAGATTTAAAATACAGTAAGTTTTTTAAAATGGATAATCTAAGTAAATTGGCTTTTTTAGCAAGCGAAATCATTTTAAAAGAATCTAAAATCAATTCCGAAAAAGAAAATATAGCAATTGTATTCTCAAATAATGCATCTAGCTTAGAAACAGATCGAAAACATCAAAAATCTATTGATAAAATTACCGATTATTTTCCAAGCCCAGCTATCTTTGTGTACACATTACCAAATATAGGTATTGGCGAAATAAGTATTAGACACCAACTAAAAAGTGAAAATGCATTTTTTGTCTTTGAAAGATATAATGCAGAATTTCATTATACCTACGAAAATAGTTTAATTCAATCCCAAAAAGCAAATGCAGTATTAAGTGGTTGGGTAAATGTAGACGATGATACAAATTACGAAGCTTTTATATATTTAGTTTCACAAAACGGAAAAATAAAACACAATCAAGAACAATTAAATAAATTATACTAAAATAAAAACATGGAAAACTTAAAACAAGAACTAAAAGCAAAAATTATCGAAAATTTGAATCTCGAAGATTTTAAAGTAGAAGATATTGACGATAACGATTCGCTTTTTGGCGATGGATTAGGATTAGATTCAATCGATGCATTAGAATTAATTGTAATGCTAGATAAAGATTATGGTATCAAAATATCCGATCCAAAAAAAGGGAAAACTATTTTTGAATCTATCCAAACAATGGCACAATTTATTATGGATAATAAGACCAAATAAAAATGAGTAAAGGCGTTGCTGTTACAGGAATGGGAATAATATCTTCTATCGGAAATAACATAGAAGAAAATTACCAATCCCTAATTTCTAAAAAACAAGGCATATCTAAAATTAAAAAGATACAAACCATACATAAAGATGTAATAAAAGTTGGAGAAATTAACTATACAAATAAGGAATTAATTACACTTTTAGAATTACCAAAAACGAACAATTATTCAAGAACAGCATTACTAGGCGAATTTGCAGCAAAAGAAGCCGTAAAAAATGCAAATATTACCAATATAAATAAATACAAAACAGGTTTAATTTCGGCAACAAGTGTTGGCGGAATGGACAAGACCGAAAAATATTACTATTCGCAGTTCGAAGAAACCAAAAATAGAAAATATATTGCAAGTCACGATGCAGGAGATGCCTCCAAAAAAATAGCAAAGAGCTTAGGAATTACCGATTTTGTAAGTACCATAAGTACAGCATGCTCGTCTTCGGCAAATGCAATAATGCTAGGAGCACGAATGATAAAAGCAGGAAAAATAGATCGAGTAATCGTTGGAGGCTCGGACTGTTTATCTAAATTTACTATAAATGGATTTAAAACTCTAATGATATTATCCGAAACAGATTGCAAACCTTTTGATGAGAACCGAACAGGATTAAACTTAGGAGAAGCAGCAGCATTTTTAGTGTTAGAATCGGACGAAGTAGTAAAAAAAGAAAACAAAAAAGTTTTGGCTTACGTCTCAGGATATGCAAATGCAAACGATGCATACCATCAAACAGCATCCTCAGAAAATGGAGAAGGAGCAACATTGGCAATGCAAAAAGCATTACGAGTTGCAAAAATAAAACCAACAGAAATCGATTATGTAAATGCACATGGTACAGCAACACCAAACAACGACCATTCCGAAAGTAGAGCAATACTAAATGTGTTTGGAGCAAAAGTTCCAGATTTTAGTTCTACCAAAGCATATACAGGACACACACTAGCAGCAGCAGCAGCAATAGAAGCAGTATATTCCATATTGGCAATACAACATAAAGTACTATTTCCAAATCTAAATTTTGAAACGCCAATTGCAGATACAGCCTTAGTACCAAAAACAGAAGTAACCAAAAAAGAAATACAACATGTACTCTCCAATTCGTTTGGATTTGGAGGAAACTGCTCCACACTCATATTTTCTAAAACATAAATTATGGCACAATGTTATATAAACGGAATAGGAAGTGTTTCTACACAAGACACATCGAATTATAAAGCCTTTTTAAAAAACCACCAAGAACTAAAAGAAAATATAGTACACGTACACAAACCTAATTATAGAGATTATATAAAACCAGCTAGTATTAGAAGAATGGCAAATGGTGTAAAAAATGGAGTCGTAGCATCGGCAATAGCATTAAAAGAAGCCGCAATCGAAACGCCAGAAGCAATCATTACAGGAACAGGAATGGGTTGCACCATAGACTCTGGAAAATTTCTAAAAAACATAGTAGACAATAACGAACAATATTTAACACCAACAGCATTTATACAATCCACACATAATACCGTTGGCGGACAAATTGCATTAGGCTTACAATGCAAAGCATACAATGTGACTTATGTACATAATGCAACATCATTCGAAACAGCATTAATCGATGCATTACTAATGATAAACGATAACCAAACAACTATTTTAGTTGGAGGCGTAGACGAAATAGGCGATTATTCGGTTAGTTTACACCAACTAGTTGGTCTTGTAAAAGAACAAGATACCATGTCTAACGGAATACTACAATCGAACTCCAAAGGAACAATTTACGGAGAAGGAGCACAATTTTTTGCCCTAGAAAATAAGAAAAAAGATACCGCTTACGCAGAATTGGTCGATGTGTCCATTCACGATAGTATACAAGATAATGAAGTGCAAACAAGACTCCTTACGTTTTTAAAAAACCATGAATTAAAAGCAACAGATCTAGATTTGGTAATTTTAGGAAATAATGGCGATGAAGAATACGATAAACACTACAATAAATTACAAAATTCAATATTTAAAGACACACAACAAATATATTACAAGCATCTTTCAGGAGAATATCATACAGCATCATCGTTTGGATTATGGATGGCTGCACAAATTTGTAAAACGCAAAAAATACCAGAATTTTTAAAATTAAATACCAAAAAAGTTACCGCAATTAAACATTTGCTGTTATACAATCAATATCGAGGAGAAAACCATAGTTTCACTTTATTACGTTCGTGCTAAACTTTAAAAAAATAAATATAATAAGTATCTTACTATTGCTATTATTTTCCATTTTAATAATGCAAAATAAAATGGCCATTTGGTGGATTTTTAGCATCCCATTTTTATGGATAATCGTAACCACAATAGGTTCATTTCATATTCGGTGGAATTATTTTTTAAAAGCAACACATCATAATTACAATACCACAAAAAATACAATAGCAATAACCTTTGATGATGGACCAAATCCAGAATTTACACCAAAAGCACTAGAATTATTACAAAAATACAATGCCAAAGCAACATTTTTTTGCATCGGAAAAAATGTAGAAAAACATCCAGAAATAATTCAAAAAATAATTGCAAAGGGACACCAAATAGGAAATCACTCCTACGCACATAGCAATAATTATGGTTTTTTAAGCACCAAAAAAATAATTGCAGATATTAGCAAAGCACAAGAGCGTATAAAAAAAGTAACCAAAACAGAAAATCTATTATTTCGACCACCATTTGGAGTAACTAATCCAAACATAGCAAAAGCAATAAAAATAGTACAATTACAACCAATAGGTTGGAGTATACGATCTTACGACACCATTGCAAAAGAACCAAAAAAAGTGTTAAAAAAAATAATTTCTAAACTCAAAAAAGGAGATATTATCCTATTGCACGATACAAGTATCTTAAGTATTTTAGTTTTGGAACAGTTATTGCGATGGTTACAAGAAAATAACATAGAATCCGTAAGTATTAATCAATTATTAAAAAGTAATACAAATGCATAAGACCGTATTTTTTATAAGTGCCCTTTTGATTTTAGTTTCATTAAAATCCGTTTCACAAACCGTAGCGCTATCCAAACAAGAAGCATTATCGGTAAAAGAAAGTATTATAATAACTTCAAAAAAGACGACATCCATAATAAGTAAGTTTGTACAATCCAAACATTTGTCATTTTTATCTAAAGACATTATATCAAAAGGAAATTTAGTCTTTAAAGCACCAAATCTAATAAAATGGGAATATAATAATCCGTTTAAATACAGTGTTATATTTAAAGATAATCAACTATTAATAAACGACGATGGTATAAAAAGCGATATAGATTTAAGTGCAAACAAAGCATTTAAAAACTTAAATAATTTAATTATTAAAAGTGTAAAAGGAGATATGTTTGATACAGAGAAATTTAAAATTGCCTATTTAAAAGACGCAAAAAATTACCTAATTAGCTTTACATCATTAGACAAATCTTTAAAATCATTTATACATAAATTTGAACTTACATTTGATCGTAAAACCTTTCGTGTATTAAAAATAAAAATGATGGAAACCACAGAAGATTATACCATTATTACATTTTCAAACCAAAAAATAAATACATCCGTTTCCGATGCGATATTTAACAATTAGTCTTTTATTTTTAGGATTAAGTGCTTGTAGTGTTTTGCCAACAACAAAAAATCTAGTTGGTAAAATAAGTCAAGAAACCATTAATAATCCTTATTTCTCTAACAAAAAAATAGATTATGTATACAAAGCAAAAATAAATGCAGGAAACAATAATTTTGGCGGATTACTAATCCTAAAAAAAATAAAAGACAAACACCATCGTGTTGTTTTTACAACAGAATTTGGCAATAAAATATTCGACTTTGAATTTATAAATACCAAATTTAAAGTAAATTATATAACCAATAAATTAGATAAAAAATTTATTATTAATGCATTAAAAAAAGATTTTCAATTGTTAGTAAATCAGTACAATATTTCGGTTTTAAAATTTAATGCAAAAAAAGAATTTATCTATAAAACAATGCTTAATAATAAAAATAATTATTATGTTTTATCAAAAGAAAACAATACACTAATAAAAATTATTATGGCAAGTAAACGAAAAGAAAAAATGACAATTTCGTTTCGAGATATAGAAAACAATCTTTCTAAAAATATCGAATTAAAACATCATAATTTTAATATGACAATTGAACTCAATTATATAAATTAACACTATTTTTACACAAAATTAAAATCATGAAAAAAATCATTTTATTTACAAGTATTTTCTTGCTAGGCATCGCTGTAACAGCACAATCTAGAGTTCGTTTTGGACTAAGAGCAGGCGTAAATATATCGAAATTAACAAATCTAGATAATAAAAATAAAACAGATTTCTATATTAGTGCTTTACTCGCATTAAAAATTAATGAATCTTACACCTTACAACCAGAGTTTGGATATTCACAACAAGGAGGAACACTTACATCCAATAGATTGTTAACAATTGAAAATGAACGACTAAATGACATCAATATTAATTTTTTATCTGTATCCGTATTAAATAAAATACAAGCAAATAATAACATTCATTTTTTAATAGGACCATTTATTGATTTTAGACTAGATGACAATATTAATAATGACGGATATTTCTTAGAAGAATTATTTCCTCGTATGGATATTGGAATTACTTTAGGTTTTGGCTACGATTTTACAAAAGACTTAAGTATCGAAGCAAGATTTAAACATGGCTTTGTAGACATGCTTTCCGAAGGAAATATTTTCTATCAAAATACAAGGGACGATGAAAATTTTAATCAAGTATTTCAATTAGGAATAACCTATAAATTCAACATGAAAAAATAAAATATAAATAAAAAACAAAACCATGAAAAAAATAATTTTTACAATATTCACATTAGCAATTATAACCACATCGTATGCACAAGTAAACTTTGGACTAAGAGGAGGACTAAACCTATCCGATTACTCAAATTTAGAAAGTGATAAAAAAACAGATTTGTATTTTGGCGCATTCTTATCCTTAAAACTAGGAGATTTATACACATTACAACCAGAATTAACATACTCTAAAGAAGGAACAAAATTAAACGGAAATTACGATCGTTTACAATCTAATACTATAAAAGCAAATTTTTTCTCCGCAGCCATAATAAATAAATTTAATATTGCAAAAAGAGCACACGTAGTAATTGGGCCATACTTAGATATACGCATGAGTGAAAATATAGATTATAGAAATTTTAATGATAATAATTACTATTACGAATCTGTGACAAATGGTGCAGATATTGGGTTTATTGCTGGGTTTGGATTCGATGTTACAGATAGTTTTACTATCGAAGCGAGATACAAACAAGGTTTTATCGACACATTCGATGTAAACTATTTAGATGGATATAATAACCGATATAACAATTATAATTCGCATCTAAATCAAGTAATACAAGTAGGAATTGCCTATAAATTCAAATTGAGAAAATAAAATATGAAAAATAGATTTTTAACATTAGTAGCATGTAGTTTATTTACAATTGTACAATCTCAAATAACGTTTAAACCTGGAGTTAAATTAGGATTAAATATTTCGAAAATTGAAAATGTTAATGATGATAAACGAAATGGAATATATTTTGGTGTAATAGGTGAATTTAATTTTTTAAATATAAGTAATTATTGCCTACAACCAGAAATATCCTATTCACAACAAGGTACGAAAAACAACCAACAAGATTTTTTTGTTATTACCTTAGCAAACAAAATTTACTTTACAGATAGTGAATATGGTTTTTATGCAATTCTAGCACCATCCGTAGATATTAAATTAAATGGACCTAAAGAAGTAATAAATACAAGTGGTAGTAGAGTAGAATTAGGGTCCGATTATGGAATGTTAGGAGGATTTGGTTACGAATTCTCTTTTGGATTAGGAATCGAAACTCGATATAAATTTAGTTTAAAAAGTGATAAATCTGATGATGCAGGAAGTAGTTTAGGTAAAAATTCTTCCATACAAATGGGACTAACATATAAATTCGATTTTTAAACATGATACTAGAAAATTTTTATACCATTGCAGCTAAAACTGTAATTGAAGAGAATAAAATATATGTTTTCGATATTACAATAAATAATAAACATGCTATTTTTGAAGGGCACTTTCCAGACAATCCAATAATGCCAGGAGTATGTATGATGCAAATAACCAAAGATATTGCAGAGAACTTAACCAATAGTAAACTGTTTATGAAAAAATGCTCCAATGTAAAATTTATGGCAATCATAAATCCAGATAAAAATAAAGATTTAAACTTGCAAATAACGATTACCGAAGAAGAAAATGGAGATATTAAAGTGCGAAATACAACTAAATTTGAAGAAACTATAGCCTTAAAATTAACCGCAATTTATCAAAAAATATAACTACTTTGAAAACTTTTTTTCTTTTTATCGGAATAACAGTAATCCTGTTTAAATTAAATATTACTTCCGTAAGGACGGCATATAAAACAGCAGTAATATCAAAATCTGAAGCAATCGTATTTTATGAAAAATTACAAAAAGTAACCAAACAAGATAAAAAAGTATTTGTAGCCTATAAAGGAGCAGCTACAACATTAATAGCCAAACAACAAAAATCCATAAAAAAGAAAAAAGAACTTTTTAAAAAAGGTGTAGCATTGGTAGAATATGCCATTCAAAAAGAACCAAATAATATCGAAATTCGTTTTATACGTCTTAGCATACAACAAAACATCCCAAAATTTTTAAAGTATCACAAACAAATAGAAGTAGATAAAATCTACATATTAAGTAATATTAAAAAAATAAAATCAACCGATTTAAAAAAATACGTTACATCGTATATTTTACAATCGAAACATTTTACAGAAGAAGAGAAATTAATAATAAAATAATTATGAAATCATTTTTACTATCATTAGTTTTTTTTAAATTATAACATTTAGTTTCTCCCAAAGAATTAAAATTAAAACAGGTAATCTTAAAAGTTTGAAAGGTATAAACCAATATAATGTAATTTTAATTATTCTAATTTAGATATTGTAAATTACAAAAGTGAAGCAGAATTTCTTGATGAAAAAGTAGCATTAAGAGAAAAGCAAAAAAAAGGACGTGGAACAAAATATAAACAAGATTGGTTTAGCAATCGAAAACTAAGATACGAACCATTTTTGAAAAATAATTTAATGGTTATTTTATAAAAAAAGAAAAATAATTATTTTACAAAATAATACAAATGCGAAATATCCCATTTTAGTCGATTCAAAATTACTTGATCCTGGTTATATAAATAATACTCCAGCAAAGGTACATGCATATCTTTGGGTTATAATTACTGTTTTCGAAACAAATAATCCTAAAAATATAATATTCAGTACAAAAAAATAAAAACACGATATGGAAATTACGATTTCAACGCTTATAACACAGGAAATAGGATTGCAAAAGTCTATGGTCTTTTAGGAGAGAGACTTGCTCATTATTTTAGAAAAAAAACGTAATTTGTCGTGCTTAAACAATTACTTTGGAACAAACTGATTTTTTGAAAATTTCTAAAAGGATTTCAAACTTAAAATGTTGTGTAATCATACCAACATATAACAATCACAAAACGCTAAAACGTGTTGTAGATGGTGTTTTACAATACACAACTAACATCATTATTGTTAATGATGGTTGTACAGATAGTACGCCAGAAATATTAAAAGAATACACACAACTTACACAAATTCATTTTCCAGAAAATAGAGGGAAAGGCGTTGGTTTAAGAACTGCATTTAAAAAAGCACTAGAAGAAGGCTACGAATTTGCTATAACCATAGATTCTGACGGACAACATTATCCAAACGATATTCCCGTTTTTATAAACGAATTAGAAAAAAACAAAAACTGTTTGTTGATAGGTTCTAGAAATATGGAACAAGATACCGTTCCGAAAGGAAGTAGTTTTGGAAATAAATTTTCTAACTTTTGGTATTGGGCAGAAACTGGTGTAAAGCTAACAGACACACAATCTGGATATCGATTATATCCATTATTAGAAATGGCAAAAATCACGTTTAAAACTACAAAATTTGAATTTGAAATCGAAAATATCGTAAAAGCATCTTGGCGCGGAATTGAAGTCAAAAATGTGCCAGTAAAAGTACTATATGATCCAGAAGAACGTGTCTCACACTTTAGACCATACAAAGATTTTCTTAGAATTACCGTATTAAATACATGGTTTGTTATTGTAGCATTATTTTACATAAAACCAAGAGATGTATTACGAAAGATTAAAAAAAAAGGACTAAAACGATTTTTTCTTGAAAATGTCTTTCAAAATTCCGATTCACCAAGTAAAAAAGCAAAATCCATAGCGTTGGGAAGTTTTATGGCAATGACACCGTTTTGGGGTTTTCATGGCATACTAGCACTAACACTAGCAACAGCATTCAAATTAAACAAAGCAATCGCATTTGCATTTTCGAATTTAAGTATTCCACCAGTAATACCTTTTGTAATATATGGAAGTATTAAAATAGGAAACCTTATTTTAGGAACCGAATCTAAATTTGATTTTGAAAATTTAGCAGCAAATATTAAGCTACTTTCTAATGTAAAAGAATATCTTATTGGTAGCTTTGCACTTGCAATAATAGTATCCATTACGCTAGGAAGTATAAGTTATATCGTTCTAAAATTAAAAAAATAGTGAATAACCCTTTTTATAAAACATATCGTTTTTTTAAAGCGAAGAAATTAACACTTCTCGGAATTCTTCTCGTACTAGCAAGTCTATTAACATATATTGCTCTAAAATTAAATTTTGAAGAAGATATAACCAAATTAATTCCACAATCCGAAGAAACAAAAACACTCAATAAAGTACTTAATAATGTCGATTTTTCGGATAAGATAATTGTTAATATAACATCCAAAAAAGAAAATCCAAATAAATTAGCAACATTTGCAACCGAATTGCTAGACAGTATAAATAAGCACTGTAAAAACGATATCTTAAATATTCAAGGAGAAATTACCAACGACAATATGGTAGAAACTATGGATTTTGTCTACAATAATCTACCACTTTTTTTAAATGATAAAGACTATACATACGCCAAACAAAAATTAACAACAGATAGCATAACACAAGTAGTACAGAATAATTACAAGACACTAGTATCTCCAAGTGGATTAATTGCTAAAAAAATTATTAGAAAAGACCCTTTTGGTTTGACATTTAAAGCCTTAAAAAAACTAGAAAGTCTAAAAATTGCAGATAGTTTTGATATTTATAACGGGTTTTTAATGACATCCAATAAAAAGAATATTCTACTATTTATAAAACCAAAATTAGCAGCAAATGAGACAGATGCAAATGCTTTATTTGTAAAAAAATTATATCAAATTTCGGAAGAATTAAATGCAAAATACACAAATGTAATACACTCAGAATACTATGGCTCTACGGTAATTGCCGTTGCAAATGCAAATCAAATAAAAACGGACATTCAATTTACAGTTAGTATTGCAATGACGGTATTATTATTAATTTTAATACTGTTTTATAAAAAATTAACCATACCAATAATCTTATTTCTTCCAACAGTATTTGGCGCTTTAATAGCCGTAGTATCGCTCTATTTTATTCGAGAAAAAGTATCGGCAATCTCATTAGGAATTGGTTCTATTTTACTCGGAATAACACTCGATTATTCGCTACATATACTTACACATTATCGAAAAAATCAAAATATAAAACAACTCTATAAAGACATTACAAAACCAGTATTAATGAGTAGTATTACAACGGCAATAGCCTTTTTATGTTTGCTATTATTAAAATCACAAGCCCTACAAGATTTAGGTATTTTTGCATCTATAAGTGTACTGAGTTCGTCAGTATTTGCATTATTTTTAATACCGCTACTCTACCAACCAAAAACGGTAAACAACGAGCAATCGAACAATTTAATAGAAAAAATAGCAAGTTATAATTACGATAAAAGCAAATACCTCATTTTTGCAATTATTGCCTTATTTATTATTAGTATGTTTACGTCTAGTAAAGTAACATTTAATAAAGATTTGTCTAAGATGAATTACATGAATGAAGCTAGTCTTAAAGCAGAAGAACATTTAGAATCGATTTTAAATTTATCTTCCAAATCTGTATATATCGTAGCTTATGGAAAAAATAGAGATAGCATATTAGATACGAATTTTGCAATAAGTAATCTACTAAAAAAAGCAAAATTAGAGCAAACAATTATCCAATATAGCAGTATAGGATCCATTGTATTATCACAAAAAAAACAAAAAGAGAAGATAGCAAAATGGAATGCCTTTTGGTCGGAAACTACGAAACAACAAGTTAAAGAAAATTTAATTAAAAGTGGTAAAAAAGTAGGATTTAATGAAACCACATACCAACCATTTTACAATCAAATTAACAAAAAATTTAAACCCATAGATTTAAAAAAATACGGTAAAGTAAAATCCCTTTTAACACAAGAGTACATATCGGATAAAGAATTTAAAACGGCAGTATCTATTGTTAAATTAAATCCCGAAAAAAAGGCAACATTAAAAAAATTAGTAGCAAAGTTACCAAACACATTGTTAATTGATAGAAAAGAGATAAATGAAACCTTTTTAGGAGGATTAAAAGAAAATTTTTCGAGTTTAATTAATTATTCTTTATTAGCAGTAGTGCTCATTCTATTTTTATTTTATCGCAATATAGAACTTACTCTTTTAACAAGTATTCCAATTGCAGTAACATGGATACTTACTTTAGGATTAATGTATTTTTTTAACATAGAATTTACTATATTTAATGTAATTATATCCACATTTATATTTGGATTAGGCGTAGATTACAGTATCTTTTTAACCAATGCATTAGTAAAAGATTATACCTATGGAACACAAGAAATTAAAACGTATAAAGTATCTATAATCTTATCAGTATTAACTACCATATTAGGCGTTGGTGTATTGATATTTGCAAAGCATCCAGCATTAAAATCTATTTCAGCACTCTCATTAATCGGAATTTTAACTACTTTATTTGTTAGCTTTACCATACAACCTTTATTATTTCGAATATTTGTAAAAAATAGAGCAAAAAAAGGCTTTCAACCAATACGATTACGAAGTTTTTTACATGCTATTGTATTGCTTCTTTTTTATGGATTAGGAGGCATGTTGTTATCTCTAATAAGTTTGGTCATATTACCGATAATTCCGCTATCCAAAAAAGTAAAAAATAGTTGGTTACACAAAACCGTAGCAAAATTAGTACAAGCAGTATTGTATGGAAATCCGTTTGTAAGTAAAAAAGTAATAAATACGGTAAACGAAGACTTTAAAAAACCTGCAATAATTATTGCAAATCATTCCTCATCTTTAGATACGTTAACGATGGGATTAGCAACACATAAAATTGTGTATTTAGTAAATGATTGGGTCTATAAATCGCCAGTATTTGGAGGTATCGCAAGAGCTTTAGGCTTCTATCCAGTATCTAATGGAGTCGATGGTAGTATAGAGCATTTAAGAGAAAAAGTACAACAAGGATATTCGTTAATGGTATTTCCAGAAGGAAAAAGATCGCTTACCAATAAAGTTGGAAGATTTCATAAAGGAGCTTTTTTCTTACAAGAACAACTACAAATAGACATATTACCAATCTATTTTCATGGAAATGCAGAAGTAATGCCAAAAAATGATTTAATTATTCACGATGGAAGCCTAACCGTAAAAATTGGAGAACGAATCGCTTACGATGATATCAAATTTGGCAAAACTGCTAGAGAGCGAAACAAAAGTATTCGTAAATTTTTTAAAGACAAACTCTTAAAATTACGTGACGAAATAGAAACACCAGACTATTTTAAAGATATTTTAATTTCTAACTACATCTATAAAGACAAAAATATTCTAAAATTAGTAAAAGAAGATTTTAAAACAAACAAAAAAACATACCATTCTCTACATAATATAGTTCCAATAAAATCTACTATTTTACATCTTGCCGATGATTTTGGACAAATAGATATCTTACTAACTGCAAAACACATAGATCGAAAAATAACAACCTATATAAGCGATACTAAAAAACAAACTGTTGCAAAAAACTGTTATACAAATACCTATAAGAAAGTAACCTATTGTAATCGTTTAAAAGACTTACAAATAGATTCGTTTAAAACACTTCTAATCAGTGATTTTAACGATTCAACCTTAATAGATTCAATAAATTTGAGTAATTTTGAACAAATTATAATGGTTGGTCAACAAGGAGAATTTAAAATAAAAGGGTTTGAAATAATTCGAGAAAAAAATACAGTTTACTTGTTAAATAAAATTTAGTGTGAAAAATAAATACGATGTTGTTATTATTGGAAGTGGTTTAGGAGGATTGGTATCTGCAAATATATTAGCACGCCATGGTTACAAAGTTTGTGTCTTAGAAAAAAACAACCAATACGGTGGTAATCTACAAACTTTTGTAAGAGATAAAAAAATATTCGATACTGGAGTTCATTATGTTGGAGGATTAGATAAAGGACAAAATTTATACCAATATTTTACCTATCTCGGAATTATGAAAGATTTAAAAATTCATAAACTAGACGAAGATAAATACGATGTTATTACCTTCGATAACAACGATACCGAATATTACCATGCACAAGGTTATGAAAACTTTACAAATTCCTTAATAAAACAATTTCCAAAAGAAGAAAAAGCAATACACGCCTATTGCCAAAAAATAAAAGACGTTTGTAATAATTTTGCATTGTACAACCTAGAAGGTGGTACTGCCTATGATATGAAAATATTATCCTTAAAAATAACCGATTATCTAGATTCTATTACAGATAACGAACTTCTAAAAGCGGTACTTGTAGGATCAAATTCATTATATGCAGGAGAAAAACAAACGCCATTTTATGTACATGCACTATCCATAAACTCGTATATAGAAAGTTCGTACCGTTTTGTAAATGGAGGAAGTCAAATGTCTAAATTACTCATTAGAAAATTAAAAGAATTTGGAGGAGAAGCGTATCGATATCAAGAGGTCGTAAAATTTGGCTTTGAAGAAGATAAGTTAACATCGGTAATAACCAAAAAAGGAGAAGTTATAAAAGCAGATTTATTCATTTCGAATATAGAACCAAAATTTACCATTAAAATGCTTGAAGGTAAAGGAATGCGAAAAGCCTTTGTAAAAAGGGTAGAACAAATAGAAAGTATGATTTCTGGTTTTAGTTTGTATATTACTTTTAAACCAGACTGTTTTCCATATTTAAACTATAATTATTACCATATAAAAAACCCTTCGAAAATATACGAAGCACAAGAATATACAGAAAAATCATGGCCAGAAGGATATATGGTATCTATGGGAGTTCATAAAGGGCAAACCAAATGGGCAAAAAATATGATTGCCATGACCTATATGAAATATGACGAAATAAAACAATGGGAAGATACTTTTAATACCGTAGCAGAAAAATCGGATAGAGGAGCATCTTACGAAAAATTTAAAGCAGATAAAACAGAAATATTTTTAAAAGAAGTAGAAAAGAAATTTCCAAATATTAGATCTTGTATACAATCTATTTACACCTCTACACCATTATCGTATCGTGATTATATAGGCAATCACAAAGGAGCAATGTATGGCTATAAAAAAGATGCAGACAATACAATGAAAACCTTTTTATCGCCAAAAACAAAACTAAAAAATCTGTTTTTTACAGGACAAAGTCTAAATATGCACGGTATATTAGGTGTAACGATAAGTGCAGTACTTACTTGTTCGCATATCATTGGAAGAGAAAAATTATTACAATCTATCCATGAAGAATTAGCCAAAAGCGATGCTTAAATTCTCATTTCAATTCATATTAGTACTTACATTACTATATTCATGTAATGTAAAAAAATCTATTTTAGATCGACCTAATTTAGAGAATTATACTATAAATAAAGAAAAAAGAATTGCATTTAATGATTCCTTGTTTTTTAAAGGGAGCCATAGTTTACGCAAAAACGAATACGCACAATGGGAATTGATAGCCTCTGGAGAAAATCCGTTAGATTTAGGAAATACAATTGGTAGTTTATCCGAAGAATTATTAGTCCATCAAGAAGATGTTTTCCTAGAAAAAGTAAATCAATTAGTACCATCCAAATTTAAACAATACCTATTGCGTAAATTTTTAGCCATTTACAACCGCAAAATATACCTATATGTAAACGAAGAATACAAAGCAGAGATTTATGGAATTTCAAAATACGCATCTGACAAGTACAATAAAATTGCAGACAAATATTTATTAAGTCTCTATTTACATAGTGCACACGATATTGGACATGCATTACAAGACTTAGCATTGGTAGGTTGCACATCATTTGCCGTTTGGGACAAACAAAGCCAAGATGGCAAACTGCTAATCGCTAGAAATTTTGACTTCTATGCTGGTGATGCGTTTTCTAAAGAAAAAATAATCTACTTTATACAACCAGAAAAAGGCTACAAATATATGTCTGTTTCTTGGGCAGGAATGATTGGCGTAATGTCTGGAATGAATGAAAAAGGGCTAACGGTAACCATAAATGCAGGAAAGTCAGACATACCACTTGTTGCAAAAACACCAATATCTTTAGTAACTAGAGAAATTTTACAATATGCGTCTAACATCAAAGAAGCAATTGCTATTGCAAAAAAGAAAGAAGTATTTGTATCGGAATCCATTATGGTAGGAAGTGCAATAGATAATAAAGCAATACTTATAGAAATTGCACCAAAAAAAATTGGAATTTATGAGGTAGCAAATACATCACAATTGGTTTGTGCCAATCATTTTCAAAGTAAAACCTATAAAAATGACGAAAATAACCAAAAACACATCTTAGAAAGTCATTCCAAATACCGATTTGATAGAATGCAAGAACTCCTCAGTCAAAATAACAAAATAACACCACAAAAAGCAGTAAATATACTTAGAAATAAAGACGGTTTACACGATAAAAAAATAGGTTATGGAAACGAAAAAGCATTAAATCAACTTTTAGCACATCATGGTATTGTATTTCAACCACATAAAAAATTAGTTTGGGTTTCTGCAAATCCATATCAACTTGGCGAATTTGTCGCATTTCAACTAGATAGTGTTTTTAAAAATAGAAACGCTAAAAGCAGTAGTTTGTCCATAAAAGAATTAACCATAGCAAAAGATCCCTTTTTAAATACAGATGCATATCACAATTATGAAAAATTTAGAATTGAAATAAAAAAAATAAAAAAAATAATTGAAGAAAACAAGCACCTTACTATCAAAAAAATTAATAATTTTGTAGCCTTGAATCCCAATTCATGGGAAACATACGCTATAATCGGAAAATATTATTATCAAAAAAAACAATATAGAGCTTCATTAAATGCCTATAAAAAGGCACTTACAAAAGAAATAACAACGGTTTCGGATAAAGAAAGAATTAAAAAATACATTAAGAAAAATAAACAAATATTACATGATTCCCGAAATTGAACTTAAATCTATAGAAGAAATAAAACAATTTCAAGATAAAAAATTGCAGGAATTACTTGTCTATTTGTCGGAGAAATCTGCTTTTTACCAAAAATTATTTGCTAAAAATAATATCCCTTTTAACAGTATAAAAACACACAAAGATTTAACAAAAATACCAACAACAACAAAAGAAGATTTACAACAATACAACGACGATTTTATTTGTGTTAATAAAACAGAAATTATCGATTATGTTACTACATCTGGAACAACAGGTAAACCTGTATTTTTTGGATTAACAGACAAAGATTTAGATAGATTAGCATATAACGAAGCCATTTCTTTTGCTTGTTCTAATCTTACTAAAAAAGATACAATTCAGCTAATGACAACGATGGATAGGCGTTTTATGGCTGGATTGGCTTATTTTTTAGGAGCGAGAAAATTAGGAGCTGGAATAATTCGTGTTGGCGCTGGAATACCAGAATTACAATGGGATTCCATCCAAAAATTTCAACCTACATATTTAGTAACTGTACCATCTTTTTTATTAAAGTTAATCGCTTACGCTGAAAAAAATAATATAGACATCAACAAAAGTTCTATAAAAGGAGCTATTTGTATAGGAGAACCCTTAAAAAATCAAGATTTTACACCAAACATACTCTCAAAAAAAATAACCGAAAAATGGCATATTAATCTCTACTCTACCTATGCATCTACAGAAATGAATACTGCTTTTGCAGAATGTGAGTACCAAGTTGGAGGACACCATCATCCAGAATTAATTATTGTAGAAATCTTAGATGAAAATAATCAACCCGTAGCAAATAACGAAGAAGGAGAGTTGGTTATTACCACGCTAGGTGTTGAAGCAATGCCATTACTCCGATTTAAAACTGGAGACATTGTAAAAGCACATTACGATTCTTGTAAATGTGGTAGAAATACCTTGCGTTTAGGACCTGTAATTGGTCGTAAAAAGCAAATGATAAAATATAAAGGAACAACGATTTATCCGCCAGCGATGTATAATTTGCTCAACGATTTTTCTGAAATAAAAAGTTATATTATCGAAATTGATAAAAATGAAATAGGAACAGATAAAATAACACTTAAACTATATGCTCCAGAAAATGAAGTATCTTTGCTACATAAACTAAAAGATCATTTTAGAGCAAAATTAAGAGTATTACCAATCATAGAATTTGTAACAAAAGAGGAAATAAATAGTTTAAAATTCCCAAAAATGAGCAGGAAACCAATGCTCTTTATCGACAAACGAAAACAAAAAAATAGCTAGATATGGAAGACGAATTAGCACGAATTGCACCATACAATCAACAACAAGTTACAACGGCATTAAAATGGCTAGAATCCAGTACCGAATTTATAAAAGGAGTTCAATTTTTTTACCCAGAGTGGACCGAAAACGATATCATTTCTAAATTGAGAAGCTGTGAAACTTGTGCAGATTTTCAAGTACAATTTATAGAAATGATTATCAAAAATTCGATAGCAAATACTATGGAATCTTTTCAAATACTTGGTTTAGAAAATTTTGACACCTCCAATTGTTTGTATATATCCAATCATAGAGATATTTTTTTAGATTCGGCATTACTACAAAATCATTTATACGATATCGGAAAACCATTTACGGAAATATCACTAGGCGATAATTTAATGGTAAATCAGACCATGAAAGCTGTTGCAAAACTAAATAGTATGTTTACCGTTTTTAGAAGTTATAACAAGTCCGAAATGCTACAAAATTCTATAAATTTATCTAAATATCTTCGTTTTTCTATTACAGACAAAAAAGTGTCATCGTGGATTGCACAAGGTAATGGAAGAGCAAAAGATGGCAATGATATTACCTCAACTGGTTTAATTAAAATGTTGCTTTTAAGTGGTCAAAAAAACATTAAAGAAGCAATAGCAGAATTAAATATCGTAGTATCTACTATAGCATTTGAATACGAACCATGCGCTTTCGAAAAAGCAAACGAATTAAGTACCATAGATAAAGAAGGATCCTACTCAAAAACAAAATTTGAAAATATAAATAGTATTGTTAAAGGCATAAAAGATTATAAAGGAAATGTAAAGCTGGTATTTGAAAAACTAGATTTAAACAATATTAAATTTACAAACAATCGAAAAAAAGACGCCATTGCGATTGCCAAAGAAATAGATCGCGTTGTCTATAGAAACTACCAACTTTACAAAACAAATTATATGGCATACGATTTGCTGTATGGAGACCAGAAATACAACAGACATTACAGTGTAAAAGAACTAGAAAGTTTTAAAAAACACATAGCAAAAGCAGAAAATGAAGATATTTATTACAAACTGCTAAAAATATATGTAACACCAATTGTAAACAAAGAAAATTTGGTACAAGAACTTCTTAGTTAAAAATAGTATATCATAAACAAAAATTAAAATAACCCAAAAACAAAAACAATGAAAAGAATAATTATAGCATTACTTCTATTAGCAACTACATATACATTTGCACAAAAAACCTTATCCAAAGATTACGATTATAAAGTAAGTACACCTTATAAAGTTGTCGATGCTAGAAGTAAAGAATATTTCAGTAATGGAAAAGAAGTACTTGGTGTTAAAATTAAAGCCAACAAAAATCAAGTATTATTACAAAAATATAATACGGAAGGAATGAAGGAAATAGGCAAACAAGTGTACAATGACTTGCCAAAAAACTTTATTTACGAAGGTGTCATACAAGCACAAGACCACTATTATTTTTTCTACTCTTCATGGACTGGTAGAAAAACGAAACATGAACGTTTATTTTATAGAGAAATTGATTTTGATAAAGGTACTTTTAAAGGAGAATCAAAACAAATAATTGACCACGATGGTAAATTAGTTAATTTCTTTAATTATAGAAAAATATTTTATGGATGGAGTGCTTTTAATAACTTTGCTGGTACTACAAAATTTGACTTAATGACCTCAGACGATGAGTCAAAAATACTCGTACAATACAGAAAAAAACCAAAAGTAAGAAAAGATACAAAAAGTTGGGATATCATTAATGTTGCTGTTTTTGATATTTCGATGAACAATCTATGGAAAAAACAATACACGATGCCTTACACAGAGCGTAGAATGGATTTTATGGATAATATGATTGATAATGAAGGGAAAATTTTCATGGTAACTAAAGTGTATCACGATAATAGCAATAAAGATAAAAAGAAACGAAAAGATAAAAAAGCAAACTACCATATCGAGTTATTTGAATTGAGTAATACCTTAGATAAAATTAAAACTTCTAAAATAAGTTTAGATGATAAATTTATAAATGGCGTATCAATGTATCAATCAAAAAACAAAGAAATTCTTATCGCTGGATTTTATAATAAAGGTAATACAAAAACTAAAGGTGGTCATTTGGCAGTTTCAAGAAAAACAACTTCGGATGGTTTGTATACTTATAAAATAAATGAAAATGGAGAATTAGCCGACAAGCATTTTTATGAAATTCCGTTAGAAATTATTAACCAATATGCAAGTAAGAGAACCAAAAAGAAGAACAAGAAAAAAGGAAATGTAGAATATCAAGGTTTGCAGTTAAATCAATTAATTTTTGGTGAAGATAACAGCATTACTTTAGTTGGAGAAGTAGATTATATAGTTACACACTATAAATCGGCAATGGGAGGTCTTACAAAAACAGGACAAGCAACATATACCTTTCATTATGAAGATATTTTAATAACAAAAATTAATCCAAATGGAGAATTAGCATGGATGAAAAAAATTCCAAAAAACCAAAAAGGAAATAAAGGAAAAGGCGGAATGTCTTACTCTTATTTTAATGCAAACGGAAATCATTATTTAATCTACCTAGACAATGTAAAGAATTTTAATTTATCGATAGATAAAAGACCTGCACTACACATGGACGGTAAAGGTGGTTACTTAACCGCAATGAAAATTAACGATGAAACAGGAGAAGCTGTTAAAGGATCTGTTTTAGATTTTAGAAGAATTAAAGGAGATATTGTAGCATATCAATTTAATACCGATAGAATCGTAAAAATAAAAGAAAACGAATTTTTTGTAGAAGTATACAAAAAGAAAAAAGAAGATGTTTTCTTAAAAACAGAAATGAAAAAATAATACAATAAAGCAAATAATGGATGAGGAATCTCATCCATTATTTACAAGAATAATAAATAAAAACCATGAAAAAAATAATTACCATAGTACTACTATTAGCAGTTACATTTACATTTGCACAAGTAACACTATCTCCAGATTACGACTATAAAGTTAGCGAACCTTATAAAGTGGTTGATGCTAGAAGTAAAGAATATTTTAGTAACGGCAAAAGTGTTTTATCTTTAAAAGTAAAACCGAAAAAAAATCAAATTCTTTTGCAAAAGTACGATGTGCAAAACATGAAAGAAATTGGTAAAAAGTACTATAACGATTTACCTAAAAACTTTGTATATGAAGGTTTAGTTGAAGCTCAAGGCAAGTATTATTTCTTTTATTCTTCTTGGACAGGAAGAAAAACCAAACACGAAAGGTTATTTGTTCGTGAAATTGATTTTAAAAGTGGAACTTTTAAAGGAGAAGCAAAAAAAATAATTGACCACGATGGTAAATTAGCAGAATTTTTTGATACAAACAGCGGTATGTCCTTTTTTGGAGGTTATGGTAATATTGGCTTAGTTCCTAAATTTGATTTTCTAGTTTCCGATGATGGTTCTAAAATTCTTATTCAATATCGTAAAAAACCAACAGTAAGAAAAGATACTAAAAGTTGGGATATTATTGCTGTAAATGTATACGATATGGATTTAAACAAAATTTGGTCGAAAACATATACCATGCCTTATACAGAACGTAGAATGAATTTCATAGACAATTTAATTGACAATGATGGAAATACATTTATGCTTACCAAAATATTTCATGACGATAGTAATAAAGATAAAAAGAAACGAAAAGATAAAAAAGCAAACTATCATATCGAACTTTTTGAGTTGAATAATACGACGGATAAAATTAAAACTTCCAAAATAAATTTGGACGATAATTTTATTAACGGAATAAGTATGTACCAGTCTACTAACAAAGAAATTCTTTGTGCAGGTTTTTATAATAAAGGCAAAATTTTAAGTAACTCGGATGGTTTATTCACTTATAAAATTAACCAAAATGGAGAACTTACTGATAAAAAATACTACGAGATACCTTTAGAAATACTAAACCAGTACGAAAGAAAAAAAGTTAAAAAGAAAAACAAAAAAAAGAATAAAAAAGGAAAAGCAGAAGCATATTCTCTCGAATTAAAAAATGTAATATATCACGATGATAATAGTCTTACTTTAATAGGAGAAAAGGATTATATCGAATCACATACTTATTTTACAAAAAACGGTACAAGAACAACCATTTCATATCATTATGATGATATTTTAATTTCAAAAATTAGTGCTGATGGAGCACTTACTTGGATGAAAAAAATACCAAAAAGACAAATTGGTCGTAAAGGAAAAGGCGGAATGTCTTATTCTTACTTTAATGCCAATGGAAACCATTATTTAATATATTTAGACAATGTAAAAAATATCGAACTGCCTTTTGATAAAAAACCAGCAATCCATTCCGATGGTAAAGGTGGTTATTTAACTGCCGTTAAAATTGACGATCAAACTGGTGCTATTGAAAAAGGTTCTATCTTAGATTTTAAAAGAATTAAAAGAAAAATTAAAGCATATCAATTTAATACCGATAGAATCGTAAAAATAAAAGAAAACGAATTTTTTGTAGAAGTATACAAAAAGAAAAAAGAAGATGTTTTCTTAAAAATAGAAATGAAAAAAATAATACAATAAAGCAAATAATGGATGAGGAATCTCATCCATTATTTACAAGAATAATAAATAAAAACCATGAAAAAAATAATTACCATAGTACTACTATTAGCAGTTACATTTACATTTGCACAAGTAACACTATCTCCAGATTACGACTATAAAGTTAGTGAGCCTTATAGAGTAGTTGATGCTAGAAGTAAAGAATATTTTAGTGATGGCAAAAGTGTTTTATCTTTAAAAGTAAAACCGAAAAAAAATCAAATTCTTTTGCAAAAGTACGATGTGCAAAACATGAAAGAAATTGGTAAAAAGTACTATAACGATTTACCTAAAAATTTTGTATATGAAGGGTTAGTTGAAACTCAAGGCAAGTATTATTTCTTTTATTCTTCATGGTCAGGAAAAAAAACAAAACAAGAAAGATTATATTATAGAGAAATTGATTTTAAAAGTGGGACTTTTAAAGGAGAAGCGAAAAAATTAATTGATTATAATGGACGGTTAACCAATTTTTATAGAACTAAAAGCTATCATTTTACTCTAGGTATGAAAAATGAAAATGTTCCAAAATTTAATATACTAGTTTCAAAAGATAAATCTAAAATCCTAATTCAATATCTTAAAAAATTAGAAGGAAAAGAAGTGTTAGATATTATCGATGTAAATGTATTTGACATATCATTTAACAAAATATGGTCAAAAACATATACGATTCCATATCATTGGAGAAAAATGACAATGGTAGATAACCTTATTGATAATGAAGGAAATATTTTTATGCTAACAAGTATAATGAATAAATCCAAAAAAGGAGAAGAGTATTATCATTTAGAATTGTTTAAAATGAATAACAATCTAAATAAAATTGCCATAACTCCAATACAATTAGATAATATTTTTATCGATATAGTTATACTCAATCAACTAAATAAAAAAGAATTAATATTGGCAGGTTATTATCAAAATACAGTTGATAATAATGGTCCTAATGGTTTTTTTATTCAAAAAATAAGCAAAACAGGAGAATTAATATCTAATAAAAAATATGAAATTTCAGCTGAAATTATTAACCAATATAAAAGAAAAGCTATTAAGAAGAAAAAGGGAAAACCCTACGATGAGTTCGCAATAAATCATATTATTATTAATACAGACAATAGTATAACAATTGTTGGCGAAGCATACTATTCATACTCAGTATCTTCTCCAGATGGAGGATATTCATTACACTACTATAATGATATTTTAGTTTCAAAAATAAAACCAAATGGAGATTTAGACTGGATAAAAAAAATTCCTAAGCGCCAGAGAGGGAGTAATAATGGACAAGGCGGTATGTCATACACTTATTTTAAAAGAAACGACAATCTCTATTTTACCTATATAGATAATATTAAAAATTACTGTTGTCCGATAAAACCCAAAATTAGTTAAAATCATGCTTCTAACTCAATAAAATGGTTAAAAATTTGATTTTTCAAAAAGTAAGCCCCTTGTTTTTAGGTTGGATAAAAATTG
>Ga0256840_1000895_pt1 | contig 29493 bp, 28 predicted proteins | sample 355202metaG_FD_185969 | JGI IMG/M metagenome (GOLD analysis project Ga0256840, IMG submission 185969) | Hydrothermal vent microbial communities from Mid Atlantic Ridge, Atlantic Ocean - 355-202 | ecosystem: Environmental > Aquatic > Marine > Hydrothermal vents | place: Atlantic Ocean: Mid... | reverse complement strand
GATATCTGTATTTAATTTTACCAAATCTCCTGTTTGGAATCCCCATTTTTTGGCATCATCTGGATGCATCCAAATAGGATTTCTATTTGAAATTTCAACTAACCATTTTGCATTTCCAGAACGCGAGTGAATTAATGTTGGCAATCTAAATGTAGGAACTAACACATATTCTCCTTTCGATTTATCTAACACATCATTATGAATATGACTTTTGATATACGTTGGTGTTGCATACTCAGGCCATTTCCAATCTACCATAGTTTGTGAATAAAACTCATTTTTACGAGATGGTGTTGGGAAACCTACACAAGGTTTTCCGTTTATCATAACACCAATAGGTTTTCCATTTTTTGAAATTACATCATTAGTTGGGTCAACTTTAGTTCCTTTTAGTTGTTCCTCACTTAATAAATTTTCATTCATTTTATAAGACTCACCCTTTTCAATTTCATAAGCTCCATACTTTTTCATGTATTCCAGTGCTGCAAACTGCCCTGTAAATCCATCTGCTTTTGCCGTTTCATTTAACCCTTTAATTCTTTCAAAAATATATTGGTAATATTCATCTATTGTAATTTTTTCTCCTAGTCTGTACGGCGATTCAAATGTTTTTCGGATTCCCATACTTCCATCAGGATCAATTCTCCAAGATAATTCTATAAAAAATTCATCTTCTTCCCAAACTTCACCCGGATTTGCTTCATAGGTTAATTTTACTGGTTTGCCATTTCTACGTGCAGCCTCTCTTAATACTGGCTGACGAAATGCTACCCAAGTTCCGCCATGTGTTGCGTAACTATTTAAATCGTGACGCTCTGATGCCAATCCCATTGGCAACACAAAATCTGCATAAAAAGCTGTTTCATTCCAAGTTGGGGTTAAGGCTGCATGCAATCCGAATTTACTTTCATCAGCAAACATTTCCATCCAAGTAAACCCATCAGGATACGTCCAAACAGGATTAAATACTCGTGAAAAATATACGTCCATTTTACCTCTTCCTTCTTTTAAGAAATGTGGTAATAATTGACTCATTTCAAAGAAAGCCAATGGGTATTCTTTTGGGAAATGCAATTCATTCCATTTTTTTTGAGGAGCTGGAGGGTTTGGTTGTGTTGGCTTGAATTTGTTCCAAGAATTTGGAGATGTTCCTCCCTTGGCACCAACTGCTCCTGTTAAAACAGTTAGAAAATGTAAACAACGAGCCACTGCCCAACCTCCTAGGTTTGAAGCACCTGCAGCACGCCAGTTATGCGAAGCAAAACGTTCACCTGCTTCCCCAATTTTATGCGCTATTTCAACAATCATTTCAGCTTTTACACCTGATTCTTTCTCTGCATATTCTGGAGTAAATACTTTGTACTCTTCTATCATTGCAGCAATATAATTTTCAAATGTAATTTCTTTATCGCTATGACGTGCTTGTAAATATTCTTTCCAGTTAGTCCAATTTTCCAAATAATCTCTATTGTACAATCCTTCTTCTAAAATAATTAAAGCCATAGCCAGTAAAACAGCTGCTTCCGTACCAGGATATGATGGTAACCAATAATCTGACATGCTCGCAGTGTTTGACAAACGAGGATCCATGGTTGCCAATTTAGCTCCCTTCATTTTACCTTCAATAATACGTTGTGCATGCGGATTGAAATAATGACCCGATTCTAAATGTGCAGATATCAATAAAATAAATTTTGCTTCTGCATGGTCTGGTGATGGCCTATCATAACCATACCATAAATTGTAACCAAAACGAGCTCCTGAAGAACAGATATTGGTATGTGAATTATGACCATCAATTCCCCAACCTTGTAAAATCCAGTTCATAAATTTTTCATTTCCTGGTCTTCCAACGTGATACGCTATTTCATTATGTCTATCTTCCAAAATTGCTTTTCTGATACGGGTTGCAATAGTATCTAAAACTTCATCCCAAGAAACTCGTTCCCATTCTCCGTCTCCTCTTTTCCCTTTTCGTTTTAAAGGAAATAAAATTCTGTCTGGATCTGTAACTTGGTTAATTGTAGCAGGACCTTTTGCACAATTTCTACCTCTACTTCCAGGATGGTACGGATTTCCTTCAAACTTTTTAACTTCTTGTGTTTCTTTATCTATAAAAGCTGTTAAACCACAAGCACTTTCACAGTTAAAACACGTTGTTGGAATAATTTGATAGGTCTTTTTTTCTTTTCTAGGCCATACTTTCGGATTGTACTCTTCCCAATTATCCCACTTTTCTGGTGGTGGGAAATTTTCATATAGTTGTGCAACCTCCTCATCTGAAAATTGACGCATATCGCCATCAAATTCTTGATAACCTTCTTTGTGCAGATTTGGAATAATTCCTAATTTTTCTGCTATATTTTCTATAAACGATGCTTTTTTATATCCCATCTTTCGATTTTATTTTTGAGATTCCTCATCACTTTTCAAGTGCTATCGGAATGACATTTTTATTTTTTTTAAGCTAACGGAATCCGCTGAGGCGCTTCCACCCAAATTTTTTCAGTAATTAAAATTCCTATTAATACACATATTCCTGAAGCAACTGTTAACAACCCTCCATTCCCAAAAAATAATAATGTTAATGGAATAATATTTCCTATTAATACAGTTACCATCCAAAATAGGTTTTTATACCTCCCTTTGGTAATCATTTTTACCACTGTTTTTGCAGCTGTTGTTGGGTGTGTAATTGTTAATTCTGTTACTAGTGTAAATAAATTAACAACCAATGCAATTATCATGGTGTTTTTTAGAATACTCATCCAATCTTCATTTCCAAAAATTAAAGAAGCTATTATAAAAATGGAAGCACCTGCCATAACACTATGCACTAACATATGCAACGGTAATGTTGGGCTTTGCCAAAAATCGCGCCCTTTTGCTTGTGCAAATAAGAATGCCGTATAAATTGCTAACAGTACGGCAAAAACAGCTGTAATCCATAATAAAATGGTTTCTCCTGAGTTTACATCAAATAATGTCATGGCTCCCCAAATGGTTACCAACAATCCGAAAACTGTGATTGTGTAACCTCCTTTTACCAACCAAGAATTCCATTGTGGCCGTAACAAAACATTTAAAAAACGATCTGGCCTGTCTAAGTCCATTACCAAGAATAATCCTGTTAATGCTAAAAATGTTAGTGAAATTCCTGCTGACCACAATTTAGCTGTTGCTGAAACCTCATAACCAAGCATTATAGCTATAAATGGAATTAAAAATGCACCTGCGGCAATTGCTTTTGTAAATACGTAGGTTGAAACTTCCCAACCCCATAAAATACCTTTATCTGGTGTATCATAAACTCTACGAGCTTTGCCTGTTAACACATCAATATAATTTGGGTTCTCACTTTCTTTTTTCTGATATGCTGCTTCAATTTCGTTATTTATTGTCATTTGCAATAAATCTACATCATCATTTGTATGCATCATTTTTTCGGCTGCTTTAGCAAAATGTCCCACACCACGAGCTTGTGAATTCCATAAACTTGGTCCTGATTTATCAGTAGCTTCAGGAACCAATGAAGCATCGTCTCCATCAATATAAAACAGATTTGGATTGGTGCCTTTTTCTGGTTTTCTAACTTTAACTGCTTGACGTGCCAATAATTGAGAAATCTCAGTAGTTGGATTTTCCATATCTCCCGCAATAATTGCATGCTCTGGGCAAACAGAAACACAGGCAGGCTCTCTACCTACATCAACTCTGTGTGCACAATAATTACATTTTGCTGCGGTGTTGGTATCAGGATCAATGTATAATGCATCATACGGACACGCTTGCATACATGATTTACAACCAATACAACGGTTATTATCAAAATCTACAATACCATCATCACGTGTATATAATGCTTCAACTGGACAAATTTCCACACAAGGAGCATCTGTACAATGGTTGCATCGCATGACTGAAAATATCCTACGTGTATCAGGAAATTCTCCCTTTTCTATTTGCTTAACATATGTTCTGTTAACACCTATTGCAACATCGTGTTCCGATTTGCAGGCTGTAGTGCAGGCATGACAACCTATACATTTACGATTGTCAATTATAAAACCATACTTCATATTTTATTAAAATAATTTAGTTCTAACAAATTTAACTATTGAAGATGTTAGTTTTGTGATACGCATCACTTAGTATATTATTTAGAATCATTTTAAATTATTGAATTCTATATTAATCTAAAATAATTTACTTTTGTTTTATTTTAAAATATTTTTATGCAAATACAATTATTATTTTTTGGTATTGCTACAGACTTGGTTGGAGAAAACACCATACATTATAATTTACAAGAAAAAACACATATTAAAGAGCTGAAAGAAGCTTTAAAATTAGCTTATCCTAATTTAAAAAATATAAATGAGTTTGCTATAGCTGTAAATGAAGAGTATGCAAATGACGATTTAATACTTAAAAATGGAGATGTTGTTGCAATTATTCCCCCTGTGAGTGGTGGCTAATTTTTTAAGTGTTTTTTGTCTATATAAAATGTTCCAAATGGAATAACTGATGCTATTAAGACTGTCCATGTAGTTTTAGCTTTCCATTTTAATTCGTATTTCAGCATAATTGCAAATACAACATACACTAAAAATAATATCCCATGTGGCATTCCAAGCATTTTAACAAAAGAATCGTTTCCTGCAAAATACTTGATTGGAGTTGCAATAAACAACAATAATAAAAATGATACTCCTTCTAAAAAACTAATAATTCTAAATGTCTTTTGCATAAGGTTTGCTTAAATTAAATATTTTGCGAAAATAGACTTTAGATTTGTTAAATTTGCTAAATATTAGTTAAAAATAATGATTCAAAGAACTTCAGTAAAAATAACAGCTCAAAAATTAAATTTACAAGATTGTATCACTTTTGTTGAAGATGATATTTGTGGTGGAATTGTTACTTTTGTTGGTACCGTAAGAAATGTAACCGAAAACAAAACGGTTACTTTATTAGATTTTAGCAGCTATGAACCAATGGCATTGAAAGAGATGCAAAAAATAGCAACTAAATCTTTAGAGAAATTCTCCATTCATAAAATTGCAATCCACCATGCCATTGGCAAGTTGCAAATTGGAGATGTCCCTGTAATTATTGCTGTTTCATCTGCGCATAGAAAAGCAGCATTTGAAGCGTGTGAATATGCTATTGACACATTAAAAGATGCTGTCCCAATATGGAAAAAAGAGCATTTTAAAGATGGAGAAGTTTGGGTTAACTCACATCCTTAAACTATTTTCATTTTAGCTAATAAAAATGATGCGTTCATATTTTTACAAACTCCTTCTTTTAATTTATAATCAAAATGTAATTGGTCATTTAAAATTTCTGCATCAAAATAATAATTTTTAATTTCGGATAATTCTTTCTCAATTTCACACAAACTTAAATCGTGTGTTGCAATAATTCCTGTTGAATTTGAAGCAACTAGTTTTTGAATAAATTTTTTGGAACCTATAGCTTTATCAGTACTATTTGTTCCTTTTAAAATTTCATCTAAAATTATAAAATACTCACTGTCAGTTATTTCATCTACAATAAACTTTAATCGTTTTAATTCAGAAAAGAAATACGATTCATCATCTACTAAAGAATCAGTAGTTCGCATACTAGTAATAAGTTTTATTGGAGAATATTTAAACTTTTTTGCACAAACTGGCAATCCGCAATTTGCCATTACAATGGCCATTGAAACTGTTCTTAAAAAAGTACTTTTCCCTGCCATATTAGCACCTGTTATAATAAAAAATTGATGTTTTTCAATTTTAAAATCATTACTTATTCTAGTGGAATCTTTTAATAAAAAATGCCCTAAATTTTTAGCTTCAATCACATTTTTAGAAGTTTCAATTTTCGGAAACACATAGGTTGGATGATTGAAAGTAAAGTTTGCTAATGAATTTTGAGCATCAAAAAAGGCTATTACTTCAAACCAGTTTTCAACGTTATCTTTGTAATTAATTATCCACTGTTCAATTTCATAAACTTGTTGTAAATCCCATAATAAAAATCCATTTCCTAAAACCCCAACTATCAAATTATTACGCTGATCTAAAGCGTCTAATATTTTGGAAAATTTAGCAACTATTTTTGAAGCTTTTTCAGTTTCAGTTTTAATTTGTTGTTGTTTTTCTTTTAAAATTTTTGAGGTAAATAATGTGTTTTCAATTATATTTAACAACTTATGATATTGTTTAAAAGTATCCTTTGCATTGTTAGCATATTTATACAGTATGTTTACTTTTTTTAGAAATAAGCCTGATATTCCTAAGCCAGCAAAAAACCAAAATAACAAAATCAGTTTTGGAACAAGCTGTAAACTAACAAGCACTATTAAAACTAATGAAATTAACGAAAACACTAAGGGTAAAATAGCTGCTAATTTTGGAAAAACCTTTGTGTAGTTATGTATCCAACTTATTAAGTCCTGAGTAGGATATTCAACTTTCACCAAACTACCCAATGCAGAGAATTGCTGTCGCCATTTAGGTTTTTCACTCAATTCTTTAATTCCTTGTTGTTTTTCTTCAACATTAGAAATATCATTTTTTGAAATATAGGTTGCAAACACTTTCTTACCTTCATTTGTTACAGTTCTGTTACAATATTGAAAAAAAGACCCCTTCCCAAATAAATCTATATCGTAACTATAAAAATGAGATGTGTCTATGAATTCTTTTCCTTCATTTAACAAGGTGTAATCTCCTTTTAAAACAGCAATTTCTGTACTATTTATTTGAAGCAGCTCTTTATTAAAATTTAATCTATATTGTAATTTACTATGTCTTAATATTAAAAACAGGAATAAAACAATCCAACTTATAATTATAAAAATTATAATATTGGTCTTTCCAAAAAAGAAATAAATTCCAAAAACAGCAATTAAAAAAATAAAAAAACGTATTGAGCTAGAAATGGCAAGCTTTTGTTTTAATTCTTTTACTTTTTTTTCAAAATAATATTTTTGAGTAGTATAAAATTTGGTTGGATTTTGCATTTAATATTTTGTTATACCTCCAGACAAGCTTAAAACCGAGAGTAATGGATATTTTTCCTTTATTTTTAAAGTAACTGCATAACTTGTAATTCCTCTTGCGCAAATTATTATATATTTCTTTTTGAAATTGGGTTTAAAATTCGCTATGTCAAAAGTTTTATATGGGATTTTTTGGTGAACGCTGAAAGGAATTGTCTCGTCAAAATTAGTTAATATACTAACAATTTCAATAGCTGAATCTGAAATGCTTTTTTTTAATTCAGCAGCCGTAATCAATAACGTACTATCTTGTAATGTACAATTTGCATCTAAATACGTTGAATTTTCAAAAACCTCCTCAATATTCAATTTTTTATTTTTCTTCAATTTAATTTTAAATTGAGTATTTTGAAGTGCATTATAAATTAACAACTGATTTACTAGTAACTTCCCTTTTTTTGTAATTAATTTTATTACTTCGTTTACTTGAAGCAGGGCAATTAAACCTACAATTGGATTTAAAGTTCCTGCTTCTTCACAATTTGGAATATCTGTTGCTATCTTAGGAAAAGCATCTCGCAAATTACACGTATATTCTCCGTTTTCACCTAATACATTAAACGTGGCCACATAACCGTCAAATTTGTACAATGAACCATACACTAAAGGTTTTTTAGCAAGTACACAGGTATCATTTATCAAGTATTTTATTGGTAAGCTATCTGTACCATCAACTACAATATCATATTTTAAAATTAAATTTAAAATTGAATCTTTATCAATAGCCTTATTTGTAAATGTAACTTGTGTAAAAGGAGTTCTTTTTTTTATTTCATCAGCTAATACTTTGGTCTTAGGTTTGCCAATGTCTTCTATTTTATAAAAAACCTGACGATGTAAATTTGAAATTGAAATAGTATCAAAATCAACCAAATGCAATTCTCCCACACCACTTGTTGCTAAATAAATAGCAACTGGATTTCCTAATCCTCCACAACCAATAACCAACACTTTTGCTTGTTGCAATAATTGTTGTCCTTTTTCACCTATTTCAGATAAGGTGGTTTGACGTTTAAAATATTGTTCTCTATTAAAGTTCATTATACACCTATTGCTTCTCTTCCTTTTTTATTTAAATAAATTTTAGATTCTTTTATCTCAACATATTCTTTTAACCGTTTAAGATAATTGAAATACTGCAATTCGCCAAACCCATAAATGGTTTCTTTCTGCTGCCAAATTAATAAATCTCTAATAATTTCCTTTTCGGTAAACATACCTGAATTAACAATTCTTAAAATTTTATTTTCTATTTGGTTTAAACCTTTCTCGCTTGGGAATCTCAATAAATGTTGGTTGATAGATTTTTGTAAACATTTGAATTTTGAATTTTTATTAAAATTGAATTTCTTTAATTTATCAATATCGTTTTCAACGTACATTTCCCAGCTTTCTTTTGCAAATAGTAAGCTTGCTTTACTAAGTGTTACTTTATTTTTAAATATTGTTTTTAAATCTATTATAGAAAAATTCGTGAAGGATTGTACAGGTTCTTTTTCGTTCTCTTTTTCAAAATATACTAGAAAGTAAGTTGTTTTTTTTACATAATTGTTAACTAAATAGGCGCATAACGCTACTAAATTTATTTGCTGAAACAAATTACACTCAAACCACAAAACAACTTCATTATAATTAGATAAATCTTCAACTTTTTTAATTTCATTAATTGTTGTATCGTAATATTTTATAGGTTCAATATTAAATTGATTTTTAAAATAAGCGTATCTTTTTTTCCAAAATTCATCACTGCCCACTTTTTTATGTAAAGAGCCTTCACACAACATCTCTCTCCAAATAATAATATCTCCTTTAATTTTAGATTTCTCCAAAATTTGTGCTGTAGCTTCATTATTTAAAATATGAATTGTATTACTCATTTATTTCTTTACGTGCAGCCTTAAATTCTTCAGGTGTGTTAATATTTCTTATTAAATCATCATCAACCTCAACAATTTCAACATCAGAATTTATTAAAACTTTACGCGGACAAGAAAACCCTTGAGCCAAATAATTTAGCAATAGCGTATAGCTTTTAGGTTCCCAAATTGTAATTAACGGTTCAGGAAATTGTTTACCTTTTCCTTTAATTGTAGTAGCTGCTTTTGATGGATTTCTATGTTTTAATAACAATTGAATTACAGCATCATTTACAAATGGTAAATCGGTTGCAATTACCAGCCAAGCAACATTCGGGTTTTCTTGAAAAGCTGAACAAATAGCTCCAAATGGACCTAAACCTACAAACTTATCGGTGATTTTATTCTCAATACCAATTTGTTGTTCTTCTCTAACAGATAAAAATGTTTTTAAGTTATTTATCTCTAGCAAATCAATGGCTACATCTCGCTGATTTTTACCGTAGAAATTTAACATTCCTTTATCCGTTCCCATTCGGGTACTTTTCCCTCCAGCTAAAACCACCCCTTGAATAGGTGCAATTTTTTCTTTTATTAAATTTTCTATGTGCTTTGAAATTTTATCAATTTCGTTGATATTATAACAATATAAGTTTTTAATTTGAGGATACTTCTCTTCTAGAAAGTCGAAAAACACAACATCATCCGTTAATTTAATAACAAACTGAATATTATTTAATTGGTCTAATCTTTTTAAAACCGAAGCCTCTTTATCTTTATCTAAAATTAAAATTTGCTTGGCTCCTTGGTAATGGTTTCCATTAATAAAAACAACATCAAATTGTGAGAATTGAATACGTTGATTGAATTTATTGACTTCAAAATTTGTTGAAATAGCAGCCGTTCCTTTTGAATGAAATGTAAACGTTTCTAAATTATTTAATTGAATATCTTTAGAATGAGAAGCATCAAAATAAGCTAACTTATAGTTTGATAAATTTTCAGAAACTTGATGTGCTAAATGTGAAATAACACCACATTTTGTTCCAATAAAAGCTATTTCGTTTGGCCCAAAATTATCATTACCTCTTAGTGTTAATTTGGTGTGTTTTTGATGTTTACCCATTTTTAATATCGCTTTTACCTCCAAACTTTTCAACCAGTTTCACTTCATTAATTACCATTTTTTGCGAAATAGACTTACACATGTCATATACCGTTAAAGCTGTAATAGTTACCCCAGTAAGTGCTTCCATTTCAACGCCTGTTTTCCCCTCAATAGAAACTGTGCATACAATTTCAATATTTTCTGCATTAATGATTTCTACATCAATATCAATTCCATGAATTAACAGTGGATGACACATTGGAATTAAATCAGAAGTCTTTTTTACTGCTTGAACACCTGCAATAATAGCTGTTTGAAAAACGGGACCTTTTTTGGTTGTTAATTCTTTATTCTCAAAATGAGATATAATTTCTTTTCCTAAAAACATGGTTGCTTTGGCTGTTGCCTCACGTTTTGTTATTTTTTTATCCCCAACATTAACCATTTTAGGATGATTCTTATCATTGATATGTGAAAATTCTTTTGCCATTCTTAACGTTAAAACTATTTATTTTAAATGTATCGTGTAGCTTGCAATCTATAACTAATTAATGGAAATTTTTCTTCTATTTAAAAATCCTTAAATCTCCGGATTGATTTTATGTTGCTTAATATATATTTTATTTCTGCCTAAAGTTATTAGCTTCTCTTGTTCTAATTTTTTTAAAGCTCTTGATACTGTTTCTCTAGACACTTTTAAATCACGAGCAATATCAAAATGCTTTATATTTATTGTTGTGTCATTTTTAATTAAACTTGTGTATTGTAAGTATTTTAACAATCTATTTTCCAAACATGTAAAGGCAATATCATCAATTTTTTCAATTAGAAAAGATGTCTGTTGCTGATTTAATTGAAAATAAAAAGATCTCCATGAACTATATTTTAAAAACCATAAGTTTACAACTTTAGCGGGTATTGCTATGTATACTATATTACTTTGTGCTTCTAATCTTATTTCACTTATTTTATTTTCTAATGCATAAGTAATAGCAATTGCACTAACTTGATTCTTAGTTAAAAAGTGTAAAAAAATTCCATTTCCTTTCCCGTCTCGGTGCATTACTTTAACCACTCCAGAAACAATTAAAGGAATAAATTCAATTTTTCTTCTTATTTCTAAAATTATTTTTTCTGGTTCTGCTTTTTTTAAAATCCCATTATTACCTAGTTCTTGTAGTAAATTTTCTTCAAAAAGACTTGAAAAATTAGCAGTAATAATTTCATTTAGTTTCATAGGTATAAACCTTATTAATGAGGTATTTTTTCTTTAAATAGCCCATACAAAAATGCGCCTAAAGTTGCTCCAAAAATTACGACTAAAATTGATACAACACCCTTACCTATCAATACAAACATTGGTCCTGGGCAAGCTCCTGCTAATGCCCAACCCAATCCAAATAAAATACCTCCCAAAAGATTTCGGTATAGTCCCTTTTTTTTGGGGGATACATTAATATCATTTCCTTCAAAAGTTCTAACCATTTTCTTTCGAAAAAGATACATGCTTATCATCCCTAAAACAACTGCAGAGCCAATAATTCCATACATATGAAAAGATTGGAATTTAAACATCTCATAGATTCTATACCATGAAATTATTTCTGCTTTGGTCATTACTATTCCGAAAAGAATTCCAACTAAAAAAAATTTTATATACTTCATCTTTCTAAAATATTAATGGTAAAATAAACCAAGTCATTGTTAATCCTCCTATAAAAAACCCAATTACAGAAATTAATGAAGGAAGTTCTAGATTACTTAAACCAACTATTGCATGCCCAGAGGTGCAACCACCAGCCCAACGTGACCCGAAGCCAACCATAACACCTGCTATTATGAGCGTAAAAAAGCCTTTAAGTGTAAGCATTGTATTTATACTAAAAATTTCGTCAGGCAAATAAGAACTCCCTGCATTGGCAATCCCAATAGCTGCCAAATCTTTAACTGTTTGTGGGTTTAATGCTACAGCATCACTGGTTGACAACCATTGAGACGCAATAAACCCTCCTGTAATAGAACCAGCAATAAATATTAAATTCCACGAATTTTGTTTCCAGTCAATTTTAAAATAGTCAATAAATCTTCCTGCACCTCCAATGGAGCATAAGGTTTCTAAATTTGAAGATACGCCAAAACGTTTACCAAAATAAAATAGTAAAAACATGACGATTGAAATAACGGGACCGGCAATGTACCAAGGCCAAGGTTGCGTAATAAATTCCATAATTAGAGTTAGTTAGTTTTCCCAAATATCATAAAATAAATTGCTTATAACAAATATTTAAAATTTTAAAACTCTAAAATTTCAATTTTATTTCTGTGTAATTTTATTTTACCTTCATTTTCTAATTGTTTTAACAATCTTGAAATTACAACTCTAGACGTATGTAAATCATACGCAATATCTTGATGGGTTGTATGCAATTCCATCTCTCTCATTATTTGCGCTTTATCTGTTAAATATTTATACAATCGCTCATCCATTTTCATAAAAGCCAGCGTATCAATAGTTTCCATCATTTCATTGAGCCGAATATTATAACTATCAATAACAAAATTTCTCCAAGATTTATATTTAACCAACCATTCATCTAATTTCTCTTTTGGAAGAAAAATTAATTCTGATTCTTTTTCTGCAATGGCTCTAATACCGCATTTCCCATTTGAAATTGCACTGGCAAATGAGCTTGCACATGTATCTCCTCGTTCTAAAAAATATAGTAAAATTTCTTCCCCTTTTTTATCTTCTCTTACAATTTTTATTGCTCCTTCTAATAATAAAGGCACACCCATCATTTTATCTCCTAAATCAACTAATATCTCATTCTCTCTTAGCTTTTTATAGGTTCCTACTTGTACTATTTCATCAATTAGTTCATCTTCAAAAACAAACGAATAATAGTTTTTTAGCTTTTCTCTCATTTTTTTAAATAATATAAAATTTTAGTTGTAGCACCTGTTCTTTCAACTACATAATTCAGGGCTTGTTTACCTGCTTTTATCCTTTTTCCCTCTTCTTGAAAAAACTTTTTTAAAAGTACGGATAATTTTTTAGAATTGTTAACTGAAAAACATGCCTTTTTATTTACCAATTCAACTGCCTCTCTAAATTTATTATAATTAGGGCCAATCAATATGGGAACACCAAATGTTGCAGGTTCTAAAACGTTATGTACGCCTGTCTTAGTAAAACCTCCTCCTACGTATGCTATATTAGCATAACTATATATTTTAGTGAGTATTCCCACCGTGTCAATTATAAAAACTTGATAATCTTGAAGTTTTATATTATTTTTATTGGAAAATAAAACTACTTTTTTAGAAATAGATGTCTTTAATTCTTCTATATCCTTAGCGTTAATATTGTGTGGTGCTATTATAAATTTCTCGTTTTCTGAAGCTGAATTATTGATGTATTCAACCAGCATTTTTTCGTCTTCTTCCCAAGTGCTTCCCGCAACTAAGGTGTAAGTATTATTTTTAAATTGTTCAATAAATTGAAGTTGATTATTTTGTGTTGTTATTTCAAAAACTCGATCAAAACGAGTATCTCCACTTACCGTTATATTTGAAAATCCTATACTTTTTAACAATTCTTCTGAATTTGTATCTTGTACAAAAAAGTGATTAAATACCTGTAATATCTTCCGCATCCAACTACCATACCATTTAAAAAAAGCTTGATTCTTCCTAAAGATGCCTGAAACTAATATAGTTTTAACCTCTCTCTTTTTTAATTCTTTTAATATGTTAGGCCAAAACTCATATTTAACAAATACTACTAATTTTGGATGTACAATATCTAAGAATTTTTTTGCATTTGATTTTGTATCTAATGGCAAGTAACAAACCACATCGGCCTCTTTATAATTTTTTCTAACTTCATATCCAGAAGGTGAAAAAAAGGTTAAAACTAATTTGTGAGTTGGGTTTTCTTCTCTTAACTTTTCAATTATGGGCCTTCCTTGCTCAAACTCGCCCAATGATGCACAATGAAACCAAATTACTTCATCTTTTTTAGAAATAACTTTTTTTAGTTTAGAAAAAGTTATTTTCCGACCATCAACAAACAGTTTCACTTTTTTATTGAAAAATGCTATAATTTGTAGAAAAAAGCGAGTAATAAAAATAAGTATGTTATATAAAAAGTACATAAAGACACAAAGGTACAAAATAAGCCTATAAAAAAACTCCCAAACTTAACAAGTTTGGGAGTTTTAAATTTATAAAAATTTGTTTCTTAAGCTTCAAAAGGCTCAATAGAAACATATGATCTATTATCTTTCTTTTTTTGGAATTTTACCACACCATCAACTTTCGCATGCAATGTGTGATCTTTTCCCATATATACGTTATCACCAGGGTGGTGTTGAGTTCCTCTTTGGCGGATGATTATATTTCCTGCTATTGCAGCTTGACCACCAAATATTTTTACTCCTAGTCGTTTCGATTCTGATTCTCTACCATTCTTCGAACTCCCTACTCCTTTTTTATGTGCCATGATGTTATGGTTTTAAAATTGAAATTTTTATTTAGTTAATGCCTCAATTAATTCTGCTTTCTTTAAAGAAGTGTATCCTGTAATACCTTTTTCTTTAGCTAATGCTTTTAATTCTGCAACTGTTTTAGAACTTAAATCATCTGAAGTTGTTACTTTAGATTCTTTTTTAGCTACCTCAACTTTAGATTCCTCTTTTTTTACAGGTTCTTTTTTAGCAACTTCTTTTTTCTTTGCTCCACTAGCAATAATACTTTCAATTTGAATTTCAGTTAAAGCTTGGCGATGACCATTCTTTTTCCTATATCCTTTTCTACGTTTCTTTTTAAAAACGATTACTTTATCACCTTTTAAGTGACCTAAAATTTTAGCCGTTACTTCGGCTCCTTTTATAGCTGGGGCGCCAACTGTTACTGTACCTTTACTGTCTAAAAGAAGAACTTTATTAAAAGAAACTGTTGCCCCTTCTTCTTTTTGTAAGCGTTGTACATAAACCTTTTGGTCTTTTGCTACTTTAAACTGCTGCCCTGCTATCTCTACAATTGCATACATACGTATAGTTTTATTCGCTTTATTAATAAATTTTTCACCTTTTAATTAAGGCGGGTGCAAATATATGATTTTTTCTTGTTTCAACAAAACAAATAAACCTCAAAGAAAAAACTCATATTAAGTAGTTTATAACTCTCTTAAGTTTTTGTTAATTCTTAAAACCTTCTCAAACAGGTATTGAAAAAAATTATACCTTTAGCTCAATATTGTTATTTGGGATAGTTTCTTTAATTCAGAAAAAAACACCTACAAAATTGTAACATTTATTTTAGAATAGCGTCTTATACGCAACATTAATTAATTTAAACCTATAAAACAACTATGAGAAAAATTTATTTCTTAAGCTTTTTAGGGTTATTTTTTGGCATAAACACTTTTGCTCAAAAGGTAGCGTTTGAAGAGTATGACTTAAGCAACGGATTGCACGTAATTTTATATCAAGATAACTCAGCACCTGTGGTAACTACATCTGTAATGTATCATGTAGGCTCAAAAAATGAAGTTGCTGGCAGAACAGGATTCGCCCATTTTTTTGAACACCTTTTATTTGAAGGAACCGAAAACATTAAAAGAGGAGATTGGTTTAAAATTGTTTCCTCTAATGGAGGAACCAACAATGCAAACACTACCCAAGATAGGACTTATTATTACGAAGTATTTCCTTCTAACAATTTGAAGTTAGGGTTATGGATGGAATCTGAAAGAATGATGCATCCTATTATTAACCAAATAGGCGTTGATACCCAAAACGAAGTGGTTAAAGAAGAAAAAAGATTACGCGTAGATAATTCACCTTATGGACAATGGACTGGTGAAGTATTTAAAAATTTATTTAAAAAACATCCATATCATTGGGTTACTATTGGCTCTATGGCTGATTTAGATGCTGCAACTTTGGAAGAATTTAGAGCTTTTAATAAAAAATTCTACGTTCCTAATAATGCTGTACTAGTGGTTGCTGGAGACTTTGAAAAGGCTTCTACAAAAAAATTAATTAAAGACTATTTTGAAAGCATTCCAAGAGGAGAAGAAATAACACGTACCGTTATAAAAGAAGATCCTATTACTGAAGAGATTGATGTAACATTTGAAGACCCTAACATTCAGATACCTGCTGTTTTTACAGTGTATAGAACACCTGCAATGACAACAAGAGATGCTAGAGTTTTAGATATGATTTCTACAATTTTAAGTGGAGGTAAAAGTTCTAGATTGTATAAAAAATTAGTTGATGATGAGAAAAAAGCAATGCAAATTGCTGCCTTTAACTATTCATTAGAAGATTATGGAGCGTACATTATACTGGCACTTCCTTTAGGTGAAAACACACTTGATGATTTAGTAAATGAGATGGATGAAGAAATTGTAAAACTTCAAACAGAGCTAATTTCTGATAAAGAACTTCAAAAATTAAGAAATAAATTTGAAAATAACTTCGTAAATTCAAATTCAAGTATTGAAGGTATTGCAAATTCATTGGCAAAATATTATATGCTTTATGACAATGTAAATTTAATTAATACTGAAATTGAAATTTACAATTCTATTACCAAAGAAGAAATTAGAGATATCGCCAAAAAATATTTAAATCCTAATCAACGATTAGTATTAGATTATTTACCTAAAACTGCTAAAGAATAAAACCTATACAACATATGAAAACAAAAATTTTATCTATCATAACACTATTTTTTTTGACATTATCAATGTCAGCTCAAATAGACCGATCAATACAACCAAAACCAGGGCCATCTCCTAAAATTAATATTGGACAACCTAAAACCTTTGAATTAAAAAATGGTTTGAAAGTATTAGTTGTTGAAAACCATGTATTGCCTCGTGTATCAGCAACTTTAACCATTGACAATAATTTAATTTTTGAAGGTGATAAGGCTGGTGTCTCAAGCTTAACAGGTAGCTTAATGGGATCTGGAACAGAAAACGTTAGCAAAGATGCCTTTAACGAAGAGGTTGATTACTTAGGTGCAAACATCTCTTTTTCAAGCCAAGGAGCTTATATGCGATCTTTATCTAAATATTTCCCAAGGATTTTAGAATTAATGGCAGATGCAGCCCAAAATCCGGTTTTTACACAAGAAGAATTTGACAAAGAGGTAAACCTTCTACTTGATGGGATTAAATCTGGTGAAAAAAGTGTAGCCAATATTGCTAACCGAGTGCAAAGCGCTTTAGCTTATGGCAAAAATCATCCCTACGGTGAGTTTACATCAAAAAAAACTGTTCAAAATATAAAGTTAGCAGATGTTCAAAATTTCTACAATACCTATTTCAAACCCAACAATGCATATTTAGTAATTGTTGGTGATGTTAATTTTAAAGAAGTAAAAAAATTAATTAAAAAATATTTTAATAACTGGGAAAAAGGCGAATTGCCATCTTATACAATTCCAACAGTAAAAAATGTTGCCAAAACAGAAATCGATTTTATTAATATGCCTAATGCTGTACAATCTAATATAGCTGTTTTAAACACTGCAAATTTAAAAATGAGTAACCCTGATTTCTTTGCTGTAAAACTTGCAAACAAAATTTTAGGTGGAGGTGGAGAAGGTAGACTCTTCTTAAATTTACGTGAAGATAAAGGTTATACTTACGGCGCCTATTCAAGCATAAGGAGTAACGAGAAAACAGCTACTATATTTAAGGCCTCTGCTCAGGTACGTAATATGGTAACTGACAGTTCAGCTGTTGAGTTTATAAAAGAAATTAAAAAATTTAGAGACAGTCTTGTTTCTGAAGAAGAACTAAAAAATGCAAAAGCAGCTTACATTGGTGATTTTGTTAGAAATGTTGAGAAACCCGAAACAGTAGCTAGATACGCCCTAAATATTAAAATAAATAATTTACCTGAAGATTTTTATAAAATGTATTTAGCTAAAATTAATGCTGTAACTGCGGAAGATTTACAACGTGTTGCTCAAAAATATTTTAGTGTAGATAATGCTCGAATCGTTATTGTTGGTAAAGCGTTGGATGTATTGCCAAATCTTGAAAAATTACCTTACACCATTAACTATTTTGACAAGGAAGCAAATCCTACTTCAAAACCTGAGATGACAAAACCAATTCCTGATGGTGTTACAAAACAAACTGTAATTAATCATTATTTTGAAGCTATTGGAGGGCAAGAAAAAGTAAATACAATAAAAACAGTATTTAACACCTCTGAAGCAAGTATGCAAGGTATGACTTTGCTATTAGAATCAAAATCAATGGTTCCAAATAAGCAATCAGTTATTATGTCTGGTATGGGTATGATAATGTCTAAAATGAAGTTTGATGGTGAAAAAGGCTATTCAGAACAACAAGGGCGTAGAGTAGATTTAGCGGGTAAAGAATTAGAAAAAGTAAAATCCAATACTGTACCATTTCCAGAAACTGGTTACGCTATAGATGAGAAAGTTTCATTAGAAAAAATTGAACCAATAGATGGAAATGATACGTATGTATTAAAAGTAGGTGATGATATTTCTATTTATTACGATGTAGCTTCAGGGTTAAAAATAAAACAAGCAACTAAAATCAAAATTGGTGAAAAAACAATGTACCAAATTTTTGATTTTTCAAACTATAAAGAAGTTGACGGTATTAAATTTCCTCACTTGATTAAAATGACTATGGGGCCTCAAAAATTTGAATTCAACACAAAAGAAATATTGATTAATAAAGATGTTTCTGACAGTGATTTTGAATAAATAATATATTAAAGAACACTTTTAAAACGCTTCAATTTATTGAGGCGTTTTTTATTTAGACTTGTTAACTAAATAAACTCCTGCAAGAATTACAAAACCAGAAATAAACTGTAAAAACGAAATTTTTTCGCCATCTAGTACTCCCCAAGTAATTGCCACAATAGGAATTAAATAAGTAACAGATGAAGAGAATACAGGAGAAGAAATTTGAACCAATTTATTAAATATAATTTTGGCTAATGCTGTTCCAAAAATTGCTAAAATCAACAAGTAAAATAATGATATTGTAGTAGTTTCTGTAAATTCGAATGATTCAAAAAATCCAGTAAACAATAGTACCACTACAGCAGGAATTATCAATAAAATAAAATTCCCTACAGCAATACTTACAGCATCTAAATCATATAAATGTTTTTTTAAAATATTTACATTTAATGCATAACCAATGGATGCTATGAGTATAAATATAGCGTAAAAATAATCTTGATTTGGATGAAGTTCAGCACTTTTGAGAATTAACATCAATGTCCCGAGTAACCCAATAATAATACCAACAACTTGATTTTTTTTAAATGTAAATCCAAAAAATAAAACTCCTAGAATTAAGGTGTTTAACGGTGTTAATGAATTTAATACAGCCGTAATTGAACTGTCAATTTTTTCAATAGCGTATGCAAATAAAAAAACAGGAAAAAAACTACCTAATAAAGCATTCAACGTTAAATAGTACCAATGCCTTTTTTTTATTTTTGAAAAACTCTTAAATCCAATAAGTAGCAAAAAAACGGCCGTAAATAAAATCCTAAATACTCCAACTTGTATTGGAGTTAAGCCAATCAAAGCTTTTTTCATTAAAATAAAAGAGCTCCCCCAGATAATTGAAAGGGAAAATAAATAAATCCACCTTAATTTTTTATCGTCCATTTTAGAAACAAAATGCAAAAATCGGATAAAAATTCGGATTTAAAATCATAAGTTTATAAATTCGCGAAACTATTCACTTAATTTTTAATTATGAAAAAAATAATTCCCATTCTAATACTTACATTCCTTTTTATTTCTTGCAGCGAAAACAAAAAAGAAACTACGGCTCAAAAAACAGCAGTTAAAAAAACAGCAGTTGCTGCAAATTACAAAAGTATTGAAGTTGACATTGAAGGTATGACTTGTGAAATTGGTTGCGCTAGAACCATACAATCAAAATTATCAAAAGTTGATGGTGTTACCTATTCAAAAGTGAATTTTGAAGCAAAAAAGGGAATATTCACCTACGACTCTAATAAATTAAGTGAACAGGATATTACAAATAAAATAAGCGGAATTGGTGGTGGAGATCTTTATTCAGTTACAAAAACAACTGAAATTGAGGAGGTTATTAAAAAAACTAAATAATTTAATTCTTTCTACGCCAAAATTATTGTTTCTTTGTGTTATCAAATTTTAATCAAAATCAATCTAAAATGAAACAAATTAAATTTTTAATTGCAATTGCACTGGTAAGTGTTATTGCTATTTCTTGTAAAGAAACCAAGAAAGAAGACGTGAAAGATGCTGTAAAAACAGAAGTTGAAGCAGCCAAAGAAACGGTAAATAATGTTGTTGATGCAACTAAAGAAGGAGCTAAGGACATGAAAGAAGGTGTTGAAAAAGCTGTTGACAGTTTAAAAGCTACGGCTAAAGAAACGGTAGAAAGTGTTAAAGATGGTGCAGAAGCTGTAAAAGAAGAAGTAAAAAAAGGTGCAGAAGCTGTTAAAAATGCAGTAAAACAATAAGAGATACTCTTTTTAAAGATAAAAAAACTTCAATGTATCAATTGGAGTTTTTTTTATACTTTTTTTCTTAGTGAATAATGTAAAAATAATAAACTCATAAAATATAACAGCCCCACCAATTGATGAGTTACACCTAGAAATAGAGGAATTTTCCCCTGAACATTTAATACTGTAAAAATTCCTAATACTACCTGAATTAACACTAAAACAAAAGTGAAGTTAAGCCATTTTTTTGAAGTTGTTTCAATTTTATCTTTTAATTTAAAATACATATAAATAGTTAAAAAAACTAAAATATAGGCTAGCATTCTATGCGTAAACTGTATAAATGCTGGAGCAAACAAATAAGTGTCGTAATTAATAAAATTATTCCAATTCCAATTTGAAGAGCTCAACAAAACACTTGGAATAAACTCTCCGTTCATATCAGGCCAAGAGGGATAATACAACCCAGCTTTCATCCCAGACATCAGTCCTGCAAAAATTAGTTGAATAAAAGTAATGCCTATTGTGGTTAAAACAATTTTATTAGAAACCACAATTTTAAGGCTTTTAAACCTGTACACATCTGCCACTGTTTTAACCATTGCCGTAATTACCAACACAGCTAATATGAAATGAATGGTTAATTTATAAGCATTTACCCAAGGCCTATTTACCAAACCACTTTGCACCATAATCCAACCAGCTGAGGCAGTCAAAACTGTAAGTAAAATAACCAGTCCTAAACGTTTTATTAAATAAAAATCAAGTTGTTTTTTAACAACGAAAAAAATAAAAGGAATCAAAAATATAAATCCAAGTGATCGAACCCAAAGTCTATGAAAGTACTCCCAAAAATAAATAAATTTGAACTCCCGAATTGTAAATGTTGAATTTAATTTATGGAACTGAGGTGTTTCTTTATACAACTCAAAGGCCTTTAACCATTGCTCTGGATTAAGTGGAGGAATAACTCCCGTAATTATATCCCAACGTGTAATTGAAAGCCCCGATCCTGTTAAGCGAGTGATTCCCCCTAAAATAACTTGACCAATCAGCATAATTAAGCCTATTAATAACCAATTTCTAATTGTTTTTGAGTATTTAAAATTATTTTTTAACATTTATTTCCATTCTAAAGTTTCAACCAAATGCACAATGTCTTTTTGTATATATTTAACTGCAGGTATAATTGAATCATAATTAGGTTTTACATAAAAATACAAAGCTCCCGAAAGCACATGCTTTACACTATCTGTAGCTCTAAATTGAATATTTGTAGCAACATTACCATCAATATTATACAATTCTCCAAAAACTTTTTTATTGTGATTTTCGTAAGGCACTGAGTTAATGGCATCTGCTTTTATAGTGTGCTCAAATGTTAATTTTTCTACCTCTTTTAAGATTTCTTCTAAATTATTTTCAACAGCTCTATATGTAATATAAATAGTTGCTTTAAGTTTTGGGTATTCAATACTTGCCCAGCAGTTATTTTTAAATTTTATGGTGGCTAAATTGGAAATTTCAAAACTAAATGGGCAGTTTGATTCAATTTTTTTATATGTTGGCTTGGGGTATTGTAACTTTAAATATGGTTTTGGCTTAGGCAATACTTCCTCTCCACAAGATAATATTAAAATAACTATAAATAAAAGTGCATAAATTTTCCTCATTCTACTATTTTAAGTATTTCTATGAATTGTAACTTTTACTTGTTTTATTCTCTTCTTATCCATAGATTCTATTTTAAACGAATAATTAGCAATCTTTATTATCTCATTTTTTTTAGGAAATTTACCATGAACTTCTAAAATTAAACCAGCTAAAGTTTCTGACTCTCCCTTCTTTTCATCAAAAAAATCTGTATTTTCAATTTCCAGGATTTTATAAAAATCCTTTAAATTTGTTTTCCCTTCAAACAAATAATTGTTTTTATCTAATTTTGAATAGGTGGTATCGTCATCATCAAACTCATCGCTAATGTCGCCCACAATTTCTTCAATTACATCTTCTAAAGTTATTATTCCGCTAGTTCCTCCATATTCATCAACAACAATTGCTAAATGACTCTTAATTTCCTGAAACTCTTTCAATAAATCATCCAGTTTTTTATTTTCAGGCACAAAATAGGGTTCTCTAACTAGTTTTTGCCAATTAAAATCTTTTACATTTAAGTATGGCAATAAATCTTTTGCATATAAAACACCTATAATATCATCAATATTTTCGTTATAAACAGGATTTCTAGAATAACCATTATCAACTATTTTATCTAAAACATCTTTATATGGCTCTGAGCTAGCAAGTGCAAAAATATCTATTCTTGGTGTCATAATTTGGCTTGTTTCAGTATTACCAAAATTTACAATTCCCTCTAATATTTTTTGTTCATCTTTTGTTGTTGCTTCATTTGAAGTTAACTCTAATGCTTGAGATAGCTTTTCAACGGATAAGTTAGATTTCTTTTTGCCAAGTTTTTTCTCAATAACATTTGTTAAACGCAACATAGGCAAACTAACAATGGAAAGTATTGAATTTAATATTTTGAGTGGAAATGCCATAAATGAAGCAAATTTTAGCGAGTTTCTTGTCGCATAAATTTTAGGTAATACCTCACCAAATAGCAAAATTAAGAATGTTACTAAAATTACTTCTAAAATAAATTTTAAAATAACTGAAGATATATTTTCAAAAAGAAACTCTCCTATGTAGGCAAAAATTAGAACAATTAAGATGTTTATAAAATTATTTGATATTAATATAGTTGCTAATAATTTCTGAGGATTTTCTAGCAGGGAGACTACTGTCTTTTGGTTCATTGATTTTGATTCAGACGCTTTATCTAAATCGGTTTTAGAGAGTGAAAAAAAAGCAACTTCAGCACCAGAAATTAAAGCTGAAAGTAACAGTAATAGTAATAACATTACACTACTTATTAGCAACCAGTAATTTACACCTTCTGGCAATAAAATTAGTAAAATCGAGGGTTCAGGATCCAAATTAATTTTAATTTAATTAAACTTAGAATGGTAAATCATCATTGTTATCTGTAGACTGTTCTTGTACAGTTGGTTTGTCAATTGTATTTTTTTGAGGTGTATTTAATTCGCTTTTGGTAGTTAAAAAAGTCATATCAATAACATGAATTTCTGTGGTATATCTTTTTGTTCCATCTTCCCCTTCCCATTGTCTTGTTTTTATTCTACCTTCACAGTAAACTTTATCTCCTTTATTTAAATATTTTTCACAAATTTCAGCTAACTTATTTCTAACTACAATATTATGCCATTCTGTAGTGGTAACTTTTTCTCCTGTTTGCTTATTTGAATATGTTTCATTTGTTGCTATAGGAAATCGTCCAATAGAGTTTCCTCCTTCAAAATAATGCATTTTCACCTCATCTCCTAAATGTCCTATAAGGATTACTTTATTAACTGTCCCTGCCATAATTTTAATTTATTTGTACATCAAAAGTACTAAAAAAATTAGTTGGTTTTGTATTGGATTAAAAAATTGTGTATTAAAGTTGAAACTGGATATTTTTTAATGGTTTCCCAATGAACACTACAACCTGCTGAAATTTGAGTTTTTACAATCCAAAATTTCGTGTAAATATGTTGATGAGACAATTTATGTATTATCACATCATCATTAAAAAGCTTTATAGTAATATCAGATGTTTCAAATAACGTGTTAAATATCTGTAGTTCAACAAGTTGTTTTTCGTCAATTAAGCTTTTGGTTTCAATTAAAGGAAACTCATATAAATTCTTCCAAATTCCTTTTTCTCGTTTTACAATTTTTGTATTGTTATCTTCTGTCTCAATAACAATATAATTGAAATATCTTTTTTTTATTTTTATGTTATTATCTTTTACAGGAAGTTCATTAACTCTTTTTTTTGACAATGCAACACAGCTATCATTCAAGGGGCAAATACTACAAGTTGGATTTTGAGGTTTACACATAAGAGCTCCAAATTCCATAATTGCCTGGTTATGTGTTCCTGAATTTTCAGTATCTAATAATTGTTGTGCCAGTTGTTTAAATTCTTTAATACCTTTTGTTGAATTAATTGGGGTATTAATCCCAAAATAACGAGCCAACACCCTATAAACATTACCATCTACAACTGCTGTTGCCTCGTTAAAACAAATTGAAGCTACAGCAGAAGCCGTATAATCACCTACCCCTTTTAACTTAAGAAGTTCATTATAAGTTTTTGGAAATTCACCATAAAGTTCATTCATTATATAGTTAGCTGAAAAATGTAAATTTCTTGCTCTGGAATAATACCCTAATCCTTGCCAAAGTTTTAATACTTGCTCTTCTGAAGCTAAAGCAAGTTCTTTTACGGTAGGAAAATTTTTAATAAATTTAAAATAGTATTCCACTCCTTGATTAACTCTGGTTTGTTGTAAAATAATTTCAGACAACCAAATTTTATAGGGATTAACCGTAGAGCGCCAAGGTAAATTTCGCCTATTATGTAAATACCACAATACTAGTTGATTAGAAAAATTCATTATTTTTTTTATGAAATGCAATAATACAAGTTTTAATTGATTAAATTTTAGTGAATTAACTTTTTGAAATTGATTTATTATCCTATATTTGCCGTCTTAATTTTATAATAACACATTTAACAATATTAAAAATGACGAAAGCAGAAATCGTATCAAGTATCTCAGATAAATCTGGAATAGAAAAAGCAGATGTTTTAGCAACTGTTGAAGCGTTTATGGAAGAAGTAAAAACATCTTTAGAAAAAGGTGACAATGTTTATTTAAGAGGTTTTGGTAGTTTTATTATCAAAACAAGAGCTGAAAAAACTGGAAGAAATATTTCAAAAAATACAACTATTAAAATCCCTGCTCACAATATTCCAGCTTTTAAACCTGCAAAAGTTTTTGTAGAAAGTATCAAAAGCAATGTGAGTGTATAAGTAATAAACACAACTTTATTTATTAATATAAAAATATTATTTTATTATGCCAAGTGGTAAAAAAAGAAAAAGAGCTAAAATCTCTACTCATAAACGTAAAAAAAGAGCCAGAGCAAATAGACACAAAAAGAATAAGTAGGGGAAACTTACTTATTCTTTAAATTTTAAGTTCATTGAAATAGATATTTACATTAATTTGTAAGTATTGTTGGGTATAAATCCTGTAAAAATTAATTATAAATCGTTTAAATCGAAGTGATTTGAACATAAAAACAATACAGAGTGAAAACAGAATTAATTATAAGATCAAACTCCTCTGATATTGATTTTGCCTTATTAAAAGATGGTAGATTAACTGCTCTAAATAATGAAACAAATGGAAATAAATTCTCTGTAGGAGATATTTTTTTAGCCAAAATAGGTAAAGTTCTATCTGGTTTAAATGCTTCATTTGTTAATGTTGGTTATGAAAAAGATGGTTTTTTACATTACCATGATTTAGGAGCACAATTACTATCATTAAATAAATTTGTAAAAGGTATTAGCACAGGTAAAATTAAAGATTACACTTTAAAGAATTTTAAACTAGAAAAAGATATTGACAAAAATGGAAGTATTGTTGACGTTTTAAAAACAGGTCAAACTTCTTTAGTTCAAATTGTAAAAGAGCCTATTTCTACAAAAGGACCTCGTATGAACTCTGAAATTTCAATTGCTGGAAGATACATGGTTTTAGTTCCTTTTTCTGAAAGAGTTTCAGTTTCTCAAAAAATAACTAACTTAGAAGAAAAAGAACGATTAAAAAGGCTAGTTAAAAGTATTAAGCCAAAAGGTTTTGGCGTAATTATTAGAACTGTTGCTGAAAATAAAAAAGTAGCAGAACTAGATAGAGATATACAAAACTCTCTAGAACGATGGGTAGTAATGTGTAAAAAAATTAGGTCAGTAAAATCACAACAAACACCTATAAAAGTATTAAGTGAATTAAACAGAGCTTCTTCAATATTGAGAGATTTGTTTAATGATTCTTTTACAAGCATAGTAACAAATGACGAAATATTATTTCTAGAAATTAAAGAGTATTTACGAGAAATAGCTCCCGAAAAAATGTCTATTATACGTTTATACAATTCTAAAGTTCCTATTTTTGAAAAATTCGGAATTGAACGTCAAATAAAAACAGCATTTGGTCGTACTGTTTCAATGAGTAAAGGAGCTTATTTAGTAATTGAACACACAGAAGCACTTCATGTAATTGATGTTAATAGCGGAAATCGTTCAAACAAGGCGACTTCACAAGCTGACACAGCACTTGAAGTTAATTTAATTGCTGCTTCAGAAATTGCACGTCAATTACAATTGCGAGATATGGGTGGTATTATAGTTGTTGATTTTATTGATATGCACACAGCTGAACATAGACAGAAATTATATGATCATTTAAAAGCTGAAATGGCATTTGATAGAACTAAACACAAAATATTACCTCCAAGTAAATTTGGGCTTGTACAAATTACAAGACAACGAGTAAGACCTGAGTTAGTTATTAAAACTCAAGAACCTGACCCTAGTGGCTCAGGAGAGGTAGAAGCACCAATTGTTTTATTAGATAAAATTGAAGCCGAGCTTGATAAGCTTATTGTTTTAAAGGAGCACAAAAAGATAATACTAAATGTACATCCTTTTATTGCGGCTTATTTAAAGAAAGGAATTCCTTCAATTCAACATAGGTGGTTTACAAAATACAAAAAGTGGATTAAAATTTTACCAAGAGATGCTTACCAATATTTAAAATTTAATTTCACCAATACAAATGGTGATTTACTTAAATAAGGCATTTACAATATCCAAAAAGTCCTGCATAAAATGTAGGGCTTTTTTTTAAAACCAATACCCAACATTGAAATACCAATAATTTTGGATACTATCTGGTGACCATGAATAATTAACTTCTATAGGGCCTAAAAAAGTATCTAACCCATAGCCTATCATATAGCCCTGTTGTGTATTTTCAAAAATTTTCCCTTCATTAAATAAATCATTTTCAACTCTCACATAATTTGCTGTTGTAGAAATATAATTTTTGGGAAGGAATTCATACCTAAAAATGAATGTAGATTTTAAAAAGGCATCTCCGTAAAGTTGTGCAAAATCAAACCCTAAAAAGGGAACAAAATTATTGATGTAATTTTCTCCATAACCTCCTATATTATAATCTAATATTCTATTATTGTTCTCTCCTATTGTAATTCCAGCTTCTGATTTGTATTGAAATGTTAACTTGTTAAAAAAAGTATGTGCAAAACCTGCTTTACCTTTTATTTGTGAAAAAGAAACAAAATTTCGATTATAATCTGTTGATCCCATATACAATCTGAAATCTACACTTAAAAATACTCCCTTTTTTTGAAAGTATTTTTTATCATACGTATCTATTTTTAGATACGAAATAAAATTAATATAATCAGACTTATCAAAAGTCAATCTGTTTTCACCACTTAGAATTGTATCATCAATTGAGGTAATTGTTTCTGTAAATGCTTTTAGTCTTTTGTGCTCTAAACCTGCTCCAATAGCAAATTTCCTACCAAAAACCGTTTGAAAGTATATTTGATTTGTGAAATCTTCATACTCTAAGTTAATTTTATTTACACTTGCTTCTTCAAACTTCACATTTGTACTAAAGTAGTTATATCTAGATGTTATTCCAAAACTCCAATAAAAACCATTATCAATAAAATAATTAAAATTATAACGAATATTATCTCCCAAAATAACATCAGCAGAAATTACATCATTTTTAAAAAGCAAGTGCTTTGCTGTGGTATTAACCAAAACTCCTGTTTTGTATAAATCATCATAGTGAATTCCCAATTTTAAAAAATGAGATATTTTTTGTTCTTTCACTTTAAATTTAACAATACTTCCTTCTTTACTAGGTCTAATTTGATATTGAATATCTTCAAAATTACCTGTTGCTGTTAAATTATTAACGCTTTCAATTAGCTTATTGTAACTTGTTGTATCCCTTTTTTTAATATTTAGTTTTCCAAGAATATATGCTCTTGTATAATGTTTATTACCTTTAATTTCTATTGCTTTTATATGAAATTTTTGAACTCTTGAAGTATTTATTTTCTCTCGTTTGGTTTGTATTTGATTGGTAGCAATATTTTTTAATTGTTGGATTTTTTTTCGGGCGCTAAGATCGCCTTTATCCATAATTTCTTCCAACTTGTCAAAAGAAACTACTGTAAAGTCTTCCATATTTGGTTTAATTAACAAATCTACTCTATCGTATTTGTCATCTAAATTTTTGTATATTTGAAAACCTACTATTTGGTTTATTATTTTTACAGCAGAATCTAATTTACCTTTAGTATCTAAACCTGTTTGTATATCAACTCCAATTATAATATCTGCACCCATTGCTTTAACTTCGTCTACCGGAAAGTTGTTTACAATACCTCCATCAGATAATAATTTCCCATCAATTTCAACAGGTGCTAGCAATGTAGGGAAAGCGCCACTTGCTTTAACTGCTTCAGGCAAAAAACCTTTGTCTAAAATTTCTTGAGCACCAGTTTCTAAATTAGTTGCAATACATAAAAATGGAATTGGAAGCTTTTTAAAATCTGTAATATTATTAACATGTTGTGTTAACTTTGTTAGAAGATTTTGCACGTTCTGTCCGTAGGTTAGTGCCATTGGAATTCCAACTTTTTTATTTTTTATTGGTAATACTACTGCGTATTTTTCTCCAATTTCTTTCTCATAAAATGGTTTTGATTTACGTGGTAAATCATCAGATAAAATTTTATGAAAATCAATGGATTTAATAATTGAATCAAGCTGATTTGCTGTATAACCAGATGCGTACAATGCACCAATTATTGCTCCCATACTTGTGCCTCCAATATAATCAACTCTAATTCCTACTTCTTCTAATACTTTTAAAACTGCAACATGTGCCAATCCTTTTGCGCCTCCACCACTAAGAA
>Ga0256840_1000894_pt1 | contig 29496 bp, 29 predicted proteins | sample 355202metaG_FD_185969 | JGI IMG/M metagenome (GOLD analysis project Ga0256840, IMG submission 185969) | Hydrothermal vent microbial communities from Mid Atlantic Ridge, Atlantic Ocean - 355-202 | ecosystem: Environmental > Aquatic > Marine > Hydrothermal vents | place: Atlantic Ocean: Mid... | reverse complement strand
TAGCAAATAGCCTTTGGGCTCACCTAAGGTATAGACGTTTAGCAAGGGAAACCACTTTTGCCAGTATTTGGTCAGCTCGCCAATCTCACCTGGGGCTAGCTGAGCACTTCCCGTCATCTCCAAATAAAAAGACAAGTTAATGGTAAGTAAAACGTTTTTTTTGGTAAGTTTTAAACTCAATTTAAATATCCAAATCCCAAGTAAAAAAATTAGTTAAAAGATGCGCTTGCAAAAACTTTGTTTTTTTCAGTTTGGCTTAAAACCGTAAAGCAAATATTTAATTATTTAAACAAGTTATATGCAAACTTGGTGAGAAAAACGTAAATTTTTTATTTGTTGCGTCAAATAATGCCAGCTTATTACGAGCAAACGGTTTTGTCAAAAAACACGATTTTTGACTTTTTGCAGTTACGTCTTAAAATTTAGACTAAGGCAATTTGGTCTTTTGTCCAATTCTTATTGCAAAAAAACATAATCTTTGGCCGTAGGGTCAAAGGAAAGCAAGGTGTTGATTCAAATTTTAGAGCTTATCCAACAAGATTAGTCCTCCTATTAAAATAAAACCAACTCCAGCTACTTTTTTGATCAAGGTTGGAGAAAGATAAGAGCTTAAGAGATCGGCAAAAACTACTCCCAGCAAACTCACTAAAGACAACGCTATAGACGCTCCAATAAAGACTTCCCACGGTTTTTTGGTTTTGGCTGCAAGCATAATACAGGCTAGTTGGGTCTTGTCGCCTAATTCAGCCAAAAAGAGGGTAGCAAAAGTAGTTAAAATTAATTTTAAGTCCATGTTAGAGATAATAGTGTTTTCGAAATATAATTTTGCCTAATTCAATCCTAAAAACATTTGACGGGGCATTTGGTTAATTGAGCTAACTTTTTCTACTCAAAAATCCAAACGTTCTGTTTTAAGTTAGGACCGCCTCAAGGCAATTCCTTGCAAGTTCGTTGGCAAAGAAAGTTTCATTCCTCCGTGGTCAAAAACTATGGGTAAAATTGGGTTTTGCCCTGGAGCCATCTTGTTTAAAATTTATAAAATGTATCTAGAAAGATCTCTATCTTCAGCCACGTCTTTTAATTTTTCTCGCACGTAACCAGCATCTATGACAACTTTGCTCTTGGATTTTTCAGGGGCTTCAAAGGAAAGGTCAGCCAAGACCTTTTCCATTAGGGTATATAATCTTCTTGCCCCAATATTTTCGGTTTCTTCGTTTACTTTTTGGGCAAAGTCTGCAATTTCTTGCAGAGCGTCGTTGGTAAATTCCAAGTCAACCTCTTCTGTAGCTAGGAGGGCCTTATACTGCTTGGTCAAAGAGTTTTGCGGTTCCGTCAAGATCCGGTAAAAATCTTCTTTGGAAAGGGAATGTAGTTCTACGCGCAAAGGAAAACGACCTTGCAACTCAGGGACCAAATCCGACGGTTTGGACAGGTGAAAGGCTCCAGCTGCAATAAACAAAATGTGATCTGTTTTGATCATTCCGTACTTGGTATTAACTACGCATCCTTCTACTACTGGCAACAAATCGCGCTGAACCCCCTCTCTGGAAACGTCTGCTCTATTGTCTCTGGCGCCACAAACTTTATCAATTTCGTCAATAAAAATAATCCCGCTTTGCTCAACCCGTTCTTTGGCAATTTCTATGACCTTATCCATGTCAATAAGTTTGTCGATCTCCTCCTGAACCAAAAACTTAAAGGCATCTTTTACCTTTACTCTTTTCCGTTTTTTGCGTTTTGGAAACATTTTGCTAAACATTTCTTGAAACTGCATTTCCATGCCTTCCATACCTGGAATGGCCATAACCTCTATGCGGGGGCCTGAATTGTCCAATTTAATTTCAACCAGTTTGTCGTCCAGTTTACCTTCTTTCCACAACTGTCTAAATTTTTCTCTGGTCGCACTTGCTTCTTCTGTCTTCAGGTTTGGCAGCAACACGTCCAAAAGCCTTTCTTCAGCCAATAACTCAGCTCTGGTCTGCACACTTTCGGTTTGTTCTTTTTTGACCAAGTTAACACCGATCTCCATTAGATCGCGAACCATAGACTCCACGTCTCTTCCCACGTAACCTACTTCGGTAAACTTGGTTGCCTCTACCTTAAAAAAAGGGGCTCTAGCTAACCTGGCTAGTCTGCGGGCAATTTCAGTTTTTCCTACCCCTGTAGGTCCAATCATCAAAATATTTTTAGGAGCAATTTCGTCGCGCAACTCAGGATCTAATTGCCTTCTGCGCCAACGGTTACGCAAGGCAATGGCCACCATTTTCTTGGCCTCTTGCTGACCAATGATAAATTTATCTAATTCTGTTACGATTTCTTTTGGAGTGAGAGCAGCTTCCATTAAAATCCTCCTCGTTTATCTCATTTTTAGACGTAACTGCAAAAATTCTTTTTTGTGGAAATTGACAAAATTTAAACGACAAAAAATAATAATTTCAGCATATTATAAGATACTCTTGCAAAAAATGTTTTTGGGAGAAATTTCCAAAGTTTAACATACAAAAAGTCAAATAATTTCAGTTTGTTACAAGCGAACGGTTTTGTCAAAAAACATAATTTTTGAATTTTTGCAGTTGGGTTTTTAAGCGCTTCAACCCAATTCTTCCACGACCAAATGATTATTGGTATAAACGCAAATCTCTGCAGCTATTTCCAAAGAAGTGCGAACGATTTCAACTGGTTTTAAGTCAGTTTTGGCTAACAAAGCTCTGGCCGCAGCCAGAGCATATCCTCCTCCTGAACCAATAGCCACTACTCCGTCATCAGGCTCAATGACGTCACCATTACCACTGAGGACCAAAATGTGTTCGCGATCAGCTACAATGAGCATAGCCTCTAATCTGCGTAAGTATTTGTCCAACCTCCACTCTTTGGCTAGCTCTACGCTGGCTCGCAGGATATTGCCGTTAAATTCTTCTAACTTGCCTTCAAATTTTTCAAACAAAGTAAAGGCATCAGCCGTGGCTCCAGCAAAACCAGCCAACACCTTGTCTTTGTACAATTTTCGGACCTTTTTGGCCTTGTGTTTCATAACCATGGCTTGTCCAAAAGTTACCTGCCCATCACCAGCCATGGCCACCCCTTTTTGGGTTTTGACGGCTAAAATCGTGGTGCCTTTTAATTCCATATCTACTCCTTTTCTAGCTGGTAAATCTCTTGGGCCAAATTCCAAACCTCTAAATTATAGCAATAAAAAAACACTCGTTCAACCAAATTCTTAGTTAAACCTTGGAGCAAAGATTCAATAGCCACCTTAACCCCCACCTTTGGAGGAAAACCGTACGCTCCACAACTAATAGCAGGAAAGGCTACTCGTTTTAATTTGAACTCCTTAGCCAAATTCAAACAACTTTGATACGTTTTGGCAAGCAAGCTAATTTCCTGTTCTTGTCCCCTCCAGACCGGTCCTACGGCGTGAATGACAAATTTGGCTGGAAGGTTAAACCCTGGCGTTATTACAGCATCTCCTGGATTTAGCTTTCCTCGTCGAGCTATTATCTGCTTGCAGGCCTGCAAAAGCTTAGGTCCAGCCGCCCTGTGGATAGCTCCATCTACTCCTCCGCCTCCAGCTAGATAAGGATTGGCTGCATTAACTATGGCATCTACCTCAGCCTGAGTAATATCACCTCGTTTTAAAATTAAGTTGGCTTTCATCTCTTTGACCTTCACCTTCAAAGATAATCAAACTAAAACAAGCTCTTTACGTTAGCCACGCGCAAAGCCTAACGTTTAGCTAGTTTTGTAAGTATCTTGGATTAACGATCTGAAGGTCAGCCTTTTTTCTCAGTTCGCTAATAAAGGCAGAAAGCAGTTCTCTTTTTTGGAGGTTTTTATACATTTGGGCCCATCTATCTTTTTGTTGTTCAAACTCTTTTTGATCGGGTTTAACTACTTTTACGGGTTGAATGAGCACGTATCCACTAGCTGCTCGAAAGACTTTATTCAGCCACTTGCCCGGCTTGGCCTGAAAGGCTGTTTGAGCCAGTTCGGGATTGTAACCAATTTCAGGAATAAATCCTTGTCTGGAAAAAGGCTTGGTAGTTTGAATGGGCAGATCAATTTTTTGTTTTGTCTTTAATTTGGTCAATAACTCTTGGGCCTTGGCCTTAGCTAGCTCTCTGGCCTTGTTGAGAGTTAAAATGTTTTGAATACGTTCTTTAACCTTGGCCAAAGGCAAAAGCGAAGGAGCTTTTTGGGCCAGTTTGGTGGCAATTACGTAGCCATTTTTAAGTTCTAAAGGGGTTTGGGTAGTAGCATTGACTTCCAAGCTAAATAAAGTTTTTACGTTTTTGGGGCCAAGCCCTTGAAGGTCTTGAGGCAATTTTTGGGCACTAAAAAAATCCGTAGTTTTTAAAGGAATCCCTAAGTCTTTGGCAATGGTTTTAAGGTTTTCCTTGGCTGCAATTCTGGTTAAAACCGTATCCAAAAGATCAGCCAACTTGTCTCCAGCCTTGGTCTCAGCTATTTTCTCTTTTATCTTTGTTTTTACTTCTGCAAGGGGAGTTACTCCAGCAGGCTTTTTATCCTCTACCTTAATCAAGTGCAAGCCAAAAACAGTTCTCACAGGCTTGCTCACCTCTCCTGGTTTTAAGGCAAAGGCAGCATCTTCAAAGGGTTTGACCATCATTCCACGCGTAAACCAGCCTAGCTCTCCTCCTTTGGTTTTGGTTGGTCCCTCTGAATATTTTTTGGCTAGTTCAGCAAAGTCTTTGCCCTTTTTTAATAATTTTTCTATTTTGGCTATTTTGGCTTCTGCCTGTTTTACCTCTTGCTCAGTGGCATTTTGTGGAAGCTTAATTAAGATGTGTCTGGCCTTGACTTTGGCTGGATGATAAAATTCTTTTTGGTGTTGCTTGTAATATTCCTCAATCTCCTTGGCGCTGACCTTTTCTTTGCTGGCCAAAGCCTTAGGTGTAAGCAAAAGATAACTTATTTTGATTTTTTCTGGCTCCATAAACTCTTGTTTGTGCGCCTGATAATACTTTTGAATCTCTTGATCCGTAACGTTGACTTGGGCAATGTATTTGGAAATAGGCAATAAAACGTAATTTACGATCATTTTGGCCTGGACAAATTTGTATAAGTCGTAAAGTTCACCGTCATCTACTTGAGCAGGCAGCCCAATAAAGGTTTCCATTTTTTTTATTAAAAGGTTATGTTTATAGTTTTGCTCAAACTGGGCTGGAGTAAGACCATTTATCCGCAGTAAATTTTTATAGAGGTTGGGATCAAATTGTTTGTTTTTATTTTGAAAGTAGGGTAAGTTATAAATTGCTGCTCTAAGCTCCTGCGGAGTAACTATCACCCCCAGTTGTTCGGCTTTTTGTCTGAGCAATTCAGCATTGATTAGTTGATTTAAAACCTGTTTTTTTAAGTTTTTTAATTGTTCAGGGGTCAAGTTGGGATTTTGAGCGCGCAAGCTTTTTAGAGTTCTTTCGTAAGCCTGAGCAAACTCTTGCACAGGGATGGTTTTGCCGTTTACCTCGGCTATGACACTGGCCTTATTGGCCCGAAAACTGCCTATCCCCCAAAAGATAAAAACAACGATAATAACCCCAAACAATAACTTAATTCCCCAGGACTGGGCGTTTTTACGCATTGCCTCCAACATATCTTAATTTCCTCCCTGTTTTCTTTTTTGACCAACAAAGTTGAGCAGTCCTCCTGCCTTAATAATGGCTAGCTCTTTGGGACTTAGATCGTTTTTTACGTGTATAGATTTATCCTTTAAAAACACAGACATTGCCCGTCCGGGCTGAAGTTGAGTCAAATCTAGCTTAAGCACGTCTTCTTGTTGGAACAGGTCGTAATCTGCGGGATTTACAAAAATCAAAGGCAGGATTCCAAAATTGATCAAATTGGCCCGGTGAATACGAGCAAAACTCTTGGCCAAAACAAGTCTAATACCAAGATAACGGGGAGCCAAGGCTGCATGTTCGCGGCTAGAACCTTGACCGTAATTTTCTCCGCCAACAATAACTCCTTGTCCGTGCTTTTTGGCTCGAATTACAAATTCTGGATCAATGCGGGAATATACGTATTCACTAATAGCTGGAACGTTAGAACGCAGGGCAGTAATTTGCGCTCCTGCAGGCAAGATGTGATCCGTAGTAATGTTGTCCCCTACCTTGATAATAACCGCTAAGTTCAGTTCGTCTGGCAGAGGTTCAAATGGTTGGAGAGGAACGATGTTTGGTCCCCTTTGCACCTCTACCGTAGATCCGTCTGCAGGGGGAAAGATAAACAAGTGTTTTATAGAGGGGGCTCGAGATGGAAGCTTAAGGTCGTTTAAGTCAACCTGCCATTTTTGAGGATCTGTAAACCGTCCAGCCAAAGCTACAAAGGCAGCCGTAACTGGACTGGTCAAGTAAATGCCAGCGTCTTGAGTACCACTTCTGCCTTCAAAATTGCGGTTAAAGGTGCGCACGCTAATGCCCTTGGACGGAGGAGAACCGCCCATCCCAATACACGGACCACAAGCGCACTCTAGCAATCTGGCCCCAGCATTGAGCAAGGGCCAAAACAGATCTTCGTCCAAAAGCATTTTGAGGACTTGTTTAGAACCTGGGGAAATTAAAAGGTCCAAGCTAGGAGCAATTCTTTTGCCCTTTAGAATCAAAGCCACACTTTTTAAGTCAGTATAAGAAGAATTAGTACAAGAACCGATGGCAACCTGATCTACTTTTAAACCGTCCAACTCCCGCACGGGCACGACTTTATCTGGCATGTGCGGAGTAGCAACCAGCGGTTCGATCTGACTTAAATCTACTTCTATAACTTCATCGTAATGGGCATCAGGATCAGGCTCAAGCAAAACAAAGTCTTTTTCTCGGCCCATAGCTTGCAAAAACTCTTTAGTTTTTTGATCTGAAGGAAAGATCGACGTCGTAAGCCCAAGTTCTGCTCCCATGTTGGTAATGGTAGCCCGTTCAGGCACGGACAAGGTGCTAACCCCAGGCCCTGTATATTCAAAGACTTTGCCCACTCCGCCTTTGACTGTAAGTTGTTGCAAAAGGTAGAGAATAATGTCTTTGGCCGTGGCCAGGCCTTGAAGCTGACCTGTGAGTCGAACGTTGACTACTCTGGGCATGGGTAGGGTATATGGCTCTCCGGCCATGGCCAAGGCTACGGAAAGACCTCCAGCGCCCATAGCCAAAACTCCAATCCCCCCGGCCGTAGGGGTATGGCTGTCTGAACCAATTAGAGTTGCGCCAGGCCGGGCAAAGTTCTCCAAGTGTAGTTGATGACAAATGCCTGTACCTGGTGGAGAAAAAATAAGACCGTATTTTTGAGCTACAGTGCGCAAATATCTGTGATCGTCAGGGTTGCGAAAGCCCATTTGCAAGGTGTTGTGGTCCACGTAACTAACTGAGAGATCGGTTTTAACCCTATCTATGCCAATGGCCTCAAATTGCAAATAAGCCATGGTCCCAGTAGCATCTTGAGTAAGGGTTTGATCGATCTTTAACTCTATTTCCTCTCCTGGCTCCATCTGGCCGGCAACGAGATGCTGAGAAATAATTTTTTGAGTTAAGTTAAGTCCCATAAGCTACTCCTTTGCTTCTTGGTCAGTTGCAAACTGCAACCTTTTAATTTTATTTTGCCTAAATAACACTTCTGTAGTTAAAACTAATTTTTCTTGTTGTAATTGAAAAATTTCTTGGGCAAAAAAGATCTTTTGTTCTAAGTCTTCTTTGGCTCTTAATTCTTTAATTTTTTGTTCACAACGCACAATTTTTTCTTCTAATTCTTTTATTTCTTGTTTTAAGTGCTCAATGGCTTTGAATGCGGATTCGTCTTCTTTTGTTAGGTGCATTGACTTCTTCCTCTTTGGGAGTTGTTTTTGTTTCTGAAGAAATGGCTTGAAATACTTTCCAAAAATTTGGCCATAAATAAGTAATACTGCCAGGATTTTCCATGCATATTCCCTTAAAAGCAAAAGAAATAAGCGCATAACTCAAGGTCCAAATTGGCGAGGGACTAACCCACAGGTTTTTCTCTTTTGAAGAGGAGTTTTTGAATTCCAACTCAAGATATTCGGGATGGGAATAAAAATCAAACCCCAAGGTTCTTAATAGGTCGCAACCATGTTCTAAAACTTCTTTTCCTTGCAGTTGGTGATAAATAATTGATTTGTGTTTGTGCGCAATGGCCACGGCTAAAGCCAATGGAAAGAGCCGTTCGTTTTGCTCTACGTCAAAATTAAATTCATTAACCTTGCTTCCTTGAAAAGAAGTTTTTAATTCCTCTGGAACGAAATTTATTTTCAAATAATCAAAAAAAACTTGGATCAGTTTGGCTTCAGAAGAATAAGTTGGCCAGGTCCCGTTAAGTTTTACTCGTCCTGTTAAAAGATAAGGCAAAACCAAGATGTATCCGCTCAAAATAGGATCTGCATCTAGCTTAAAGCCGGCTGGGGTTAAAATTTTGTTTTTGGCTTGAACCAGTATGGTATTGTTTTGTTGCTCTAAAGGTAAATTCCACGATTTGGATAGATGAATTAAGTCTTCTAAAAAGGAAAAAGGCTTTTTAAAGCTAAGTTTAAGTTTTTGTCCCAAACCAATGGCAGCCAAAATTAAGCTAAGTCCAAGAAGAGGGTTTACGTTTTGAGGCAAAATAATTTCTTTGGGAACCTTGCCGCTAGATTCTAATCTGGCCGGTAGGTTATAGCTTTGGGGTTCAATGGAAGTAAGTCTTGCTCCCAATTGAGGTAAAAAATCCTGCAGGGGCTTTAGATTTAAAATTTTTAATCCAGGACCTGCCGTAAGTCTGCAACTGCCCGCTTGAAACAATCCTAAAGCAATGCTTAGGTAAAGATTAAATTCACTTTCTCCCAAGAAAATAGACTTGTTGTCCAAAGTGATTTGACCTGGTCCAGCGTGCAAGGAGTTTTCTTCCCAGGATATGCTAGCCCCCATCTGATTTAAGGCCTTGATTTGTTCAACTAGGGGATCGTTTAAAGGAAACGGAGAGAGATGGGTTTCCGTACTGGAAAACGCAGCCAAAACCAAAACGATTTGAGCTTGATTTAAATGAAGAGGTGCTGGCCCCAAAAAGTCAACTGGTTTGGTTTTAGGAAATAGACAAAAAGGCTTATCTGAAGTTTTGGACGTAGCTGCCTTGGCATAGCTGGTATTGTTGAGGAGAGAAAATAACTGGCGAAAAAATCTTTGATTTTCTCCCTGCAAGTGTGCTTTCCATAAATTCCAGAGGTTTTTTTCCAGCTGGGTATCTACTGGGCTTTTGTTTTGCTCCATACGGTTGGAAGCTATCTTAGCAAGCAAACGGGTTCTTTTTTGGATGAGACTGAGCAGTTTTTTTTCAACTTGTCTTAATTCTTCATTTAAACTAAGTTTTTGACCTTTGAAACGATCCATATTAGACTACATTTCCTTTCACTTTACGCTTTTACTTTAAGAAATCATTTCTTTACAAACAAAAACAGGTTAGAGCAAGTAAAAATAAGGGGCAAAATTCAAAAACCGAAGTCTTCATCGTTGAAAGGCTTTAGGTAAAAATAAAGTTTTTGCAGGAGCATCGTAAAAGACGTCCCTGCAAAAAATAAAAATTTGCGTTTTTCCTCAATAAGTTGATTTGTAACTTGCTTAAATAATTGAACGTTTGTTTTACGGTTTTAAACCGAACTAGGAAAAATAAAGTTTTTGCAGGAGCGTCATAAAAACTCTTTTTTAGTATTTCAGTGTAAATTGACAAGGTTGAAAGGATAAAAAACAAATAATTTTAGTTGGTCGTAAAAAATATCAGAAAACGCAAGCTTTGACTTTTTGCAGTTAGGTCAAAAAAATAAAGAAAAAAATCTTGACAGGAAAACTTCCTTTGCTTAAAAATTTATTTCTATGAACGCACAACTCTCCAACCACAACCTCAATTCTTTTTATTTTTTTTGGTATTATTATTTTACGGGGGCCTGTGGTCTGGAGGGTGAGGTTTAGGCAAATTTTATTTTAGTCAACCCAAAAGGCCGCAGGCAAAAGCCAGCGGCCTTTTTTTTTGGGATAGGCCCTGGCTAACTAAAGCGGCTGCAACCCAAAAAAAGGAGGGTAGAAAATGCACTTTGGCAAACTAGTTCGTTTGGAAAGAATTTTTAATCGGAACACGGGCAGAACTATTATTGTTCCTTTGGATCACGGTGTAACCATTGGACCTGTTTACGGTATTGTCGATTTAAAAGATACCGTGGACAAAGTAGCTGAAGGCGGGGCCAATGCCGTATTGATGCATAAAGGCCTGCTTAAATGTGGGCACAGGGGGCAGGGCAAAGACATTGGGCTGATTATTCACCTCTCAGCCAGCACCAATTTGTCTCCGTTTCCCAACGCCAAAACTCTGGTTGGCACCGTAGAAGACGCTTTGCGTTTAGGGGCAGACGGGGTTTCGGTTCACGTCAACATTGGTGACGAGACTGAACGGGATATGTTAAAGGCTTTGGGCGAAGTAACGTCGAGGGCTAGTGAATGGGGAGTGCCAATTTTGGCTATGGTCTATGCAAGGGGACCCAAGATCAAAAACGGCTATGACCCAGAAATAGTCAAACACTGTGCCCGGTTAGGTGAGGAATTGGGGGCAGACGTAGTCAAGGTAGTTTACACTGGCGATCCAGAATCCTTTGAGCGAGTAGTTGAGGCCTGTTGTGTCCCGGTAGTTATTGCTGGGGGAGAAAAAATGGATAACGATTACGACATCCTAAAAATGGTTCACGGAGCCATTGCCGCCGGTGGAGCAGGGCTATCCATTGGCCGAAACGTCTTCCAACACGAAAATCCCACCAAGTTGGTTCAGGCTCTATCTCTTTTGGTGCACGAAGAAAGCTCAGTGGACGAAGCTATGGCCGTTTTAAAGGACGAAAAATAAATAACGGGGAAGACCAATGGATAAAAAAATATTTTTTAAGGCTATACCTTTTGACAAGGAGTTAGTTACTTTGGCTCTGGAATCAGGCGTAGATGGCATTATCGTGGAAGAGGCCAAAGTAGAAGATGTAAAAAAATTAGGACGAATCCAAGTCGTGGCTGAGAACGAATTTAAGTTCATTCAAATTACCAACAAACAAGACGAAGAAAAGGTCGTTGAGCAGGCCAAAGCTGGACAAACCGTAATCCTAGGGCAAGATACGGAAATTATTCCCATTGAAAACATTTTGGCGCAAACAGAAAACGTTGGTCAGGAAGTAAGCTCGCTAGAGGAGGCTAAAACGGCTCTGGGCATATTAGAAAAAGGAGTAAGTATTTTAGTCGTTTTAGCTAACGGCGCGAACCAACTCAAAGAAATCGTCAAAGCAGCCAAGCTTAGCCAAGGAGACCTTGAGCTTACCTTAGCTGAAATTACCAACATCCAGCCCATAGGCCTAGGGCATAGAGTTTGTGTAGATACTACGTCTATTTTGAAAACAGGCCAAGGTATGTTGGTGGGAAATTCTTCCAGGTTTACCTTTTTGGTTCACGCTGAAACCGAGGTCAATCCTTACGTTGCGCCTAGACCCTTTCGGATAAACGCAGGAGCAGTCCATTCCTATACTTTTTTACCCGGGGACAAAACCGCCTACTTAGAGGAATTAAAACCTGGCACGGAAATTCTTATTGTAAATGAAAACGGACAAACTGAACTTGCCGTAGTAGGCAGAATCAAAACTGAAATTAGACCCTTACTTTTGGTTGAAGCCAAAGTAGAAGACGTTCAAGGAAAGGTCATCATTCAAAATGCTGAGACCATCCGTCTAGTCGGAGAAAAAGGGCCAGTTAGCGTAGTCCAGCTCCAGCCTGGAGATAAAGTAAAAGTTAGATTAGATCAAGCTGGACGTCACTTTGGAATGAGAATTCAAGAAAACATTATTGAGGCCTAAGCCAACCTGAGTTTGGGGCAAAGGAAAACTTTGCCCCAAAAAAATTTTGGAAGCTAGGATAAAAAAGATGAGTGATTTAACGAAAATAAGACAAGAACTAAATGCTATTGATCAAGAAATAATTCAACTTTTAAACAGACGGGCCGAACTTAGCTTAGAAGTAGGTAAAATAAAAGACAAAGAGGACGACATTATCTTTAAACCTTTTCGGGAAAGAGAGATCTTAAACAGATTGGTTGCCCAAAATCCTGGCCCACTGCCCAAAGAACACCTGATCGCTATTTACCGAGAGATCCTTTCTTCTTCGCGCAGGCTGCAGCGTCCGCAAGACGTGCTTTTTTTGGGACCAGAGGGGACGTTTTGCCATCTGGCCGGATTAGAGTATCTGGGACAAAGTGTAAATTTTATCCCTAAACGCAACATTGAAGGAGTATTTCAAGGCGTTATTGATGGAGAAGGGGAATTGGGAATTATCCCCTTGGAAAATTCCCTGCAGGGAAGTGTTGGGCAAAGTTTGGATCTTTTTTTGCGTTACAACGTCTTTATCCACGCTGAACTCTATTACCGCATTACCCACACCTTGGTTTCCATTGAACAAGACATAGATAAGATCAACATTATTTACTCTCACCCCATTGCCTTAGAGCAATGTGGAGCGTGGCTAAAACTCAACCTGCCCAAGGCCACGTTAATCCCGGTAGAAAGCACGGCTGAAGCAGCTAGAAGGGCCAAAATTACGCCCCAAACCGCGGCCATTGGCAACCGCAAATTGGCCAACATCTTTTCGCTAAACGTTTTGGCCACTCACATTGAAGATTTACCAGATAACTGGACTCGGTTTTTGATTATTTCTGCTCATCCTTCAGAAAAAGAAGGCAAAGAAAAGACGTCAATTTTATTTATTTTGGCGGATCAACCAGGCGCCTTATCTAGGGTTTTGCAGATTTTTGCCGAGGCCAAGATTAACCTCAAAAAATTAGAATCCAGACCTTTGCCTGAAGAAAAGTGGAGATATGTATTTTTTGCTGACCTTGAGTGTGATCTAAATAAAAAAGAGTATCAAAGTCTGATTGCTGAATTGAAAAAAAATTGCTACCTGTTAAAGGTGCTTGGTAGCTATCCCAAAGGAGACCATCTCAATGCCAGAATCTAACCCTATTAAGATCAAAGCCCCTTCGTCCAAGTCCCTGTCTCATAGGGCCCTTATTTGCGCAAGCCTTGCTCAAGGCACTTCAACTATCTTGGATTTACTCCAAAGCGATGACATCAAGCGCACTATGGATTGTTTGCAAAGACTAGGAGTAAAAATTACCACCAGCAATTCCAAGGTAGAGGTTGAAGGCAAGGGAAGGAATTTTTGCTTTGAGCAACCTATAGAACTTTATGGCGGGGAATCAGGAACTACCTTTAGGTTGATCACTGGTTTGCTTTGTGGGGCCAAAGGCCAATTTACCTTTGTGCCTAAAGGCCAAATGGCCAAGCGTCCCATGGACGGCATTGAACAGGCCGTAAAATCAACGGGCAGTCAATTTACCTACCTAAAAAACCCCAAGTGTCCACCGTTTGTTTTATCTAGTCTAGGACTAAGTGGAGATGAGCTTACGGTTTCTTTGGAGCAATCCAGTCAATATCTTTCTGGCTTGATCTTGGGAAGCGTGCTTTCTCCTAAGCCTGTAACCATTTACATTGGGGGCAAAAAGGTTTTGTCCTGGCCTTACGTGGGGCTTACCTTGCAAGTTTTAAAACACTTTGGCGGCAAGTTTGAAGTAGAGCAAAAAACAGACCGAGGTTGGGAAACGATCGACTTCACAAAGCTTACGCAAATAACTCCAGGCAAGGTCAGGTTTATTATTTATCCCGGATCTCTTGTGGCTCGGGAATTTAGAGTAGAAGGAGACTTTAGCAATGCATCTTACCTCCTAGCCTGTGGGGTTCTTGGAACTAGGCCGATCCTAGTGCAAAACTTAAATCCCAATAGCCTTCAAGGAGACGTGGCCATTTTATCCATTTTGGGCCAGATGCAGGCAAAAATAAAAATTTTAGATACGGGAGTGTTAGTAGAGCCAAGTTCCTTACGGGGGCTAGAAGTTGACATGGGATTGTGCCCAGATCTCGTGCCTACTGTGGCCGTTTTAGCCTCTTTGGCTAAAGGAAAAACAATTATCAAAAACGTAGCGCACCTGCGGATCAAAGAAAGTGATCGTTTGCAGGCTATGGCCAATGAAATAGCCAAAACCGGGACCAAAATAGAGGTCTTGCCAGACGGATTAAAAATTGAACCAGCAGAGCAATTGGAGCAGCCTGTTTCCTTTACAACTTACGACGACCACAGGGTTGCCATGAGTTTGAGTTTGTATAGCTTAAAAGGCCTAAAGGTAAATTTGGACAATCCTGGATGCGTTAGCAAGTCTTTTCCTGATTTTTTTACGGTCTTAGATCAAATTTTAAAGGCTCAAAATTAACAAGATGAAAGACTTTAAAAAAATAGCCATCTTTGGGGCCAAGGGCAAAATGGGTTCTTTGTTTTCGACCCGAGCAAAAGCAAAAGGCTATTTTGTGGTTGAATTTGACTTGCCTCTGCCTTGGCCTGAACTAACTCAAGTTATTTCCCAAGCAGATCTAATTTTGCTTTGTATTCCTATGCCTGGTTTTGAACAATTTATCCAAACTCTTTCGCCTTATTTGCAACCCGAACAAACCTTAATGGACGTTTGCTCGGTTAAAGTCTGGCCAATTAAAGTGATGGAGGAGCATTTTTCAGGTCCAGTTATTGGCAGTCATCCTCTGTTTGGGCCAAATCCAGACTCAACCTTTAACAAAGTAGCCCTTTGTCCAGGTCAAAAAGGCAAGGACAGCTTAAGTCCGAGTCTAAATTTTTGGACCCAGTTAGGCTTTAAACCTTTTTTGACTACACCCCAAGAACACGATAAAGCTATGGCCTTTATTCAGGGGCTTAACTTTATTACTACCTTGACTTATTTTGCTTCTGAATCAGGAGAACACGTAGCCAAGTTTATTACACCTTCTTTTGCCAGGCGAATGGAAGCGAGTTTTAAGATGATCGTAGAAGACTTTAACTTATTTGCCAATATGGTCGAACACAATCCTTATTCAGGAGAGATGGTACGACAATTTCGTTCTTTTTTGAGTTTGGCCGCGGCCGGAGAGTTAGAGGTGCTGGCTGAAAAAAGCCTTTGGTGGTGGAAAAATTTTAAGGATCAGTTAACCCAAAAACCAAAAAATAATCAGGCTGAGCCTTGCAAAGGAGAAAAAATAGATGTTAACCCTAAAACAAGAAGCCAAAATTCTTTCTGCTGATACCCAAACCCCAGTTTCATTGTACTTGGATCTCATTGGGCAAAAACCGGGCATTTTGCTAGAAAGTGCAGAGGTTGACGGAAGACTGGGCAAGTACAGTTTGCTGGCTTGGGATTTTGTTTTGGAGTTAAAGTGCGTTCAGGGCAAGTTAGAGGTGATCACCTCGGATCCTGCCTTGCTCCAACTCAAAAAGTTTTCAGGTCAACCTTTTTTGTCGGGATTACAACAAGTCTTGGACACCCTTGAACTAGTTTCGCCCGACCAGCAAAAACTGCCTGCTCTGACGCGATCTATTATTGGTTATCTTGGTTATGGTTTAGCTAGTCACTTTGAACCCAAATTGGCCCAGCACATTTTACCTGAGCAAGCCGAGGCCAGACTGGTTTTGCCTTCCAAGTTACTTCTTTTTGAACACCTTTATCACCGCTGCGTTTTTATTCACTTGGAAGGACACGATTCTCTGCCCCGGCCCAAAAGGAATACAGACAAAACCAAAATGGAATTAGGTCAAATAGAATTTTTATTTCCTGAAAAAGATTACCAACAAAGTGTGGCCAAGGCTAAAGAACTTATCTATCAGGGCGAAGCCATTCAGACGGTTTTATCTACCCGGTTTCGGTCCAAATTTAAAGGCGATACCTTTCAAGTTTATCGAAATCTTCGTTTGATCAACCCTTCACCCTATACCTTTTATCTTAAGTTTGAAGACGAAACTATCCTCGGGTCTTCGCCAGAACTAATGGTCAAGTGTGAACAAAATACCTTAGAACTTCGGCCCATTGCAGGCACGCGTCCACGGGGAAAAACACCTCAAGAGGATGAATCTTTGGCCCAAGCGCTCTTAGCTGACGAAAAAGAACGGGCCGAACACGTTATGCTCGTGGATCTGGGACGAAACGATCTGGGCAGAATAGCTACCCCTGGGAGCGTAAACGTAGAAAAGTTTATGCAAATAGAACGCTTTTCTCACGTAATGCACCTTACCTCTTACTTAAAAGCACAACTAAAACCAGGGCTTAAGGCCATAGACGTGCTGGGAGCAACGTTTCCGGCTGGAACGGTCTCGGGCGCGCCTAAAATCAGGGCCATGCAAATCATAGCCGAACTAGAACCTATGCCTAGAGGTCCTTATGCAGGGGCCATTGGTTGGCTCGGTCTGGACAAAGATTCTCTGAACCTGGATACAGGTATTACCATCAGAACCTTATGGTTTAGAAACGGATACGTTTTTGGTCAGGCCGGAGCAGGCATAGTTTTTGATTCTGTTCCAGAAAAAGAATGGCAAGAATGTCAAAACAAGGCCAAAGCCATTATCACAGCCTTAAAACAACGTGGAGGAACCGATGATTTTGCTCATAGACAATTATGACTCCTTTACTTTCAACCTGGTTCAGGTCATTCAAAAAATTGGCTACGAACCAGTTGTTGTTCGTAACGATAAAAAAGAACTTTTTACTCTTATTCAACAGGCAAAAAAGCTTATTATTTCTCCAGGACCAAGCAGACCGGAAAATGCGGGCTATTGCCTGCAATTACTGGCCAAACTACCCAAAGACATACCAGTGCTGGGAGTATGTCTTGGCCATCAAATTTTGGGCTACTTTGCCGGGGCTGAGGTCAAAGTAGCCCCTCGCATTATGCACGGCAAAACCTCACCTGTTTACTTTGATCAAGACGTTTCTATCTTTGCCGACGTTCCCTCACCTGCAGAGATGTGCAGATACCACTCCCTTTTGGTCTATCCCAGGGAAAACAATAGGTTAAAAGTGACGGCCTGGACCAAAGAAAATGAAGTTATGGGTATATCTTATCAAGATAGACCCTGGTTTGGGGTCCAATTTCATCCCGAATCGGTTTTTAGCCCCTATGGTCCTAAAATTATTGAAAATTTTTTAAAAGAATAACTGTCCTTTTTCTTGAAACCAAGTTGGCCTAAAGACATCTGGAGCCAAGACTAGACACTATTTATTACAACCAATTTTGGTTAAAAAAGTCTAACGGGAGTAGGATTAGCTAACCAGTTTAAGCAACCTTGGTTAATTGATAGGCCTTTTCTAGGGCAGCAAAGTTCTTGGGGCCAAGCTTGGGACCAAATCTTTCCATAAGAACGTTTTCCATGTCCTTGGGTTCTAATATTCCGCTGCTTTTGAGCAAGGCTCCTAACATGGTAGTGTTGACGATGGGCACGCCCAAACAATCCAGGGCAATTTTTAAGGCATCAACGGTTGCCACTTTGGGAAAAGAATGTTTGCGCTTCAACTCTTCGGGATCAGCATGAGAATTGAGAATAACTGTCCCATCATCAACTAGACCTTTGGAAACGTCAACAGCCCCCAAAAGAGATGAATCCAAAACCAGGACCATATTTGGATTATAAATTTTTTCTCTCAGTCTAATCCTTTGCTCTGAGATGCGGACAAAGGCCTCTACAGGAGCGCCCCTTCGCTCAGGGCCAAAACTGGGAAAGGCTTGGGCATACTTACCTTTGTCAATACTTGCCTTGGCCAATAACTCTGCTGAAGTAACTCCTCCTTGACCACCTCGACCATGTAATCTGATCTCTAACACTTTCTCCTCCTTTGTTTGCTTTAACGTTTATTCCCAAAAATTCCTTAAAAAATCCCAAAGTTAAAAAAAATGCGTCTAAAACACCTCTCTAAATTTTCTTTTACCTCATTGAGCTGAGAAGGTAAAGAATCTAGCTTAAGATCACAATTTTCTTTTCTGTCCTCCAATCAAGGCCGTACATTTTGAAGACGTAACTGCAAAAAACAAAAAATTTGCTTTTCCTCAGTTGGTTTATAACTTATTTAAAAGATTGAACGTTTAGTTTGCGATTTTCAGCCTAACTGGGAAAAACGAAGTTTTTGCAAGCGCATCTTTGAAAATAATTCTTTTTCTGCTTGATCTAGTTTTGGTTTTAAGTTCTGACTCACGTTTGCTTCCCTGTCTATAATTGTTGCCTAAATTGTAATGACTGCTTTAGAGTTTCTTGGTCCATGTACTTGACTTCTGCTCCCAAAGGGATCCCTTGGGCCAATCGGGTTATTTTTATAGCTGGAAATTCTTGATTGACCAAGTTTTTTACAAAAGAAGCTGTATTTTCCGCCTCTACCGTACTACCTAAAGCCAAAATAACTTCTTGGACTTGGCCTGTGGTTAACCTTGTGCGCAGCTGTTTGACGTTGAGTTTGCTGCTTTCTTTTCCATCTAGGGGAGAGAGCAATCCGCCCAAGATAAAGTATTTGCCTCGATAAAAACCTGGTTCTTCCAAAACAAACATAGAATCCATATCTGCGACCACGCAAAGCAACTCCTCGTCTCTTCTTGGATCACTGCAAATGGGACAAGGGTCCTGCTCAGTTAAAACCATACACCCAGAACACGGGTTAAGTAAAGAACGAAACTCAGCTATGCTTTTACCAAAGCCTATCACTTTTTCTTCTGGCCAAGACAAAAGAGTCATGGCCATGCGCAAAGCGCTTTTGGGACCTACTCCGGGAAGCTGGGAAAATTGGGAAACGAGCTCTTGAATGGGTTTAGGAAGTTTATCGTACATGGCTTAAAACAATCCTGGCAAATTTAGGCCTCCAGTCAACTTGGACATCTCTTCTTGGACCATATCCTTGGCTTTTTTTAAAGCCTCATTGGTAGCTGCCAGAATTAAATCTTGGAGCATCTGCACGTCCTTGGGATCAACTACGTTGGGATCTATTTCTATGGCTACTATTTCTTGACCACCCGTAGCCTTAACCTTTACCATACCCCCGCCTGCAGAGGCCTCTACTACTTTTTTCTTTAATTCCTCCTGCATTTCCATCATTTTTTTTTGTAACATCTGAGCCTGCTGAAGTAAATTTTGCATACCTTCCATGAATAAGTCCTCCTTTTTTATTTCAACATTGAAAAACTTTCTTTAAAAGATGCGTCTGCAAAAACTTTGTTTTTCCCAATTCGGTTTAAAATTGCAAAACAAATCTTAAATTATTTAAATAAGTCATAATTTAAGTTGTTGAGAGAAAAGGCAAATTTTTATTTTTTGCAGTTAGCTCTTAAAAAATCGCTAACGCTTATCCACACTCAAAATTCTTGCGCCAAACTCATTCATCAAAGTCTTGACCACGGGATGACTTTTAAATTCATCTTTCAGGGTCTTGATGGTAGTTTTTGGTTCTTGTTTTTTGGGTTCGTGGAGATTTTTTTCAGTGACCAGCTTGTTTGGTTGCGATCCATAGGTAGCTAGGCTTGTCTCTACTCTTGATTCCTTGGGGGTGGTCTGTTTGGGTAACTCCACGTCCGTTTGAAGTTTATCTATGCCCAACAACTGACTTAAGTAACAGAGGTTAAAAAGCAATAGTTCCAAGCTAGTTACGGGATCGGGGTGTTTTAAAATACTTCTTTGCCCTTCCAAAACCAATTGCCAGCTAGCGTGAATGCGTTTTAGCCCAAAATGTAAGGCTAATTTTTGCCACGTGTCTAATTTTTCTTGTTCCCATTTTAAAAAGGTATTGGCCTTTTCTTTTAACTGAGCGAGTAAAAACAGATTCCGCCAATAATTGGCAAATTCTTGTAAAAAAAAGCCAAGGTCCAAACCTTGAGATCGCATCTGTTCGCTAATTTGATGAATGGCAAGCAGGTCTTGGCTTAAGATGGCCTGAAACAGGCTTTGAAACATTTCTTCACCTGCGAGGCCCAAAACTTCTCTGACTTGAGCTACGTTCAAATCTGGACACAAAGCCAAAATTTGCGCAAGCAAAGAAATTCCGTCCCGAATGGAGCCATTGGCCCGCTTGGCAATAAGTTCAACCGCTTCTGGTTTAAAGGTTACTCCTTCTTGCTCTAAAATAAAGCGGAGATGAGCAGATATTTGCTTTTGTTCCAAAGCATTAAAGATGTAATGTTGGGATCTGCTGATAATAGTTACGGGAAATTTTTCTGGCTCTGTGGTCGCAAAAATAAACAAACAGTGTTTGGGCGGTTCTTCTAAGGTTTTGAGCAGGGCATTAAAGGCAGCCTTGGAAAGCATGTGAGCCTCGTCAATAATGATCACTTTGTACCGACCGTGAAAAGGAGGCATAAGCACGTCTTCTCGCAGTTTGCGGACGTTATCAACTCCGGTATGAGAAGCTCCGTCAATTTCCAGGACGTCAGGCGAATTTCCCTTGGTAATGGCCAGACAGTTGGCGCACTTATTACACGGCTCAGCGCAAGGGGCCTCTTGGCAATTTACGACCTTGGCTAAAATCCTAGCAATGGTAGTTTTACCTACTCCTCTAGTTCCACTAAACAAATAGACGTGGGCCAATCTATCTTCGCTGGCTGCCCTAGATAAAGCCTTTTTAATCAAATCCTGACCTACGACCTGAGCAAAGGTCTTAGGCCTATATTTGGTGGTAAGCTGAACGCTCATAGCTTTAAAACTTGCTCAACCAACCTGCGTATTTTAGGTTTTCCCCTTTGACTACCTTAAAAAACTCACTTTGCAAAAGCAAGGTAATGTTTCCAGCCTGACCACAGCCAATTACGCGTCTATCTACCTCCCGAATGGGGGTTACTTCGGCGGCAGTTCCACAAAAAAAGGCCTCGTCAGCACTGTACAGTTCGTCCCGAGTAAAACGTTGCTCTTTTACTTCATAGCCCATATCTCTAGCCAGAGTAATTAAAGAGTCCCGCGTAATTCCAGGCAGGATCGAATCCAAAGGAGGAGTCTTAATAATGCCATTGCGAACAATAAAAATATTTTCGCCGGTAGCTTCAGCCACGTATCCTTCTGGATCCAACAGCAAGGCCTCGTCGTAGCCATCAGCTACGGCTTCCTGCTTGGCCAAAACAGAATTGACGTAATTGCCACAAACCTTGGCCTTGGTCATCATTATATTGACGTGATGTCTGGTAAAGGAAGAGGTTTTCACCCGAATTCCTTTCTTTAAAGCCTCTTCACCCAAATAAGCGCCCCAGGGCCAAACCGCTATAATCAAATGTACAGGATTATTGCCGGGATGAACGCCCATGTTGCCAGCCCCAATAAAGGCCAAAGGACGGATATAACCTTGATCTAATTTATTTACTTTGAGACACTCAATAATGGCCTGTTCTATCTCTTCCAAAGAAAAAGGTATTTTCATTTCCACTATTTTGGCTGAATCAAGCAATCTTTGGACGTGTTCGCGCAGCCTAAATACGGCCGAACCGCCTTCAACGCACTTATAACAACGAATACCCTCAAATACTCCCACTCCATAATGAAGGGTATGGGTAAGGACGTGAACATTGGCCTGGTCCCAATCTACCAACTTGCCGTCAAACCAAATTTTTTCTGTTTTTACCATAAAACCTCCTGCTTTTTTAAAGCAAATTTAGCCCCCACTGGTCCGAAAAAAAATCTTGATGGGGACGTAGTCCAAGTCAAAAAGCTCCCTGATCCTATTTTCCAAAAACCTCTTGTAATTGGCTTGAATCAATTTGGGGTCATTGACAAAAAAAACAAATTCTGGGGGATGAACATTGGTTTGGGTTACGTAATAAAACTTGACCCTGCCTTTTTTGGCCGTAGGTTGATACCTGACCTGAACCTCGCGCAGTAACTTATTTAAGGCCGAAGTAGGAATGCGCACCCCGGCTTTGGCCCAAAGCACTTCAACCCAAGGCAAGATCTTTTCCACCCCGCGGCCAGTTTTGGTAGAGATATAAAGCACAGGAACATAATTACAAAATCTAAGCTCATAAGCAACCCTGGATTTAAACGTTTTTAAATCCTTTTTATCCACCAAATCCATTTTATTGATCAAAACCAAAAAAGGGACGTGCTCTTTTTGTAAAAAAGAAATTAGTTTCTTATCCTGATGACATATTCCTTCGGCCGCATCTATCATTAATAAAACCAGATCTGCGCGTTTGCTGCTGGTTAAGGCCCTAGATACGCTAAACCTCTCTAGTTTGCTCGTTATGTGGCTTTTTCTTCTCACCCCTGGAGTATCAATTAACAAATACTCTTGGCCGTCCTTTTCTACAAGCAAATCCACACAATCTCTAGTTGTGCCCGGGACGTTGCTGACGATCTGTTTGTCTTTGCCGAACAAAAGGTTAGTCAAAGAGGACTTCCCAACGTTTGGCCGACCCAAGAGAGACAACTTTAAGGGAGAAGAACTTGATTTTTGTGGCTCAGCCTCTGTTTTTGCAAAGGTTAACTGGGCTAAGATCTCCTCTCTTAACGTGCTTATGTTATAACCATGCGCGGCTGAAGCACAGACCAAAGAGAAACCCAAAGACAAAAAATCTGCTTTGAACAAATCTTCTTGTTCCACCCCATCGACCTTGTTTACCACCAGTAAAACTTTTTTTTGTTTTTGGCGCAAAAAGTTGGCTATTTCCTCATCCTGCGGCATAAGACCTTGTCTGCCATCTACAACCAAAAGAACAAGATCCGCCTCTGCTACTGCCTCTTGAACTTGTTCAGAGATGGCCTGTTCAAACTCTTTATTCCCTCCAACGATTAAACCGCCGGTATCAATTAGGCCGTACTGACCAACTCGCTCCCTCACTTGACCGTAAACGTTATCTCTGGTTACCCCAGGCAAATCCAAGGTAAGGGATTTGTTTTTTTTGAGCAACCGATTAAAAAGAGTAGATTTGCCAACGTTGGGCCGACCGACAATGGCGACTAAAGGTTCCATTCTTAATATGGTTCTTGTTTAAGACGATTGGCGATTTCCAAGGCTACTTTTTTGCCTGAAAGCAGCATTCCTCCAAAGATAGGTCCCATGCGATAAGAACCAAAACAGGCATTGGCGGCCATTCCACAGACGTAAATTCCAGGAAATACCTCCCTGGCATTTTTAGGAGTATCCTCTTCTGCCACCTGAGCCCAAAGCGATTTCTCCCCAGCAATTTCTCCAGAGGAGGTATTTAACCGAATGTTATTTTTGCGAACCAAGGTCTTGAGGACTTCTGTATCATGGCCTGTAGCTTCAATAACGAATTTGGTTTCCACGACCAAGGGATCTACGTGCAAACCAGCTAGTTCAACCGGACTATAGTTTACGACCAGTCCCTGGACCCTTAAGTTGCCATCAACTTCCTTTAGGACCAAGTCTTCTACGCTCATACAGTTAAAAACCTTAAGCCCAGCTTTACAGGCCAGAGAACCAAGAGAGGTCGTGGCCAAAACAGAATCAACCGTATAATAACCGGGTTTGTACTCCTGCGTTTCAATGCCCAATTCTTGTAAAATCTCTTTTCCCTGCTCTTGGACCACAATATAGTTAAAAGTCATACCTCCGCCCCACATACCACCACCAAGGGAAAGCTTGCGCTCAAACAAGGCCACTTTTAACCCTGTTTTGGCCAAATAATAGCCAGCAGTCATTCCAGATGGACCGCCTCCGACAATGGCCACGTCCAAGCTCAAATAGGTTTTAAGATCGCTAAAATAACGGGCAATAATGGCCTCGGAAATAATTTTTTCTTCCAACATCGGGACTCCTTTAACTGATATTCTAACCCAGAAATATAACCTACCTTTAGTTCAAGGTAAAGGCTTAAAATAGCGTTTTTGGCCTAAGCCTTTAAAAATTAGCCTTTCACCAAAACGTTACGCTTGCGACATTAAAACGTAATAAAACAAGTATTAACTATTCTTTTTTTGTTTGTGAACAAAAAAACTAATAATTTCAAATAATTAGAGGAAAAGATGCAAAGAGAAGACTTAAATTTTTACCTTCAACAGATAGACGTTGAAACTTTAAAGGAACACGTGGCCGAGATCGTGGACAAGGAGCAAGTTAAGGTCCTGGTTGAGCCTGAGCAAACGACTATTATGTTACCTGTGCAAGAACCAGTAGCCAAGGTAAATTTTTACGCTGGAGAAGTTTTGGTCACCCAGTGTTTTGTAGAGGTAAACGGGGTAAAAGGCTGGGCCATGATTCAAGGCATAAATAATTTTAAGGCCAAGGCCATTGCCATTTGTGATGCCTGCTTTGCTCAAGGCATTTACGTCGAGCAAATTCTTAAAATGGCCAAACAAGGGCTAAGCAAGTGGTCCAAACAGGTTGAAAAATATCAAAAACTAAGCACAGAGACTAAAGTCAACTTTGAAGTAATGGAATAAATAATGGACATTTACGAATTAAACCGGATCAATTTTAGAAGCTTGCTCAAAGCCCTTAGTTATCCAGGGGATGAATTTAAGCTTTGGCCTGTTTACGACTCTTTTTTATTGGCGGCCTTTGCAACTATAGTCTCACCTGAAAGCACCTATTACCTTGAAGATCAAGAAAAGACAAAAGAACTGGCTCAGATCCTGGTTAATGCCCAGCCTGTTTCTTTGGAGAAGGCTGATTATATTTTTTGCAACCAGTTTCAACCCCATCTGCTTTTAAAGGCAAAAACAGGGACGTCTCTTTATCCAGAACAAAGTGCAACCTTATTTTTTTGTCCTCCCTCGGATCTATCCTTGCCAGTTTGCTTAAAAGGTCCTGGAATTTTAAACCAAAAACACACTAATTTGCCTGTCTCTGCAGAATTTATTGATTTATTTTTAAAACAAAATCAAAATTTTCCTCTGGGGTTAGACGTTTTTTTAATTACCAAACAAGGCACGGTAATTGGTTTGCCCCGCACTATCTACGTGGAGGTAAGATAATGGCATACGTTGCGGCCAAAGGCGGAGAAGAGGCCATTTCTGCCTCGATCAAGTACTTTTTTAAGTTTATTTCTGACGACCCTCTGATTTTTTTAATTGATAAGATCATGAGCGAAGGTGCTCTTTATACCGAAGAACTAGCCCGTCACTGTTTACAAATTTGCGGTTCTGATCCCCTCGTTGCTGGCAATTACTTAAGGGCCCAGCGCACTGCCTACAAACGGGTTGGTTACGCAGAACTAACCAGTCTTGAGCAATTTAGGATTTTACGCAGGATCTCTTCAGCCTTTAAAGACATTCCCTACGGACAAATCCTAGGTCCCACCAATGACTACATCTTAAAAATATTAAACGGAACCTGGAATCAGACAATTCAAGACGATCCCAAAATCAAAACCACCCAGCTAGTGCAAGTGGAAAACGTCCCCAGTGGAGTAGAAGTAGTCAGGCAAATGGGATTGCTTATACCTTTAGAAGCAAAAGAAACAAAACCCTTTGACATTACCCGCAAGCATCCACAACCGCCTTATCCTCGCTCAGCAGCTTTACAGATCATGGCCCGCGGAGAGACCGGCGGAATGCTTTTACTGGCTTATACCTCCATGCGCGGCTATGGGGACGTTCATCCAACCATTGGCGATCTGCGAATTGGTTTTTTAGGCGTGTACTTTAAACATCCTTTGACTGAAAAAAAAGTAAAGATAGGCGAGATCCGAGCCACTTCTTGCGAAGTAATGGGAGTTAGCAAAACCAAAAACACTTTAAAATTTACCTCAGGCTATGGTTTTTGTTTTGGCTTTAACGAAACCAAGGCCATCTCCATGGCCATTTTGGACAATGCCTTAAATTTTCCAGCCTATACTGTAGGCGAAAGATCCATTGCCAGCAATCCAGAAATAGTCTTGGAACACATTGATAGCATTGAGTCTTTAGGCTTTTGCAACCATTACAAACTGCCACACTACGTTACTTTTATGGCAGATCTCAACGTAATGAAAACCAATCCTACCCAAAAGGACACTTCAAATGAAAACCTTTAACTTTGGCTTTTTAGACGAAGACGCCAAAAAAGAGATCCGTAGATCCATTTTAAAGGCCATAGCCATTCCCGGTTATCTAGTCGCCTTTGCCTCTAGAGAAATGCCTGTATCCAGAGGTTGGGGAACGGGAGGTCTCCAGATTACCTTAAGCATTATTTTAGAAAAAGATACCTTAAAAGTAATTGACCAAGGTACGGATCACTCGGTCAATGCCGTTATTTTAAGAAAATTTATTCAATCCTGCACCAATTGTAAAACCACTTTGCACACGGACGAGGCCACTATTATTCAAACCAGACACCGCATCCCTGAAATTCCAACCAATTCAGACCAGATCCTTGTTTTTCAAGTCCCCATTCCAGACGTCCTGACCATAGTTGAGCCAAGTCCCAGCCAAAGACGCATTTTACACGCCTATAACGATTACTCTAAGTTGTGGGTGTTACTTTACGAAGACGTTGCCACCACAGGAGAGAGCAGATTTTCACACCGCTATCCGGTCGTGGTCAATAATCGCTACGTAATGGATCCTTCTCCCATTCCCAGATACGACATACCCAAATTAAATCTAAATCCTTCTTTGCTTTTGTTTGGCGCAGGCCGGGAAAAAATGATCTACGCTATTCCTCCTTATACTCCAGTAAAGCCTCTTACCTTTGAAGACATTCCTTTTAAAGTAGAAAATTTCCCTGGCCAAAGATGTGAAAAGTGTGGCGCAAGTAACGTCTTTTTAGATTTAGTTTATATAAATGGAGAAAAACATTATTTTTGTAATGATCCAGATTTTTGCCAAAGGAATCAACAATGCTCCTTAAAGTAAAAAACATTCAAAAAATATACGGTCCTTCTTGTACCAAGTGTTTGCACAGCACAGGATACGCTGAGGGCAGTATTATTTGTCCTTATTGTCAAAGTGTAGTAGCCGTAAAAAACGTATCTTTTACCCTAAATAAAAATCAGGTCCTTGGAATAGTAGGAGAAAGTGGTTCTGGCAAATCTACTTTGCTTAAGATAATTTACCTCCTAGAACAACCAGATCAAGGAGAATTGTTTTTTTACGGCACACCTGAACTTAAAGACAAAAACCTATTTCAACTCAACTATCTAGAACAAAATTCCTATCGCAACATTTACGCCTCCATGGTTCACCAAAAAGTGCAAGACGGCTTAAACTTTTACTTTTCTGCTGGAGCCAACGTTTCCGAACGAATAACAGCTGCAGGGAATAGAAAATTTTATGCCATCCAAAACCAGGTTTTTGACCTTTTAACCCAAACCGAGATTCCTGTCTCGCGGGCCAATGAACTGCCTGCAAAATTTTCAGGCGGACAACAACAACGGATCCAAATTGCCAAGGCCCTGGCCAATTCTCCTTTGCTTTTGCTCTTGGACGAACCCACTGTGGGGTTAGATGTGTCCATTCAGGCTAGAATTCTTGATTTGATCAAACGTTTACAAGAAGAGTATAATTTTTCTATCATTATTGTTTCCCACGACTTGAGTGTAATTAGATTTTTAGCTGACTTGACCATAGTTATGAAAAACGGAGAGATCGTAGAAAAAGGTCTAACCGATCAAATTATTGAAGATCCCCAACATCCTTATACTCAATTACTGGTTTCAAGTATTTTATAAAAAGGGAAAAACTTGCAAAAGGAACAAAAATGCTGCTTACCGTAAACAATCTTGGCAAAGAATTTACCTTACACCTTCAACAAAAAAGAAAAATCAAGGCCATTTCCAAGGTCAGTTTTGCATTAAATCAAGGAGAATTTATGTGTCTGCTCGGTCCAAGTGGAGCAGGTAAATCTACCATTTTAAAGTGCATTTACCGAACTTATCTGCCTTCACAGGGAGAGATCATCTATGCTGCCCCCAAGGGGTTAATTCATTTGGAAAAAGCCCCTGAAGAAACCATTCTTGAACTTCGCCAAAAGGACATAGGTTACGTAAGCCAATTTTTAAAAGTACTTCCCAGGATCTCAGCCTTAGAGATCGTAGCCAAGCCTTTATTGGACTTGGGCACAGACAAAGAAACTGCCTATGCCAAGGCCCAAGAAATGCTCTTGCTCCTTGGAATCAAAAAGAGTCTGCACCAAGTTTCTCCTTTTACCTTTTCAGGCGGAGAACAGCAACGCGTAAACATTGCCAAGGGGATCATTGCTCCCAAAAGACTTCTTCTCTTGGACGAACCTACGGCTTCCTTGGATAGAGAGAGAAAAAAAATAGTTATTCACCTTCTTAGCCAGTTAAAACAACAAGGAATTACCATGATCGGCATCTTTCACGAACTGGACTTAGTAGATAAAATTGCAGACAAATTTTTGGATTTAAAAGAGGTCAGCAATGAAAGTAATTTCAGCTAAAAAGGTGCTTATAGATAACGATTTTACCCCAGCCACCCTTGTTCTGGCCGGAGGTAAAATTCAAGAAATCCAACCTTATACTGGAGAAGGCATAGATTGTGGAGACTTGCTCGTCGTACCAGGTTTTGTCGATCTGCACTCAGATACCATTGAAAAAGAGGTTGAACCAAGATCTGGAGTATTTTTTCCCATAGAAGGAGCCATTAGGGAATTGGACAAAAAATTGGCCATAGTTGGGATTACTCACTTTTTTCACGCCATTAGTTTTGAAGAAGATATTCCCGGCAAAATTAGAAATCCCAAAACCGCAGAACAGATCGTGCGCACCATCAAAAGATTAAATCCAGAACTTCTAATCAACCACTACGTATTGCTGCGCTATGAAATTTCAGCCCCTGAGGCCTATCCCATAGTCAAATCGCTTATAGAAGAAGGCTACGTTGACCTGTTTTCCATTATGGATCACTCTCCGGGAAGAGGTCAATTTAAAACCTTTGAAAGCTGGAAGGCATTTTATGCCCAAAATTACAACCTAGACGATAAGGCCCTAGAAGAACTCAAAAACAAAAAATTAAGCGGCGACAAGGAAGGATGTGCCTTAAAACTTATCCAACTCGCCCGCAAACACGGGATCAAAATAGCATCCCACGACGACGATAGCCCAGAAAAAATAAAGTTTAACCTCCAACAAGAGATCACTATCTCAGAATTTCCTCTAAATCTCCCCACTGCCCAGTTTGCCCACCAACACGGCATCACCATTGGCATGGGAGCACCCAACGTAGTGCGCAACAAAAGCCAATCTGGAAACGTACCTGCAAGAAAACTCATTAAACACGGAGTCTGTGATTACTTGTGCTCAGATTATTACCCTGGATCACTTTTAAGGGCAGTTTTTAGTTTGCATCAAGAAATGAACTTCAGCCTAGCCCAAAGTTTTCAATTTATTACCTCCAATCCAGCCCGAGCCGTAACAATTTACCACTCCATCGCCAAAGATAGCCCAGCCAACCTAGCCATTATAAATCCCCAGCCGTCCAATCCAGAAGTAGTTGCAACCATTGCCAAAGGCAAGTTTGCCTACCTAAAAGAAGGACCGCTTGCCATCTGACGCGTAACCTAATTCTGTGAATTTTTAAGCCATGAATATTTCGCCTGCTCCCTTAATTTTCTTTTTTTGACTTTTTTCCAAGTGATTAAAAGTCTCTCTTTTGAGGGATGGGGGCTATCAGAATATAACTGCAAAAAGTCAAAAACTTTGTTTTTCTCCGG
>Ga0256840_1000893_pt1 | contig 29496 bp, 47 predicted proteins | sample 355202metaG_FD_185969 | JGI IMG/M metagenome (GOLD analysis project Ga0256840, IMG submission 185969) | Hydrothermal vent microbial communities from Mid Atlantic Ridge, Atlantic Ocean - 355-202 | ecosystem: Environmental > Aquatic > Marine > Hydrothermal vents | place: Atlantic Ocean: Mid... | reverse complement strand
ATAATACAACAAGAATTGTTTGAGAATCAAGGAGGGGGTGCTTTTGAAAATCAAAATAAATCACCCTAAACCTACTTAAATCAAACTGTTTTGTGCAATTTTTATTTTAGTCGGATGACAGTGAAAAGTAATTATTATAATTGTAATTTTGTTGGGGATAAGTACCCTATTCTCCGCTTGTGAACGTCACGATGCCGATGACATAGCATTCAATTTTAAGAATGAAACAGAAAGCACTATTTATTTAAGTTCGTATACTAAGCTTACTGCTGGGGAAATTTGGAATGGAGAAAGGTATGCATCATATGAGGAGCAAACAATGAGTGGCGGGCATTTTGGTTTAGATTCAGTGATAATATATAAAAGGGTGTCAATCGGGTCAATTTTAGTAGCTACAGATTCAATTATATACCGTAATCCAAAATTTGGTGATAATATTAGTCAAGGCAATCACTTTTTCAATCAAGACAGGTGGGTGCAAGTGAAGGAGAACAAATATTTGTATAAGTTACAAGAAGCGGATTTTGATTGATTTGTTAATAGACCTAACAGGTTTTCCTCGTACACCGAAGCTTTTGCGTAGGCGTAAAAACCTGTTAGTCTTACCTATGAATACTTTGAGCAATTGTTAAAATAAAATTCTTTTTTTTATTTTAACCATACTTCCTAAAAAAGTGTATTTATTTTTAGAAAAACCATTTCGTAATCATTTCATACTTATTCTGTGAGAATTTTGCAAAATATTAAAATAATACAAAATTACATTTCTTTCGTCTATCATATAAAAAGCAAATATTTTTTGCTTTTTATATGATAGACGACCCATAGGCATAAAATGGGGGGGGGTAGTGATTAAAATTTTTTCTCTTTGTGATTTGTATATATAAATAACACAAAATCCATGTTTGGAATTGGCAGTATTTTTTTTAACCTTTGGGCATATCGAGTTTTTACTAGGCTATTATTTATTTGGATTAAGAGATTTAGTTGCATGAATTATTTAACATATTATAAACGGTTAGAATATTTGCTTGAATTGATTGAAAAGGGAAAATTGTCTTCGCCACATGACCTAACTGAAAGATTTGAGTGTACAGAACGTACCATAAGAAAGATGATTTGTGATTTAAGAAATGACGGACATCAAATTAAGTATTCTAGAAAATGTTTTAAATACTTTATAGAAGAGTTATAAAAGACGGTATTAAATTGGATTACTATAGATGAAAGGGAAAAATTTAATTGTTGTAATTTGTGTTCTTCTTTTGATAGGAATTGTAATTGGGTTTTCAAATGACTATTATTTAAAAGTTAAAGAAAATAGGGCATACCAAAAAAGAATAAGTCCAATAGAGGCATTGTATTCTAACTTGCTTCTTACAAAAGAAGATATCAGTGGCTATATCACTATTTGTCTATTTTCATAGTGATTGTGAGCATTGTCAGCGCGAAATGAAAGAAATAGGTAAGCATATTGATAAATTTGTAAATACAGAATTGGTTTTGGTAACATCGGAGCCACAAGATCAAGCGATAACATTTTTGTCAAAACATGGCTTGGCTGATTATTATGTATTTACCAAAGAGGGAAATATCATCAATACATTTATAGGAGGAGTGCCACAAATTTTTATTTATGAGAATGGAATCTTACAAAAGCATTTTCCAGGAGAAGTAAAAGCAGAAGAGATACTCGAATTTTATCCTTAAAAAAGCAAACGGAAAAGTTCTTTCCGTTAGTAGCAATATCTTTGCGCAAATTTATTTTTAACTTTAAACTAATTATTATGACAAAACAAGAAAAAGAATTGATGAATCACTTTAAGATAGAAGAACTCGAAGAGCGATTAGAAATGAAAAAGCATTGGGGATGTAGAAATGGACAGAACTGTGACAAGGCTCCACATTAATAATTTTTAATAATGGAAAGGTTCTCTATGTTGGTTGAGAACCTTTCCACTTTTTTAAATTTATGTTACTAAAGAATTTATTAGTAGTTGTTTTATTTAGCTTACTGAGTATAGGATTCGTACATGCTCAAAACAAGAATAGTAATTTAACAATTCATGGAAAGGTATTTTTTAAGAATGATTCCATGTCAGTTCCGGGTGCTCACATTTTAATAAAGAATACACTATATGGAACTACAAGTAATGCGGAAGGATATTTCAATTTACACATTTTAGAAGAAAATCAACATGATAGTTTAGTCATTTCTTTTGTGGGTCATAAGGAGTTTGCTATCAAGGTTTCAGAAGCTATAAAATGCCCTACAAATGTCTACTTGGAAGAGCATCATATGCTGCTAAACTCAGTATTGGTAACTTCGTTAACTGGTGAAGAAATCATTCAGAGAGCCATTGATAATGTTAATGAAAACTACCCAAAAGAGAATAATGTTTATGATGTATATTTTAAATCTACCTTTAAAACGGGAATCAAACATTGGCAGTATCAGGAAATATCAGCAGATGTAGTGTCTAAAGGTTTTTTTGTGGGTCATGGCAAGCGAGATATTAAGGTGTTCTTGAAAGAAAAAAAGACTAATTTAAATATAGATACTGATTACATTGGAACCAATGGTATTTATTTACTTGCTCAGTCAAATTGGGCAAGGGACTTTTTATTTAAGAAAAATTTGAAAAAGTATAGATATACCATAAATGGAATTACAACCTATCAGGGACATGAAGTATATAAAATAGCCGTTGAAACTACTTTCAAAAATGCTACTGCTTACATATATGTCACAACGCAAAACTATGCCTTGGTTTCAATTGATTATTTTTATAAAAACACTAGTAAGGTTGTGGCAAGCAAAAAAGAATGGTCTTGGCTTAAATTCCGATTTTACATAGATTTTTATGAAAAGGATGATAAATGGTATGTACGCTCGGTTAATGACTATAGAAAAACATTAGAACGAGATGGAAAAATACACGAAATTAATCGTGCAGGAAGGATTTTAGATGTCAAGTTGGGGAGTAAATATAATAGATTACATTATGTTGCATATGATGTGGATTTGTCGAAATACCCTCTCCCATATAACTCAAGATTTTGGAAAAATTATAATGCCCCACCTGAAACGGTAGAAGAAAAAAGAATTAAAATGGAGATAAAACAACAAGAATAGTTTCGCTAAAATTATATACTTTTTGCAATAAAGTAAAACTTAGAGAGTAATCAGTTACGGAATTAAAACATATAGAATAGATGGTACTTCAAAGGAATGCCTGAAGCAAATTAAGCGATTTGTACACGAGCGGCCTTATGAAGTTTCTTTTAAGAAAGCAATCCTTGATGAGGGATTTATCAATATGAATCCGAATTATTATCACTCCTACCCATATTTATTTGCAGCTGCTTTCGGAGAAATAAAAGAACAACTACCAAAACTCAATATTGCAGGATTTTTATTATTTAAGCATGTGATGGAGACTGATCGATTGCTTGATGAAGGAATACACAATCCTGATGCATACATAAGAGCCGCAGCATACAATGAAGAAGGCATTAAGATATTGTCTCGACTTTTTTCTGAAAACTCAGAATTTTGGAAATTGTGGGGGCAAAGAAAAATTGAATACAAACAAGCATATAAACTGGACAAATCTCAAAAAATTTCTTCTTTTGATGAATACGAAATATTTGCAGATTATAAATCGTCATTTGGTAAGGTTGCCATTGATGCGTTACATATTCTATCCAAAAATGAGAACGATAAGTTATATGAGGATTTGTTAGAGTCTCATAAGCTTTTTTCTGCTGGTGTACAGCTTGTAGATGATATTTTAGACATTCGAGAAGATTTAGATAATGGGCAATTCAATATGGCGTATTTTACGCTGAAGAATGAGTTTAATAAAAGAGATCTAACCATAGGGTCATTCACTGTTGACCAAATCGCCAAGCAACTTTACATTTTTAATGTTGCAGAGCAACTGTTTGAAAGAAGTTTGACTTACTATTTAGTGGCAGAAAAAATAGCCATTAGATATAATTTAGAATATTGGTCATCAGCAATTAGAGAACGGTATAATGATGCCTTAATGAAAAAATTAGATGCATATGCATTTAAAGAACATCTAACAAGAAGTATAATTCTCAAAAAAGAAGGAACATCAATTAATAAAAACCCTTCCATAGAAAATGGCATTGAGTACATTGAATCTTGTCAAAATAACGATGGTAGTTGGATAGACTTTTACAATGGTGCGGGGCTTAGTGATACTTGGACTACAGCTTTCGTGTTGTGTAACCTAGGTCATAAATCAGTGAAGGAAAAAATTTCCCTAGATGTATTGGAAAAGGGATGCGCTTTTATCAATAATATGAATGAATGGGGTTATAACAAGGAGTGGATACCGGATGCTGACTCCAGTTCGTTTGCCCTGTTGTCTCAATTTATGCACAACCAACTGCCTGATAATAGCGCATTACAAAAATGGCAAAAGTACCAAAGCAAGGATGGAGGGGTTGTTACTTATAATAATTCTGTAGATGTTATTTCATCACTAAATAGCGGTGAAAATATTGACGTAGGTGGATGGATAAACTCACATACTTGTGTGAGTGCTGCCGCGTATTATTTTCTATCTATGGCTGATGGGAACTCACAGAGCTGCAGGAAGTTAGAAGATTTCATGTTGCAAAGAGTGAATGAACAAGGTTTGTGGGATGCGTATTGGTGGACGAGTCCCATTTATAGCACCTCGTTTATGATAAAATCTTTACCGTGTTGTTTCAATAATTCTTTAAAAGAAAAGATTATTGACTCAATGGAAGCATTGCTTCAATTTCAAAGTGAAAATGGTAGCTTTGGAGATCAATACGAAAAGGAGAGTCCTTTTTATACAAGTTTGGTGATTGATGCATTTTGTCAGCACAAAGAGCTTTATCAAAAATCCAAGATTCAGATTGATAAGGCGGCTCAATGGTTACTTTCAGAACAAAGGTCTAATGGATCTTGGTTAGGGACGCCAGTTCTGAGAATGCCAGCTCCTGAAGTTATGGAGCCCAAGAATATTACATCATGGCCAGTCGGAACTAGGGGTAATAATATTCGTGTTGTTGATTTTAACAGACTATTTACTACCTCCATGGCAGTTTCAGCATTGTCTAATTACAACATAGTTGTCAGTTGAGGCAATCCAAAATATCGTTCCGGAATTGGATAAAAACTTACAACTATATCCTTTTAATAAGTCTGAGTATTTAATTCAGCACACCGTTCTTAATTATCAGATTAATGTAAATGAACAAACTTATCTACTTGTAAACCTAGTTAATGGCAGTAGAACAATTAAAGAGATAGCAGCTATATATAAAAAAGAGAATGATTTGGATATTTCGTCTGGAGTTATTCACAATCTTTTATATAAAAAGCTGGCTAAATTTGGAATTATTAGACAAAATGAATTCATAGTTGAAAAGAGAAAAAGGGCATCTTATTTAAAGCTCAGTTTTGTTTTTTTGAAAGAAAGGTATGTAGGATATTTTACAAAGCATCTCATCTTTTTATTTTCTAAAACACTGTTTTATCCATTATTATTCTCAATGTCTCTTTTTATAGGCTATGTGATAATAGACAACTATCAGTTAATTTTAAAGAATGCAACCAATGTTTTTTCTTCAAATATTATACTATATCTAATTGCATTTCAATTGGGCACATTGTTTCACGAATTAGGTCATGCAGCGGCATGTATTAGGTTTGGGGCAAAGCACGGTGGAATTGGGTTTGGGTTTTATCTATTAACACCTGTATTTTTTGCTGATGTTTCAGATGCTTGGAAATTGAAGCCTAGTGAGCGAATTGTAGTAAATCTTGGTGGTATATATTTAGAAATGATACTTGCTTCCATTTTATTAGTCATTTATTTTTTTAATAATCAGATTGCATTTTTGATAATCCCCTGTTTACTAATAATTAGCACTTTATATAATCTAAACCCACTTTTAAAATTTGACGGCTATTGGGTATTGGTAGATGCTACAAATACTCCAAATTTACAAACGAAAGCATTTGATATTCTTAAAGTTAAAACGACGGAGATAGTCCAAATGAAATTTTCATTTGACACCAATAAAGAGGTGTTTTTATTTGTGTATGCAATTTTTAGTGCATCATTTATTTTTTTCTTTATTGGTTCAATATTAATTTATGATCCTAATTCTGTTATCAAATTTCCATTGGATTTATATCGGCATATCTCTAATTGGAAAAATTTAGATTTAGATAAACTCAAGGAGTTTATTGTCCCATTCCTTTTTTGGTATTTGGTGATTAGGGTGGTTTGGAGTAAAATAAAAAAGAGCAGAGAAAATGAAAAATAATGACTTTGTACTTTCGGTGGAAAACCATGAATTGATAAATAAATTATATGCACACCAGAAAGGTATAAAGCACTATGCATTTTCAATCTTTATATTTAATGGTCAAGGTCAATTGTTGTTGCAAAAAAGAGCAGAACATAAATATCATTCTGGTGGGTTGTGGTCAAACACATGCTGTAGTCATCCTATATCTAGTAATGCAGCTGCCATTAAAGTCTCTGCAAGGGATAGACTTATAGAAGAAATGGGCTTGCAGTGTGAGATTGAATATTTATTTACACTAGAGTATAATAAGGTTTGCGGAGAATTGATAGAAAACGAACGAGATTTGGTGTTTGTTGGCTCATCGAGTAACAAGCCAATAATTAATGCAAGAGAGGTTGCTGATTTTAAATGGGTAGGAATAAAGGATGTTCGAAAAGATATAATATTCAATCCTAAAGGATACACAGAATGGTTTGTTATTTTGATTGAGAGGCATTTTGAGCAACTCAAAAAAGCTTCTATGAACTTATCAAAAATTAAGTAATGACATTATTTAGGGGACAACTATTTATTTTGCATTAAATCTAAACCTTATCATAACCTCCTAAAAGACTCTATTACATTAACGAATTTTATACAAAATTGTATTGTGATAATCAAATTTCATATCATCTACTCGGCATGCAAAAAGTAATATAAAAAAAGTAGAAATATAATTTGCAAAGGGTTTTCATTTTCATATCTTTGCAGTCCAAAATTTTGAAGTAGATAATAAATTAAAATAATATTACATGCCTACTATATCACAATTAGTAAGAAAGGGTAGAAAAACTTTGACGTCAAAGTCAAGTTCGCCGGCTTTAGATTCTTGTCCACAGCGAAGGGGCGTTTGTACTAGAGTATATACAACCACGCCTAAAAAACCTAACTCAGCAATGAGGAAAGTAGCGAGGGTTAGATTGACAAATGGAAAAGAAGTGAATGCTTATATTCCAGGAGAAGGTCACAACCTGCAAGAGCACTCAATTGTCCTAATCAGAGGAGGACGGGTGAAAGATTTGCCGGGTGTGAGATATCACATTATTAGAGGAGCGTTAGATACTGCAGGCGTGAGTGGCAGAACACAAAGAAGATCAAAATACGGTGCTAAAAAGCCGAAGAAATAATAGTTAGATAAAGACATGAGAAAATCAAAGCCAAAGAAGAGGTACATCCTCCCAGACCCTAAATTCAGTGACATACTGGTGACTAAATTTGTGAACTATTTAATGAGGGATGGTAAGAAGAGTATTTCTTACGCCATATTTTATGATGCCCTAGCGATAGTTGATGAAAAATCTGAAGAGAGTGGGCTAGAGACTTGGAAAAAAGCATTGAATAATATTTATCCTGCGGTAGAAGTAAAAAGCAGAAGAATCGGTGGAGCTACATTTCAAGTGCCAAGAGAGGTGAGGCCTGAAAAAAGAACGGCATTTGGTATCAAGTGGATGATTCAATATGCTAGACTAAGAGGAGAGAAGACGATGAAAGAAAAATTAGCTGGTGAAATTATCGCAGCAGCGAAAGGTGAAGGAGCAGCAGTAAAGAAAAAAGATGACACACATAGAATGGCAGATGCGAACAAAGCATTCTCGCATTTTAGATTTTAATTAGATGGCACAGAAAGATTTAACATACCTGAGGAATATCGGCATCATGGCACACATTGATGCAGGTAAGACAACCACTACTGAAAGAATACTATACTATACAGGGTTGAGCCACAAAATTGGTGAAGTACATGATGGTGCGGCTACGATGGATTGGATGGAGCAGGAGCAAGAAAGAGGCATTACCATTACTTCAGCGGCAACTACTACATTCTGGAACTATCCTACAAAACAGGGTGAAAAAATTGATGCAACAAAAGAATACAAGGTAAATATCATTGATACACCTGGTCACGTGGATTTTACTGTAGAGGTAGAAAGATCATTAAGAGTATTAGATGGAGCGGTTGCTTTGTTTTGTGCAGTATCAGGCGTTGAGCCACAATCGGAAACGGTGTGGAGACAAGCCGACAAGTACAATGTGCCTAGAATCTGTTTCGTAAACAAAATGGACAGAGCGGGTGCTGACTTTTTTAAAGCAGTAAAAGAGATAAAAGAAAAATTAGGAGCGACTCCGGTGCCTTTGCAAGTGCCAATAGGAAGTGAAGAAGATTTTATTGGAGTGGTGGATTTAATCACCAACGAGGCGATTATATGGAATGATGAAGACAAAGGAATGACCTACAAGGTTGTAGATATTCCTGAGGATTTAGTGGAGACGGTAAGTGAATGGCGACAAAAATTGATAGAAAGTGTAGCGGAATATGATGACAATCTATTAGAAAAATTCTTTGAGGATCCCGAATCTATTACAAAAGAGGAAATGATGGCCGCTATTAGAAAAGCGGTGATTGATATGTCCTTCTCTCCTGTGATGTGTGGTTCCGCATTTAAAAATAAAGGAGTTCAGGCAGTGCTAGATGCGGTCTGTTCTTATTTGCCTTCTCCTTTGGATTTGCCTGCTGTTGAGGGAATGAATCCTGACACAGAAAAAGAAGAAATTAGAAAGCCGGATAGTACTGAGCCTTTTTCAGCGCTTGCATTTAAAATCGCTACTGATCCTTTCGTAGGTCGTTTGGCTTTTATGAGAGTTTACTCTGGTACTTTGGATGCAGGGTCTTATATATATAATATGAGAACTGGGAAAAGAGAGCGTATCTCAAGGTTGATGCAAATGCACTCTAATAAGCAGAATCCTTTGAGTTCGGTCGAGGCTGGGGATATTTGTGCAGGTGTAGGATTTAAAGACATCAAAACTGGTGACACACTAGTAAACGAAAAACATAAAATTGTACTTGAGTCAATGTCTTTCCCAGAGCCAGTGATTGGTTATGCGATTGAGCCCAAAACACAGGCGGATGTTGATAAATTAGGAATGGCAATTGCGAAATTGCTAGAAGAAGATCCTACATTGAAGGTGGAGACCAATCATGAGACTGGTCAAACTATCCTGAAAGGGATGGGAGAACTTCACTTGGAGATTATCATTGATCGATTAAAAAGAGAATTTAAAGTAGAAATAAACCAAGGAGCACCTCAAGTGGCTTATAAAGAAGCAATCACGAAAAAGATTGAACACAGAGAGGTTTACAAAAAGCAATCTGGTGGTAGGGGTAAATTTGCCGATATCGCATTTGAACTAGAACCACGAGTGGCAGAAGAAGGGAAAGAACTAGAGTCTGGCCTTGAGTTTGTAAATAATATTGTTGGTGGTAAAATACCGAAAGAATTTATTCCTTCAATTCAGAAAGGATTTACACAAGCAATGAGTAATGGGCCATTGGCAGGATATGCCATTGATAGCATGAAAGTGAGAATTTATGATGGGTCTTTCCATGATGTGGATTCAGATGCTTTATCTTTTGAATTGGCGGCAAGAATGGGCTTCCGAGAAGCTGCGAAAAAAGCAGGACCTCAATTGCTTGAGCCAATCATGGGTGTTGAAGTGGTAACTCCTGAGGAATACACTGGGCCAGTTTCTGGTGATTTGAACAAGAGAAGAGGAATCATGAAAGGGATGGATACTAAAGGAGGAGCGCAAGTTATCAAAGCGGATGTTCCTTTGTCAGAACTTTTCGGATATGTAACGACATTAAGAACCATTACATCTGGTAGAGCAAGTGCATCACTTACCTTTTCGCATTATGATGCAGTGCCTAAGCATCTTGCAGAGGATATTATTAAAAGTGTAAAAGGCGAGTAAACTAATAGAATTATGAATCAAAAAATTAGAATTAAACTTAAGTCATATGATCATAATTTGGTTGACAAGTCAGCTGAAAAGATTGTAAGAGCAGTAAAGACAACTGGAGCAGTAGTAAGTGGGCCAATTCCTCTTCCAACTGTAAAAGAAAAATTTACTGTACTAAAGTCTCCACACGTTAACAAAAAATCAAGAGAGCAATTTCAACTATGTACCTACAAGAGGTTGGTTGATATTTACTCAAACAGCACTAAAACTGTTGATGCTTTGATGAAGCTTGAGCTTCCGAGTGGCGTTGATGTGGAGATAAAGGTTTAACAAAGTAAGTAGTTCGGAAAAGAACCAATAAACAATGATTTATTGGTTCTTTTTTGGCTAAGGAGTTTAGTAAAGAAAATAAGTAAAAACTTATTTGGCTGCTGAGGATAATTTACTATCTTTGCAGTCCTTTACGCAGAAAATGTGAAGTAGGAGTTTTTATTACATGACAAAAAATATAATTATTAAGTAAAATGTCTGGTATAATTGGTAAAAAAATAGGGATGACAAGTGTCTTTGATGACAAAGGGCTGAGTATCCCGTGTACGGCGATTGAGGCAGGTCCTTGCGTGGTAACACAAATAAAAGACGTTGAAAAAGATGGATACCGAGCAATACAATTAGGCTACGGAGAGAAGAAAGAAAAAAACACTTCTAAGGCGTTGAAAGGACACTTCAAAAAAGCAAGTACAACACCAAAAAAACACGTGGTGGAGTTCAGGAAATTCAGAGATGAGTTTGAAGGAGGAATAAAGGTAGGGCAAGAGCTAAAAATTGAAGATGTATTTGTAGAAGGAGATTTTGTGGATGCAGTTGGAACATCAAAAGGAAAAGGATTTCAAGGAGTTGTAAAGAGATATAACTTTAAGGGTGTTGGAGATGCAACACACGGTCAGCACAATAGATTGAGAGCGCCAGGTTCTATAGGTGGAGCGTCTTATCCTGCGAGAGTATTCAAAGGAATGAGAATGGCAGGAAGAATGGGTGGAGACAGAAAGAAAGTTTTGAACTTGAAAATTGTAAAAATTGTACCTGAAAAGAACTTATTGTTAATCAGTGGTTCTATACCGGGAGCAAATAATTCAATAGTAATATTAGAAAAATAAGAAGATGCAATTATCTGTATTAAAACATAACGGAGAAGACACAGGACGAAAGGTGAAACTATCGAAAGATATTTTCGAGGTAGAGCCTAATGACCATGCTATCTATCTAGATGTGAAACAACATCTGGCTAATAAAAGGCAAGGAACTCATAAGTCTAAAGAAAGAGCGGATATTTCAGGTTCGACAAGAAAGATTAAGAAACAAAAAGGAACGGGTACGGCAAGAGCAGGTAGTATCAAGTCTCCGATTTTTCGTGGAGGTGGTAGAGTGTTTGGGCCAAAGCCAAGAGATTATAGCTTTAAGCTTAATAAAAAACTAAAGGTAGTAGCAAGAAGATCTGCACTAGTTTATAAGGCAAAAGATAAATGCATTTCTATTTTGGAGGATTTTTCTTTTGATGCTCCAAAAACAAAAGACTATTTGAAAATGTTGGAAGGTCTTTCTATGACAAATAAAAAAACATTGTTAGTGTTGCCAGAAAGCAACAAGAATGTGTTTTTGTCAGGCAGGAATATCCAAAACGCAAAAATAACAACCGCTCAGCAAATGAACACTTATGATGTGTTGCACGCAGATAATTTATTATTGAGTGAGGGGTCGATTGAAAAAATTGAAAAAATATTGAATTAATAATCATGAGCGTATTAATTAGACCTCTTATTACAGAAAAAGTTTCCGCTCAGAATGAGCATGGAAAGTATGGCTTCGTGGTAGAGAAAGGTGCCAACAAGGTGCAGATTAAAAAAGAGATTGAGAAGATGTATGGTGTAACGGTGGAGGCTGTGAATACCATGAATTATCAGGGAAAAACAAAAACACGTAATACCAAAGCAGGGATGGTAAAGGGTAGAATGCCTTCTTATAAAAAGGCGATTGTATCTGTAGCGGATGGTGATGTGATAGATTTTTATAGCGGTATTTAATTAGATAGAGATGGCAGTTAGAAAATTAAAACCAATAACACCTGGACAAAGATTTAGAGTAGCACCTGTTTTCGATAAGATTACAACTTCTACACCTGAAAAATCGTTGCTGGTAACCGCAAAAAGATCGGGTGGTAGAAATAATTCTGGTAGAATGACTATGAGATACCTTGGCGGTGGTCATAAGCGTAAGAAAAGAATTATTGATTTCAAAAGAAACAAGTTTGATATCCCAGGTACTGTTAAAAGTATAGAGTATGATCCAATGAGAACTGCAAGGATAGCTTTAATTAACTATGCTGATGGTGAAAAAAGATATATAATAGCGCCTAACGGATTAGAAGTTGGCCAGAAAATTCTTTCAGGTGAGAATGCAGCACCGGAAGTTGGGAATGCATTGCCTTTAGGAATAATTCCAATGGGAACAGTTGTTCACAATATTGAATTAAAGCCAGGAAGAGGTGGAGCAATGGTGAGAAGCGCTGGTGGGTATGCGCAATTGGTAGCTAGAGAAGGCAAATATGCAACACTTAAAATGCCGTCAGGAGAAATGAGGTTGGTGTTGATTACTTGCCTAGCAACAATAGGAACCGTATCTAACGGTGACCACATGTTGGTGAGATTAGGTAAGGCAGGTAGAAAAAGATGGTTAGGAAGAAGACCACGAGTAAGGGGTGTTGTAATGAATCCTGTGGATCACCCAATGGGTGGTGGTGAAGGAAAGTCCTCAGGGGGGCATCCTAGATCAAGAAATGGTCTGCTGGCGAAAGGTAAGAAGACAAGATCTAAAAAGAAATATTCAAATAGATTTATAGTAAGCAAACGCAAAAAATAAATAATGGCTAGATCGTTAAAAAAAGGACCTTATATTGACTTCAGATTAGAGAAGAAGGTTGATGTAATGAGTGAGTCAGGTAAGAAAAAGATTATCAAAACTTGGTCAAGAAGATCAATGATATCTCCTGATTTTGTGGGACATACTTTTGCTGTTCATAATGGCAATAAATTTATCCCTGTGTTTGTAACAGAAAATATGGTTGGCCATAAGCTTGGAGAATTTTCTCCAACTAGAAACTATAGAGGTCATATTTCTAAAAAAGATAAAGGTAGAAGATAATGGAAGCAGTAGCTAAATTAAAGAATGTACCGACCTCTCCTAGAAAAATGAGGGTAGTGGCTGATATGATAAGAGGAAAAAAGGTCAGTCATGCATTGAACGTATTGAAATTTGAAGCAAAGCATAGTGCAGCTAGTTTAGAGAAGTTATTGCTTTCAGCAGTATCAAACTGGTCATTGAAAAATGAAGATGAAAATCTAGAGGATGCAAATCTTTATATCAAAACAATCACTGTGGATAGTGGTAGAATGCTAAAAAGATTGAGGCCTGCTCCGCAAGGAAGAGCGCATAGAATTCGTAAGAGGTCAAATCATGTGACTTTGATAGTGGATAGCATAAGTGCGGAAGAGATGGCAGCAGCGGCTGAAAAACGTAAGAAGAAAACTGATAAAAAAGATAAATAATGGGACAGAAAGTTAATCCTGTAGGTTTTAGACTAGGAGTTATTAGAGGTTGGGACTCTAACTGGTTTGGTGGAAAATCTTTCGGCGACAAATTAGTCGAAGATGAAAAAATCAGAAAATACATTTATGCTAGGATTCCTAAAGGAGGAATATCTAAGATCATTATTGAACGAACAATAAAAAGAATCATCCTCACGGTACACACGGCACGACCAGGTGTTGTGATTGGTAAAGGTGGTTCGGAAGTAGATAGTATCAAGGAAGAGCTTAAAAACTTAACAAAAAAAGATGTTCAGATTAACATCTTTGAAATAAAAAGACCTGAGTTAGATGCTAAATTGGTTGGTGAGTCAATCGCACAACAATTAAAAGCGAGAATATCTTTCCGAAGAGCAATGAAGCAAGCGATAGCTGCTACAATGAGAGTTGGTGCTGAGGGAATTAAAATTAAGGTGTCAGGTAGAGTAGGAGGAGCGGAGATGGCACGTTCAGAGCAATATAAAGAAGGAAGAATTCCTTTGCATACTTTAAGAGCTGATATTGATTATGCTTTGTCTGTTTCAAATACAGTATATGGCACATTGGGGATTAAAGTTTGGATATTCAAAGGAGAAGTTTTTGGCAAAAGAGACCTTTCTCCGAATGTAGGAATATCAAGTAAAGGGGGAGATTCAAGAAGAGGCGGCGGTGGAAGAAACCAAAGGGGTGGAGCAAAGAGACGCCCAGATAGAAGAAGATAATATTTAAGAAAGAACAGAAGAGAAAATGTTACAACCTAAAAGAACAAAATTCAGGAAAATGCAAAAAGGCAGGGTTAAAGGAATTGCTCAAAGGGGGCATACTTTAGCGTTCGGGTCATTTGGACTTAAAGCCTTGGAACCAGCCTGGATTACAAGTAGGCAAATTGAAGCAGCTCGTATTGCTGTAACAAGGGCAATGAAACGACAAGGTCAAGTATGGATAAGAATTTTTCCAGACAAACCAGTAACAAAGAAACCTGCTGAAGTTAGGATGGGTAAGGGTAAGGGTGCTCCTGAATATTGGGTAGCCGTTGTGAAGCCTGGTACTATCATGTTTGAAGCAACAGGAGTAACGAAGGAAGCGGCGCAAGAAGCGTTGAGGTTGGCAGCACAGAAGTTGCCGATTAAAACAAAATTTATGGTACGTAGAGATTACGTAGAAATTTAAGAGTAATGAAGAATCCAGAAATAAAAGCATTAGGCATTACGGAATTAACCGAACGCATTGCTACAGAAAAAGAATCTTTTAGGAAATTGAAATTTGCACATGCAATTTCTCCGATAGAAAACCCTATGAAGATTAGAGTGGCTAGAAAATTAATAGCAAGGCTCAATACAGAATTAAGAGCAAAAGAATTAGAAAAGTAAAAATCGATGGAATCACGAAATCTAAGAAAAGAACGAGTAGGGAAAATTGTTAGCGACAAGATGGATAAATCTATTACTGTGGCAGTACAAAGAAGAGTGAAACACCCTATTTATGGAAAGTTTATTGGAAAAACTACCAAGTTCATGGTTCACGATGAAAAGAACGATGGTGGATTTGGAGATACTGTAAGAATTATGGAGACCCGACCGCTAAGTAAAAATAAGCGTTGGAGATTAGTAGAAATATTAGAAAGAGCTAAGTAATGATACAACAAGAATCTAGATTAGGCGTAGCCGATAATAGCGGAGCAAAGGAAGTACTTTGTATTCGTGTGCTTGGTGGAACAAAAAGAAGGTATGCCTCTGTTGGTGATACCATCATGGTAACTGTAAAAAGTGCTGTTTCATCAAGTAGTCTGAAAAAAGGAACTGTTTCTAAGGCGGTTGTGGTAAGAGTGAGAAAGGAAGTTAGAAGAAAGGATGGTTCATATATCAGATTTGAAGATAATGCGGCAGTTCTTTTGAATGAGAATGATGAGCCAAGAGGAACAAGAATATTTGGACCTGTAGCTAGAGAGTTGCGTGATAAAAAGTTTATGAAAATTGTGTCATTGGCACCTGAAGTTTTATAAAAATGAATAGAAAGAAAAATAAGCAGCCAAAACTTCATATTAGAAAAGGAGACACTGTAAAGGTACTTTCTGGTAATTCTAAAGGAAAGACCGGCGTAGTTTTAGAGGTTTTGCAAGCAAAAAATAGAGCGATAGTTGAAGAGGTAAACATGGTAACTAAGCATGTGAAGCCATCAGCCACTAATCCTAACGGAGGCATTGAAAAAACAGAAGCGACCATTCATATTAGCAACTTGATGCTTGTGGAAGGTTCTACAGGAAACGCTACGAGAACAGGCAGAAAGCTTGACGGAGACGGAAAATTACAAAGATATTCAAAGAAAACAGGAGAAATTATAAGCAATGGTTAGTCCTAGATTAAAAGACAAATATTCGAAAGAGATAGTACCTGCATTGAAAGAAAAATTTCAATACAAGTCTGTTATGCAAGTGCCTAAGTTGAAGAAAATAAGCATTAACAAGGGTATAGGTGCAGCAGTATCTGATAAAAAATTAGTTGACATTGGTGTTGAAGAGCTTTCGACTATCACTGGTCAAAAAGCAGTAGCAACACTGTCTAAGAAATCAATCTCTAATTTCAAACTTCGTGATCACATGCCAATTGGTGCTAGGGTTACTTTGAGGGGAGACATTATGTATGAATTTCTGGATAGGTTGACAGCAGTAGCACTTCCAAGGGTAAGAGATTTCAGAGGAATCAGTGACAAGGGGTTTGACGGAAGAGGAAACTATACATTAGGTGTGAAGGAACAATTGATTTTCCCTGAAATTAGTATTGATAAGGTTACTAAAATCTCAGGTATGAACATCACATTTGTAACTGATGCTAATACTGACGAAGAAGGGTACGAATTGCTCAAGGCGTTTGGAATGCCTTTCATAAATAAAAATAATTAAGAAATGGCAAGAAAATCTGTAATTGCAAGAGAAAGAAAAAGAGAAAGACTTGTAGCAAAGTATGCAGCTAAAAGAGCTGCGCTTAAAGAAGCAGGAGATTATGTGGGGTTGGATAAGTTACCTAGAAACTCTTCAAAAGTAAGACTACATAATAGGTGTAAACTTACTGGAAGACCTAAAGGGTATATGAGGAAATTTGGTATATCTAGAGTAACATTTAGAGAGATGGCTTTGGCTGGAAAGATACCAGGGATAACAAAAGCAAGTTGGTAAATAAAAGAATTTTTATTTTAAAAAAAGTTCTGTATTTTTGCAGCCCTGTTTTTAGAATGAGTAAATAAATAATAAGAAAAATGATAACTGATCCGATAGCAGATTACTTAACACGTTTGAGGAATGCGATTAAAGCTAATCACAGAGTCGTTGAGATTCCTGCTTCTAATATTAAGAAGGAAATCACGAAGGTGTTGCATGAAAAAGGGTATATTCTTAACTATAAATTTGATGATGATGTTAATGTACAAGGCATCATCAAAATAGCTTTGAAATACAATCCTGAAACTAAAACACCAGCGATTTTTAACCTTGAAAGAATAAGTAAACCAGGGTTGAAAAAATATACAAAAGCAAGCGAATTGCCGCGTGTATTGAATGGTTTAGGTGTAGCAATTATGTCTACTTCTAAAGGTGTGATTACTGATAAAGAGGCTAGAAACCTGAATATTGGTGGTGAGGTTTTATGTTATGTTTATTAATATATAGAAGATGTCTAGAATAGGAAATAAACCAGTAAAAATTAAGGAGGGAGTAACCATAGAGGTGTCTTCAGACAATCTTGTATCTGTAAAAGGACCAAAAGGAAATTTGACTAGATCTATTTCAACCGAAATGGAACTAAAAATTGAAGATGGTGTGCTGACTGTAAAAAGACCAACAGAACAAAAACGCCACAAAGCACTGCACGGTTTGAGTAGAGCATTGATATATAACATGGTTGAAGGAGTGACTGATGGTTATAGGAAGGAGTTGGAGTTAGTAGGTGTAGGATATAAAGCAACAGCACAGAATAATGTACTTGACCTCAGTTTAGGATATTCACATAATATTATGATGATGATTCCAACGGAGTTAAAAGTAACCGCTGAAACGAAAAAAGGAAAAAATCCTTTGGTAACACTGGAGGGAATAGACAAAGAATTGATAGGAGAGGTGGCAGCAAAAATTAGGGAACTGAGAAAAGTTGAGCCTTACAAAGGAAAAGGTATCAGATTTGTTGGAGAGCAGATAAGAAGAAAAGCAGGTAAAACAGCAGCTAAATAATTAAGATGGCTAATACAAAACATACAAGAAGAGTAAGAAGAAAGAGTAGTATCAGACGCAAGGTTAATGGTACGGCTGATAGGCCTAGACTTTCAGTTTACAAAAGTAACACTGCTATCTATGCTCAACTAATCGACGATACGAATGGGCACACTTTGCTACAAGCATCATCATCTTTTGGTGGCGGCACAAAAGCAAACATTAAAGTTGAGGATGCAAAAAAAGTAGGCTTAGATTTAGCTGAAAAAGCAAAAGGAGCTGGCGTGGAAGCTGTTATTTTTGATAGAAATGGTAGCAAGTACCATGGTAAAATTAAAGCTTTAGCGGAAGGTGCTAGAGAAGGAGGCCTTAAATTTTAATATAAGATATGTCGCAAAGTAATATAAGATCGGTAAGAGCTAGTGAAATTGACCTAAAAGAAACGGTTGTAGCTATCAAAAGAGTTGCAAAAGTGGTGAAAGGTGGTAGAAGGTTTAGTTTTTCAGCAATTATAGTTGTAGGAGATGGGAACGGTGTAGTTGGATACGGACTAGGAAAAGCAAATGAAGTAACAAGTGCAATTACCAAAGGCATTGATGATGCCAAGAAGAATTTAATGACTGTGCCTGTGAGGAACGGTACTGTACCGCACGAGCAGTTAGGAAAATATGGCGGTGGTCATGTATTAGTGAAGCCAGCAGCTCCTGGTACAGGAGTAATTGCAGGTGGTGCGATGCGTGCAGTATTTGAAAGTGCAGGTATCAAAGACGTACTTGCAAAATCAAAAGGATCGTCTAACCCACATAACGTGGTGAAAGCAACTTTTGATGCATTGACAAAAATGAGAAGTGCTTATACTGTAGCACAGCATAGAGGAATTCCATTAGATAAAGTTTTTAACGGTTAATTATCATGGCAAAAGTTAGAATAACACAAACAAAAAGCGTAATAAAAAGACCGAAAAGGCAGAAATTGACTATTCAAGCATTAGGATTGGGTAAGATAAATAGAAGCGTTGAGGTAGAAAATACACCGCAGATTGCAGGTATGATTAATAAAGTAAGTCATCTGATTTCTGTAACTGAATTATAATAGACCGATGAAGTTAAACACATTAAAACCCGCAGAAGGGTCAATCAAAAAAGGGAAAAGAGTAGGTAGAGGACAGGGCTCAGGTAGAGGTGGAACTTCGACTAGAGGACACAATGGTGCCAAATCTAGATCAGGATATAGCCGAAAAGAAGGTTTTGAAGGTGGTCAAATGCCATTACAAAGAAGACTTCCTAAGTTTGGTTTTACAAGTCCTAACAGGGTAGAGTATAGGGTTATTAATCTTGATGCTATCCAGCAATTAGTGGAGGCACACAAGGTGGATGCTATAGATGTAAAATTTCTTTGTGAGCAAGGTGTTGCCCACAAAAAAGATGTGGTGAAGATATTAGGTAGAGGAGAATTAACTTCAAAAGTTGATATAACGGTGCATGCTTTTTCAGCGAGTGCTGTAAAAGCAATTGAAAAAGTAGGAGGAAAAGTAACAACTGTATAAGGATGAAAAAGTTCTTCACAACCATAAAACATATTTTCGCAATTGAAGAATTGAGAAACCGAATTCTAGCAACGTTAGGATTCATTCTAATTTTTAGATTGGGTTCTTACGTGGTATTGCCTGGATTAGACCCTGAGAAATTAGGAGATGTGTCTGGTATGTTAGGGATGCTTGATTTATTTTTAGGTGGAGCTTTTAGTAGGGCATCAATTTTTGCTTTGGGTATCATGCCATATATTTCGGCATCTATTGTATTACAGTTATTGACAGTAGCTGTTCCCTATTTTCAGAAAATGCAGAAAGAGGGCGAGTCGGGTAGAAAGAAAATCGGACAGATTACACGAGTATTAACCATTGCAATTACTTTAGCACAGGGATCGGCTTATTTAGCCACAACAATCCCTGCTGAGGCTATTATGATTAATCCTTTCGTATTTAAAATTTCGGCCATTATTATTCTTACAGCAGGTACAATCTTTTGTATGTGGTTAGGTGAGAAAATGACTGATAAAGGTATTGGTAACGGTATTTCTATGTTGATTATGATAGGAATTATCGCTCGATTGCCAACGGAATTATGGATTGAGGCTACAGGAAAGGGAATGAGTGGAGCGCTTTTATTTATCATTGAAATAATGGCATTGTTCTTTGTGGTGATGAGTGTGGTTATGTTAACGCAAGCTACAAGACGAGTGCCTGTGCAATATGCAAAGCAGGTAGTAGGCGGAAAAGTGTATGGAGGGCAGCGACAGTACATTCCGCTTAAAGTGAATGCAGCTGGTGTGATGCCAATTATATTTGCACAATCTTTAATGTTTTTACCCGCCATGTTTTCAGGAATGTTTGCAGACAGTAATGTAGCGGCTTATATTGGCACTAATTTTAGTAACCCAAATTCATGGCAATACAATTTAACATTTGGTATTATGATTGTCCTGTTCACGTTTTTCTATACAGCGATAACAGTGAATCCAAATCAGATGGCTGATGATATGAAAAGAAACGGCGGTTTTGTTCCAGGCATAAAGCCAGGCGCACAAACCTCTGAGTTTTTAGACAATATAATATCTAAAATAACTTTACCAGGATCTCTATTTTTAGGGCTAGTTGCAGTGTTGCCTGCGTTTGCAGTGCTTGCAGGAGTGGGTCAAGGGTTCTCACAGTTTTTTGGGGGTACTTCCTTGATTATTATGGTAGGTGTGATTTTAGATACATTGCAACAAATAGAAAGTTATTTGTTGATGAGACATTATGAGGGAATGATGAAGTCAGGGAAAGTCAAGGGTAGATCGCAGAATGCAGTAGCATAATCATGATCAATTACAAGACTGAGGAGGAGATAGAAATCATCAAAGAGAGTGCACAGATTTTAGGTAAAGCGCATGCAGAAGTTGCTAAGCTTGTTAAGCCTGGAGTCAAGACACAGAAACTAGATGAGATTGCAGAGGAGTACATTAATGATTTCAATGGAGTTCCTTCTTTTAAGGGGTATAATGGTTTTCCTGCTACCTTGTGTATTTCAGTGAACGAAAACGTCGTTCATGGTTTTCCTAGTGATTTCGAGTTGAAAAATGGAGACATTGTCTCTATTGATTGTGGCGTTTTTTATAAAGGCTTTCATAGTGATTCAGCATACACGTATCCGATTGGAGAAGTTGACAAAGAGGTTTTGAATCTTTTAAAAGTTACAAAGGAGTCTTTGTATGTAGGGATTGAAAACGCAAGATACGGGAAGAGAGTAGGAGACATAGGATATGCCATCCAAAATTATGTAGAAGGGTTTGGCTATACAGTGGTGAGAGAATTGGTTGGGCATGGCTTGGGTAGAAAATTGCATGAGTCACCAGAGGTTCCAAATTATGGAAAGAGGGGGAGAGGACCAAAGTTAAAGAGTGGATTGGTAATAGCGATAGAGCCGATGATTAACTTAGGCGTGAAGAATGTAGTACAAGAGTCTGACGGATGGACTATCAGAACAAGCGATAGAAAACCATCAGCGCATTATGAGCATACAATTGCGGTGTTTGAAGATAGAACTGAGATTCTGACAACGCATGAATATATAGAAAAAGTATTTAAATTTTAATATGGCTAAACAGGTATCTATAGAACAAGACGGAACAATAGTGGAGGCTTTGTCTAATGCAATGTTTCGTGTAGAACTTGAAAATGGGCACAGAATTATTGCTCACATTTCAGGGAAAATGCGCATGTTTTATATTAAAATTTTACCTGGAGATAAGGTTAAGGTGGAGATGTCACCTTACGACTTAACAAAAGGAAGAATTGTATATCGATATAAGTAAAAATAATTATGAAAGTTAAGGCATCAGTAAAAAAGAGAAGTAGTGATTGCAAAATCATTCGAAGAAATGGCAAAGTATATGTTATTAACAAAAAAAATCCTCGTTTTAAGCAAAGACAAGGGTAGGTTTAATAAAGAAGAAAATAACAATAGATAAATAATAATATGGCTAGAATTTCAGGAGTAGATGTTCCAGGAAACAAAAGAGGCGAGATAGGCTTAACATACATATATGGTATAGGTCGTAGCTCTGCTCAAAAAATATTAGAAAAAGCAGGTGTTGATGCTGACAAGAAGATAGATGATTGGAATGATGAGGAGGCAAATAGTGTTAGGTCAGTCATTGCTGAAGAATTTAAGGTGGAAGGTGTTTTGAAGTCTGAAGTGCAAATGAGTATCAAACGACTTTTGGATATTGGATGTTACCGAGGTCTTAGACATAGAAGAGGATTGCCTGTAAGGGGACAAAGAACAAAAAACAACGCTAGAACTAGAAAGGGTAAGCGTAAAACAGTTGCAAACAAGAAAAAAGCAGTTAAATAATTAATTCAATTAATGCTTTTAAAAAGTAATAAGAATGGCAAAAACTAAAGATAAAAGTAAGAAAAGAGTTGTAGTTGTTGAAGCAATTGGTCAAGCACATATCAAGGCTAGTTTCAACAATATCATTATCTCAATAACCAATGCTTCTGGTCAAGTAATCTCTTGGGCATCAGCTGGGAAAATGGGCTTTAGAGGTTCAAAAAAGAATACTCCGTATGCAGCTCAAATGGCAGCTTCTGATTGCGCTCAAAAAGCGCATGATTTGGGACTAAGAAAAGTTGAGGTTTTTGTGAAAGGACCTGGTTCAGGAAGAGAATCTGCAATTAGAACAATACAAAATACTGGTATTGAAGTGATGGCGATTAGAGATGTGACTCCTATGCCACATAATGGTTGCAGACCACCAAAAAGAAGAAGAGTATAATTAAGAATTAAAAATGTCGATTAGTTCGACTTAATAAATAGAAAGATTTAATATGGCTAGATTTACAGGTCCAAAAGGTAAGATTGAAAGAAAGTTTAACGAACCAATTTTTGGACAAGGCAAAGCACTTCAGAAAAAAGCATATCCTCCTGGACAACATGGAAAAGGAAGAAGAAAGAAGCAATCTGAATATTCGTTACAGCTTAATGCGAAGCAGAAAGTAAAATATACTTACGGTGTTCTCGAAAAGCAATTTAGAAACCTCTTTAAAAAAGCTTCTCGAAAAGAAGGAATGACGGGGGTTGTATTGTTACAGTTGTTAGAATCTAGGCTAGACAATGTAGTATATAGATTGGGTATTTCACCAACAAGAAGAGGTGCTAGACAAATAGTTTTGCATAAACATATCACTGTAAATGGCGGTATTGTAAACATTGCATCTTATTCTGTTAAGCCTGGTGATATCATAGCAGTAAGAGAGAAATCAAAATCTTTGGAATCAATCAATGATAGCTTAGCGGCAAATGTTAAAAGATTTTCTTGGATGGATTGGGATGCCTCTGATATGGCAGGAAAATTTTTGAATGTTCCTAGCAGAGAGGAAATTCCTGAAAATGTTGAAGAACAACTAATCGTTGAACTTTACTCTAAATAATAATTGTAAAAAATAAAGGCAGGAAGTGGTGGCGCATCACTTCTTAACCTAAAATCAAAATATAAATTATATAAGATATGTCAATACTAGCATTTCAAATGCCCGATAAAGTTGCAATGGATAAAGCGGATGACTTCCATGGCATTTTTACATTCAAACCGTTAGAAAGAGGTTACGGGGTTACAATTGGTAATGCACTTCGAAGGATTTTACTTTCGTCGTTAGAAGGGTATGCAATTACTGGAATTAAGATTCCAGGTGTGTTGCATGAATTTTCAACTGTTGAAGGCATTGTTGAAGATGTGTCTGAAATTATTCTTAATTTGAAAATGGTCAGATTTAAGAAAATCACAGATACAATTGATAGCAAAATTACTATTTCATTAAAGAATCAAAAAGAATTTAAAGCTGGTGACATCTCTAAATTTACTTCTTGTTTTGAAATCTTAAACCCTAAGCATGTGATCTGTACGATCGATAATGCAAAGGATTTTGAAATTGAATTAATTGTAGAAAAAGGAAGAGGATATTTACCTGCTGACGAAAACAAACCTTCTGAGCAAGTATTTGGGCATATTCCTATTGATGCTATTTTTACTCCTATTAAGAATGTAAAATATAGTGTTGAAAATACTAGGGTAGAGCAAAAGACGGATTATGAAAAATTAATCGTTGATATAGAAACTGATGGTTCTATTCACCCGGAAAACGCACTACAAGGAGCCGCTTATATATTGATTCAGCATTTCATGTTATTCTCTGACCAAAATATGATTTTGGAAACTGCAGAAATGGCAGAGCCAGATGCAGTGGATGAAGAGTTGCTACACATGAGGAAGTTATTAAAAACGCAGTTGAATGATTTAGATCTTTCAGTGAGAGCCTATAATTGCTTGAAGGCGGCGGATATTAGAACGTTAGGTGACCTTGCTTCTTTAGAGATTTCTGATATGATGAAATTCAGAAACTTTGGTAAGAAGTCATTGGCAGAATTGGAGCAGTTGATTATTGATAAAGAACTTTCTTTTGGAATGGATTTATCTAAGTACAAACTTGATGAAGAATAAGAAATAATGAGACACGGTAAAAAATTTAATCACCTAGGGAGAACAACTCCTCATCGTAAGGCAATGTTGTCAAATATGGCATCTTCTCTTATCATGAATAAAAAAATATCTACGACTGTAGCGAAGGCGAAGGCACTTAGAAAGTACGTAGAACCATTGCTTACTAGAGCAAAGGATGATACAACACATTCAAGAAGAGTAGTTTTTTCTTATCTAAACGACAAGGAAACTGTAAAAACACTTTTTGATGAAGTGGCTTCTAAAATTGCTGATAGACCAGGTGGATATACACGAATTATCAAATTAGGAAATAGACTAGGGGATAACGCTGACATGTGTATCATCGAATTGGTTGATTACAACGAATTGATGTTGCAAGATGCTAAACCTGCGAAGAAGAAAACAAGAAGGAGAGGTGGTAAGAAAAAAGCATCGGATGCAGCAGCAACTGTTGTAGCAGCAGCGGTAGCCAGTGATGTAGTAGATGAGGTAAAAGGCAAAAGTGAAGAAGAATAAGTTGAGAAACACAATAATATATCTAAAGGGATTAGGCAATTGTCTAATCCCTTTTTTTATTGCTAAAAATATATCATTTTTGCAGCGTTAGTTTGGTCTGTGAAATGACCAATGTCAAATAGAGATTATATAAAATCTCTTACTCGAAAATTTTAATTCATGATAGAAAAATTACAATAGATACATGAAATATACTGATAAGAAATCAGCCACAATATTATTAGAAGACGGAACAGTTTTTCAAGGGACATCCATTGGGAAACAAGGTACCGTAGGTGGTGAGATTTGTTTTAATACAAGTATGACGGGGTATCAAGAGATTTATACCGACCCATCTTATTACGGACAAATAATAGTCAATACAAATTCGCATATCGGAAATTATGGTGTATCGGCCAAAGAACAGGAGTCTGATTCTGTAAAAATAAAAGGAGTAGTAATTAATAGTTTTTCTGAAATTCATAGCAGAGAAAATTCGGATGATTCGTTACAGCACTATTTTGAGGAGGCAGGGGTTGTAGGAATTTCTGAAATTGATACTAGAATGTTGGTAAAGCATATCAGGGATAAAGGAGCAATGAATGCTATTATATCCTCTGAAATAAAGGATATCACCAATCTTAAAAGCGAACTAGCAAAAATACCATCTATGGAGGGATTAGAACTTGCCTCAATAGTAAGTACGGACGAACCTTATTTCGTAGGGAATGAGGGGGATTTGAAAGTTGCAGTGTTGGATTTAGGGATTAAGCGGAATATATTAAATAGCTTGGTCGAGAGGGGTTGCTATTGTAAAGTATTTCCTGCAAAAACACCGGTAAAAGAAATATTGGAATGGAATGCAGAAGGATATTTTTTCTCAAACGGGCCAGGCGACCCATCGGTTATGGAATATGCTGTAGATGCTGCCAAAGTAATTCTTGATAAAGATTTACCGTTGTTTGGTATTTGTTTGGGACACCAAGTAATCGCCTTGGCATGTGGTGTTTCAACTTTTAAAATGCACCATGGTCACCGTGGAGCGAATCATCCAGTCAAAAATTTAATTACTGGAAAGGGTGAGATAACATCTCAAAATCATGGGTTTGCAATTAGTGATGAAGACATCAGAAATTCTGACAAATTGGAAATCACGCATGTGAACTTGAATGACCAAACAATAGAAGGAGTAAGTATTAAAAATAAAAAAGCATTTTCGGTACAGTATCATCCAGAGTCATCTCCAGGCCCTCATGATTCGAGGTATTTATTTGATGACTTTATAGCAATGATTAATAAAAATTAAAATATATAAATAATGAGTTTGATAGAAAGCGTTCACGCAAGACAAATTTTGGATTCACGAGGAAATCCAACGGTAGAGGTAGAGGTCATTACAGATGCAGGGGTAATGGGTAGGGCTGCGGTACCCTCTGGTGCATCAACTGGTGTGCACGAGGCAGTAGAGTTGAGAGATAATGACAAGTCGGTCTTTATGGGGAAAGGCGTGTTGCAGGCAGTTGACAATGTGAATGGTGCCATTGCAGAAGAGATTGTCGGGTTTTCAATATTCGATCAAAATCTAATTGATAAAATAATGATTGAATTAGATGGCACTGAAAATAAATCTAAACTTGGTGCCAATGCCATGTTGGGCGTTTCGTTAGCAGTGGCGAAAGCGGCGGCAAATACATTGGGGCAATCTCTATATCGTTATATTGGTGGTGTAAGCGCAAACACTTTACCTGTGCCAATGATGAATATCCTAAATGGAGGTAGCCATGCAGATAATTCGATTGACTTCCAGGAGTTTATGATTATGCCAACTGGCGCTTCTTCTTTTTCTGAAGCGTTAAGAATGGGAACGGAAGTATTCCATCATTTAAAACAAGTCTTAAAGGACAAAGGGCATTCTACAAATGTGGGAGATGAAGGTGGGTTTGCTCCAAATTTGGCTTCTAATGTAGAAGCCATCGAAGTGGTATTGCAAGGAATAGAGAAGGCAGGTTATAGACCTGGTGAGGATATTGAAATTGCACTGGATCCGGCAAGCTCTGAATATTATGAAAAGGAAAATGGAATTTATCACCTGAAATGGTCAACAGGCGATAGGCTGACAAGTGCTGAGATGGTTGATTATTGGGCTGACTGGGTGGATAAATACCCGATTGTTTCTATTGAAGATGGAATGGACGAAGATGACTGGGATGGTTGGAAATTGATGACAGAAAAAGTAGGAGATAAGATCCAATTGGTAGGCGATGATCTTTTTGTAACAAATGTAAAACGTTTGCAAACCGGAATTGATAAAGGAATAGCAAATTCTATTTTGATAAAAGTAAATCAAATCGGAACGCTTACAGAAACAATTGATGCGGTAAATTTAGCCAAAAGAAATAGTTATACAAGTGTGATGTCTCATCGTTCTGGGGAAACGGAAGACACGACGATTGCTGATTTGGCTGTGGCATTAAATACAGGGCAAATCAAAACAGGTTCGGCTTCTAGATCAGATAGGATCGCCAAGTATAATCAACTTTTGAGAATCGAGGAAGAGTTGGCTGAGACCGCTTATTTCCCAGGTAAAAACTTTTAATTTGTTAGTTAAGAAATAACTTTCCAAGGATTTCAAATCCTTGGAAAGCTTGATTGTTTGAAAATTGTTATAGAACCGTAGTTTTTTGTATAAAATATTTTCTAACTTGCTTAAAAATCAGTAGCACCATGTTTACAAAACTACCACCATTTGCAAAGAATTTTTATTTTGTTGTGGGTGTTTCATTTCTTATTTTCATGCTTTTTGTATCCAATAGTGACCTAATTACCCAGTTTAAATTGGGGAATAAACTAAACACATTAGAAAAGGAAAAAGCATATTATATAGAAAAAATTGAGGAAGTAAAAACAGATAGAGAGGAACTTTTTGGAAATAGAGACATGCTAGAAAAATTTGCTAGGGAAAAATATCTCATGAAAAAATCCACCGAAGACATATATGTGGTAGTTGAAAAAGAGAAGTAGATATTGTCACAAAAAAACAAACAGGAAAATCAGGAATTAAATTCCTGATTTTCCTGTTTAAGTTCAGTAATATTGTAAAATGCTCTTTCCTGCAGCTGGGATGAACAAGGTTAGAAAATCAAGAAGAAGCCCAATATTAATTGAGTTTATGATTTATTTTCTAGATTATTAATTAATCTACAAGTTTAGGATTATTGTTCAGGCAACAATGTGTTACAGAGAAACGTTTACTATCTTATTAAATAAAAAAGACATGACAAAAAAAATACTGTTTTCAATAATACTATTAATCATTAGCTTCAATCTCATGGCACAGAAGGAAGTGTACTTGGAAGATGAGCCAAGCTTTTTCGACAGAGTATATACTGGAGGTGGATTCAGTATGAGCTTTGGTACGATTACTTATGTGGATGTGTCTCCAATAGTGGGTTATATGATTACAAGTAAATTATCGGCGGGGGTTGGTGTTACCTATCGCTATTACAAAGACAAGCGATTTGATTTTTCTACCAATATCTACGGTGGTAGGTTATTTGCAAGGCATAATATAGCGGAGCAGTTTTTTGTGCATACCGAGTATGAAAACCTGAGTTTTGAACGGTTTGGTGGAGAGAAGAGAGCATGGATTTCTGGTTTTTTTGTCGGAGGTGGTTTTTCTCAACCTATCGGACGTGGCGGCGCGGCATTTAATGTCACTGCCTTGTATAACCTATCTTATCAAGTAGGAAACTCGCCGTATAATAGTCCGTGGGTTTTACGGGCGGGGATTACGTTGTAACGGATGTAGTGGTGAAATATAATTCGAAGGATTGGTAAGTAGTATAATAGTTCAAGTTTTAAGCGTGAGTTAGAGGCTAACATTTTGCTTTTAAATCGGTTTCTGTTAAGTTTTTTTTATTTATCCTCGGGAAAGTTATTTATTTTTTGACTAATTTCTTCAATTGTCAAAAGTACAGCCTCCTTTTTTATCTGATTTGCGGCTTCATTGTCGTTCAATTCATTTTCTTTTCTTTGGGATTGATATTCTTTTGTTGCAATGACCGAGAAAGGTATTAGCCCTGTTCTAACATCCAAAATAATTAATTGGGTTGTTGCGAAAGCTTTAACAACAGATTTAGAGAACAACTTATACTTTGAATACAGATCACTATCAATTGCATATATCACAACAATATCTGATTGGGTTCTTACAGCGGCTTCTCTAATATTTGTAAAAGTTGGATTATTCGATGTTAGTAAATGAGGGATCTTTGATACTTTTTTCACTCTTTTTGATTGCCCGAAACTTGAAGTAAATAAATCTAAATAGGGTCTGCTGAAAAAGTCCCAAGTGCGTTAGCTACGAGTAGCCAAAGTGAAGATGTATTGTTATACCTCAAACTGGCGAGGAAGTACCTGCCTGCTGTCAGGCAGGGATGATGTGCTTAGGGCTAGTGTTAAAAATCTGTGACAGATTTTTAAGGTGCAAGGATTTTTACACTATTAGGTTAAAACCCTTGCACGCCAAACCATAAAACC